>Ga0209516_1000050_pt1 | contig 45351 bp, 44 predicted proteins | sample Napbiome12C3dose_FD_187716 | JGI IMG/M metagenome (GOLD analysis project Ga0209516, IMG submission 187716) | Groundwater microbial communities from S. Glens Falls, New York, USA - Naphthalene biodegradation metagenome 12C3dose (SPAdes) (version 2) ... | reverse complement strand
GCACCGCGGGGCGGCGGGGAGGGAACTTCCTTCGTCCTCACGGCGCTGAGAAACGCGCAGATCGGCCGAAGGAAGTTCCCTCCCCACCGCCGTCACCGCCCGCACCGGTTTTCGGCCAACCCGCACCAGCGCTGCCAGGCGACGGCCCGGTGTCCCGCTCTGGCGATCTGCGCGTTTCTCAGCGCCGTGAGCCGGGGCGGGATACCGGGGCGGCGCCCCGCGAGCGACAGCAATATGCGCGGTCTCGCCCCGCTGCCGGCAGCAAGATATCGGCGCAGCACAATCGCCATCCCGTCCACCGTTTCACCGCATCCGACGTCAACAGCAGCCGGACTTGGGCGTGCAGCAAGGCGCGGCGGTGATGCCTATCGTCTTCGTGCCGGCCGCGTCGACCGGCAGCCCAAGTTTTTGCGCCAGTTGCGCCCGCGACGGATAGATGCCGGTGGTGGCCACGCGGCCGTCGACGACGATCACCGGCAGGCGATCCATGCCGGCTTCCATTTCCTTCAGAACGTCGACATTCGCCGCAAACGCCTGCGGTTCCTGGCCGAGGTTGTGGCGCTGCACGGCCACGCCCTGCGCTTCCAGCCACTTCAGGTCGGCGGCGAACTGCACCAGCACCGGATCGACATCGACGCCGCAGATGCCGGTGGAACAGCACATGGCCGGGTCGAAAACTTCGAGCTTCTTCATGACCACACCTCAGAACAGTTGATCTTCGATGGCCTTGATGCCGGCCTCTGCGCAGCTCACGTCGTTCTCGCCGCCGGGCGCGCCGGATACGCCGATGCCGCCGATCAGGCTGCCGCCCGCCTCCACCGGCAGGCCGCCGCCGACCATGACGACGCCGGGCAGCCCCCGTATGCCGCTTTCCGGCCGGCCCGCCTGGGTACGCTCGGCCAGTTGCGCCGTCGGCGTCCTGAAGCTGACGGCGGTGCGCGCCTTGCCGATGCCGGCGTCCAGCGTATGAAAGCCGGCATAGCGGTCGCGCAGCACCACCAACGGCATGGATGAGCGGTCGACCACGGCGACCGTCACCTGCCAGCCGGCGTTGCGACAGTGCTTGAGCGCCGCCTGGGCCGCCACCAGCGCGGTCTCCGGCGTCAGCGTCGCCGCCGAATACACGCCGCGCGCCTCCTCGGCCTGGGCCGTACCCGAGAGCGCGACCACAAAATAGAACGGTAATGCCTTCACGATATGCGTCATGTCCTTACCTCCTCGTATACCAATCCTTCGTTCCATTGACGACGCGCACCACCAGCAGCATCGCCGGCACCTCGATCAGCACGCCGACCACCGTCGCCAGCGCCGCACCCGACTCGAAGCCGAACAGGCTGATGGCCGCAGCCACGGCCAGCTCGAAGAAGTTGGATGCGCCTATCAGCGCCGACGGGCAGGCGATGTTGTGCTTCTCGCCGACCGCGCGGTTGAGCCAGTAGGCCAGCGCGGAGTTGAAGAATACCTGGATCAGGATGGGAACGGCCAGAAGCGCAATGACCAGCGGCTGATCGATGATGGCACGGCCCTGAAAGGCGAACAGCAGCACCAGCGTCAGGAGCAGCGCCGAGATCGACCACGGGCCGATCCGCGCCATGACGGCGTCGAAGTGGGCCTGCCCCTTGTCCAGCAGCGACTTGCGCCAGCCTTGGGCCAGGATGACCGGGATGACGATGTAGAGCACCACCGAGGTCAGCAGCGTATCCCACGGGACGACGATGCTGGAGATGCCCAGCAGCAGGCCGACCAGGGGCGCGAAGGCAACGACCATGATGCTGTCGTTCACGGCCACCTGCGACAGCGTGAACAGCGGATCGCCGTTCGACAGGCGGCTCCAGACGAAAACCATGGCCGTGCACGGCGCGGCGGCGAGCAGGATCAGGCCGGCGATGTAACTGTCGAGCTGGTCGGCCGGCAGCCAGGGCGCGAACAGGTGACGCACGAACAGCCAGCCGAGCAAGGCCATGGAGAAGGGCTTCACCAGCCAGTTCACGAACAACGTGACGCCCATGCCTTTCCAGTGTTCGCGCACCTGATGCAGGGCGCCGAAATCGACCTTCACCAGCATCGGAATAATCATGACCCAGATCAGGAGGCCGACCGGCAGATTGACCCGCGCCACCTCCATGCCGCCGATGGCCTGCACCGGCCCCGGCAACCATTGGCCGAGCGCGATGCCGGCGAGGATGCAGAGGAAGACCCAGACCGAGAGGTAGCGCTCGAAGAAGCTCATCGGCGCGCCGACGGACTGTTTCGCGGCGACTTCGCACTGCGCGCTCATCGCCTACTGCCCCTGCTCGCGCAGCCGCCCGATCTGGTCGAGTTCGCGCTTGATCGCCATGGCGTCGAGCTTGGGCAAAGGCAGGCTGGCGAACAAGGAAATGCGACGGTTCATTTCGGCGAAGGCCTTGGAGAAGGCGCGGCGCTTGTCATCAATGCTGCCGTCGACCGCCGCCGGATCCTCGATGCCCCAGTGCGCAGTCATCGGCTTTCCGGGCCAGACCGGGCAAACTTCGCCGGCAGCGTTGTCGCAAACGGTGAACACGAAGTCGATGTGCGATGCCCCCGGCGCTGCGAACTCGTCCCAGCTCTTGCTGCGCAGGTCGGCCACCGCAAGCCCCTGCCGCGCCAGCAGTTCGATGGCGAAGGGATTGACGCGGCCACCCGGATGACTGCCGGCGCTGAAGGCGCGGAAGCGTCCCTTGCCGACATGGTTGAGGATGGCCTCGGCGAGGATGGAGCGCGCCGAGTTGCCGGTGCAGAGAAACAGGACGTTGTAAATCCGGTCGGACATGAAGGTCTCCTGAGATTGGATGGTTTAAGCAGCCTTGCGGCTGCGCTTGGCAGCGGTGGCAACCGCCGCGGTCTTCGGCAGGCATTGCCCGCCCTGGCAGCAGTTGTCGGTGAGATAGGCAATGAGGTCGTCCATCGCCGCATAGCTGGCGCGATAAATAACGTTTCGACCGAGCTGCTGTCCGGAAACCAGGCCGGCATGCGCCAGCTCTTTCAGGTGGAAGGAAAGTGTCGCGGCCGGCACGGCCAACTGCTGCGCAATATCGCCCGCCGCAACACCCTCCGCGCCGGCCTGCACCAGCAAGCGAAATACGGCCAGACGGGTTTCCTGGGCGAGGGCGGCAAGAGCGGCAACGGCGGCGTTCGAGTTCATGTTTTTCATTCTACCATTCGATAATTATGGAAATGTTACAAAAGCCGGGGCGCACAAGCCCGGTTACGGATTGGCCGGCTCAAGACGGCGAACTGCGTCGCTTCGAGAAACCCGGTGCGACTGCATATTGCACCATGGAAGACGTCGAATATTTGCGCTGCGGCGGCGGACTGCTACCATGATCTTCAAACCGGTTCATCTCGCAGCGTCCTCCGCTCAGGATCGAATCGACAGCCTGCCGCCTTGAGGCTTGATAACTGAGAGGGTCACCAAATGTCGAACATTGTCCTGATGATTCTTCGTCGCATGCTGCTGGCCGCTCTCGTTTTTGGGGCAAGCTTGCCGGCGTCTGCCGCGGAGGGGAAGGTCTATACCCTCGCCGTCATTCCATCGGCCCCGCCGGTCGCCATGCACACGCTATGGCTGCCCTTGGTGGACCGCCTCGCCAGGGAGACCGGACTTGAGTTTCGCCTCAAGCATTACGAAAAGATGTCCGAATTTGAACGGGATATCTGGAGCGGCGAACCCGACTTCACTTTTTCTTCGCCGATTCAACTCACCGTGGCCCACATGGCGAACGGCTATGTGCCCCTGGTGCGGGGTCGCAAGCCCGTGGCCGTCGGACTTTTCGTGCGCACAGATTCCCCCATCCGCAGCATCGACGACCTGATGGACAAGAAGATATCCTTTGTCGGCAACAAGAACGTTTGCAGCGTCGCCATGCAACACCTGCTGGCGAAGACCCATCGAAAACTGTCCTTCGACAGGGAATATGCCGGTTCGACCAGAAACGTGATCATCAACGTACTGCTGGGGAAGAGCGATGCCGGAGCGGTGTTCCTGCCGGAAATGGAACGGGAACCCCAGGAGACTCGCGGCCAACTTCGCGAAGTTGTAACGACGGCGGGAATCGCTCCCCATCCGCTCAGCGCCCACCCGCGCGTACCCCTGATGGATCAGGCGTCCGTGAAAAAGGCGCTTTTCGCCATCGCGGCGACTGCGGACGGCGCGGCACTCCTCAAGACGCTCAGACTGGAGAACCCGGTGGCCGCGGATTACGAAAGGGATTACCGGCCCCTGGAAGAGATGGACATCAAGGGACTCACCAACTGGGGACAGTGATATGCCGCTTCTGCCCCGTCGGCTGAATTCCCGGATCATCCTGATCGTTTCGTGCATTCTGCTGGCGACTGGAGTCGCCTCCGGCTGGATAACCGCCCGGGATCAGACCGCCAGCCTTCTGGCGACGATGCACCTGAATTCCTCGGTCATGGCCAGGAACTTTGCCGAAAGCAGCGCCCGCCATCTGCTGGTCCAGGACTACGCCGAGCTGGAATCCTTCCTCCTCAAATCGGTGCAGTTGCCCGACATCCGACGGCTCCAGGTCTGCGAACCGAACGGTGCCCTCGTCTGGGATGTGGAACGCAGCCCCGACGGAAAAATACGGGCGAAGACAGGCATCGCCCGCCTCGCCCCGCCCTCCGCCCTATCGGCGTTGAGCGTCACCGAAAACGACCGCCTGGTCATCTGGCAACCGATAGAGGCGGGAAGCCTTCTGGGCTGGCTCAAGGCCGACTTCAGCTTGTCGGCGATACGGGAGGCGCAGGCAAGAACCTGGAAAAACACCCTCATCCTTGTCCTCGCCTGGGTCAGCAGCAGCGCGCTCCTGATCGTCCTGGTTCTGCGTCCCATCGTGCAGTCGATCCGCAAGCTCGCCGTTTTCTCCAAGCAGCTCGACAAGCATAAGGGCGCACAAATCTCACTCGGCAGCCAGCCGCTCGAAATCGCCGACCTGGGCGCGTCCCTGAATGAAGCCTCGGCGAGTCTGTTGGGCACGGAACGGCAGTTGCTCGATGAGCAGGAGCACCTGCGCGCGAGCGAGGAAAAATATCGGACGATCTTCGAGGAGTCTTTCGACGGACTTTTCATCACCTCCCCCGCCGGAAGAATCCTCGACATAAACAAGAAGGGCGTCATGATGTTCGGCTATGACACCAAGGAAGACGTCATGAGGCTCGATCTGGAGCGCGACGTCTACGCCTATCCGCCGGACAGAAAACGGATCCTGGCCATGGTCGAGGCACAGGGAACGGCGGAATACGAGGTCGTCGTCAAGAGAAAAGGCGGCGATACGATAACGACGCACTGCGCCTTGACCGCCGTGAAGGACGACAAGGGCGCGTTCTCTACCTACCGCGGCATCATCCGCGACATCACCGCGAGCAAGAGGGCGGAAGAGGAAATCCGCAAGCTCAATCAGGAACTCGAACAGCGTGTCGTCGAGCGCACCGCCCAACTGGAAGCGGCGAACCGGGAACTCGAAGCCTTCTCCTATTCGGTCTCGCACGACCTGCGCGCCCCGCTGCGCCACATCGACGGGTTTCTCTCTCTGCTCGAAGTGAAAACGGCAACCACGCTCGATGAAGAGGGTCGGCATTACCTATCCGGCATATCGAGGGCGGCCAGGAACATGGGCGCACTGATCGGCGACCTGCTGTCCTTCTCGCGCATGGCGCGTTCCGAGATGGTCAAAACTCAAGTCGATCTGGGGGCTTTGGTGCGCGAGGTGGTCCGCGAGTTCGAACCGGAGGCGCATGACCGGGACATCCACTGGCACATCGCGGACCTGCCCGTGGTCGCCGGCGATCGCGCCATGCTGCGAGTTGCGCTGTCCAACCTGATATCGAATGCCTTGAAATTCACACAGCCGCGTCCGCAAGCGGAAATCGAAATCGGCGACTTATCGGGCCCGGGGACGGAAGCCGTCATCTTCGTGCGCGACAACGGCGCCGGCTTCGACATGAAGTATGCCGACAAGCTCTTCGGCGTATTCCAGCGCTTGCACGGAGCCACCGAATTCGAGGGAACCGGAATCGGTCTGGCGAATGTGCGCCGGGTCATCAGCCGGCATGGCGGCAGGACATGGGCCGAGGGAAAGGTCGACGGCGGCGCGACCTTCTACTTCTCGCTGCCGCGATGAACGGGAGAGAAAAGCCGACCTTCCCCGCTTGACGCCATCGCCTTGATGGTGCGCGGCACGTGTGCCGCTCGCGCGTAGCGGATATCGATCGGAATCGATTGGACGAAAAAATACCCGGCGCGCGGCCGGGTATTTTCGTGTCGTGGCGACTTGCGTTCGTCAGGCGACCGGTGCCGGCGCCGTCGGCGCGGCGCCGGGCGTGACATCGTCGGCCGGCTTGATCGGCGCGCTGGTCGGCTTGGGCGGACGCGGCGGCCGGCCGTCCATGATGTCGTTGATCTGGTCGGCATCGATGGTTTCCCATTCGAGCAGGGCCGCGGTCATGGCCTCGACCTTGTCGCGGTTGTCTTCGATCAGCTTTCTCGCCCGCGCGTACTGCTCGTCGAGGATGCGGCGGATTTCGGCATCGACTTTCTGGAGTGAGGCTTCGGACATGTTCTTGTGCGTGGTCACCGAGCGGCCGAGGAATATCTCGCCCTCTTCTTCGCCATAGACCATAGGCCCGAGACTGTCGGACATGCCCCACTGCGTGACCATGCGCCGCGCCAGATCAGTGGCGCGCTGGAAGTCGTTCGAGGCGCCGGTGGTCATCTGGTTCATGAAGATTTCTTCGGCGATGCGCCCGCCGAACAGCACGGTGATGGTGCTGAGCAGGCGGATACGATCCTGGCTGTAGCGGTCTTCCGTCGGCAACTGCATGGTCAGGCCCAGTGCGCGGCCGCGCGGGATGATGGTGACCTTGTGCACCGGGTCGGTCTTGGGCAGCAGCTTGGCGACGACGGCGTGGCCGGACTCGTGGTAGGCGGTGTTGCGGCGCTCTTCCTCGGGCATGATCATGGAACGGCGCTCGGCGCCCATCATGATCTTGTCCTTGGCGCGCTCGAAGTCTTCCATGTCCACCAGCCGCTTGTTGCTGCGCGCCGCGAACAGGGCCGCCTCGTTCACCAGGTTGGCGAGATCGGCGCCGGAGAAACCGGGGCAGCCGCGCGCCAGCACCGAGGCATCGACGTCGGTCGACAGCGGCACCTTGCGCATATGCACCTTGAGGATCTGCTCGCGGCCGCGGATGTCGGGCAGCGGCACGACGACCTGACGGTCGAAGCGGCCCGGGCGCAAGAGCGCCGGGTCGAGTACGTCGGGACGGTTGGTGGCGGCGATGACGATGACGCCAACGGAGGGCTCAAAGCCGTCCATCTCGACCAGCAACTGGTTCAGCGTCTGCTCGCGCTCGTCGTTGCCGCCGCCGAGACCGGCGCCGCGCTGACGGCCGACGGCGTCGATTTCGTCGATGAAAATGATGCAGGGCGAGGACTTCTTGGCCTGCTCGAACATGTCGCGCACGCGCGCCGCGCCGACGCCGACGAACATTTCGACGAAGTCGGAACCGGAAATCGAGAAGAACGGCACCTTGGCTTCGCCGGCGATGGCCTTGGCCAGCAGCGTCTTGCCGGTGCCGGGGCTGCCGACCATCAGCACGCCGCGCGGAATGCGTCCGCCCAGCTTCTGGAATTTGGAGGGATCACGCAGGAATTCGACGAGTTCGGAAACATCCTCCTTGGCCTCGTCGCAGCCGGCGACGTCGGCAAAGGTGATGCTGTTGGTCGACTCATCCATCATGCGCGCCTTGCTCTTGCCGAAAGAGAAGGCGCCGCCCTTGCCGCCGCCCTGCATCTGGCGCATGAAGAAGACCCAGACGCCGATCAGCAGCAGCATCGGGAACCATGAGACGAAAATGCTCATGAAGAAGGATTGTTCCTCATCGGGCTTCGCCACCACCTTTACGTTGTTCTTGAGCAGGTCGGAAACCATCCACAAATCGGGCGGCGCGTAGGTAGTGATCTTCTTGCCTTCGAGCGTGGTGGCTTCGAGGGTGCGGCCCTGAATGATGACCTTGCTGACGTGACCCTGCTTGACCTCTTCGAGGAACTGCGAGTATTCCATCGCGGCCTGCACGGTCTGACGGGAATTGAACTGATTGAACACCGTCATGAGCACAATGCCGATGACCAGCCAGACAGCGAAATTCTTGAAAAGATTGTTCAAAGCCTTACCTCACATTTTGCCCTGCGAACAGGCATTCTAGACGCTTTCAGACGGCTTGCAAACGCTGCTGCCCAGCTTGCGCCGCGCCAACAAATAGGTTTCGGCGCTGCGGTCGCGCGAGGCCGCCGGCTTCCTCACCGTGACCTGCTCGAATGCCTGTTTCACGGCCTTAAGCAACTCGATGTAGTCAGACCCCTGAAAGACCTTGACCAGCAAATCGCCGCCAGGTTTCAAATGATCCTTGCAGAATTCGAGCGTCAGTTCCGCCAGATGCATCACCCGCGCCTGATCCGAAGCCGCTATACCCGACATATTGGGGGCCATGTCCGACAATACAAGATCTACGGCGCGCCCCGCCAGGGTCGCTTCCAATTGGCGCAAGACGTCATCCTCGCGGAAATCGCCCTGAATGAATTCCACGCCATGCATAGGGACCATTTCCAGCAGGTCCAGCGCCAGCAGCCGGCCACCCGGCTGGATGCGCCTGGCCGCGTACTGGCACCAGCTGCCGGGCGCCGCGCCGAGGTCAACCACGGTCATGCCGGGCTTGAACAACTTGTCCTTCTCGTCAATCTCGATCAGTTTGAACACGGCACGCGAGCGCCAGCCCTCCGCCTTGGCCTTGAGGACGTAGGGATCGCGAACGTGCTCGTGCATCCACACATTGCTTTTCTTGGTTCGACGGGATTTCTGGGTCATCGCGCTAGAATACGGACATGATCGAACTCACACCTGAACAGCGCCGCACCCTGCGCGCGGCCGCCCACCACCTGCATCCACTCGTTGCCATCGCCGGCAAAGGGCTCACGCCCACCGTGATGACGGAAATCGACCGCTGTCTGACTGCGCACGAACTCATCAAGGTCAAACTCATGGGCATCGAACGCGAGGATCGCGCCGCCCTGCTCGACCAAATCTGCGCGGAACTGAAATGCGCGCCGGTCCAGCATATCGGCAACATCCTGATCCTGTGGCGCGAGAAACCCGCTGAAGAAAAGACCGCGCCCGCACCCAAACGCGCGGCCAAGCCGAAAACCAAGAAACAGGCGGCCGCCGCGCTGGAACGCCCCCGCCGCAGAACTACTCGTACTTAACGTCGAGAATCTCGTATTCGCGCCGGCCGCCGGGCGTCTGTACCTCGGCGACATCGCCGGCATACTTGCCGATCAGGGCGCGGGCCACGGGGGAATTCAGGGAAATCTTGCCGCGCTTGAGGTCGGCCTCGTCGTCGCCGACGATCTGGTAGGTGACGGTCTGGCCGCCTTCGATGTCCTCCAGCTCAACCGTCGCCGCAAAGACGACGCGGCCGTCGGCGTCGAGCGCCTTGGGATCGATGATCTGGGCGTTGGCCAGCTTGCCCTCGACTTCGGCGATGCGCCCCTCGACGAAGCCCTGGCGTTCCTTGGCCGCATCATATTCGGCGTTCTCGGAGAGGTCGCCGTGCGAGCGCGCCTCGGCGATGGCGGCGACAACGCTGGGACGTTCGACCGTCTTCAGGCGCTTGAGTTCTTCGCGCAGCATTTCTGCGCCGTGCAGGGTCAGGGGAAACTTGCTCACGACGCTGCCTCCGCCGGGCCGTCCCAAGGAGGCAGCAGTCCATCGACCGGAAGCCGCGTCAGCGGCTGAACCGTCGTCACCCCCTTCTGAGGGAAGGGGGGCGGGGGGAAGGGAGCCATCATGCTAATTCCTTGTGCAAATCCTGTAGCGAGTAAGTTTCGAGTCCCTTGTGGCGCATGCCTTCGCAGGCCGCGCGACCACCTTCCACCGTGGTGAACAGCGTCACTTTCTGCGCCAGCGCCGAGGTGCGGATCGAGCGCGAATCGACGATTGCCGTGCGCGATTCTTCCACGGTGTTGATGATGAGGACGATCTCGTTGTTCTTGATCATGTCGACAACATGCGGCCGGCCTTCGTTGACCTTGTTCACCGCCGTCACCGGAATGCCCGCTTCGGCAATCGAAGTCGCCGTGCCCTTGGTGGCCAGCAAGGCGAAACCCAGTTCGTGCAGTTCGCGCGCCAGCAGCACCGCCTTCGGTTTGTCGGCCGGCTTGACACTGATGAAAACCTTGCCCGTCTTCGGCAATTTTGTGCCGGACGCCACCTGCGACTTGATGTAGGCCTCGCCGAACGTGCGGCCGACGCCCATCACCTCGCCGGTGGACTTCATCTCCGGGCCGAGGATGGTATCGACGCCGGGGAACTTGATGAACGGGAATACCGCCTCCTTGACCGAGAAATAGGGAGGGATGACTTCCTGTGTCACGCCCTGATCGGCGAGGCTGCGTCCGGCCATGCAACGCGCGGCAATCTTCGCCAGCGGCAAGCTGGTGGCCTTTGAAACGAAGGGCACCGTACGAGAAGCACGCGGATTCACTTCCAGCACATAGACCACCGCGTTGTCGCCCTGGCCCTGGATGGCGAACTGCACGTTCATCAGGCCGACGACGTTGAGCCCCTTGGCCATCTGCTCGGTCTGGCGGCGCAGTTCGTCCTGCAATTCCTTCGATAGGTTGTAGGGCGGCAGCGAACAGGCCGAGTCGCCCGAATGTACGCCGGCCTGCTCGATGTGTTCCATGATGCCGCCGATGATGACCTGAGTGCCGTCGGACAGCGCGTCGACATCCACCTCGGTGGCGTCGTTGAGGAAGCGGTCGAGCAGCACGGGCGAATCGTTGGAAACCTTGATCGCCTCGCGCATGTAGCGTTCGAGGTCTTTCTGCTCATGGACGATTTCCATGGCGCGGCCGCCCAGCACATAGCTCGGACGCACCACCAGCGGATAGCCGATCTCGGTCGCCATGCGGATGGCGTCCTGTTCGTTCCGCGCCGTGCGATTGGGCGGTTGCTTGAGTCCGAGTTCGTGCAAGAGCTGCTGGAAACGCTCGCGGTCCTCGGCGGCGTCGATCATGTCGGGCGTCGTGCCGATGATGGGCACGCCGTTGGCTTCCAGCTCGCGCGCCCGTTTCAGCGGCGTCTGGCCGCCGAACTGGACGATGACGCCGTAGGGCTTCTCGACTTCGACGATTTCGAGTATGTCTTCCAGCGTCAGCGGCTCGAAGTAGAGACGGTCGGAGGTGTCGTAGTCGGTGGACACGGTCTCGGGGTTGCAGTTGACCATGATGGTCTCGTAACCATCTTCGCGCATCGCCAGCGCCGCATGCACGCAGCAATAGTCGAACTCGATGCCCTGGCCGATGCGGTTGGGACCGCCGCCCAGCACCATGATCTTCTTCCTGTCGGTCGGCCGCGCCTCGCACTCTTCCTCGTAGGTCGAGTACATGTAGGCGGTGGACGTGGCGAATTCGGCGGCGCAGGTATCGACGCGCTTGAACACCGGGCGGATACCCAGGCTGTGACGGTGGTTGCGCACGGCCGTTTCGGTCGCCCCGATCAGGTTGGCGATGCGGCGGTCGGAGAAACCCTTGCGCTTGAGACGGCGCAACGCCACGGCGTCAATGCTTTCAAGGGCCTGGCCGGTGATTTCGCCTTCGATCTTGACGAGTTCTTCGATCTGCACCAGGAACCACGGGTCGATTTTGGTCAGGCTGAAAATCTTGTCGAACGTGAAGCCGGAACGAAATGCCTGCCCGAGATACCAAATGCGCTGGGCGCCGGGGTTGGCCAACTCGTGGGCGATCTCCTCGCGCGTGGCATCGATCTCGTCGAGGCCGTATACGCTGACTTCGAGACCGCGCAGGGCTTTCTGCAAGGACTCCTGGAAGCTGCGGCCGATGGCCATGACTTCGCCGACCGACTTCATTTGCGTCGTCAAGCGGTCGTTGGCAAGCGGGAACTTCTCGAAGGCAAAGCGCGGCACCTTGGTGACGACGTAGTCGATGGACGGTTCGAACGAGGCCGGTGTGGCGCCACCGGTGATGTCGTTCTTGAGTTCGTCGAGCGTGTAACCGACGGCCAGCTTGGCAGCGATCTTTGCGATGGGGAAGCCGGTCGCCTTCGAGGCCAGCGCCGAGGAACGCGACACGCGCGGATTCATTTCGATGACGATCATGCGGCCGTCGTCGGGATTGATGGCGAACTGGACGTTGGAACCGCCGGTATCGACGCCGATCTCGCGCAGCACCGCGATGCTGGCGTTGCGCATGATCTGGTATTCCTTGTCGGTCAGCGTCTGCGCCGGGGCGACAGTGATCGAGTCGCCGGTGTGCACACCCATCGGGTCGAGGTTTTCGATGGAGCAGACGATAATGCAGTTGTCGTGCTTGTCGCGCACGACTTCCATCTCGTATTCCTTCCAGCCGAGCAGGCTTTCCTCGATCAGGAGTTCCTTGGTCGGGCTCGCTTCGAGGCCGCGCTTGCAGATTTCGACGAATTCTTCCTGGTTGTAGGCGATGCCGCCGCCGCTACCGCCCATGGTGAAGGACGGCCGGATAATGGACGGGAAGCCGAGCACCACCTGCACCTGCAACGCCTCTTCCAGGCTGTGCGCAATGGCCGAGCGCGCCGAACCGAGGCCGATCCGGGTCATGGCCTGCTTGAACTTCTCGCGGTCTTCGGCCTTGTCGATGGCTTCCTTCGAGGCGCCTATCATCTCGACGCCGTATTTCTCCAGCACGCCATGTTTAGCGAGGTCGAGCGCGCAGTTCAGCGCCGTCTGCCCGCCCATGGTCGGCAAAACAGCATCGGGCCGTTCCTTGGCGATGATGTTTTCCAGCACCTGCCAGGTGATCGGCTCGATGTAGGTGACGTCGGCCATGTTCGGGTCGGTCATGATCGTCGCCGGGTTGGAATTCACCAGGATGACCTTGTAACCCTCGTCGCGCAGCGCCTTGCAGGCCTGGGCGCCGGAATAGTCGAACTCGCAGGCCTGACCGATGATGATCGGGCCGGCGCCGATGATAAGGATGGAATGTATGTCTGTGCGTTTGGGCATAATTTTTTCACCACGGCGAACACGGCGACACGACGAAAAATCTTTGGTTTCTGATTGCGCCGTGCTCGCCGTGTCGCCGTGGTTTAGCTTTTTTCCATCATCTTCATAAATCGATCGAACAGGTAGCCGACGTCGTGCGGGCCGGGGCTGGCTTCGGGGTGGCCCTGGAAGCAGAACGCCGGGCGGTCGGTCCAGGCCAGGCCTTGCAGGCTGTTGTCGAACAGCGAGACGTGCGTCACCTTGACGTTGGCCGGCAGCGTGGCCGGATCGACGGCGAAACCGTGGTTCTGGCTGGTAATCAGCACTTGGCCGGATTCGAGGTCTTTCACCGGATGGTTGGCGCCGTGGTGGCCGAATTTCATTTTTAGCGTCTTGCCGCCGCCGGCAAGGCCCAGCAACTGGTGGCCGAGGCAGATACCGAAGGTCGGCAGTTTGCGGTCAAGAAATTCGCGGATCGCGGCAATGGCGTAATCGCAAGGTTCCGGGTCGCCGGGGCCGTTGGAAAGAAAGACGCCGTCGGGATGCAGCGCCAGCACGTCGGCGGCAGGCGTCTGCGCCGGCACCACCGTCAAACGGCAACCGCGCTCGGCCAGCATACGCAGGATGTTGCGCTTGACGCCGAAGTCATAGGCGACGACATGGAACCTGGGCTTGTTCTGCGGCAGATAGCCCATGCCCAGCTTCCATTCGCCCTCGTGCCATTCGTAGGGCTGGTCGACCGTCACCACCTTCGCCAGATCCATGCCAGCCAAGCCGGGGAAGGCGCGCGCCTGGGCCACGGCAGCATCGGCATCGAGAGGGTCGCCAGTCATCAGGCAACCGCCCTGAGCGCCTTTTTCGCGCAGGATGCGCGTGAGCTTGCGGGTATCGATGTCGGCGATGGCGACGATGTTCTCGGCCTTGAGATAGGCATCGAGCGTCTGCTCGGAGCGGAAATTCGAGGCCACCAGCGGCAGGTCGCGAATGACGAGGCCGGCGGCATGTACCCTGGACGCCTCGCAATCCTCACGGTTGACGCCGGTGTTGCCGATATGCGGGTAGGTCAGGGTAACGATCTGGCGGCAATAGGAGGGATCGGTGAGGATTTCCTGGTAGCCGGTCATGGCGGTGTTGAACACCACTTCGCCGACGCTGGCGCCGACGGCGCCTATACCTATCCCCCGAAAAACCGTCCCGTCAGCTAAAGCAAGTAAGGCGGGCGGAAACTGGGACACGATCGGGCTCCTAAACAAGTATCTGCCGCGATTGCAGGCAAACCGTTCGATTATACCTGATCAACACAGCCCAAGCACGTGCTTCGTTGCACGGTTTTGACCATTCCATGGGTACGGAATCCGGCGCGGACGCCGGACTAGCCGCCGTCTGCGCGCGGCGCGCGCACCACGGTGACGCTGCACGGCGCCTCGGCGACGACGCGCGACGACACGCTGCCGAGAAACCGGCGCAGGCTGGAACTGCCGCGCGCACCCATGACGATATGGTCGACATGGCTGGCACAAGCATAGTCGACAAGACTGGATGCCGCATCGCCGCCGGTCAGGACATGGAAACGCGCCTGTTGCGGCGGCAGCGCCAACGGCCGCGCCCAGTGGTGCAGCGCCACCAGTTGCCGGGTATGGAAGGCGCGCTCGATCTCTCCGCTCTCTTCCTGTTCCGTGATGAGCGAAGCTTCAAGCACGCCGACGCAGGTGACGCGCCAGTGCGGATCTTGGGCGATCAATCGGCGCACGGCCAGGCGCAGGGCTTCGGCCAGCGCCTCGTCCGCGCGGTCGGTATCGATGGCGACGAGCACATGCGGCGCCCGCGCGAGCTGCACCGCGGGTCGCTTGTGTTCGCGCGCGCCGGGGGCTTGTTCGGCCCACCAGCGCTGGGCGGCCAAGACGATGCCGCCGCTACGCAGACGCCGGCCACGCTCGCCGATCACGACCTGGTCGGGGTGGGCAAGATCGTGGGCCAATTGTGCGGCCGAAGCGTAGCGGTTGTCGGGGCGTACCGCCAGGCAGCGCAAGACGATCTCTTGCAGCCATTCCGGGATGGCCGGATTCAGCGTGCGCGGCGGTGCGGGATCGAACCAGCGCCGCCGATGCCGGCCCCAGGCGCTCTCGGCATGACCGAAGGGCAGGCGGCCGGTCGCCAGTTCGTAGAGCATGGCGCCGACGGCAAAGATGTCGCTGCGCGGATCGCCGCGCACGCCCAGCACCTGCTCGGGCGCGAGGTAGGCCGGAGTGCCGAGCGGCTCGTCGGCTTCCGCCGCCACCAGGTCGGGCAAGCCGCCATGGCGGGCGAGGCCGAAGTCGAGCAGCACGGCGGCGCCATCGGCGCGCAATATAACGTGGGAGGGCTTGAGGTCGTGATGCACGACCTCCTGCCGATGCAAGTCATGCAGCGCGTCGGCCAGCGCCATACCAAGGCGGGCAACTTCCGCCGCCGCCAAGGGCGCCGTGGCGGCAATCTCGGCCAACGGCGTACCGGCGACTTGGTCGATGACAAGATATGGCCCGCAATCACCCTCTCCGCTCGCGCGCAGCACCGGCACATGGGCGCCGCTGACGCGTTCGAGTATCGCCTGCTCGGTCTCGAAGCCCGCATAGCAGGCGGGATGACTGCCGAAGCCGAGCTTGGGCACTTTGAGCAGATGTTCGCCACCGTCGGCGGCGGCGACGCGATAGAGCGTCGCCATGCTGCCTTCAAGCCATTTCGCCAGCACACGATAACCTGCCACCGTGTCGCCGGGTTTGAAGCAGGCGGGAATCTCCATTTCAGATTCCTCTCGCCAGCCGCGCGGCCAGCGCTTCCGGCAAGCCGGCGGCGATGATCTTGCGCGCCGCCTGCACATGGTCGTAGGCGACGCGGAAAAATGTGGCGTGGCGCTTTGCGTCGTCCACCAGGACGTAGGACGCCGCCGGATTGCCGTCGCGCGGCTGACCGACCGAACCGGCGATGACGATCCAGCGTCGCCGCCGTGGCAGCGAAACCGGCACGCCGGCGCGCGGCACAAAGCATTCCATGGCGTTGCGGGCACCGAAGAAAAACATCGGCTGATGCACATGTCCGGCGCAGACCCCGGTGGCATCGGTGGCGGCCACACAGCGCTGCGCGGCAACGGCGGTGGCGACATACGCCCAGTCACCGGGTTGGTGGGCACTGGCGTGAACGAAAAGGCGATCCCCGTCGCGCTGCGTCAACGGCAGCGCGGCGAGAAAGTCGCGCTCGGCGGTCCCCAGTTGGCTACGCGTCCAATAGGCTGACTCGCGGGCAACGTCGCTCATGGTTTCGCACAAGCCGCCCAGTGCGGCGGCATCATGGTTGCCCAGGATGCAGGGGGCACCCAGGTCGCGCACCAGATCGAGGCATGCGACCGGGTCGGCGCCGTAGCCAACGATATCGCCGAGGAAGAAATAGCGCTCGGCGCCCTGGCGTCGTGCGTGATCCAGACAGGCTTGTAGCGCTTCGAGGTTGGCGTGGATGTCGGCAAGTAGCGCCGTTCTCATGCGGCAAACTGCCAGAACAACACCAGGGCAAAGAAGATGACGAACTCGATGACGGTCGCCCAGACGATCAGGCGCACGGTGCGACGCTGGCTCGGCGGCATCGACGGCAGAAAGCGTTCGCTCCACCACAGCCAGCCCGGCAGGACGCTCCAGCGCGCACGGGCGACGAGGTGGCGACGCAAGCTGGCGACCCAGGGCACCAGCGACTTGTCCGATTCCTTGACGCGTGGATCGGTGGAGTCAGCCACGGCGTCGTAACGCTCGGTGACGGTGAGCAGCGATGCCGTTCCCTTGGGCTCGACCAGAAATTCCGTCGTCCGTTTCAAGCCCTTGTCGTAGGAGAAACGGAAACCTCGTTGCGGCAGGGCTTCACGGCTGACGGAGACATCGAGCCGGCAGTCGTTGGACTCGTTGGTGGCGACCACGGCAAACGCATCGTCGCTTTCGCTACGCCAGGATTCGATGGCGAGGTAGGGATTCATGCGCCAGAGGCGTTCCGTCGCGGCGAGAAATTCGAGCAGTTGCTCCGCCGGCAGCGGAATGTCGGCCTGCACCCAGGCCGCGTTCTTCTCGTCCGTCGTCATGCAGCGTTAGCTACCAGCAGTGGGCAGAGCAAGCCACGCACCAGGGTTTCCAACTCCATGCGCGAGCGCAGCCCCGTCTCGCCCTTCGGCCGCGGCGGGCCGATAACGACGATGTCCGCCGCCACTTCCCGCGCCACGGCAACGGCGCAGGTGGCCGGATCGCCGACCCGCAGCACCGAACGGTAGGAGAGTCCGCGCTCGGCGCAGCGCGCGGCGACGCCTTCGAGCTGGGCACGGGCGTCGCGTTCCAGCACGCCCTCGACGTAGCGGGCGAAGGTATCGCGGGTGGAGGCGTTATTCAGCCAGTCATCGCCCTGCATGCCGTCCCACAGGTCGGGGACGACAAGGCAATGCACAACGGCGCTCGCGCCGGGACTGGCCAGTTCATAGGCCAGCGCCTCGGCGCGCGCCGCCCCTGCCGTGCCGTGATGGCAGAGCAGCAGCGTTGCCGGTGCCATCACTTGCCGACGAAGAAGAGTACGCCCAGCGCGATGACGAGAGCGGCGATCAGCGCGCCGACATCCTCGAAGCGGTCGCTGACGAAAATGGAAAGGCTGGTGCCGCGTTCAAAAGGTTTCTGTTCCATGCCGTTCTCCTCAGACGAATTCGCGCACGAAAAGCAGCACGACGACCAGCGAGCCGACTGCCTTGATGGTACCCACTACACCGCCGATGATGAGCGGCTTGCCGCCGGCCTGCTTGAGCGCCTTGGTGGTGATCTGCATGCCTAAGCCAATGAGGCCGAAGGCGAACAGCCAGGCGATCCAGTCACGATACGCGCGGATGATTTTCGAGTCGTGCCAGGCCACCTTGTGGGCCTTGTCGATGGCGGCCTTGGCCAGCGGCGCGTCGGCGCCTTCGCGCTTGACCACGGTCTTCAGCGTGTTGTCCTGGTCGCGACTGGAAAGCTTGCGCTGGGCGATCAAGTCCTGCAACGCCTGGGTCTCCTGCGGCGTCTTCATCTTGTCGGCGATGGCTTCGAGGCCACGTACTTCCTTGGGCTTGAGCAGGTTGTCCTCCTTGACCTGATCACCGCTGAAGTACTTGCCCTGATAGTGGTCGGCTGGCGCGAACAAGCCCATGGAGGAGAGCGCGAACATGCCGATGAAGCCAAGGACGAAAACCGGGAACTTGGAAATCAGCACTTGCTGGAGGTTTACCTTTTCGGCACCCACCTCATGCTTGACGTACCACGCCGCCAGCCAGAGTACGATGATGGGCAGGAACAGCACGCGCGTGATATTGAAGATTTCGGCGACCTTCAGCGTCTCGATGCCCTTGGAGTCGAAGGCCAGCGCTGCGCCCGCCACTTGCGCCGAGTTGAGAATGCCGGTGCCGGCCCAGGCGCCGAACTGCACCGGCCCCATGCCGAGGATCTGGCCGACGGTCGGGAACAGGAACATGCAGCCGACGCCCCAGATCAGGATGGTGCCGATGGTGTAGGCGATCTCGACCGCCTTGGCCTGCACCACGGGCGCCGCCGCCACCGAAGCCGAGACGCCGCAGACGCCGACGCCGGCCGAAAGTATGCCGGTCATCGAGTTGCCGGCGTTCATGCGCTTGCCCATGAACAGCACCAGCCCGACCGAGCCGAGCACGAAGACGCCGATCATGACCACCGACAACATGCCGAGCTGGGCCAACTCGGCGGCGCTGTAGAGCGTGCCAAGCAGAATGACACCGGTCTTGAGGAAGAAGCGCGCCGTGCGCACACCGTTGGCGGCCCAGTCGGGAATCTTGAAAACGTTGACGGCGAGGATGCCGATGACGATGCCCAACACCACGTAATTGAGGTTGAATATCTTGGCGAAGTCCCAACTGAGAATGCCGGCATCCTTGACCGCCTTGCCCCAGTTGGCGAAGACGGGATCGAGCCCCCAGCGCACGATGAAGGCGATGCCAAGAATGTAGGCAATGCCGGGAAAGACCGCCAGGTAGTAGTCGGCGTGGCCTTCGCGCGGCGCCTTCAGTAGCACCACAAGGCCCAGCACCGAGAACAAGCCACCGAAGATGAAGGAGAGCTGGGCCTGGCTGGCCTTGGCGTGGTCGAATTTCGATGCCGGCATTTGCGTCGTCGGCGCCGGCTTGCCTTCCGCCTGGGCCATCTCGGTGGCGACCCGCAGTTCGGCCTCGAACTTTTCCTTGACCTTGACGTGATCGGAATAGGCGCTCTTTTGCAGCCATTTCTGCATGTCGTCCACGCCACCGCCGGCGTTGAGCCAGCCCCAGACGAGCATCAGCACGCCGATGATCAGTAGCGCAGGCGACTTCTTCGTATAGATCATGATCTCCCCCCCCTCAACGACTATCGAAATCGGGTGCGCCCGCCAAGGCGCACAACACCCCGGCCGCCGGGCCGGGGTAAGGGACAACGACAGGACCGGCGTTACTCCATCGGCAGCTTGCGCGCCTTCCAGTCGGGGAAGCCGTTGCGATACCAATGGACGTTCTTGTAGCCGGCCTTGGCCAGCACGACCGCCGACTTGTAGGACTTCCAGCAGCTTCCGGCGTTGCAGAAGGTGACGATGGAGGCGTTCTTGTCGGCGAACTTGGAGAGGTCGAACTTGTCAGCGGCCGGGTCGAACGAAGCATCCTTGGCGCTCTTCTCGGGATCGTAGGGAACCGAAATCGCGCCCTTGATCGTGCCCTCGGCGTATTCGCCGGCACGGCGCGTGTCGACGATGGTGGCGCCCTTGGCTTGCAGCGCTTGTACGTCCTTCGCTTCCACCAGCTTGACGCCGGCCGGTGCCGCGGTCGGCGTTTCCTGAGCGGAGGCGAGGCCGGCAGCGGCAAGGAAGGCGGTTCCGGCAAAGGCGAGCAGCAGATGCTTCACTGATTTCATGGCGTTCTCCTTTTGGTTGTTTCAGACAGGACCGAAGCGGAATGCATAGCCCCGTCATTCTCACCGGCCGCAGCGACGACGACCGGAATGCCCGCCATATAACCGCGAAGGGGGTTATGTCGTCAAGCACCCTTGGATTATGATATATGTCCTTGGTGTGACGTCCTTGAATCCCGGGCAAAGAAAGAATCCCCATGCTGAACAGCCTGTCCATCCGCAGCCGCCTGCTGGCAACCGTCATCATGTCCATCGGTTTCCTTACCCTGCTCGCGGGCGTCGGCCTCTATGGTCAACAGCGGGGCAGCACCGCCCTGTCCGATGTCCAGGCCAAGGAAGTCCAGCCGCTGATCGCGATCCAGGAAATAGATACCAGTCTGCGCGAAGTCCGCTATCGCATCGCCGCTACCGTACTCGACGCCATGTCCATGATCGGCGGACGCAATCACCTCAAGGAGGTACGCGAGCGTTTGCCCGGTGCCTGGCAGGAATTCAAAGCGGGCTTCGATGCCGCCGCGGTACCCGAAGAGGAACGCAAACTGGTGGAAGACATCGGCAAGGAACTCGACGGCATCAAACCTTTCTTCGATGCGCTCGATGCCGCCTACGCCAAGGAAGACAAGGCCGCCCTGAGCGCCCTGCTCCAGGAAAAGTGGCCGCCGATCCAGAAGAAGCTCGTCAAGCCGCTATCGCAACTGGTTCCCGCGCGCACGGCGGCAGTCAAGGCGACGTTCGACGCAAGCACCGCCGAGGGACGCAAGCTGAATACGCTGGCAATCGTCAGCTATTTCGTTTGCGTGGCCGTTCTCGCAATATTGATGCTGCCCCTGATCGGCTCGCTGGCAAGGGCCATCGACGGCCTCAAGGCCGTACTGGCCCGTGTCGCCGAAGGCGACCTCAATGCCCGTCCCGACCTCAGTCGCCAGGACGAGCTCGGTGACATGGCGCGATCGCTCGACGTCACGATCCAGCGTCTGCACGAGATCATTGTTGCCGTCCAGCACGCTGCGAAGACGCTGGCCGAGACTTCCACCGAACTTGCGGGTGGCATCGGCGACATCATGCAGCGAGGGAAATCGCGCAGCGAGCTCATGGCGCGCGCGACCGCTTCGATCGACCAGATGAACGCCGCTGCGCGGGAAATTGCGGCCGGATCGGGCCATGTCGCGGCCGCTTCCGGCGAGGCGCGCGGCATCGCCGTCAACGGCAACGCGCGGATGGACGACACCATCGCCGCCACACAGCGCGTCGAAACCGCAGTCGATAGCTCGGCATCGGTGATCGCCGATCTGTCGACCGCCACCGACCGGGTCAATCAGGTGACCCAGGTCATCCGCGAAATCGCCGACCAGACCAACCTGCTGGCGCTCAACGCCGCAATCGAGGCGGCGCGCGCCGGCGAGCAGGGGCGGGGATTTGCGGTCGTCGCCGACGAGGTGAGAAAGCTCGCCGAGCGCACGTCGGCGTCCACGGCCGAGATTGCCTCGACAGTGGATACGATACGCCAAAAGACCGCTTCGGCAGTCGATGCGATGGGCCGCGTGCGCAGCGAGGTTGCCGACGGCACCCGCTACAACCGGGAGACGCAGGAGACGCTGAACGGTATCGTTGCCGCCGCGGAGCGCGCCACGGCACTGGCGCAACAGATTGCCGAAGCGACACGGCAGCAGATGAGCGCCAGCGACGATTCGGCCCGCGACATGCAACAGGTATCGGCGATAAGCGCGGAAAACAGCGTCGGTCTCGGTCGTGCCGACGAGGTGACGCGCAACGTTGCGCAGATGGCACAGGAACTCCAGCAGATCGTCGGCCGCTTCCGCGTCTGACGCCCTTGCCGCGGGACTTGGCCTTATCGACCGGTTTGGCTCGGCATCCTTCTGCCCGGCGTCTTGATCAGACTACACGGCAAGAAGCGGCTTACCGCAAACCCAAGACATCCTGCATGTCAAACAGGCCGCGCGACTTGTTGCGCATGAAGCGCGCGGCACGCAGCGAACCCTGGGCATAGGGCACACGACTGGCCGACTTGTGAGTAATCTCGATGCGTTCGCCGGTGCCGGCGAACAGCACGGTATGGTCACCGACAATGTCGCCGCCGCGTATCGTGCTGAAACCGATCTGGGTCGCCGGCCGTTCGCCGGTATGGCCTTCCCGGCCGTAGACCGCACACGCCGAAAGATCGCGGCCCAACGCCGCGGCAACAACCTCGCCCATGCGCAGAGCGGTACCGGAAGGCGCATCCACCTTGTGGCGGTGATGCGCCTCGATCACTTCGACATCGTAGCCGTCGTTGAGAATGCGCGCCGCCACGTCGAGCAGCTTGAACACGGCATTGACACCGACAGCCATATTGGGGGCAAACACGATGGGGATATCGCGGGAAATATCCTGGATAGTCAGCTTCTGCTCGGTCGTGAAGCCGGTGGTGCCGATCACGGCGTGCACGCCGTGCTTGCGGCAAATTTCCAGGTGCGCGAGCGTGCCCTCGGGGCGAGTGAAATCGATCAGGCAGTCGGCTTGCGCCAGCGCAGCATCGACGTCGTCGGTGATGGCCACGCCACAGGGAGCGCCGACCAGTTCCCCGGCATCCTTGCCCAGCAACGGACTCCCGGGAATCTCCAGGGCGGCAACGAGCTCGGCGTCGGCCGCAGTCAATACCGCTTCGATCAGCGTGCGACCCATGCGGCCGCCGCTGCCGACAATGGCAAAACGAATTTTGTTGGTCATGGTTCGGTAGGACTAGTTCGCCGGGGCCACAACCTGCGGCTGAGCTCCCGTATCTTCAGGCTGGGCGGCCGTCTCCGGGCCCTTGATTTCGATCACCCGGGCCGTTGGTTTCGGCGCGGCACCGGAAAGCGCAGCGGTATCGCCGACAACATCTCCACCGACGCGAACGAGTTTGCCGTCGGCAAAAAAGACGATGAACCGACGCTGCTGAACCTGGCCGGTACCGGTCTGCAAACGATAGACATAATCCCAGCGGTCGGCATGAAAGACGTCCGTCAGCAACGGCGTCCCAAGGACGAAGCGCACCTGATCCTTCGTCAGTCCGGGCTTAAGCTGCGCCACCATCTCCTGAGTCACCATATTGCCCTGGCGCACATCGATACGGTAGGGATCCAGATAGGGCGTGATATCGAGCGCATTGGAAATCCCGTCCGTAATGCGGGACGTATCCGGCATACTGGAACAGGCTGCAAATATGGGCAAAGCAAGGAGAACGATGAACTTCTTCATTTCGGAGATTCGGCCAGGGCCAGCCATGCTGGCTTCACAGTGGTAAACGGGCGCGAGCACTATATCATAAGCTGGGAAGGCGCTTCCCTCGCCGCGCCGAACAGACCTCAAGGCAACTCGGCCGGAACTTCACCAGATCGCAACACGCACACTATCGACCGCCGCGGCGCTGCCGCCGCGCCTCGAACAGGCAAATGCCGGCGGCCACCGAGACGTTCAGGCTTTCCACCGACCCATACATGGGAATTCGCGCCAGTTCGTCGCAAGTATCGCGCGTCAATCGCCGCAAGCCCGCGCCTTCGGCGCCGAGCACCCAGGCCAGTGCCCCCTTCTGATCGACCGCATAAAGCTCGCGTTCCGTCTCCCCAGCCGCTCCGACCACCCAGATGTTGCGTTCCTGCATCTCGCGCAAGCTGCGCGCAAGATTGGTTACCGTCACGTAAGGCACCGTGTCCGCGGCGCCCGAGGCCACCTTGATCGCCGTCGCAGTCAGCCCACAGGCGCGATCCTTGGGCGCAATCACCGCATGCGCACCTGCCGCATCCGCCACACGCAGGCAGGCACCGAGGTTGTGCGGATCGGTAACGCCGTCCAGCACCAGCAGCAGTGCCGAATCCGTCAGCGTATCGAGCACGTCGTCGAGCGTGACATGGCGCTGCGCCGCCGCCACGCGCGCGATCACGCCCTGATGGCTCGCGCCTCCGGCCATGCCGTCGAGCCGCGCCATATCCACCGGCATCACGCGTACGCCCACGCCTTCCGCCGCACGCAGCAGGTCGCGCACACGCCCGTCCTGCCGCGCTGCTGCGAGATAAATTTCCTTCACATCGCCGGCGGCAAAACGCAGCTTGGCAGTAACGGCATGAAAGCCGTGGATAAGACGGGTATCGGTCATGGGGCTTCCTTCGGATCAGACGCGATTTTAGCCTGTCGCGCCCTGCATGCCAGGCACTATCCCCGCCGTTTGCCTTTCGACCGCGGCTTGTCGTCCCTGGCAGCAGCAGCCGAGTCGTCGACCAGCCGAAAATCGATCTTGTTCTGCTCCATGTCCACCCGCATCAACTGCACCCTCACGCGGTCGGAGAGGCGATAGCGCTTGCCGGTGCGGCCGCCGACCATGGCGTGCGCCGACTCGTCGAAATGGAAGTAATCGGCACCGAGTTCCGAGACATGCACCAGGCCTTCGACGAAGACGCCGTCGAGCGCGACGAAAATGCCGAAGGGCACCACCGCCGAGATGCTGCCCTCGAAAATTTCGTTGATGCGGTCCTGCATGTAGAAGCACTTGAGCCAGGCCTCGACATCGCGCGTGGCCTCGTCGGCACGGCGCTCGGTGGCGGAACAGTGCAGGCCGATTTGATCCCAGGCGCCCGGCTGATATTGACCCTTGGCCAGTACGGCCTTGATGGCACGGTGGATCATGAGATCGGGGTAGCGACGGATCGGCGAAGTGAAGTGCGTGTAGCTCTCGTAGGCCAGCCCGAAATGGCCGACGTTGTCCGGGCTGTAGATGGCTTGGCGCAACGAGCGCAGCATCACGGTTTGCAACAGTTGTTTGTCGGGACGGCCCTGCAGCTTTTCCAGCAGTTGCGCGTAGTCCTTGGCCGTCGGCGCATCGCCACCGGAGAGTTGCAGGCCGAAGGTACCGAGAAAATCGCGCAGCTTCGTCAGGCGCTCCGGCGTCGGTCCTTCATGGACGCGGTAGAGCGCCGCGTGGCCGCGCTCCTTGAGAAAGTCGGAGGCGCAGACATTGGCCGCCAGCATGCACTCCTCGATCAGACGGTGGGCGTCGTTGCGTTCGTAGGGTTCGATCTTTTCGATCTTGCCGTGGTCGTCGAAAACCATGCGCGTCTCAAGCGTCTCGAAGTCGATGGCGCCGCGCTTTTCGCGCGCCTTCAGCAGCACGCGGAAAAGCGCATCGAGGTTTTCCAGATGCGGCAGCAGAGGCGCGAGCTTGCGACGCGTCGGCGCTTCCTTCTCATACAAGGCCGCAGCCACCTCGGTATAGGTGAGCCGGGCATGGGAGAAGATCACCGCGTTATAGAAGCGGTATTGCTTGATGTCACCGGCAGCGGAAACCGTCATGTCGCAGGCGACGCAAAGACGCTCGACTTGCGGATTGAGCGAGCACAGCCCGTTGGAAATTTTCTCCGGCAGCATCGGAATGACGCGGCGCGGAAAATACACGGAGTTGCCGCGGTCATAGGCGTCGCGGTCGAGCGCGCCGCCCGCATGCACGTAATGCGAGACATCGGCGATGGCGACGATGAGGCGAAAGTTCTTGCCCTGACGCTCGCAATAGACGGCATCGTCGAAGTCCCTGGCAGTCTCGCCGTCTATGGTGACCAGCGGCAGTTCGGTGAGGTCCTCGCGGCCCTTCCAGTCGCCTTTCTTCACCTCGTCGGGAAGCTTCTTCGCCTCTTCCAGCGCCGCCTTAGCGAACTCGAAGGGCAGTTCGTGTTTGCGCAGCGCAATCTCGATCTCCATGCCCGAGTCGGCGTAGTTGCCGAGGATTTCGACCACGCGGCCGATAGGCTGCGACTGCTTGGAAGGCTGTTCGACGATCTCGGCCACCACCACCTGGCCGCTCGAAGGCTTGGGCGCCTTGCTGCCCTTCTCCGGCGGCGCCAGCAGGATGTCCTGGCTGATGCGCCGGTTCTCGGCCACCAGGTACCAGACGCCGTGTTCCTGATAGGCGCGCCCCACCAGCTTGCGGTTGGCACGCTCGGTAACCTCTACGATTTTGCCTTCGGGACGACCCTTGCGGTCAATGCCGACAACGCGAGCGATGGCACGATCACCGTGCAGCACCTTGTCCATTTCCTTGGTCGGCAGAAACAGGTCGGCGCCGCCCTCCTCCGGAACGAGAAAGCCGAAGCCGTCGGGATGCCCCTCGACGCGGCCACGAATCAGGTCGGCCTTATCCGGAATCAGCCAGTCGCCGCGGCGGTTTTGCAGCAGTTGGGCATCGCGCGCCATAGCGCCGAGGCGGCGCTGAAAGTCGTCGTGTTCGACGTCCTTGACGTCAAGCAGTTCGCACAGACGCATGACTGAAACAGGCACACCCTGTTCGGCCAGCGTCTGAAGAATGTATTCGCGACTCGGCAGCGGAGTGTCGTATTTCGCAGTTTCGCGCTCGAACATCGGGTCGGCGCGGCGTATCTTGGAATATTTGGGGGTCTTGTGGTTTGACAATTCGGTCGATTCCGATAGAATTCGCGCCTCGTTTCACGCCTGCCCAGGTGGCGGAATTGGTAGACGCACTAGTTTCAGGTACTAGCGGGTAACACCGTGGGGGTTCGAGTCCCTTCCTGGGCACCAGTCTTAAAGCAGCGAGGCCCCGATTTCCGGGGCCTTTTGTTTTTGGGCTGCGCGCATTCTACGCGCTCCCTCCGATATCTGTGCGGCGGAGTCGTCCGCCGAGACCTTCGCTATCGCCCAATAACGGCAGGAATTGCCGCTAAATTGCAGCCAATAGCGTGCCGCTTGGCAGCCACTGCCGAGGAATAGCGGTCAGCGCGCGAATTTCAGTCGCAAGATCGGCTGGCACGGAAGCTGCAGGAAGTGTGGTGCCCGCGGTATCTGCTCAACCTTCCGGGCGCCGAGCCGTTAATCAACATACTGGAAACGAAATTAAAGGAGAACGATCATGGTCGCCAATTTGAATGACCGCGCCGAGGTCGAACGCTTCTTGCGCAATGCCGACGCCAACGAACTTCTGGCCGAACACGGGCATTTGCAGAATCTGATGGCGAGCGTCGCCCGTCCTGTGCCGGAAGCCTTGTTGATGCAGATGGTCGCCCGTATTTCCTACGAACTGCGGTTTCGCATGCCACAGCCGATCTGACTATCCCGTCAGGGTAAAGCGGAAGATTGAACCTCTATCGACTGCCGCTTCCGCCCAGATGCGCCCTCCGTGGCGCTCGACGATGCGCTTGACGATGGCAAGCCCGGCACCGGTGCCCGGATAGTCGCTCGCCGCATGCATACGCTGGAAAACACCGAAAAGTCGTCCGGCGTAGGCCATGTCAAAACCGGCACCGTTGTCACGAATGAAAAAAACCGTTTCACCATCTTGCATTTCGGCGCCGATTTCTATTTCCGGCCGTTCGCGCTTCGCTGAAAACTTGAGCGCGTTGCCAATCAGGTTCGCCCAGACCTGGCGCAGCATGGCTGCATCGCCGCTGGTTACTGGCAAGTCGGCGATGCTTATCTGCGTTGCCGCATAGTCGCCGCGCAATTCCTCCGCCACGGTACGCGCCAGCGCATCCATATCCACGTCGGCCCAATTCATATCGCTGCGGCCGACGCGCGAAAACTGGAGAATGTCGTCGATCAACTGCCCCATCCTTTCGGCGTTGATCGCTATCCGTTCGAGCATCTCGCGCCCTTCCGGGCTCATGTTCCCGCATTCCTCGCTGCGAACAATCTGCGCGTAGCCGTTAAGTGCCCGCAGCGGCGCCCTCAGATCGTGGGAAACCGAATAGGAGAACGACTCAAGTTCCTTGTTGGCGCGTTCCAGATCGGCGGTGCGCTCCTGCACGCGCAGCTCCAGGCTGTCGTTAAGCCGGAGCACTTCCTGTTCGACTTTCTCCCGCTCTTGCTGTCGCCACAACGCTCGACGATAGAAAACGCCGATGGTGAACAATCCGAGCAACCAGAGACCGCCGTGAGAATAGAACAGGATGCGCTCAGCTTCGCGTTCGCGCGTCACGTAGGATTCCAACGGTACCGAGGCGCTGAGGCCGCCGCGCACGTCACCCACCTTGTAGCCCATGGCACCATGGCATTTGAGGCAGCCCGGTTCGATGAACATTGCCTGCATCACCCGCAAGTGCGGTTTGCCGTCGATCGGCTCGACCGCCGACACCTCCTTGATACCACGCTCGAATTCCCGCAGCGCGCTCTCTTCCCAGTCGTCGGGCGCGTTGTTGGGATTCATCAGCTTGAGGCTGGTCAGGTGCGCCCTGACGCCGAAGGTACGCCCCTGCTGCTCGTGCAACTGCCGCACCATGTAGGCGGGGTTCATCAGGGTGAGTTTCTTGCCGGTCGTCGTCTCTACGTCCCGATCCGGTATCTTGAGATAACGATTGGGAGGCGTGTTTTCGTCCATCGGCACATAGACGCCACCATGGGACGTCGCCCAGCGGCGAAACGACAAGTCCTTGTTGATGTTGTCGAGCGCCTCCTGACGTGCGAGCGCCAGCGTCTTGCCGTGCTCCTGACGGTAGTTCCAGTAAGCTGAACCGCCGACGAACAGACTCAGAACCCCGCACGCCAGGAGCGTGACAAATCCGATGGAGTTGCGGTCATTGGAGGACATGGCGGCAGGTTAGTACCTGCCGGAGACCCATGTCAATCCGCAGACTATTTGAAGGGATGGCGCAGAACGATGGTCTCTTCGCGATCCGGCCCGGTGGAAATCATGTCGACGGGAACGCCGCAGACTTCCTCCATGCGCTTGATGTAGGCACGAGCGGCGGCGGGCAAGCCATCCAGCGTCTTGACGCCGACAGTGCTCTCGGTCCAGCCCGGCAGCACCTCGTACACCGGTTCGCAACGCGCTAGGTCGTCGGCGCCGACCGGCAGGATGTCGGTCATGCCGCCGTCGAGCTTGTAGCCGGTGCAAATTTTCATCTCCTCGATGCCGTCGAGTACGTCGAGCTTGGTCACGCACAGGCCGGAAACGCCGTTGATCTGGATGGCGCGCTTCAACGCTGCGGCGTCGAACCAGCCGCAGCGGCGCGCACGCCCTGTGGTGGCACCGAATTCGTGGCCCTTGGTGGCCATATGCTTACCGACCGGATCCTGCTTGTCGACGGCATCGTACAGCTCGGTCGGGAAGGGGCCGCTGCCGACGCGCGTGGTGTAGGCCTTGGTGATGCCAAGAACATAGTGCAGCATGCTCGGGCCGACGCCGGCACCGGCCGAGGCCGCGCCGGCGACGCAGTTGGACGAGGTGACGAAGGGATAGGTGCCGTGATCGATGTCGAGCAGAGTGCCCTGCGCGCCCTCGAACAGCAGGTTGGCGCCGCCCTTGTGCGCATCGTAGAGCGCGCGCGGCACATCGGCGACCATCGCCGTCAGGCGCGGTGCAATGGCCATGGCGTCGTCGAGGGTCTTTTGGAAGTCGACGGTCTCGGCGCCGAGGTAATTCTTCAGCACGAAGTTGTGGTAATCGAGAACCTCCGCCAGCTTTTCGGCAAAGCGCTTGGGCCGCATCAAGTCTTGCAGGCGCAAGCCGCGCCGCGCCACCTTGTCTTCGTAGGCCGGGCCGATGCCGCGGCCGGTAGTGCCGATCTTGTTCGCGCCCTTCGCCACCTCGCGCGCCACGTCGAGGGCCTGGTGATGGGGCATGATGAGCGGACAGGCTTCGGAAATCTTGAGGCGCGCCTCGGCATCGACACCCGCCTCCCTGAGCTTGTCGAGTTCCTTCAGCAGCGCGTCCGGCGAGAGCACCACGCCGTTGCCGATGTAGCAGGTGACGCCCGCGCGCAGAATGCCCGAGGGCACCAGATGCAAGACGGTCTTGTGACCGCCGATGACCAGCGTATGGCCGGCGTTGTGTCCACCCTGGAAGCGCACCACGCCCTGAGCGTGATCGGTCAGCCAGTCGACGATCTTTCCCTTGCCCTCGTCGCCCCATTGGGTGCCGATGACGACGACGTTGCGAGCGGCGTTTACAGCCATGTCAGTCTTCCTTCAAGGTTTCGATAATGAATTCAGTACCGCGCCGCACAAGCGTGCGGTCGCAACCGGCATCGGTCCAGGTGCCGTCATGTCCGGGCAAGGCAAACATTACGTTTTCACCTGCCGCACGGAGACGCTCAACTTCCGCATGCAAGGCCGCATCGTCGGCCCAGGGCGCGAGTATCGCACTACTTGCGGCGGGCGGCGGCGACAGACGCGCAAGCTGGCGCAGATCCAGAGAAAAACCGGTAGCCGGACGGCCGCGACCGAATGAGGCACCGACTTGATCGTAGCGTCCGCCCAGCGCCACGGCACCCGGGCTGCCGGCGCAGTAGGCGGCAACGACGACGCCGCTGTGATAATGGTAGCCGCGCAGATCGGCCAGATCGAAGCCCAGCGGCTGGTCGGACACGGCATCTGCCAGACGGCGCAGGTCGTCGAGTGCCGCGCGAATCTCGGGCACGTCGGGCAGGTGGCGTGCCGCCCTGTCCAGCGCCTCAACCCCGCCGTAACATTCGGGCAGCGCCAGGAAGGCCGAGCGCAGCGGCGCGGGCATAGCGGCCACCATTTCCCGCAGGCCAGACGCATCCTTGGCCTGGAGCAGGGAAAACAACTCCATTTCGGCTTCGCCCGACACATCGGCCTGGACCGCCAATGCCCGGAAAATGCCGATATGCCCGAGGTCGATGCGAGCCGCCGGCACTTCGCACAAGGACAGCGACAGCGCCATGAGCCGGACGATCTCGATATCGGCCTCGATCCCGGCATGGCCGTAAAGTTCGGCGCCGATCTGGATCGGCTCGCGCGAAGCCGTCAGGCCCGCCGGCAAGGCATGCAGCACGCTGCCGCAATAACAAAGGCGGGCGACGCCGCGGCGGTTGAGCAGATGCGCGTCGATCCGCGCCACCTGGGGCGTGATATCGGCACGAATACCGACGGTGCGCCCGGAAAGCTGGTCGACGAGCTTGAAGGTGCGCAAGTCCATGTCGTGGCCGCTGCCGGTGAGCAGCGATTCGACGTATTCGAGCAATGGCGGCGCCACGAATTCGTAGCCGCTGCGGGCAAAAGCGTCAAGCACGCGGCGACGCAAAATCTCCACCTGCTGCGCCTCGACCGGCAGCAGGTCTTCGATAGCTTCTGGCAGGAGCCAGCGGCGTTTGACGCTCATATCAACTCGCGGCGAACAGCAGTATCAATCCCACCGTCATCGACGCCAGGCCGATAAAGCGGATCTGGCCGTCGGCCAGTTCGATGGCACGACGGAAGGTCTCGCGCCAGATGTGCGGGGCAAGGAAAGGAAGCGCACCTTCGATGACGAGCATGAGGGCAAGGGCAAGCAGCAGGGTCGATACCATCGGTTCGGGCGAACGGCCGCCTTATTTTCCGGACCTGCCGGCACTCTTGAGATACTTGAAGAAGTCGGAATTCGGCTCGACCACCAGAACGTCGCTCTTGCTCTTGAAGCTCTGGCGATACGCTTCGAGACTGCGGTAGAAGGCGTAGAACTCCGGATTCTGGCCGAAAGCACCCGCATAGAGCGAAGCGGCTTTCGCATCGCCCAGACCCTTGATCTTCTGTGCATCGCGATAGGCCTCGGCGACGATCACCTCGCGCTGCCGGTCGGCGTCGGCCTTGATCTTCTCGGCATCGGCCGCACCTTGCGAGCGCAGCTCGTTGGCGACGCGCTTGCGCTCCGTTTCCATGCGGCGATAGACGGACTCCGACACTTCCGGCGGCAGGTCGACACGCTTCAAGCGCACATCGATGATCTCCACGCCCATGGCGCGCATGTCGGCATCGGCCTTGCGCTGCACATCGGCCATGATCTTGTCGCGCTCGCCGGAGACAACATCGTGCACGGTGCGCTTGCCGAACTCCTCGCGCAGGCCGGCATTCACCGTCTGCGAGAGACGCGTCTTGGCCACCGTCTCGTCGCCGTTGACGGAGATGTAGTACTTCTTGACGTCGTCGATGCGCCACTTGACGAAGGAATCGACCAGCACCGGCTTCTTTTCGGCGGTGAGGAAACGTTCCGGCTCGACCGAGTCGAGGGTGAGGATGCGCTTGTCGAACAACCGCACGTTCTGGATCAGCGGCCACTTGAAAGCCAGGCCGGGCTCCTTGATGACGTCCTTGATTTCGCCGAGTTGGAAGATGATGGCATATTGGCGCTGATCGACGGTAAATAGCGTCATGGCCGCGAGAACCATCAGGCCAAAGAAAAAGGCCGCAACAAAAGGCAGATTGCGTTGCATCAGCGGTCTCCCCGTTCACGCGAACGCAGCGAATCGCGCGAACGCGACGACGAATACACGCCGCCCTGATCAACCTGTGGCGCACGTTCCAGTTGCGGCGGCACCTCGTTGGAAACGGCCGCAGCGGCTGCATGCGGCGCCGCCGCTGGCTCGCTGGCCTGGACGGCTGCCGCCTGGGCACCGGCAGCCTGCATCAGCTTGTCGAGCGGCAAGTAGAGCAGATTGCCGCCACTCTTGGCATCCACCATGACCTTGCTGGTATTGGAATAGAGTTGTTGCATGGTTTCGAGATACATACGGCTCCTCATCACTTCGGGCGCCTTGGCGTATTCGACAAGAATCTGCTTGAAGCGCGAGGCATCGCCCTCGGCCGTGGCGATCATGCGCTGCTTGTAGCCATCGGCTTCCTGCGCCAGCCGCGAGGCAGCGCCGCGCGCACGCGGAATCACGTCGTTGGCGTAGGCCTGGCCTTCGTTCTTGTGTCGCTCGCGATCCTGTCCGGCCTTGACGGCATCGTCGAACGCCGCCTGCACCTGCTCCGGCGGCTGGGTGCTCTGCATGGTCACGGAACGCACCTGGATACCGGTTTCATAGCGATCAAGGATTTCCTGGATCAGCTTCGACGTATTGGCGGCGATGACATCGCGCCCTTCGTAGAGTACGAAGTCCATTTTGCTTTTACCCACGATTTCGCGGATCGCCGTCTCGGCCGCCTGCACCACCGCATCGTCCGGAAGCCGATTCTTGAAAATGTAGTTCATCGGATCCTTGAGCAGGTATTGCACGGCGAACTGAACGCTGACGATGTTCTCGTCGTCAGTCAGCATCAGGGCTTCCTTGGGCACCTTGTTCTTCTCGGAACCGCGATAGCCAATCTCGACGGTACGCACACCGGAAAGGTTAACCGTCTCGTGGCTCTGGATCGGCCAGGGCAGTCGCCAGCGCAGGCCCGGCTCGGTGGTTTCCTTGAAGCGACCGAACTGAAGCACCACGCCGCGCTGGCTGGCATCGACGATATAGAAGCCGCTCGCCAGCCAGATCACGGCGACCAGAACCGCCAGAAGACCAACGCCGCCGCCAAACTGGCGCGGGCTCAGATTTGGGAAGGATGGGCCACCACCGCCATTGCCTCCGCCCCCCTTCTTGCCGAAAAGGCCGGAAAGCTTGCGGTTGAAATCGCGCCAAAGTTCGTCGAGGTCGGGGGGGCCATTGCCCTTGTTGCCGCCGTTACCCCAGCCGGGGTCGTTCAAGGACATAAGAATTCCTGCAATCACGATGGGAGTTTTAGAGTGATGAAATCGACGGGATCAGGCGGGATCGGCGTATACCGGCTCAACAGACATTTCGGCCCGGCTATGGGCCACCTCGGACAGGGCTTGGCGCAGCAGGTCGAGACCCGCGCCGCTTTTCGCACTGACGCGAACGCGCGCGAGTTTACCACACTCGTCCCGCTCGACTCCCGGCTCGGCATGTGTGGCGTCGATCTTGTTCCAGATCACGATCTGCGGCACCAGCCCGGCGCCAATCTCTTCCAGGACGCCCGTCACCGCCGCTATCTGCTGGTCCCGATCCGGGCTGGCCGAGTCGACGACGTGCAGCAGCAGATCGGATTGAGCGGTTTCTTCCAGCGTCGCATGAAATGCGGCAACGAGCGAATGCGGCAAGTCACGGATAAATCCGACCGTGTCGGAGATCACAATCTGCCCGGCCTCCGGAATATACAAGCGCCGCGAAGTCGTATCGAGCGTGGCAAACAACTGGTCGGCGGCATACGCGCCCGCTTTCGTCAGCGCATTAAACAAGGTGGATTTGCCGGCATTGGTGTAACCCACCAGCGAAACGGCGAGCACCTCGTTGCGCCCGCGCGCACGGCGCTGGACTTTGCGCTGGCGCTCCAGCTGGCTCAAGCGATCCTTGAGCAGGGCGACGCGCTTGCCCAGCAGGCGCCGGTCGGTTTCCAACTGCTTTTCACCGGGGCCGCGCAAGCCGATGCCGCCCTTCTGCCGTTCCAGGTGCGTCCAGCCGCGCACCAGGCGCGTCGCCAGATGCTGCAACTGCGCCAGTTCCACTTGCAGTTTGCCCTCGTGGCTGCGGGCGCGCTGAGCGAAGATATCGAGGATCAGGCTGCTGCGGTCGATGACCAGGAGTTCCATCTCGCCTTCAAGGTTGCGCTGCTGCCCTGGAGAAAGCTCATGGTTGAATATCACCAGATCGGCGCCGTGAAGCGTTGCGGCGTGCCTGATTTCCTGAACCTTGCCCTTGCCGGCGAAGGTGGCCGGATCGGGGCGGTCGCGCTTGCCCGAAATGACGTCCAACGGCACAGCGCCGGCGCTGGCGACAAGCATACGAAATTCGTCCAGACGTTCCGCGTAGTCCTTCTCGCCAAAATTGAGTTGAACGAGTATCGCGCCAGACGACGACCCGTTGCCGGCAGCCGGCCGTTCAAACATCGGCCGGACTCGCCGGGGGAAGTGCCCTCACTCGCCGCCAGCTTCCTGAGAGAAGTTCACCGGACGAGCGGGCACCACGGTCGAAATCGCATGCTTGTACACCATCTGGGTGACGGTGTTCTTCAGCAGCACCACGTATTGATCAAATGACTCGACCTGTCCTTGCAACTTGATGCCGTTGACGAGGTAGATCGACACCGGCACGTGCTCACGGCGCAGGGCATTCAGGAAAGGGTCTTGCAGCATCTGGCCTTTGTTGCTCATGGGTGGCCCCTTGGCTCTTATTTATCGAAACGCTAATGTAATTCATTTTGCCGGAACTTGCACTCCCACGCCAGAACAGGGCAAGAGGCAAGCCCAAGGCAATAGATAGTCCTTTTGGACTACCCTTGGCTGCCTGCATTTCCCTGTACGATACGGGCCTTCACTGGAAAGTCGCCATGGAACAGCCATCGATCCTGATTGTTGGATCTGCATGTGCCTTGACGGCAGCGGCCCTGCGCAATTCGCCGTTGCTGGCCGGCTACGGCGTCCGCGAATCGCAGGACATCGCTGCGGCAATGTCCGTTCTCGACACTGAAAGCCATATCGCAGTCGCGCTCATGCGCTGGGGCGGCGGCGACCCGTCAAGTCTCCCAAGACTGGTCGCCAGAATCCAGGAAAACAAGCGCAATCCGCTGATGGCCGTAATTGTTCGCAGCGAAGTCGCATTGCCCGAGCAAATCGCCGATCAGCTATGGGCGCTGGGTGTGGCCGATAGACAATTCGGTCAGTCGCCGGCATCTCCGGAATGCGCTGAAGCGCTCGCCGTTGCCATGCGTGGCTATGCCCGCTATCAGGCTTTCTGCGCCATCACAGAATCGTCGACGCGATTGGCCAAGACCGCGAGTTTCGGCGAACTGGCGACCCTGGCATTGCGTATTCTCTCGGAGCAGGAGATAGGGCGCCGCGGGGCAATGTTCTGTTTCCAGCGCAATACCTCCGGGCAGGCGCTCCTTGCGCTCACCGGCACCGGCATCTATGCGCAGGTCGACTGCACACCCGTCGAGCGGATCGAGGACGAACGCGCCCGTCGGGTCGTCCGCACCGCTTGGGATAGCGGAACCAGCCAATTCGTCGCCGGCTTCGCCGCGCTTTACGTCGGCACCAACGCACAGGCGCACCCGGCGCTTATTTTGCTGGCGCTCGATGCGCCACTGCTGCCTTGGCAAAAGTGCCTGCTGGAATCCTACGCAACATCAATCGCGCCCGCCGTCGAGGAATGCCAACTGGCACAACAGCTCATCCGCACGCAGCAGGCAATGATTTCGACATTGGCGACGCTAGCGGAATACAAGGACACCGATACCGGAGAGCATGTGGCACGGGTGGCGCGCATTACGGCGGAGATTGCCAGCTTTCTGAAACAGACCGACGAGCAGGGAGAAATAGACGATCACCTTCTCGAACATATCGGCCACGCCAGCATTCTCCACGATCTTGGCAAGGTCGCCATCCCCGAAAACGTGCTGTTGAAGTCGGGAGCGCTCGACGCCGCGGAACGCCAGATCATCAACAGCCACGTGGTCATCGGGCACGAGATACTGAAGAAGGCCGCAGCGCTGGGCACCCACGGCGAGGCACGACTGTTCCGGCTGGCATCCGAGGTGGCGCTAAGCCATCACGAACGTTACGACGGCTGCGGCTACCCCCACGGACTTAAGGGAGAGGCCATCCCGCTTTCCGCCCGCATCGTCGCCGTCGTCGACGTCTTCGATGCGCTCATCAGTCATCGTCCGTACAAACAGGCCTGGAGCGTAGAGAAGGCGCTCGACCTTATCCGTCAGGAATCCGGCCGCCACTTTGATCCCCGCATCGTCGAGGCTTTCCTTGCCGTACATGAGCGCAAGGCTTCGGCCAAGTTCATTCAGTGGACGGAGGCCATGTCGGTCGGTCACGCTGACCTTGATCGCGACCACCAGCGACTTATCGGTATCCTGAACCATCTGGGCATCAACATCGAGCTCGGCAATCGCAGCATCGTCGAATTCATCCTCGACGACCTCGCAGACTATGCTCAGGTTCATTTCCAGCGGGAAGAGCGTCACCTCGAAGAACTCGGTTTTCCCGAACTGGAACGTCATCGCAGCATCCACCAAAGCATCACGCACCGCATCGAGGATGCCAAGTGGAAATATTTCCAGGGACTATCCCCGTCCCTGGAAGGGGAGTTGCTCACTTTCCTTACCGCCTGGCTCAACCACCATATCCTCGTCGAGGATATGAAGTACAGCGGTTCGCCGGGTGCGGTGTAAAACCTGATTCGCGTCAAGTTCCCGACCAACGCCGTCAACTATAGTCATGCCTCCATCCCACGGAGAGACCCATGACAACTATTCACGTTCACACCAACCCGGACGCCCTCTACCCTTTCGACGCCCGCGGCGTTGCCAAACGCTTCCGTCACGCAGCGATCTTCGGCGCACTCGATGCGCTGACCCCGGGCGAAACCATGCGTTTTGTAAACGACCATGATCCGCTGCCGCTCCTGGATCAGATGCGCAACCGCTACGGCGATGCCGTGGAAATGACTTACCGCGCCCGCGAGCCGGGACAGATCGTCATCGACTTCGCGAAGCGCAGATAAACGCTGGCTTTGCAGGCTCTCGGTTCAGTGCTTCTCGGCGAAGGGATTCTTCGCCGACTTGTACTGGATGCGCAACGGTGTGCCCTGGAGCTTGAAAACCTCGACGAAGGTGTGCTCCAGGTAGCGTGTGTAGGACTCGGGCACATGCTCCAGAGAGGAGCCATGGATGACAATGATGGGAGGATTGCTGCCGCCCTGATGGGCATAGCGCAGCTTGGGCCGCGAGAGGCCGTGGCGCGGCGGTTGCTGCTTGAGCACGGCATCGAGCAGCACGCGCGTAATCCGCGGCGTGGCCAGTTTGACCATCGCCGCCGCCCAGGCCTTGTCCACCGAGGCCAGCAAACCCGTAATGCCCTGCCCTTCGAGCGCCGAAATATAGTGCAGGCGCGCAAAGCCAAGGAAGTTGAGCTTGCGGTCAATGTCGGCCTTGACGCGCTCGCGGCGATAGGCATCGACGGCATCCCATTTATTCACGGCAACGACCAGCGCACGCCCGGCCTCGATGCAGAATCCGGCGATATGCGCATCCTGGTCGGAGACGTCCTGACTGGCATCGACCATCAGTACGACGACGTTGGCTTCCTCAACGGCTTGCAGCGTCTTGATCACCGAGAATTTCTCGATAGTCTCGAAAACGCGGCCCTTGCGCCGCAAGCCGGCGGTATCGATCAGCGTGTAGTGTTTGCCGTTCCGCTCGAACGGAATCTCGATGGCATCGCGCGTGGTGCCGGGCATGTCGAAGGCAATGACACGCTCTTCGCCGAGCAAGGTATTGATCAGCGTGCTTTTGCCGACATTGGGTCGTCCGGCAATGGCAACGCGCGGCCCCTGCCCCACCGCTGCCTCATCATCCTCTTCGGCATAGGGGCCGAGAACAAGGTCGAGCAGTTCGCGCACGCCTTCGCCGTGCGCGGAGGAAATTACGCGCGGCTCGCCGCAACCGAGTTCGTGGAACTCGGCGGCGACCATTTCCCGCTTCATCCCCTCGGCCTTATTCACGACGAGGTGGAGCGGTCGGCCGCTGCGACGCAAACGATCGGCGATGGCGCGATCCTGCGGCGTAAGCCCGGCGCGGCCATCGACAACGAAGAGCAGCTCGTCGGCCTCGGCAATGGCCGCTTCGGCCTGACGCGCCATCTCCTGGACAATGCCATCCTTGGCGGACGGCTCGAAACCGCCGGTATCGACGACGAGAAACGGTTTTCTGCCGACGCGGCCGTGCCCATAGTGGCGATCGCGCGTAAGTCCGGGTATGTCGGCCACCAGCGCCGCCCGCGACTTGGTCAGGCGGTTGAAGAGCGTGCTCTTGCCGACGTTAGGCCGTCCAACGATGACGAGGGTCGGTTTCATGGCGAACGCCGCATCATGACATCGGCACAATTGACGTGAGCGGTCCGGGCAGGGAGCCGGCGGTCAAAAACTTCAAGAAAAGGGTTCATCGTCGTCGAACCTATTCCACTGCCATTGCATAAAGCCCACCGTTCCGGGTCTGCACCAGGAATCCGCCGGGAATACGCAAGGGGTCGGCCATGACGGGGCTGCCGTCGGTCGCCAGGCGCGCGGCGAACGCGCCGTCTTCACGCCGCAGCACATGGACGATGCCCTGTAAATCGGCGACGACGACCCGGCTGCCGAGCGCCAATGGACGCGACAGTCCTCGCATCGAGAGCTTGTCCTGCTTCCAGACGCTACCGCCGCTGCTGCGGTCGAAAGCCAGAACGTTGCCTTTGTCGTCGCTGACGTAAGCGTTCCGCTCGTCCATATCGAGACCGGCACGACTCGATAGTTCCTTGGTCCACAGCGGACTGCCGGCATTGAGGTCGAAACAGGCGACGCGGCCCTGGAACGCTGCGGCGCACGCCTGGCGTGCAACAACAGCGGGCAAGCTGGTGATATCGGCAACGCGCTCAAGTTCCGTCGCGCCCTTGGGCTGCGCCACGGTACCTTCCCAGAGCGCCGCGCCGTTGGCGGTACTGATGGCGACAAGCTTGCCGCCGGGGAAACCCGCGAATATGGCGCCCTCCGCGAGCAGGACACCGACGTGGGAGCGCAGGGTCAGCGCCGGCGTGCTGCGCTGGTAAACCCAGCGGCGGCGGCCATCGGCCGCATCGAAAGCGAAGATGCGCGAGTCGCCGGAACGCACCGCCACCAGGCCGTCGCCCACAGCCGGCGCTGCAAGAATGTCTGAGGTGGTACGTGTCTTCCACATTTCCCGGCCGGTTTCGGCGTCGAACGCCAGCACGTCGCCTTTCAAGGTGCCAACGACGACGAGTTTGGCATCGGCACCGACGCCGCCAGCAATCGTCTGCCCGGCCGAAACGCGCCAAATCTGGCGGCCATCTTCGAAGCGCGCAATCGTTCCGTCGCGCGCGGCGGCGAATACGACCTTGCCGACCACGGCCGGCGTAAAGACGAACTCCCCCGCTCCGCCGATGCTGGCTTGCCAGAGAATACGCAATTGCGCCGTCGCGTCGATAGTGCCGAGTTCGGCAGGCTTGACCTTGGGCGCGGATGGCGACGAGAACGGGTTAACCTTGTTGATCGTCTCGCCTATCGACGAGCAGCCCGCCAAGCCGGCGGCCAGGAACAGCGGCATCAGGCGCTTCGCGAGAAACGCGCTGTGCCGCCCCAGGCATTTCTTGGCCGCAAGAGGGGAGAACACGGCAGCGCGGCGTTTCCGGGGGGCGCTCACTTGCCACTCCCAAGCGATTCGAGTTTGGCTTGGAGCACGTCGCGGTAGATGCCGGAACGCCTCCCGTCGGCCTTGCCCATTTCGTCGAGCTTCGCCAGCGCCGACTCGTAAGCGGCCTTCGCTTCCGCCATTTTGCCCTGGGCAGCCAGCACATCGCCTTTCAACTCGCCAAAGCGCGGCGCGAATGGCGCGGCAGGCTCGGCCGTCAACTGTTTCAGCGCCTCGTCATAGGCCTTGCTGTCCAGCAGCGAAGCCGCCAGGCGCAAGCGCGCAAGATCGCGCAAGGCATCATCCTTGCCGTTCCCGGCGGCCCAAGCCAGCTGCGCTTCGGCAGTCTTGGCGTCGCCGCCGTCGGTTTGTACCCGCGCCGACAGCATCGCCGCCATTCCTGCATAGGCAGTACCGGAATACTTGTCGATCAATTCGCCGGCAAGGTCGCGGGCACGCTTGGTGTCTTTCGTCGCGACGGCCTGCTGCAAGGCTGCGTAAATCGCTGAAGCATTGACGGACTGCGTGCGCTGCCACCAGTTCCAGCCTTGCCAGGCCGCCAGGGCGAGCGCCACCGCCAGCACGACCCCGGTGACGAGGTTGCCGTGCATCTTCCACCAGGTTTTCAGTTCTTCGAGCTGTTCCTGTTCTTCGAGATCATATGCTGCCATCGTCGTCTTCCCATTCGTAAAGCAAGCTGCCGACCGCGTCGGCGAGTTCGTCGAAATCGATGCGGCGCTGCTCCGCCTCATCGCGCAGGGGTTTCAGGCTGACCTGATTGGCCGCCGCTTCGTCGTCACCGATGACGGCGGCCAGCAAGGCACCCGAAGCATCGGCCTTTTTCATCTGCGACTTGAAGCTACCGCCGCCGCAATGCAAATGCACGGCGAAGCCTGCGTCGCGCAGTCGTTCTGCGGCACGGAAGGCATGGAGCGCCGCGGCTTCGCCCTGATGTACGACATAAACATCGGGCACCGGCAGCGCATGCTGGTTGCCCTGATCCCGCCACAACGCCAGCAGGCGTTCGATGCCCAGGGCGAAACCGCAGGCAGGCTGAGGTTTGCCGCCGAGCTGGGCGATGAGGCCGTCGTAGCGTCCGCCTGCACACACCGTGCCCTGTGCGCCGAGTTGGTCGGTGACCCACTCGAACACAGTCAGGTTGTAGTAGTCGAGCCCGCGCACCAGGCGCGGATTGATACGGCAGGGGATGGCCGCTTCCCGTAGCAGGGCCTGCACACCCTCAAAGTGCTTGAGCGACGCTTCGCCGAGGAAATCAATCAGCTTGGGCGCCGCCTCGACGAGTTCCTGCATGTGCGGGTTCTTGCTGTCGAGGATGCGTAAGGGATTGGTATGCAGGCGACGCTGTGCGTCTGCATCGAGCTTTTCCACATGCTGTGAGAGGTAGGCGACCAGTTCGGCACGATGCCGCGCCCTTTCCTCTGACTGCCCCAGCGAGTTGATTTCGAGGCGGATGCCGGAAAGCCCGAGGTCGTCCCACAGGCGGGCGCACATGACGATCTGCTCGGCATCGATATCCGGGCCGGAGAAACCCATCGCCTCGACGCCGACCTGGTGGAACTGTCGGTAGCGGCCCTTCTGCGGGCGCTCGTGGCGGAACATCGGGCCCATGTACCAGAGGCGCTTCGGCCCCTCGTAAAGCATGTTGTGCTGGAGCACGGCGCGCACGCAGGATGCCGTGCCCTCTGGGCGCAGCGTCAGTTGCTCGCCGTTAAGGCCGTCGGTAAAGGAATACATCTCCTTCTCGACGATGTCGGTGACTTCGCCGATAGCGCGGGCAAACAGGGGCGTCGGCTCGACCAGCGGCATGCGCAGCGGCCGGTAGCCATAGGCGCGCAACCAGTCGCGCACCTGCTCCTCGAACTGCTCCCACAGCTCGGCTTCGTCGGGCAGGATGTCGTTCATCCCGCGGATGGCCTGGAGTGTCTGGCTCATAGAGAAATACGCGCCGGATACTTGCGCGCCACATAGTCGTCGATGATCTTCTTGAATTCCGCTGCGATATTCTCACCCCGCAGCGTGGCGATGCGTTCACCGTCGGCATAGACCGGCGCCACCGGCTCTTCTCCGTTGCCCGGCAGCGAAATGCCCAGGCTCGCATGCCGACTCTCGCCGGGGCCGTTGACGACGCAGCCCATGACGGCCAGGGTCATGTTTTCGACGCCGACGCGGGCGAGCTTCCACTCGGGCATGTTGTCGCGCACATAGTCTTGAACATCCTGCGCCAGTTCCTGGAAGGTGGCGCTGGTGGTACGTCCACAACCGGGACAAGCGGCCACCAGCGGCAGAAAAGCGCGCAGCCCCATGGTTTGCAGGAGTTCCTGAGCGACGACGACTTCACGCGTGCGATCACCGTTGGGCTCCGGCGTCAGGGAGACGCGAATGGTGTCGCCGATGCCTTCCTGCAACAGCACCGCCATCGCCGCGGCGGAGGCGACGATCCCCTTGCTGCCCATCCCCGCTTCGGTCAAGCCCAGGTGCAGAGGGTAGTCGCAGCGCGCAGCGAGATCGCGATAGACCGCGATCAGGTCCTGAACGCCCGACATCTTGCACGACAGCACGATGGCGTCGGTCGGCAGTCCCAACTCTTCTGCGCGCGCGGCCGACTCCAAGGCCGAGGCGACCATCGCTTCGTGCATGATCCCGGTAGCATCTTTCGGCACCGCGCGTTGCGCATTGTCGTCCATCACCCGCGCCAGAAGCTGCTGGTCGAGACTGCCCCAGTTCACCCCGATGCGCACGGGCTTCTTGAATTTGCACGCAATCTCGACGATTTGCGCGAATTGTTCGTCGCGTTTGGCGCCCTTGCCAACATTGCCGGGATTGATGCGCAGCTTGGCAAGTGCCTCGGCACAGGCAGGCACTTCGGCCAACAGCTTATGGCCATTGAAGTGGAAGTCGCCGACCAGCGGCACATCGATGTTCATGGCCAGCAAGCGCTCGCGGATTTTCGGCACCGCGGCAGCCGCTTCGCGCGTATCGACGGTAATGCGCACGATTTCGGAGCCGGCACGGGCAAGATCGGCGCACTGGGCGGCAGTCGCAGGTATGTCCGCCGTATTGGTATTGGTCATCGCCTGAACAACGACCGGCGCGCCACCGCCGATGACGACACCACCGACCACGACACGGCGGCTGCGTCGGCGCGGCAGCGGGCCGGCCGGGAACGCAATACGCTCGGCCATCACTCGAGAGTCAGCCTCGCCACTTCGGCGCGGATGTATGGCTTGAGGTCGATCTGGCGGTCGCCATACTGTAGTTCGACGCGGTTGGCGTTGCCGATGACCACCTGGAAAGGCGGTTTGCCGGAAATGGCCTGGCGCGTTCCCGGCAGATTCTCGCCGGAAAGAATGACACGCTGACTGGCATCGGTAACCTCGACCCAGGATTTGTCCGGGAACACAAAAACAAGCTGGCGCAGATCGGCAGGATTCAATGCCGTCCCGGTCGATCCTGCCGGTGCCGAAGCCGGCGTCTCTTCGACGCGTATCTCGGGCGGTTGTATCGCTGCGGCCGAACCCTCGGCGACGTTCGACTGAGGTTTTACCCCCGGCCGCGACTCGCCAAGGAACTGCCAGGCGGCAAACCCAAGCGCAATAATGGCCAGCGCGGCGGATCCGACTATCATCGGCATCGAGGTGCGGCGGCCGGAGGTCGCAGGCGTCTGCGCGACCCCCATGTTCTGCGGTTCCCTGACATCGGGAAGCACGGCCGGCGCGCGAGCATCCAGCATCCCCAGCAAGGGCTCCGGATCAAGCTTCAGCAGCTTGGCATAGCCGCGCACAAAACCGCGCTGAAAAGTCGCGCCGGCGGGCAGCACGGCATAGTTGTCGGCTTCGAGCGCTTCGATCTGGCGCACGCCGAACTTGAGGGACTGCGCCACCTCGAATACACTCACACCTCTCGCCTCGCGCGCCTCGCGCAGCAGCGAACCGGGCAAGCGCACGGGTACATCTTCCACCGTTGCCGGCAGAGTTTCTTCGGGCTGATCCGCTGCCGGCAGCAACTCATCGTTCACCACGGGCAACTCGACCGCGCCGCTCTCCGGCGCATCTGTGCTGACTTCTTTCACTCGTACTGTCCCTGCATCAGTTTCTGGTACTCGGGCGACCCTTGGAACTTGCGGCGCAATTGCGAAGCATAGCGCGCCTCACCCTCGCGGTCACCGATCTTACGCTCGACGCACAATGCCAACCAGGTCGACTGCGAATTCGGATCCATGACCTTGTGTAAATCGCCAATGCTAAGCCTCGCCTCGTTATAACGGCCATGCCGGTAATAAATGTCGCTCAGCCAGTACAGCGCCTGGACGTTGGGATTGGCAGTATCGGCACGCAAGCCCTTGAGAAGGAAATCCTCAGCCAGGTGGTCGTCCTTCATCCGCAAATAGCAAAGACCGAGGGCCGTCAGCGATTTCGCTGGCGTCGTGTACAAGGGGTTCTTAATGGCCGCCATGAAATGGCCGACCGACTGCTTCTCTCTGCCCGTCTGGCAGAGGAACCAGCCATAGTTGTTGTTGACCTCGGGGTCGTTCGGCGACAGGCTCAGCGCCTTCAGGAAGTCTTCCTGCGCGGCGGCATTTTCCTGCAAATTCATATGCACCAACCCCCTCAGATTGTAAGCGGGTGCATAGCTCGGATCGGCCGAGATCGCGATGCGGGCCTCGTCCTGGGCGACGCCCAAGCGACCGCCTTGAAGGTAAAGCGAGCCGAGTTCGGTGTGTATCTTGGCTCGCTGCTGAACTTCGCTTGTCGACGTCTGCTGCGATACGGCCTGCTCGGAAGTGCCCTGCTGTATCGAAGACGCGCCCCCGCAACCGGCAAGCAGCATGACAAGCAACGACAATTGCCAGATTTTCACGCCAATGCCTCCAGTATCTGTTGCGCCTCGACGGCAACAACGCGTCGCGATTTGTCCCTCACCTGGCCGGCAAGCTGGCCGCAGGCCGCATCGATATCGTCGCCGCGCGTCTTTCGTACCGTCGCCACGTAACCCGCATCGAGAAGAATTTCCTGAAAACGGCGAATGCGTTCCGGCCGGGAACGCCGAAAACCCGACGCCGAAAACGGATTGAACGGAATCAGGTTGAATTTGGCACCTACCCCATGCACCCGCGCCAGCAGCGCCCGGGCGTGGGCATCGCTGTCGTTGACGCCGTCTATCATCACGTACTCGAACGTGATGAAGTCACGGGGCGACTTCTCCAGGTAGCGGCCGCAAGCCGCCATGAGTTCGCGCAGCGGATACTTGCGGTTGATCGGCACAAGTTCATTGCGCAAGTCGTCGTCCGGCGCGTGCAGCGAAACGGCCAGCGCCACAGGGACGGTATCGCGCAGTCTATCGATGGCGGGCACGATGCCCGAAGTCGATACCGTGACACGCCGCCGCGAAAGCCCGTAGGCAT
>Ga0209516_1000049_pt1 | contig 45415 bp, 41 predicted proteins | sample Napbiome12C3dose_FD_187716 | JGI IMG/M metagenome (GOLD analysis project Ga0209516, IMG submission 187716) | Groundwater microbial communities from S. Glens Falls, New York, USA - Naphthalene biodegradation metagenome 12C3dose (SPAdes) (version 2) ... | reverse complement strand
GGCGGAATGAGCGAACGGGTAAGAATCAATCGAAGCGTTTCAATTTCGATGCACTGGTAGTGCACTTGAATATGTTCTGCACGCTGTACGCATCGAAATTGACGGCGTTGTGCGATGTGGGGATTGATTCGCGCGTTACGATTTCGAAAGATTTTGCCGCCACCAGAAAATATTAATGAGCGGTATCCCGTACAGCGGGACTTTTGTTTCTTTTCTTTGTCGCAAAGAAAAGAAGATGAGTAGATGTATTGATTCGCCGCGGCGAATTGACGTGAAATAATCTCTAATGACAAATCAGGGTTTATAGGAAATTATTTGAAACATTAATTAGTTCTCGCTGAAAAAGTCATTGCGAGCGAGTGTTTTTCACGAGCGAAGCAATCTTTTGTTCAAATTTATAAGATTGTCCCGCTGTACGGGATGGCGTACAGCGACACTTCGGCAAAAAAACCTGCCCGCCGCACATACAACGTGCTATGGCAGGCGGGCGCCTCGCAATGACTATCTAACGAGTATTTCAGTGAGAACTAATTACGCTGAGTTACCAATTACAGTGATATGATTCTTGCAATTCACGCCAATCTACCCTATTTTAGCAATAAGAAAATATTTCGTTATGGACACTGCCGAATTCGACATAGAATTTCTTGCGCTGAAACTTTCTGAAAATCCCCGTTCACCGCTCTTCGCGCGGCTGGCGGATATCTATTTGACGAAAGAACAGACTGTTGAAGCGTTACAATTGTGTCAGGAAGGCATACAATACTTTCCGAAGTACTACGCCGGATATATTATTCTGGGAAAAACACATCTGGCGCTGAAAGAATATTCCAAAGCACGCACTGCTCTGCAAAAGGCACTGGAATTATCTCCCTTTAATCCTGCCGTTGCTCAATTGATCGAATCGATTCCCAACAAACCCGATGAGCCTACGCGTACAACGGATGAAGATTATTTTACACCGCCCGCCCAACCATCGGAAGCGAATACCGCCGCGCAGCCGGTGAACGAATCTCTTTTTGATACGATGACCGATGAAGAGATGAATTATGAGGCATCCCCGGAGTTATCACCCAGCCTTACTCCGGAACATTCAATGGAACAGATCGAGCAGCCTGTGTTTTCGGCTCCGCAGGAAACACCGATCTCCGATCTGTACGCTGATCAGCCTGCGCAACCGACGTTTCAACCGTTTGATGAATATTTTGCCGAGCATCAATCCAAAATACAGGCAGAACCGGCAATGACGTTGGATGAATATCTCCGCGAAACCATGCCGTCCGAAGTTCAGCAGGAAACCGAAACGAATATACTTCCGCGGGAAGAAGCACCGGTGGCATCACTCTCGTTTGAACCGGAAATTTCTCCTGTCGCCGAACCGGAACAGGTTTTTTCATCGCCCGAACAGGCGCAACTTTTTGCCGATATGACAAGTGAAGAACCGTCCGCGCCGGACACCGCCGAACCTTCAAGCGACATTGATGTGTTAGCGGAAAAATTACAAAATGTTGAACACATTGTTCCGCAGGAAAATGACCGACCCTCCGAAGAAACCGAAACGCCGGAAACAAAAGCGGCGTTGGAATCCGGAATGGTAACACAGACGCTGGCGGAGATTTATGCGTCGCAGGGTGAATATAATGCGGCGATCCAGGCGTACGAAATACTCATCTTCTCACAGCCGGCAAAAGGGGCGGAGTATCAAAAACGGATCCGTGAATTACAGCAGAAACAGATGGAAAAAGACGGATTTTTGTAACAATGACGATTGCAGATTCTGGTGTGTGTGTAGAAATGCGTAGGCATACATACGTATAAAAAACCCTCTGATACTTGCAGAGGGTTTTTTATTTCAATCGTCAATCGTGTAGAGCAGAAACGAACGATCACTTCAACTTGTTCACTAATTTTGTCAGCTTCGCTTTTTGGTTCGACGCTTTATTCGTATGAATGACATTTCTACCCGCAAGTTTATCGAGTAGGGAAACGGTCTTTTTGAGCAGTGCTTCCGCTTTTGCTTTGTCTTTTTCCGAACGCACTTTTGTGATCATTGTTTTCATTGCTGATTTTTGCGTCGTATTGCTCGCTTTTCGGCGAGCCGATGAACGGATGCGTTTTTCTGCCGATGCATGTTGTGCCATGGTATTCCTTTGGTGAAATTGTTCTAATATATTCTGTGTCAATATAAAAAATTTTTGATCGAGTTACAATTTCTTCTCCCAATAAATTGTTTTCCGCAGATCTTCCACCCAGATCTGGTAATTATTGGAAAGTTTGAACTGGAGCGCCAATTGTTCGATTCGCTTGTAATCTTCATTAAGATTGATGGTATGTTCCGGCGTAACCGAGCGGACAAAAATAATATGATATCCGTACTTATTCCCGACCGGAACCTTTCGCGGTTCACTGATATCACCGGCTTTTGCAGTTTTTACGAAATCCTTATATACCGGATCAAGCTGGTCAATCGCTACTTTCCCGAGATCTCCGCCGACATCCTTCGAATCGATATCTTTGGAAAATTTTCTGGCGAGGAGACCAAAGTTCTCTCCGGCAAGAGCCTGTGCCCGGATGCGGTTCAATTGAGCGACCACCGAATCATCATTCGCCTTTGATACTTCGATGGGAAAAAGTATATGCCGTGTCCGTACCGCATCGCCGCGGCGCTCCACAAGCTGGATAACATGATATCCGAACTGTGTTTTTACCGGTTTGGAGATCTGGCTTTCTCCCAGCGTGAATGCCGCTTCTTCAAATTCCTTGACGAACGATCCGCGGCGCGCAAAACCAAGATCGCCCCCTTGCGATGCCGAGCCGTCGGATGAATAGCGTTTGGCGAATTCCGCAAAATCACCGCCGGCTTTAATACTATCGGCGATCGCCTGCGCTTTGTTGTACGTCGATTTCAGCACGGTTGAATCCCCTTTTGGTTCGATGTAAATATGACTCAATTCAAATTCTGTCGGTACTTTAGGAATGCTGTCTTTGTATGTGGTGAAGAACTCTTCGACTTCGCGGCGCGAAATGGTTAATGACGCCTGCCGTTGCTGCTGGATCTTTTGAACGAGCATCTGCTTGCGTATCAAGTCGCGGAACTGGTAGTCCCGTTTCATCCGGTTGACGCTCATTCCGTACACCCGTTCGAGTTGTTCTTGTCCTCCCGCCTGGTGCGTCAGCCGGCTGATCTGCTGTTCCAAACGATCGGTCACTTCTTCTTCGGTGACAATAATGCTGTCTTCGATCGCCTGCGCCAGCACAAGTTTGTCGTTGATCATTCCGTCCAATATGCGGTCGCGTAATTCCTTCGAATTGGGATCCATTCTGTTTTGCAGCGCCAATTGTTGAAGGGTAAAATTCAGGTCGGACTGAGTGATGATCTCCCGGTCAACAACGGCAACGATCTTATCGAGCGTTGTTTGAGCGGAAGAGACAGTGTAAACACAAAGCAGAAAAACAAAAGTGAACATGGTACGCATACGCTACTCGCCTCCAGGCGCAAGGGAATCTGTTGTTGGAATCATAAATTGTACTGTATGTTTGTTGCGAAGTGTCTGCACAAACGTTTGATAACGCTCCTGCCGGAGTTCCATTGTCAGCCGCTGACGGATCTCATCTTCCACATAATGCAGCGGCGTCATCGCTCCTTTTTTGAACTGTCCGAGCGACCGCATCACCACATACCCGACACTCGTTCTGACCGGAAATGATACTTCCAGCATGCCGAGAGCCGTTGCAACTTTCCACAATTCAGGTGGGTAGAGTGACGACTGGGTGAAAAAAAGTGAATCTGAAAACGACAGTAGTCCCTTTGTTTCATCTGTGCGGAATCGTTCGATGCGGAGCATACTTCGTATACTGTTTTTCCATCCTGCCGCGCCCAATGCCGAAGCGCGAAATTGATTCGCTTCGCTGCTTTGGTTGAAGATCGCGAGGGACAGCTGCACCATATTCTCTTTTAAGACATACTCATCGCTGTGCGCCTGATAATATGAGGCGATCTCGTCGGGACGGATGCTGCTTTCGGCGAGTGAATAAATTTCCTTTTCCAATAATTCCGCAACGGAAAGCTGCTTCCGTGCATCGGCAACCTTGCGTTGAATTTCTTCCGATACATCGTAACCGCGCTGGCGGGCTTCCTGGTATAACAACTCGTTCGTTACCCAGCGGTGCACATATTGCTGCAGTTCAACAGCGCTGAGCGTTCGGGATGAATCGACCTGCGAACGGATCGTTTCCATGGTCAACACCTGATCGTTCACACGCGCAACAATCTGCTGTGATTGTTGTTCCTGACTGCACGATGTGAACATTGTCAAAAGAACAATCAGAAAAAAGAAAGGAAAGCGTAGCATTACGCTTTCCTTTTGTCCGAAAGGGAAAATCATTATTGCCTGTTTTGTGAAGGCTGGGGTTTTGAAAACGCAACGCCCAGAGCTTCTTTGTTCACAACAAAGGGATATTTTTTCTTTAACGCTTCGTACCATTCGGCTTCGATCCTTTTTGTTTCGAATTCCTGGAACGCGCCGGAAACTTCGGATTGTGCTTCTTCAAAAGTTTTTTCGCGTGAAGGATCTTTTTCCAGCACTTTGATGAAGGAAAAACCGCCATCTGCCGGAAAATAATTTGCAGTATCGTTGTCGTGCTTTTGCCAGCCGCGATTTGTTATCTCATTGGTAGTGACCGGCACCAATCCCCACACTCCGCGTTTATCCATCGTCGATCCCCGTTTGTTATACAACGCCGCTGCGGAATCGAACGTGATCGGTGCGTAGACGATCTTCATGGTGTCATACTGAACTTTTTTGCTCTTTGTTCGTCCTTTCGATTTCTTTGCAACGAGCGAATCGACCGTATATCCGGCAAAGGATCGTTGGACAAGTTTTGCCGCACTGTCTGTCTGCACGTAGATCTCCTGAACATTGATCCGGTCGGACCATGTATATTTCGAACGGTTTCGGTCGTGATAGAGACGAAGAGCGGCATCGGTCGGAGTGACTTTGTTCCACACATTCTCTTGTTCTGCTTTAAAGAGCAGAATACCGTCTTCATATTCTTTCATCGTCCGCGCGAATTCGGGGAAGGTATTCTCCATCAACCGTGCGTGATATTCGGTGACCAGATTTGTTCCGAGCTTATTGACGATGGTTTGAACGGTGACCGGTGTTTTGAATGAAAGATTCTTCAATTCAACATTCATTTTCGCCAGCGTGATGATCGAATCGATGGCGATCTTTTCCTTCGCGAAGGTGATGAGTGTTCGCAAGCGAACGCCAGCGTTGATGGTGCTGTCCCACGCTGCATCGTTCGTTGTTTTGGAGGTATCGATATTTTCCTCGAATGCTTTGTATGCATCGTTATCAATGTTGAAGGAGTATAATTTTTTGATCTTGTCGATCATCAGATTGTAGTCATGTTGAAAGCGGTACCGCTGGTAGTCCGATTTCAGGGTTTGTTCAATATCTTTGAACGGCGCCATGCCTTGTGCCTCGATACGTTTGATGAGATGCAGGCCGAACTGCGTTCGAACAATATTGGATACTTCACCATCCTTCATGGAAAATATCGCTTCATCGAATTCCCGGACGGTTCTGCCGCGCTCGATGAATCCCAGATCGCCGCCGCGCTGACCGCTGAACGTATCATCGGAAATGGTGCGTGCAAACTCGGCAAAATCTCCGCCATTCATAATGGAATCGCGGGCTGCCAGCAATTCGGTTGCTGCTTTTGCACTGTCCTCTTCGCCGGCACGCGGAGGAAGACGTTTCATGATATGGGCGGCATGGACTGCGCCTTGATTCGGACGGACATCAACCACTTTAAGAATGTGATATCCGAACTGTGTGCGAACCGGTGCTTCTGAAAACTGACCGGGACTCATTGAATAGACAGCATCTTCAAATTCCGCAACCATTGTACCGGCGGAGAAGTAATACAGATCGCCGTTGTTGTACTGCACAGACGGATCCTGCGAATTGTTCCGCGCCAGCGTTTCAAAAGAAATCCCGCGTTTTAAGGAATCGATGATGAGTTTTGTATAATTGAATGACACAAGAGTATCTTCGGGTGTAGGAGTTTCCGGCATACGGATAAGGATGTGGCTTGCGCGGACTTCTTTCAATTTTCGATCATACATTCGCTGTAACGCCGGACCGGTGATCTCTTTTTCCAGCATGTATGACACAGCAAGATTTTTACGGTATTCAGCGAGTTCCGCCCGTAGTTCGGGATCTTTATCGTATCCTTGAGCCTGAGCGTCTTTTACTTTGAGACGGAATTTGAGATAGAGGTCAAGGAATTTCTGGCGGTCATCAACCGATGTTTTTGACGCGGCATCCCATCCGCCGTTATTTTTTGCATACACCTGTTCAAATTCTTGGACCGAAATTTTATCGCCTGCAATATTCGCAACGTACGGCGAACCGCAGCCAATGATTCCAGCGGCAAATGCGAACACGAATGTGGTAATCATCAACTTTGTCAAACGCATACTGCATATCTCCTTTAATTGGTTAGTAATAATACTGAGAAAACGTTGTAAGTGTTAAAAAATAATGAAATTAGGGGAGACAAGCAACGATTGAAATGTTACTTGTGTTAGCCCAGAACCCAATAAAAAAGGCGGCAATGAGCCGCCTTTGTTGAAACCTGACAGCATTACTTGCTTCTCGGGTCGTCAGGCAGTATCTTGATCTCATTCCGCTTGACGGCTGAGATTCTTTCCTACCCTTGAGTAGGTATCATATGATACTATTTGAAGTGTGTTAGCTTCTTGACAATTCTTGACAACTTCTGACAGCAACATGACAATGAGTTCTTAGTGATGAGTTATATTGTCCTGGACTATCCTGAGAAATTCTCCAATGGCAGGCACAGCACGACATCCAAGAGTTCGAAAACGCATGGTAATCACGTTTCTCGTGGCTGTACTGCTGCCCTGCCTGTTCCTAAGCTACGTTGGCTTGAAATCGATCAAGCAAGAGAAACAATCGCAACGAGAATTATTGGTACAGAATCTCAAAAGTTCTCTGACACTTACTCTTGATCGAATTGAATCTTCCTTCGAAGATCAAATCCGGACAGCATTCTTATCTATCCAATCATCTGTTGCACAATCGAAGACATTTTCCTATTCCTCCCTCCGACGATTTTCGACCCAAGACCAGCTTGTTGAAAACATCTTCATTCTTGACAAAGACCTTCGATTAATTTTCCCGAGAACATTTCGGGACAAAAGCACCCCAGAACCTAAGCCAAGAAAAGCTCTCCGTCCGACTGAATCCGACGCTTTAAGAAATGGTGAGGTCTTTGAATCGCAAGGGGAATTCGATAAGGCAATCGCCGAATCCGAAAAGGGTCTTTCGGGTAAGCGCTCCCGGCACGAACGAATGGCGCTGCTCTTGCGTCTGGCTCGCTGTTACTTTAAGAAGAATGACTTTGTGAGTGCCCAGGCAGCGTATCAAAAACTCATCGAAGAAGATCGACATGAATTTTACGGCGAAGAGTTGCCCTACGTTGTCATTGCCTATCAACAAAGGATTGCTATAATTGAACGGAGCGAGACTGCAAGTTCACGTTTCACACTGCTGCTCGATTTCTATACATTGTTGTTGGAAAATTTTTATCGCCTCGAACGTGCACAGTACAGCTTTTATGTTGATCAAGTCAAATCAAAACTTTCCGCCGTGCAACGCCTGTTGAAGTCGCGGGACTCGATACGATTCAGTGCGCTGCAGGCCGAAGAAAAAGAAGTAGAGCGCGAGGTAACCCTTTCACAGGAGCTTCAATCCACGTTGATTCCAGAAATGAGCGGAATTGTTGATGTAAGCAAAACAGATAGACAAGTCCACTTAGTATCCTTCATGGTGAATAACACTCTTCGGCCGATTGCTTATCAGACCAAAACTGCCGAGAATGGTTCCCCATACATTATTGTGCTCAAGATGCGCAAAGAGGCGATAGACAACTTCCTTTACAAAAATCTTGAGCCAATACAAGTGGGCGAAGGAATAAAAGCGGCGTTCGCTGCCCCAGATGGCGAAATTATTCAGCCCACGAAAGTCTCAACATTTGAGACCGTACTCAAGACACCGTTCTTCCGCTTAGAGAAGCTGCTGCCGGGTTATACCCTTGACTTGGTTGCAACAGAAGGGAACCCTCTCGAGTCGCTTGCCGAGAAAAGTCTTCTCATCTATTATATTCTCGTTTTCTCAGTCATTACGATGATCGCCGTCGGCATCGTGTTTATCTTTCGGTACATCGCACGGGAAGAGCAACTTTCTGAAATGAAATCAGAATTCATCGCTAACGTCTCCCACGAAATCAAGACTCCGATTGCTACGATCAGAACGTTGGCGGAGAATCTCAATGAGGGGTGGGTGATCGAGTTCTCGAAGCAAAAAGATTATTTTCGGTTGATGGCGCGGGAAGCCGAGCGCTTAAGCCATCTGGTATCCAACATCTTGGATTTTTCCCGCATTGAAGCAAAGAGGAAAATGTATCGTCGAGAGATCGTCCCTATTACGGAGGTCATCGAGAAATCGTTGGAACGCTTCCGCCTGCAGATTGAAGGACAAGGCGTTACGATCGTTGCGAACGTTGACCGAAATCTGCCGCAAGTCAATATCGATCCTGAAGCGATCGAGCAGTCCATTCTCAATCTGCTCGATAATGCAATCAAATATTCCCGCGATGACAAATTCATTAAGATCTCCGCTCAAGCTCGCGGTGATTCTGTGGTTGTTCAGGTGATTGACCACGGGATTGGGATCGAGAAAAAGGAAATTCCAAGGTTATTCGAAAAGTTTTATCGCGTTGAATCAGACAAAGGAAAAAAGGTTGCAGGCAGCGGCATTGGACTGACCATCGTCAAGGAAATTATCGAAGCGCACGGCGGGTCCATTGAAGTTGAAAGCGAACGAGAGAGGGGAAGCACCTTCAGTCTGCATCTTCCAATTCACGGAGAATAGTTGATGGCGAGAATCTTGCTCATCGAAGATGAAGAAGCGATGCTCAAAGGTCTACAGGATGCCTTTGAGCATCACGGCTTCAATACCATTGTTGCGCGGGATGGAGAAACGGGTCTAAAATTGGCAGAACAGGATGAACCCGACCTTATTGTACTCGATGTGATGCTGCCGGGCATGGATGGGTTTGAGGTTTGCCGAGCGCTCCGGAAGAGAGGGGTCGCTGTTCCTATCTTGATGCTCACGGCTCGATCGGAAGAAATTGATAAGGTTGTCGGACTTGAGTTAGGTGCGGATGATTATATGACGAAGCCTTTCAGCCCGCGGGAGTTGATTGCACGAGTCAAAGCGCTCCTTCGTCGTACAAAAAACAACGTCCAGCCGATAGACCAATTTGAGTTCGGCAACGTCAAAGTTGATTTCACGAAGTTGAAAGCCTCGAAGAATGGAAAGCCCGTTGAACTAACCTCTACCGAGTTCTCTCTCCTTCGGTTGCTCATCAAGCACCAGAACGAGACGGTGACCCGCGAACAAATTCTCAATAAAGTCTGGGGATACGAGACCTATCCCAACTCCCGCACGGTAGACAATCACATTCTGAATCTGCGACAAAAGTTAGAAGCCAATCCCGGCAAGCCAGAGTACATCCTGACGGTGCATGGGTTAGGATATAAGTTTGTGGGGGAGTGAGTGCCTCATAATTTTGGCATTGACTGAAGTCAACGCCTTAATTTGTTACGAAACCCATTAGGGTTTTTGCGAAGCGGAGCCGTCCGATTTATCGGATGGCGAGAGCTTGGCAGTGGTGGTATTCGCAGTTGAGGTGATAGTCCTCAAACATTCTTGACAAACCTTTACATCAATCTGACAACAACTGATGACGCCAAAAGTATATTGTGGTGAGATTCATTCACTACAAGTAACTACTTAGGAGGCTCTACCATGAAAAAGTTTATCACAATCCCACTCTTGGTGCTCGCGCTCTTTATCTCTGCTGCAACGGTCAATGCTCAGCAGAGTAAACCTGAGAAGCTGTATCAACAGGCGCTCTATGAAATGGAGGCGCTGGGCAACTTCGCGAAAGCAATTGAGCTGTTTAATCGCGTTGCAAGTGAGTTTCCCAAAGAAAAAGCTCTTGCTGCAAAGGCGCTTCTTCACGTTGGGATGTGTCATGAGAAATTAGGGGGAACCGAAGCTCAGAAAGCATACGAGCGAGTGATTAAAGAATTCGCTGATCAGCGGGAGGCGGTCAAAGAAGCTCGCGCACGATTGATAGCGCTTGGCAATGGAAGAAAACCAGAAGAGAAACTAGCAATGACAACTCGCCAAATCTGGGCAGGCTCTGATGTGGATATTTTGGGAGCGCCTTCGCCAGACGGTCGGGTCATCTCCTATACAGACTGGGAAACGGGCGACCTTGCTATACGCGATCTTGTCACGGGTGAGAAGCATCGTCTCACCAACAAAGCTCCAGGGTGGGTGTCATCAGAATTAGCTCTGTTCTCCGTCCCTTCTCCGGATGGCAAAAAGGTTGCTTATGCGTGGCTCAACAAGGATTGGTTTTTTGATCTTAGCGTCATAGGGGTTGGTGACTCAACACCTCGTATTCTCTATCGCAATGAGGAGGTGGGATCCATCCAGCCTCATGATTGGTCTCGTGACGGTAAAAGCATTCTTGCATCTCTCTCAAGAAAGGACGGAACCAATCAGATTGTGCTGGTCACAGTTGCAGATGGTTCTGTGCGTGTTCTGAAAACGCTGGACTGGCGCTATTCTTTGAAGATGAGCCTTTCTCCGGATGGACGTTACATTGTCTATGACGTTCCGCAAAAGGAAGATGTGGGCGAGCACGACATATTTCTACTGGCAACCGATGGAAGTCGTGAGATCCCGTTGATTAAGCACCCAGCAAATGATCTCTATCCTGTTTGGACACCAGACGGAAAGAAGATACTATTTGCCAGCGATCGCACGGGAAGCCTGGGCGCGTGGATCATAAATGTGGCTGACGGTAAACCCCAGGGAAGTCCTGAGATTGTCAAACCAGACATAGGACGAGTTCTACCAATGGGATTCACCCGGCAAGGATCTTTCTTCTACGGCCTTCAAACAGGAACCGATGACGCATATACCGCAGAGATGGACCCGACAACGGGCAAAATTCTCACTCCGCCGGAGCCCATTGCTCAACATTTTATGGGATCAAATTTTTCACCTGACTGGTCGCCAGACGGAAAAAACCTAGTCTATATTTCACGGCGAGGCCCTGTCCCGGGAGGGCTTGGTTCCAGCGTACTCGCGATTCGTTCGGTAGAGACAGGTGAGGAGCGCGAACTCTCGATAAAGATGAGGTTTTTCAGACGTCCCCGCTGGTCTCCTGACGGGCAGTCTTTACTCGTCATCGGTCGAGACAAGAAGAGTCTCTGGGGTCTCTATCGCATTGACGCTCAAACTGGCAATGTCACCGCTATTATGCAAAGTGAGCCAGGCTCTCATACACAGTGGGCGGAATGGTCTGCCGATGGAAAGGCGGTATTTTTTAACGAGTTCAACCGTAAGGATTTTCGCATCTCAATGCGTGACTTGGAAACAGGCCAGGAGAAGGAGCTTCTTCGTGGAACTGTTCAAGACTTCGCTGTCTCGCCGGACGGCCAACAATTAGTCCTTAGCTTTTCGAATCCAAAATCCCCCTCTAATTCCCTTTTGTTGATCTCGACTGCAGGTGGAGAGCCACGAGTGCTGCTTCGAGAGAAGGAAGGAGAGATCGTCACTGGCATCACTGGATTCAGAGGACTCGCTTGGACACATGACGGAAAAAGTGTTCTCTATATCAAGAAAGCAAACAGTGACCCCAAAGACGAGACGTTTGAGTTATGGCGAGTCCCAATTGACGGAGGCGAACGTCAAAGCATGGGGTTAACAATGAGCGGCTTGCGGAATATTCGCCTCCATCCTAACGGAAAGCGCATCGCGTTCACCGCTGGAAAGAACAAGTCCGAAGTCTGGGTGATGGAAAACTTCTTACCAAAAGAAGAGCGGGCACAGAAGTGAAATGCGAACTCGGCATCGATTAAAATCGACGCCTGAATGTGTTGCGAAACCCATTAGGGTTTTGCAAGTATGAAGCCGTCGGAAGATTCTTTTACCACGGGACAATTGATGCATCACATGGCAATGTCGCTGCGATTCAATGCAGACGGTATCGGCAAAAATGAATGGGCGATATCGAGTTTGGTGCGCGTGTTTGCCGCAAGCCGCTGTTGGCGGCTGACGTATTCGTCCATCAAAGTCGTTATGCAATGAGTAAGGTAATTCGTCTTCCAAGTCCGTCCTCAAAAATTCTGTAAAGCGTTGAAAGCTGTATGTCACACTTACCGTTCTCAAGTCGTGAGATGTAACTTTTTTTAGTTCCAACTTTGTTTGCAAGTTGTTCCTGTGTCAAGTTAGCTTCACGTCTTGCGTCTTTCAGTGTTTCGCTGATTACAAAATACTGTGCTTTCTCTTCAAACTTGTCACGTTTTTTAGTCCCAATTTTTCCGTATTGGATGTCTAAAATTTCGTCAAAGTTTTTAGCGTTTTTTATTGCTTCGTTCTTTTTCATTTTGTTTGTCTTTTAAAGTGAAATATTGCTTTTTAAGTTTCTCTGCTAATGCAATTTCTTGTTTCGGTGTCTTTTGAGTTTTCTTATGAAATGCGTTGAAAAGCACAACCAAGTTTCCTTTGTCAAAGCAGCAGAAAATGCGATAGCTGTTGCTGCCCACCTCAACTCTGATTTCATAAAGTCCGTCCGCGCCCTCCGAATGCTATTGTGGAAAGAGGTTTATCAATTATTTATTTTTTTGTTACGGGAATGTTTACGCAGAAATATGTTACTGATCATCCACAACACTTTCAATCAAAGATTGAATTGCGGTAGAAACATTAGAATAAAAATCATATCTGGTCAACGATTCAACAGAATCAATACTCACGCGAAATGTTTTCCAATCTTCACTTTTATTGATAAGAGAATTATTGTTCGGCATAACAACGGCGATGGTGCGCGTTGATGTTGTTACGCGATTTACATCGTCATCACCTACATCGAGAACAAGAATTGCTTTCCACGTTCGCTCAGGAATTTGAACTCGTCCGCTGTCGAGCATTCCTTGTGAACCATAACCGCCGCTATAGATGTATAATTCTTTTCCCTGCTTCACCAATTCTCGGCAATAGATCTCCAATGCCGCCCACGGACCCTGGTTGTTGTTCGGCGCCTGCGGGATCATATTCGTCATGACGAATGTTGCGGAATTATCGGTGACGCTTCGTGTTCTGTCTCCCGAAGGACACATGTGCCCGCGGTCGTATCTGCTGCGCCGGTAACTCGTTTCGCTCACGCGGTACCATTTGAGGGGAAGCGTTGTGTCTGCGCGGAAGTCGTTTCTCCGCGGAACGCTTCCGAGCCATGCGCTGTCCAAATGCCACGCCACCCAGTTCGGAATTCCGTAAAACCGGTGGTACGACAGAACAAACTGCGGTTTGATTATCAGGTAATTGGTCGGAGCGTGGATGTCGTTTACCGCGCCGCTCGGATTTCCCATTGTCAGGTGAAGATCTGTGTAACCGCGGGGGTCTTCATTTTTTCCAGAGAGTGAGCCACTGCATTGCAACGAAACACAGGCAGAAAAGACTATGAACGAGACAAGAATTATCAATTGTGTGATGTTGTTGTGCAGTTTTTTCATGAAGAAAGAATAATTAGTTGACCCTTAAAAAGTCTTCATCAATACAACCTTGTCAAGGTTATGTAATTAGATTTGTAAAATTTGGACGTTGTTTTGTTGTTGATCGATAACCCTTGACAAGGTTTCTTACTTTTTTAAGGTTCGACTCATTAGATCAAACCAGTTCCCAATCCGACCGCAATCACGATCAGCATCACGGTGACGATCTTCTGTACGGTTGTGATCGTTACTTTTTTCACTAATGTATTCCCTGCGAATGCGCCGATGAACGCCGCAGCAACGGCAACAAGAATTACCGATGAATGTTCGAACGCCGATGCATTCAAGAATTGTGTCGCATATAACGTCAGCCGCGTGATATCCACAAGACAGGCGATCGTGATTCCCGTGGCAAGAAATGTTTCTTTCGAAAGTCCGTAATTGAGAAGAAAGATCGAACGCAATGCGCCCTGATGTCCCGACAATCCTCCGAAGAATCCGCTCAAGACACCTCCGGCAGCCAGCGCACCCGGCGATGCCGCTGTTGCGGAACGCTGCGGGAGCAGTTCAACGAATGCGAAGATGATCATCAATACTGCAATGATGAGTTTTACGGGAGTAACAACATGTTCTTTTCCCGCAAGCAGATACACAAACAATGGTTCAAATGATGAGACGGCAACAAGCAGTTTCGCGCCGAACCACGCACCCAGCATGGACGGAATACCGAACCGCACAACAACACCCCACGATGTGTGTTTACCGAGCAGTCCGAACTTGAAGATGTTGTTGAGAAAATGCACTATTCCCGTCATCGCGACCGCAATTTCGACGGGGAAGAACAGCACGAATACGGGAGTGAGCATCGTACCCAATCCGAATCCCGAAAAGAGTGTGATCAGCGATGCAACAAGCGAAGCCAGAGCAATGATGATGAGTTCCATGAATTACAAAATTGTTTGCACGTTGAGTATAGAGACGGAGTGGGTGGAATTTCCCGAAGAAGATAGTTCATGTTTATTAGCGCCACGGATTGCAAAATCATTTCTCTCGCAAAGCCGCAAAGAAAAACCAAGACAATTTTTAGAACTTTGCGGCTTTGCATGAACCAACAAAAAAATCTGTGAATCCGTGGCTTACAAAATCTACACCTTCACAAACCACTTCTTCTTATACATCACCCACACGATCAGATACATTACGCTTATCCACACGATCGCATGCATCATCGAAGCGTTGAGGGGTGAGAAGTACGGATCGAACAGATTTTGTGTGATAATGCTTTTCATTGAAACATCCGCGAATGTTCCATCGCTTAACTGAATATTGAACTTCCACAGAGCCATTGTTCGCCCAACAACTCCGGAAAGAACAAAAATAAAGATCGCGTTCATTCCGTACACTACAAAAGGATGCGCCCATTTTTTGATCCCCTTTGCGTCGATCAGGAAATAAAATATTCCGAAGATGCAGAGTGCCCATCCCGACATAAAGATGGAATACGACACCGTCCACAAACTCTTGTTGATCGGCATCCACATATCGAGCGCTGCGCCGAGTAATAGCAGTCCCGAGCCAAAGACAATCATCCACGCGCTTTTTTCCTCCTTGGTGTGATGCGACTGCCGCAGATAATCACCCGTGAGCGAGCCGAAGAGCGTCGTTGCAATCGCGGGAATCGTACTGACGATTCCTTCGGGATCCCACGTTTTGCTGGAAACCCACATGTGTCCGCTCAACAAAAGCGAATCGATGTACGCTGAAAAGTTCTTTCCCATCTCGAACGATCCCGCTCCCACACCCGGCACGGGAATATAGAACATCATCAGCCAGTACGAAACAAACAACGCGCCGATGGCGATGATCTGTCCCCGCATCGATGTGTATAAATAAATGAGCGAGCCGATGAAATAGCAAATGGCGATGCGCTGAAGCACTCCCGGAATGCGGATCGTCCCCCAACTGAACGTATGATCCCACAGCACGCCGAACGGAAATCCTGCGAGGAACAATCCCAAGCCGAAGATGATCGCCGAGCGGCGCAACACGTTAAGCAGCAGTTTTTCTTTCGTATCTCCTTTTGACGAACGCACGGCGAAGGAGAATGTCATCGCCACGCCGACGATCCACAAAAAGAAAGGAAATATCCAATCGGTGAATGTCCAGCCGTGCCACGACGCGTGTGCAAGCTGCGGATAGATGTGACTCCACGAGCCGGGATTGTTGACGAGGATCATTCCAGCGATGGTGAATCCTCGGAATGCATCGAGAGAGATGAGACGTTCAGGTTTCATGGTTACTCCATAATTAACCCCTCTTTAATTCTCCCCCTTTCAGGGGGAGATGTCCGAAGGACAGAGGGGGTCGAAATTACTCAACAACAAACAGTCGATAACCGTATTTTGGCAAAGTGATCTTTTCAACATTTTTGTACGCAACCGGTTTTCCGGTGAACGCATTGGTGAACTCTAACGACGAGAAAATTTTTGGAAGTTCGAGCCGCGCGGTCCGCTCTCCGTTGGCAAAGTTGAACGCCGCAAGGATGGTGTTCTTCCCGTCCGTACGGATGAAGGCGTACACCTGATCGGCGCGGTTGTTCCTTACGCTTTGATGATCTCCCGATGCCAGCGCGGGATTCTTCATCCGGATCGAATATAACTTTGTATAAAACTCGCGCCACTCTTTTCCCTTTGTCCAATCGATCTCATGCTTTTCGAACAAACCGAGTTTTATGCCGCTGCCGACCTCCTGACCGTTATAGAGCAGCGGAACTCCAGGAAATGTGCCGACAAGAACGGCGGCGAGTTTTGCCCCGTCTTTTCCGAACTTCACCACGTCGGGATTATCCCACGCATTCTCATCGTGATTGGAACTGAACCGCATGCGGAGCGCACCTTTGGGAAACGACTGCGCTTCGTGTGCGAGAACGGAGTCCATTTCCGATGCCGGTTTTTCTCCTTTTATGATCGCCCCCATGGTGTGGTACGAATTCCAGCCGTACGTTACATCGAATGCTTTCAGATGATGTTCGGCGTACATTCCTTCCGAAAGCATAAAAACAGGTTTAATGGAATCGAGTGCAGCGCGAGCCTCATCCCAAAAATCTGTGGGCACCATTTCTGAAACATCGCAGCGAAATCCGTCAATGCCAACGTCGCGCACCCAATACTTCATCATCTCGATCATATAGTGACGCAGCCCCGGTTGTGAATAATCCAGATCGGCTACATCGCTCCAATCGGCAACAGGGGAAACAAAATTTCCCGCACTGTCCTTCGTGAACCATTCGGGATGTTCATGGATCTGTTTGCTGTCCCACGATGTATGGTTGGCAACAAGGTCGATGATGATCTTGAGGTCGTGGTGATGCGCCGCGACAATAAGATTCTTGAAATCATCAAGCGTGCCGAATTCCGGATTGATGCCGTAATAATCCTGAATCGAATACGGACTGCCGAGCGTTCCTTTTCGTTTTTCCGCGCCTACCGGGTGGATCGGCATGAGCCATAAGATTGTCACACCGAGTTTTTTGAGTTCGGGAATTTTCTTTTCGATGCCGGCAAAGTTTCCCTCATTGGAGAATGCGCGCGTGTAGATTTCGTAGATGATCCCGTTCTTCACCCACTCTTCAGAATGCCGAGCTGTTTCCTGTGCATACGGTCGAAGACTCGACTCGTTGAGCGGTGTTTGGGCGAAGAGAAATGCAGCAACAAACAACAGTAGAAATAATTTTTTCATAGGGTGATTGATTTTAATTAGTCGTCCCTGAAAAAAGTGAAGATGTCAGACATCTTGTTTATTCGGAGACTGATGGCGCCCTGGCGCCACGGTTTTGGTAAATTCTAATTGGAAGATGCCCGCCTGTCGGCGGACAGGTCTGACATCTTCTAAAACTTTTGACTTTTTAAGGGTCAACTAATTAGTCGTCCCTTAAAAAGTAAGAAACCTTGTCAAGGTTTCTTGATCAACAACGAAATTCGCCGCGGCGAATCCAAATTTTACAAATCTAATTACATAACCTTGACAAGGTTGTGCTGATTGAGACTTTTTAAGGGTCAACTAATTATAGATGACGGTTAAAAGTAGTGAAAGAAACGAAGTGAAGCAACGAGAGGCAATTGTAAAATTTTCTGCCGTTCCGGGAGTATTTCGCCTTTTCACACTGTTAAAGAATAGTAGTATATTAAACGGTATCTGAAACAGAGAGTCTAATTAGGGTTCACTGAAAAAGTAACGATGAAAGTTCTATCATGACATGATTGCATTTGCGAATGATAATATAAATTCAAGATTGACACCGTTAGGTGTCAAGTGTTTATAGAAACGTGATTACCCTTCAACACATACGACCCCGCTGGGGTCGCACATATTGTTATTTCCACAATGCTACAAACATTCGATCCCTTCGGGATCGGTATGAAATTTTTCCGTGAGAACTAATTACGACAATGAGTAAACGCACACGCACCATTATCATCGTTATTATCGCCGTCATTATCTTTGTGATTGCCGTCAGTCCGCGGCTCGGTCTTTTCAAAGCGGAGACAAAAGCCGCTCAGGCACAGATCGATCCCCGCGTTCCCGTTACCGCGCTGGTTGTTACACCGGCGCCGTTCGAGAATAAGATCAATTCTACGGGAACGATCCTTGCAAACGAAGAGATTGAATTGCGGAGTGAGATCGTCGGGCAGATCACCAGGATTTTTTTTACCGAAGGCACACGCGTGAAGAAAGGCAATCTGTTGGTCAAGATCAACGACGACGAACTCAAAGCACAGCTTCTCAAACAAGTGTCGCAAAAAAAACTTGCTGAGGATATTGTCCGTCGCCGTAAGCAGCTTGCGGAAAACAACTACATCAGCACGGAAGAATACGAAAGAGCGGAGAACGATTTTCGCGCCATCGACGCGGAGATCAAACTGATTAAAGCGAAGATCGACAAAACGGAACTGCGTGCGCCGTTCGACGGCGAGATCGGTCTTCGGTATGTCAGTGAAGGAAGTTTCGTCAACTCCAGCACACGTATTGCCAACCTCCAGAGTCTGACGTGGGTAAAAATTGATTTTTCGATCCCGGAAAAATACGCCGCCATCATCAGCAAAGGAAGTCCGATCACATTCGCTGTTGCCGGTTCGGACGCACAATTTACAGGAACGATCTATGCTGTTGAACCGAAGATCGATCCCGTAACGCGCACAGTACAGATCCGCGCGCGTTCTGAGAATACCAGAGGGAAATTGGTTCCCGGCGCCTTTGCACAGGTGCAATTACTGTTGGAAACAATCCCCGATGCGATCATGATCCCGAGTGAAGCGGTCATTCCCGAACTGCAGGGGCAAAAGGTATTTGTTGCTGTTGACGGCAAGGCACACGCGAAGAAAGTTACTACCGGACTCCGCACCGACAAACTTGTACAGGTCACATCCGGATTATCCGCCGGCGATACGGTTATTACAACCGGTGTCATGCAATTGCGTCCCGGAATGCCGGTGAATGTTGTCGTGAAGTGAGCGGAAATGGCAGACGGATCTTTCCCCGACGTTCAGCGAAACGAAATAAAAAACTGTTGACGAACATATTGGGTGTTTTGAGGTTCGAGATTCGAGTTTTTTGTTACGAGCGGTTTAGGTTTCAAGATTCAAGTTTCAGACTTTTAAAAACACAAATCATGAAACGCTAACCCCAAACCTTGAATCCTGAAACATTTGGAGTATCGCAGAAATTTCTTAAAGTGAAATTATTTAGAAATTTCAGAAAATATTTTTGAACAAAACATGAGCCTTGCATCCATTAGTATAAAGCGCCCCGTGCTTGCCATCGTCATGTCGCTGGCGATCGTGCTCTTCGGTGTCATCGGTTTCACTTATCTCGGTGTGCGCGAATACCCGAGCGTGGCTTCCCCCACGATCAATGTCTCCACCAGTTATATCGGGGCGAACGCAGATGTCATTGAATCGCAGATCACCGAACCGCTCGAACAATCCATCAGCGGCATTGCCGGCATCCGCACGATGTCCTCCATCAGCCGTGAGGGACGAAGCTCCATCACCGTTGAATTCGAGCTTGGCATTGATCTTGAAGCGGCGGCGAACGACGTGCGCGACAAAGTTTCCCGCGCCCAGCGCTTCCTTCCTCCCGATGCGGAGAACCCGATCGTATCCAAAGCCGACGCCGATGCCATTCCCATTATCCTTCTTAATGTCAAAAGCTCCAACAGAAATCTTCTTGAACTGACGGAAATTGCCGAAGTGCGCTTCAAAGAATTTTTACAGACCATTCCCGGCGTGAGCGAAGCGATGGTGTGGGGAGCAAAACGGTATTCAATGCGTATGTGGATGGATCCGTCCAAACTTGCCGCGTATAAATTGACGCCGATCGACGTGCAGAATGCGATTCGGCGCGAAAATGTTGAACTGCCGTCGGGACGCATCGAAGGACACTCGACCGAACTTACCGTACGCACCATGAGCCGGCTTCAAACACCGGAAGATTTCAATAATTTGATCATCCAAGAAACCGGCGGACGTGTGATCCGATTCCGCGATGTCGGATACGCCGAACTGGGTTCGGAAAATCTCCGCTCCATCATGCGTCGCGACGGTCTGCCGGCGGTTGGCGTTGTGGTGATGCCCCGTGCCGGTGCGAATTACGTGGACATTGTCAATGAATTCCGCAAACGGGTTGAAAACATCAAACGCGATCTTCCTCCCGATGTCGAGGTCGGTTACGGATTCGATACATCGAAATATATCCGCCAATCGATCTTTGAAGTTGTGGAAACGATCCTTCTTGCCTTCGTGCTCGTTTTTCTCGTCATCTATGCCTTCCTGCGCGATATTCGCACCACGATCATTCCGATGATCGCCGTGCCGGTATCGCTGATCGGTTCGTTCTTCATCATGTATATGATGGATTTTTCCATCAACGTGCTGACGCTCCTCGGCATCGTACTTGCCATCGGTCTGGTGGTGGATGACGCGATCGTGATGCTCGAGAACATCTATGCAAAGATCGAGAACGGGATGAATCCGTACGATGCGAGCATCAGAGGATCGGCGGAAGTGTATTTTGCGATCATCGCAACGACCATTGCGCTTGCCGCAGTCTTCATGCCGGTCGTTTTTTTACAGGGACTCACCGGTCGTCTTTTCAAGGAGTTCGGCATTGTGCTGGCAGGCGCGGTGATTATCTCCTCATTCGTTGCGTTGACGCTGACGCCGATGATGTCGTCCCGTATCCTCAAACCACATGCGAAGCACAGCAGATTTTACCGTGCGACGGAATCTTTCTTCAACCGTCTCACCACGGGTTACCGTAATTCACTCGAAGTATTTATGAAACGACGCTGGCTCGGTTTTGCGGGGATCGTCCTGTCTGCAGCAATGATTGTCGGATTTGGCGCACTGCTGCCGTCTGAACTCGCGCCAATGGAAGACCGCGGCAGCATGCGTATCATGTCCACCGGTCCCGAAGGCGTGACATTCGAGTATATGGATCAATATGTGGAACAGGTCGTTGATGCGATCCAAAAATCTGTCCCCGAACGAGATGGGATCATGTCCATTACATCGCCGGGCTTCGGCGGATCGGGTTCGGTGAATTCAAGTATGATGTTCCTGATCTTAAAAGATCCGGCTGAACGCGACCGTACGCAGATGCAGATCGCCAATCAGATTTCCGGGATGCTCAGGCAATATTCAAACGCGCGGGGATTTGTGGTGCAGGAACAATCGATCGGCGGACGGGGCGGCGGTCTTCCCGTCCAGTTTGTGATCCAGGCGCAGAATTTCGATAAGCTGAAGGACAGACTTCCGGAATTCCTTGCCGAAGCGCAGAAGCGCAAAGAATTCCAGGTCGTTGATGTGGATCTGAAATTCAACCGTCCCGAAGTACGGATCGAAATCAATCGCGACCGCGCCCAGGCGCTCGGTATCTCCGCACTCGACATTGCACAGACACTGCAGCTTGCGTACAGCGGACAACGGTTCGATTTTTTTGTGATGAACGGAAAACAGTACCAGGTGATCGGACAAATGGCACGGGAAAACCGTTCGTCGCCGCTCGATCTGAAATCCCTCTTTGTAAAGAACAACAAAGGCGAACTCATCCAGCTCGACAATCTTGTCACACTTACGGAAGAGATCAGTCCGCCGGCGCTCTACCGTTATAATCGGTACGTATCTGCAACGATCTCTGCAGGACTGGCGCCGGGGTACACCGTTGGGGACGGGATCAAAGCGATGCGCGAGGTTGGCAAAGCGGTACTGGATGAAACATTCAGCACGGCGCTGGCGGGTGTATCCAAAGATTATGAAGAAAGTTCGTCGAGCCTTTTGTTTGCATTCATCCTGGCTCTCGTGCTGATCTATCTTGTGCTTTCCGCACAGTTCGAGAGTTTCCGCGATCCGTTTATCATTATGTTCACCGTGCCGCTGGCGCTTGCCGGAGCGCTCTTCTCGCTCTGGTATTTCAACCAAACGCTCAACATCTTCAGCCAGATCGGTGCAATCATGCTGATCGGTTTGGTGACGAAGAACGGGATATTGATCGTGGAGTTCGCAAACCAGCGTAAGGCGCAGGGACTTTCGGTAATGGATGCGATCATCGACGCAGCCGCATCACGCTTCCGCCCCATCTTAATGACAAGTTTTTCAACGATCCTCGGCACGCTTCCGATCGCGCTTGCACTTGGCGTTGGTTCCGAAAGCCGTATTTCGATGGGTGTTGCCGTTATCGGCGGTTTGATCTTCTCGACATTTCTGACACTCTTTGTAATACCGTCTGTGTATTCTTACTTTACACGCCGAACGGCAACCGTTTCCAATGTTGCAGATGTGTTGACGAATGGCGAGAATGAAATTGCAGTGAGAGAAGAGTTGACGATGCAACAACGGTAGAGTATTTCTTTGTTAAAAGGGATTTTTTAATCTCTTTGGGGTTTAATTCTCCGTCGCTTGCGACGTCATTCCCTCTACGAGGTCGTGGACCGCATGTTTTTAGCGGGAATCTATAATTGGTACCTCTAAAAACCTATTCTGCGAACCCCGAAACTTCGGGACGTAATCTGCGGGAGAATATTTCCCGCTGATTTCGTCTGTCGTACGACAGACAGATAAAAAAAATCACGTTTAGTTTTTAGAGATGCCCTAATAATGGATGTTCGCCACGGCGAACATGACAAAGATACCCCGCTACAAGCGGCTGGGAGTTTCATTGCTTCTTCCTAAAATTTCCGGGACGTCTGCCTCTGTTTCTTCCCCTGCCAACGGCTCCGCTTCTGCTTCGATCTTTTTTCATTTCTGTGCGGGGATAGACTTCTGTTACCGGAGCAAGCAATGTCTCATCCGGATAGATACACACTAATTTTTTCCCGAGAAACTCTTCGATGCGCGGAAGTTCGTGCGAATCTTCTTCATCGGCAAAACTGATTGAAATTCCCGAAGCGCCGGCGCGTCCCGTGCGTCCGATGCGATGCACGTATTCTTCTGCATCCTGCGACAAATTATAATTGATCACATGCGAGATTGCATCCACGTGAATGCCGCGCGATGCAACATCCGTTGCCACCAGTACACGCACCTTTCCGTCGCGGAAATTTTCCAATCGTTTAATTCGCTGTGTTTGTTCCACGTCGCCGGACAACAATGTGCATGTGATGCCGTAGGTCTCCAGTCGTTCGCGCAGTGTACGCGCCGCATCGCGGCGGTTCACGAAGATCAGCACTCGCTCCATCTGTTTTTGCATGATCACATTGTAGAGCAAATTGAATTTTTCGTCCTTGGTGGTGATGTACGTGATTTGTTCGATGTTCTGTGCGGCAACTTCCTCGGGTTTTACGGAGACCTCGAAAGCCTGCCGCGTCCACGATTCTGCCAATCGTTTGACATCCGACAACATCGTTGCAGAGAAGAACATCGTTTGCCGTTTCGATTTCTGCGGCGTGCTGACCACGATATATTTTACGGCGGGAATGAAACCCATATCGAGCATGCGGTCGGCTTCATCAATGATTAAAATTTCGACCTTGTGGAGATCGATGAACTTTTGTTTCATAAAATCGATCAATCGTCCCGGCGTTGCGATGACGATGTCGATCAGATCATTCTTCAACCTGTCCTGCTGTTTGCGGTAATCAATACCTCCGACGGTTGCCAGGATCGAACAAGGAATATATTTTGCGAGTGCGCGCGCATCTTTTTCGATCTGCATGACCAGTTCGCGCGTCGGGGCGAGGATCAGCGCACGCGGAACCCCGTGTTTTCGTTTTTCGGTGATCGGATTGCGAAGCATGTGTGAAAGAATCGTGATAAGAAACGCTGCGGTCTTTCCCGTTCCCGTTTGTGCCTGGGCGGTTACGTCGTCTCCGGTAAGTGATTTTGGAAACACTTCCGCCTGCACTTGCGTCGTGTATTGAAACCCAATATCGTAGATCGCGTGCATGATCTCATCCGGCAGATTCAGATCGTGGAAGCGGGTCTTGCCGTCCACCACCGGAACTTTAAATGTGGAACTGTCCCACGGCTCAAATGAAACCTGTCGTACGACAGGCTTCGGTTCTTCTTTTACCGCACGAAGAATCTGTTCATTTTTTTTTGTTTGATCGCGTTTTTCATGCCGCAGCCGATACTCTTCGCGCGTCTCTCTTTTCCGTTCGTCGCGCGGATGATGCGTACCGCTTGTTTTTTCATGCGGATATGGCTTGTTGCGCTGACGCGGTGGTAATTTGGATTCTTTTGCCGGTATTATCGGAGGAGCGGGAACGACTTTCGGCTTTTCGCCGAAGAACGATTTGAGTTTTGAAACGAATGTATTGAACAAGAGCGGCACTGCTGTTTGTGGAACATCTGTAAACTATTAACTTAATATACAAAAAAAAACGTTATGGTAGCCACACCTGCCTGACGGTCGAAGACTCGACTCGTTGAGCAGGCAGAAATTCACGGATTGAAACTTCTGAAAAATTTCCCGGAAAATTTCATTGTTTCTTAAACAATAAACCACCTTGACGCAAGCGTCAAGGTATTACGTTAGAAGAAAATATCTGATCTTAATTTATAACCCTGACACAAGTGTCGAGGAATTCTTTCGATTAAACTTTCCAAATCTTTAAGATTTGGAAAGTTTTTCCGTTAAATTAAAATGATCCGAAGGATGCATACGCATCAAGCAGCAAAAACAGTCAACAAACTGACTATTCGCCGCGGCGAATCAATAAATTTTAGTCAGTTAGTTGACTAAAATTGGAAAACATCCAAAACATCTCACTTTTTTGAACATCTATTACAATTCAACACCAAACACATTTGCCTGTACAACATCAAATCCGCCATATGGGCTTTTTTTCATTTTCAATGTTGATTCGCCGCGGTGAATTTTTTGTTCCATTGTTTCTGCATGAAGTCCGCTCCAATTACTGTTAAAGCGAACGACGGCATAATTGCCGGAAATGGTGCAATCAATTACTTCGTGTTTTGAAAATGAAAATGTGGCGAACCGAGAATAAAAATGTTCAATACGAGTTCGCATCTGTTCCATGGTGATACGTTCTCCACGATGATCGCACACTTCATCTTTGGCAAAATCTCCAACAGCATATTCCAGATGGCGATCGAACAAATGCCATAAAAATTGTTCAGCAAAATTTTTCGCATCAAGTTCATCGTTGGGATGAAACTCTTCGTAGATAAAATTAGTTGTCATTCCCTCGATGTGAATGTCGTCAGTTTCGTGGTTCATCAATTCTTCGGTGACAAAACGATATGCTTCCTTATCCGGCACTTCACAAATAAAATCAACATTAATATTGTGATCTGAAAGATATTTCAAAACATCATCAAGTTCTCCGCACAGATGTTCTTCCGGGATTTCATTCAACGGCGTGAACGATGGATTACCGACATATTCACGAACAGAAATTCGTTTCGCATTCTCAAATTGCATTTCAAATTCTTGAACATTGTTGAGCCATTGCGATTCAATCTCCGGCGGAAGATCGTTGTTCGTTTCACCGAACTTTGCGCCGAACTTTTCTTCCAATTCTTTTTTCTTCGCTTCGTTCAACGCGCGCTGAATTCGCCGCGGCGAATCATTGGTTTCATCGAATGTATCTTCCATTGTATTCTCCTTCAATGATGATTTGAATAAAATTTTCGACGTTGGTCTGTTTGCGTGACCGTGAAAAAAAGCGGTGTGAATGTTGTTATGAGGAGAAAGAATTTTTTCATTGGATGAAAACTCCCCGACACAAGCGTCGGGGCATCGTTTTGTCATACCCGCACTCGCCTGCCGGACGGGCAGGTACGCGGGAATGTCAACGCTCCGCCAGGCGGATGCGCCTTTGGCGCAAAGCGTCGGGGTATTCACCCAACAAAGAATAAAAATTTACTTTTTTTAGTGATAGTAAATGCACCAACTGACTTTAAACATCCCCGTGGGGGATGAATAGTAATAGCAAAAGCACACCGGCATTGTAAAGCTCCGATAGGAGCGACATGAAAAAATTATGTTATTGAGAAATGGTTGAAAAAATAATTTGATTTGACTTCTACATTATTAGTGGATACATTGACGAAAGTTTTTACTACGATAATAAACAAAGCAAATGGATTGCGTATATCATACCAGATTTGGGTGGATTGACGCAATAGGTATTCGTTAATTCAATAGTTATGTGAAATTGCGGACATGAAAAATAGGAGTGTTAGGAAATGACGAAGATTATCACTAGAGTGTTTGAGGCTAACACCCAAAGGCTTCGCCCTTCTCAAGCACTCGAAGCCTTGCATCCAAAACAACAGAGGAAATGAGAATGAAAGAAGAACAGTTAAAAAAAGAACTTAAAACCCTTTTTAGGAGTATGGATTTTGTCAGTAATAATTTCCTTAACAATAAAAAGATTAACAAAAAGGAGTTTCAGATATTTTTTAATATCTATCAACAACTTGGTTTGGCGTGGGAGTTTTTAGGCTTGCAGTGTAAACACAGAGAGGGATATAAAAAGACAAAGGACGCTAAAGAAGTGTGTAAACTATGCGGAAAGGTCAAAGGTGTTGATGAGTTTTATTGTCTATTACCCGCGAAAGGGCATAAGCAATTAGGCGCAAAACTCAAGCCTGATTCAACCAAGACTTTCAAAAATAAAAAAGAGGCGGCAATTGTTAATGACACTATTGATTTTCACGGAGCAACGGTAAATGTGGATGTGCACAATTCTTATAAATCAAATCTATTTGACAAAAAACATGAAATCAATATTGCTGCCGAAAGAATTGTGAGCTTAAAAGAAAGTGGGGTGGAATGCCACATAGACCAGCATCTTGTATGTGTAAAAATGAATACGACACATAAGAAACCCGGAAAAAAGAAATATGGCGGTTTCCCATGGGAAATAAAAAGAAAAAAATTAAAGAACTTTCCTGTAATTTTTGATTTTGATGAAAAGTATCAATTTATAGGATTAACTGTTCTGAGATAATCTGCCACAGCACAAAACCACTTGAGAATACACTGTAAAACTTATGTCCAAATATGTTTCGGGTGGATAGACGAAATACTTCGTCTACCCCTTTAGTTATGTGAAATTGCGCCCAATGACTTCTTCTAATTAGCAGAACCCAAGAGGTGGAAAGTATAAAATGGCGTTTTGGAAAACAAAATGAAAAGAAATTGATATTGACTTCTACTGTTTTGCTATATACATTGACTGAAGTTTTACTGAGGTAAAAAAGAAATAAACGCCATATGGCGTATAACATACCATATACGGGTGGATATACGCAATGCGTAATTACAGTAGTTAGGCAAAATGCTTGCTTCGACAGATAAAATATAAAAAGTTGAAACAAATAAACCTTAGAAGGAGGTGAAAACTATGTATTTGGAGAGCGGGAGAGCTTTGATGCAGGGCATTATGGTGCTGATATTTGCAGCAATTGCTTACTGGGTCGATCTCACAATTGGGCTCGTGCTTGTTGCCTTCATGGGATTGATGATTCTGCAAAGCGCGTTTTCTGACTGGTGTCCATCAGACCTGTTGCTACGACCAATGGGCCTTAAGAAAAAACTGGAAAGCAAAGGATAAAAAGAAATCAGAGAGGCAAGTGTCCGCACTTCGCCTAACACGGCAAACAACGACACTCCCTTTCTTTGAAAAGGATTATTGTGGTCGTTCCATTGCTTTTGCCGCGGGAATAATGAGTCGTTCTTAGCGGCAAAAGCAACGGCGTTGTTTGCCGAAACGTTAGCCGCCATTGCAGCCATAGAAATGAAGAGGTGAATAATGAAGGATCCGAACAAAACGGACTTCGACGAAAAGGCCGCCACGTGGGACGAAGACCCGCAGCGGGTCAAGCTCGCCAATGATGTCGCAGATGCAATCATCAGCGAAATGAAACCTACGCGGAAAATGGATGCCCTCGACTACGGCTGCGGCTCCGGTCTCATAACTCTCCGAATTCAACCACACATAAAAAGTATTACTGGCATAGATAGCTCAAAGGTAATGCTCGAAGTCATTCAGGCTAAGGTGGAAAAACAGGGACTCAAAAATGTTCGTATTCAGTTTGTGGATTTTGAACAGGGCGGAAAAGCGGAAGGAATGTTCCATCTGATCGTTAGCAGCATGACCTTGCACCATGTAAACGAGCCAGCTTTGTTGTTAAAACAATTGTACGATCTCTTGCTTCCCGGAGGATATCTCGGCATCGCCGATCTCGACAAGGAAGACGGCTCGTTCCACAACGATAACACCGGCGTACTTCACTTCGGCTTCGAGCGTGCGTACTTAAAAGGGCTCTTCGAACAGACTGGTCTCCGTGAAGTCCGTAGCATCACCGCAGCAACGGTCGTGAAGGAAATCGAGGGAAAGGGAAGGCTGGAATTCCCTGTGTTCCTGATTATCGGTAGGAAGTAATGAAAAATGTTCTTGTACGATTCAAATCCCAACAATTCTAAGGAGAAACACTTATGAAACAACACATTTTATGACATCTGTAGCTTTGGGCCTGTTTGCCGTTTTACTGCCAGTCATTGCTGCTGCTGCTGACTGCCTTTCCGTGTGAATCATGAGTTCAAGTCTGACACGAATCGCAAACCAACGAACGCCTAACAGCAGGCACAGCCCAAACCACGACACTCGCTTTGTTGATATGAAATTATTGTGCTCGTTCAACGGTTTTGCTCGCAGAAGAAGTGCTCATTTGATAGCTCGCAAAAGTGCTGCGTCGTTTTAGTGAACGTTCTTCGCAATCTTTACATCTCAAACTTCTCCAACCGCTCCGGTATATCTACTCGCTTGAATTTTTTCTCGGTTAATGTTGCCGCAAATTTTTCCGATTGATCAACATCGCCGTGCACAAGAAAAATATTGTTGAGTACACCTTTGTCAAAGTTCTCCACATAATCGAGCAATTCATTTTTATCCGCATGCGCGCTGAACGAGTTCATCACCGCCACTTCGCAGTTCAATTTTTTCACATCGCCGAAGATCGTCACTTCGGAATTGTGTTCAACGATCTTTCGACCCAATGTATGTTCTGCCTGATAGCCGACAATCATCACCGTGTTGTCGGGATTTTCGACGTTGTTATAGAGATGGTGCACAATGCGTCCCGCTTCGCACATTCCCGATGCGGCAATGATCATGCATGGTCCCTTGCGGTCATTCAATTTTTTCGATTCTTCAACGTCTCGGATATAATGCAATCTATCGAAACCGAACACATCATCATCGGTTTTCATGATCTCGAGCGTTTTTTCATCGAAGCATTCGGGATGTTTGCGGAAGACCTCTGTGGCGTTCGTCGAAAGCGGACTGTCAACAAAAACCGGGATATCGGAAAGTTTTCCTCCGTTCCTTAAATTATTCAACTTGTAAACAATATCCTGCGTGCGTCCCACACTGAATGATGGTACAATAATCTTCCCTCCCCGCTCCGCAGTCCGTTTCACCACATCCAAAAACATCTGCTCCGGCATTTTATTCAGACCTTCATGCAACCGTCCGCCGTACGTGCTTTCGCAGATGAGCGCATCCACATTTCCCATAAATTCCGGCGAGCGCAGGATCGGCATGTGCGGTCTGCCAACATCGCCGGTAAATCCGAAATGTTTTTCCTTCTCATTCCCTTCGTTGATGGTCAGGTGAATTGCTGCTGAACCGAGGATATGTCCCGCATCGAAAAACGTTGCGTTGACACCGTCCGCAACATCGAACGAGGTCCGGTACGGAATTTCCGTCAGCAGATCCACCGTCGGCTGCACGTCGACGACGGAATAGAGCGGTTCGACCGGCGGAAGTTTTTTCTTCGCATGTTTCTTAGTGACAAACTCCGCATCTTTTTCCTGAATGTGCGCGCTGTCTGCCAGCATGATGCGGCAGAGATCGGCTGTTGCCGGCGTGCAGAAGATGGGACCGCTGAATCCCTGCTTCACAAGATTCGGCAGATTTCCCGCGTGATCGATATGCGCATGTGAAAGAACAACGGTATCGATCGATGAAGGATCAAGGGGAAATTTCCGGTTGCGTTCGTAGGTTTCTGCGCGTCGTCCTTGAAAAAGCCCGCAGTCAAGAAGTATCTGTTTTCCGTTCACTTGTATCAGATGCATGGAGCCGGTGACGGAACGGGCGGCGCCGAGGAATTGTACCATCATACTTTAACTCACATTGCTAAATTGTTAATATTCACACTCCTTCAATATCCGCCATTTTTCTCTGGTTTTCCACAGAAACGGTGTGGATAACTCGTGGAAAATGGTGGAGAACTTTTTCTTGTTTGCCCTGACGAATTTTCGTATTTTTTATAAAATTCAACCTTTGGAGGGTTTGGCTTCAAAGGTCTTTTCGTCAATAAGAAAATGGAAATTTTTCCAAGTCTTATAGACTTGGAAAATTTGGCGGTGAATCATGATTGAAAGTATGACCGGATACGGCAATGGTGAAGCCACTGCAAACGGCATCACGTTTACCGTAGAACTCCGGAGCGTCAATAACCGGTTTTTGGAAATTTCGTCCCGCGTACCGCGGACACTCTCGCAGCGTGAAAACGATATCCGCGATATCATTCGTGCAAAGATCGCACGCGGAAAAGTTACCATCAATGCAACACGAGATGATGAGAATGACGGCGAATTGGCGATCTCTGTTGATAAAAAGAAGGCAAAGTCCATTCACACGATGCTCACTCAACTGCGAAAGGCGGTGAAGAGCAAGGAGAGTGTGAAGCTGGAACATCTTCTCCACTTCTCGGAGATCTTTGAATCGAAAGAAGTAGAAGAAGAAGACGGTGCAGAATGGAAAGCATTCGAGAAAGCGCTTATCAAAGCGCTCGATTCGCTGAAGACAATGCGCTTGAAAGAGGGCGCCGAACTGGCAAAGGATATGCGCTCACGGGTACGGGAGATCAATACTCGGCTCGATACGATCGAAACGTTGTCGAAGCAGCGCATTCCGGAAGAACGTACGAAACTGCAGGAACGTATCGGTCAACTGGTGAGCGACAAAACCGTTGTTGACAATCAGCGGCTGGAATTGGAAATTGCACTGCTCGCAGATAAATTGGATGTGACGGAAGAATGTGTCCGGTTCCGCAGCCACAACAAATTCTTTCTCGAAGCGTTGGAGTCGAAGGAATCCGAAGGACGCAAGCTGAATTTTATGATCCAGGAAATGAACCGCGAAGCGAACACGATCGGTTCGAAATGCAACGACGTGCAGATCGCGCATCTGGTGGTCGGCATCAAAGAAGAACTGGAAAAGATCAGAGAACAACTGCAGAATATTGAGTGATAACGAGGTGAACGATGAAAAATTTCACAGCAATTGTTGAAAAAGATTCTGATACCGGTTTGTATGTCGGATACTTGAGTTGACCGTTCTCTTGACTTTGTTCGATGTTACATAGTTTCTTGCTCATGGTCAACTTGCTAAAGCAACTCAGAATCCAGAATTCAATAAGAGAACGGTCAACTTGAGTCGGATACGTACCAGGATTTCCGGGCGCACATTCGCAGGGTGAATCACTCGACGAACTTCAAAAAAATTTGCGGGAAGTGATCGAGATGCTGTTGGAAGATGGTGAGCCGAAACTTGAAACTGAATTTGTGGGCACCCAAACAATTGCAGTATGAGTTCTTTTCCGGTATTAAAACCGAATGAGTTGTAAAAATCCTTGCTGGGTTGGGTTTTGTTGAAGTAAGACAGTGAGGTTCTCATAAGCAATTTAGACACAGTGATGGCAGAGCAACAACGGTTCCGTTTCATAAAGGAAGAGATATTTCACCAACTCTTCTTCGTCAAATTGCAAAGGATATCGGCTTAACTATAGAAGAATTTTTGATACACCGATAATTATGGCTCAACCGAAACTGTTTGTTATTGCATCGCCGAGCGGCGGCGGAAAAACCTCGATCGTGAAAGTATTGCTTCAGCGGCATACCGATTTTGAGTTTTCTGTATCGGCAACAACGCGCGCACAACGGGCGGGTGAAACGGACGGAAAAGATTATTTCTTCCTCGGCAAAGAGGAATTTGAACGGCTGATCGCGCACGGCGAGCTTGTTGAGTATGAACATTTCTTTGATAGTTACTACGGAACGTTGAAGCACGAGGTTGACAGGGCGCTGAACGCCGGACATTCGATGGTCTTCGATGTGGATGTCAACGGCGGTAGGTCGATCAAAAAAATGTACGGCGGCAAAGCGGTGCTGATCTTCATTGCTCCGCCGAGCACGGAAATTCTGGAACAGCGTCTTCGCAACCGGAAAACGGAGGATGAAGAGAAGATCCGGCGGCGATTGCAGCGCGTGCCGATGGAACTGGAAACCGGAAGAACGTTCGATCATGTTGTTGTGAATGACGATCTGCAGCGTACAATTGACGAAGTGGACGGAATTGTGCGCAGATCTTTAGAAAATTAAAACACCGCTCCCTTAATCCCTTTCATTATTAAAAGAGGACGTGAGGCGGAAAAAAAATTGAACTCAAAATAAAACAACTATTATCAAAGGATAAACACAATGGCAATTAAAACACTCGAAATCAAAGAACTCGAAGCAAAAGCGGCGAATGTATATGAAGCGATCGTTGTGCTGTCGAAACGCTCGCGTCAACTCAACGATGAGACAAAGCTCGAGTTCCACCAGCGTATCGAGAATATCGTGGCTCTTCCGACCAGCGGCGATGAAATGGATGAAGAGGTCTCCAATCCCGATCAATTAAAGATCAGTTTGGAATTTGAGAAACGTCTGAAGCCGACCGATGAAGCAATTGACGAGTTGATGAACGATCAGCTCGAGCATCGCTACAAAGAAGCCGAAGTCAAGAAGTAATCCATCTTCAACCTTCCGAAGGTTCTGAACCTTCGGAAGGTTTTACCTAAATCCCCTTATTCTATGCTTGCCGGAAAAAAAATACTCATCGGGGTCACCGGCGGAATTTCCGTCTATAAAGTGTGCACGGTCGTGCGGCTGTTCAAAAAAGCCGGTGCGGAGGTGCGGGTGATGATGACGCATTCGGCGACACAGTTTGTCACTCCGCTCACCTTTTCAACGCTCTCGCAGGAAGAAGTGATTGTTTCCCTCTGGCCATCCGATACGAATTCTTCGACCGATCTCGGCGTTAAACATATCGATTACGGATTCTGGGCGGATGTTATGCTGATTGCCCCCGCCACGGCAAATACGATCGCACATCTTGCCCATGGCTATGCGGATGATATCATCTCCTCCACCGTGCTTGCTCTCCGCTGTCCGCTCATTGTTGCACCGGCGATGGATGTGGATATGTGGGAGAATCAGGCAACACAAGAGAATATTTCTACCCTTCGCAGCAGAGGGTATTTTATCATTCCTCCAGAAAGCGGCGACCTTGCCAGCGGACTTGTCGGCGTGGGACGATTACCCGAACCCGAGACCATTGTTTCGTTCGTTGATGATGTATTGGACAAAGTCCCGCATGATCTTGCGGGGAAAAAAATTCTCGTCACTGCGGGACCGACCCACGAGCCGATCGATCCCGTACGATTCATCGGCAATCGGTCGTCGGGTAAAATGGGATTTGCCATTGCAAATGCCGCTGCATTGCGTGGTGCGGAAGTAACGCTGATCAGCGGACCGGTTACTCTCGGTACACCGAAACATGTGAAGCGCATTGATGTGGAGACCGCAGAACAGATGCACGGCGCTGTGCTCGACAATCTTTTTCAGTGCGATGTTGTGATCATGTCCGCAGCGGTAGCCGATTACGCTCCGGCAAAATCCTCGCCGCAGAAGATCAAAAAGATCGGACCGCATGCCCACGGTATGTCGCTGGAACTCCGTACCACGCCGGACATTCTGAAATCCGTCGCGGAAAAAAAATCCAAACAGATCGTCGTCGGCTTCGCACTGGAAACGGCGAATGAACTTGAGAACGCCAAACACAAGCTCGAAAAGAAACAGCTCGACATGATCGTGCTGAATTCTCCAAATGATGAAGGAGCGGCGTTCGGCTCGGATACCAATATCGTCACGCTGATCGATAAAAACGGAACAGTGAAGAAACTTCCGAAGATGCCGAAGTTTGATGTGGCAACGGAGATTTTGAATTCCCTAATTACAATGTCGAAATAAATCCCTCCTTATCTTTGTGTCTCAGCGTTCATCATTAAACGCAGAGACACAGAGATAAGGAGAATGTTACAATTACATGTCCCAAAACGAAATCGATAAGATCCTTTCCGATGCGCAGAATGTTCTGCGGCAGGAGCAATTGCTCTTCGGCAACACCATCTATACTGAACCGATGAAATCTAAAAAGAAACCTGAACTGACCGCAGTTGAAGAACCCGTCCTCTTTGCCGAAGAAACTGTGCCGGCTTCACTGAAAGAGTCGTGGCAACAAGCCGCCGATCTCGTTGACATGAACAATCAGATCTGCACCTGCATGAAATGCGGACTCGGCAAAACGCGCACGAATTTCGTCTTCGGTGTTGGTAATCCGAACGCAGATGTGATGGTGATCGGCGAAGCGCCGGGCGCGGATGAAGATGCGAAGGGAGAACCGTTCGTCGGACGTGCGGGACAATTACTGAACAAAATTCTCGAAGCAGTGCAATTCAAACGTGAAGAAGTGTTCATAGCAAACATTCTGAAATGCCGTCCGCCGGACAACCGCCGTCCCACGCCGGAAGAGGCGGAAATGTGCGAGCCGTATTTGTGGAAACAGATCGAACTGATCAGACCGAAGATCATCCTTTGTCTCGGATTAACCGCGGGACAAACGCTGTTAAAAACGACCGAATCATTGACGCAATTGCGTGCTTCCACTCAGCTGTACCGCAATATACCGGTGATCGTGACGTATCATCCCGCGGCGCTCCTGCGCAATCCCAACTGGAAGAAACCGACCTGGGAAGATGTGCAGAAGTTACGGAAGATGTATGAAGAGATGAAAAACAAATCCTAAATACGAATATCAAAACTTGGTAAGACAAAATACCAAATCACAAAAGAATAATTTCCAAACAACAAAAAGCAAATTTCAAATATGTTCCAAAATCCACTTATCGCTTTTGATATTTGATGGTTGAAGTTTATTTGTTTTTTGGTATTTGATGCTTGTAATTTCAAAAACTTATGACAGACCAAAACATAGAACAAACTTCAGGGCGTGTGCCGCCGCAAGCCGTTGATGTCGAAATGTCCGTGCTCGGAGCGATGCTTCTCGAAAAGGAAGCCATCTCCCGCACGGTCGAAATCATGGACGACACGGCATTCTATAAACCGGCGCATCAGAAGATTTTCAAAGCGATCATCTCTCTCTTCGAGAAGAACGAAGCGGCTGATTCCATCACCGTGGTGGATGAGCTTCGGCGCGCAGGACATCTGGAAGAGGTCGGCGGTCCTCTCTACATTTCCGATCTGACGATGCGTGTTACCTCCGCGGCGAATGTGGAATATCACGCCAAGATCGTTCTCGAAAAAGCGTTGCTGCGCAACCTTATATCCGCCAGTACAGAAATCACCAGCAGGGCGTTCAACGAAAGCGACGACGCGCTCGATCTGCTCGACGAAGCGGAGAACAAAATTTTTCAAATCTCTGAAAAGAGATTGAAAAAGAGTTACATCCCGATGAAAGAGGCGGTCTTCGCCACCATGGAGATGCTCGAAAGCATCCACGGAAAACACAGCGGCGTGACCGGCGTGCCAACGGGATTCACCGTGCTGGACAACATGACCGGCGGATTTCAAAATTCGGATATGATCATTGTTGCGGCGCGTCCTTCGATGGGTAAAACGGCGTTTGTGCTGTCGCTTGCGCGCAATGCCGCGGTCGATCACGGCAAGGCGATCGGATTTTTCTCGTTGGAAATGTCGTCACAGCAGTTGGTGATGCGCCTGATCTGCGCCGAAGCGCGCGTTGATGCGCACAGCGTCCGCACGGGACGGTTGCCGGATGAACAATGGCGCAACTTGAGTACGCGTATCGGAAAACTCTATAACGCAAAAATTTTTATCGATGACACCCCGGCTCTTTCCATTCTAGAATTGCGCGCGAAAGCCCGCCGATTGAAGGCGGAACACGATATCAGCATGGTCGTCATCGACTATTTGCAGTTGATGGCGGGTCCGAAAAGCGCGCAAAGCCGCGAACAGGAAATTTCGCATATCTCCCGGTCGCTGAAAGCGCTCGCCAAAGAACTGAATATTCCCGTGGTCGCTCTCTCCCAGTTGAACCGCGCGGTGGAAGTTTCCGCAGACAAACGGCCGACACTCGCCAACCTGCGCGAATCGGGGGCGCTCGAACAGGACGCCGACGTAGTGCTCTTCATCCACCGTCCGGAAAAATATAACATTATGGAAGAAGGGGGAAAATCGACGCAGGGTGTGGCGGAAATTATTATCGGCAAGCAGCGAAACGGTCCGACAGGCGAAGTGGAACTGACGTTCATCAATCAGTATGCGCGCTTCGAGAATATGGCGGTACCGGTGTTCGACGAATACGCACCGCCGAGCGTGAGCAATGAACCGGCATTTTAATTTTCAAAAATGTATCAAGATTATCAAAATTCCATTATTGATCAAAAAAAAACTTTGAGCTTTAAATATTGATAATTTTGGTAACTACTCAGTGTGCCGTTAAAGTCATGCCATGAGTTACTTTTTGACGTCATAAAACATACAACATTCGAAAAAACCTTAGACAAACTCATGGCATGACTAAGTAGTTACTAATTTTGATAATACTGATAATCTTGCAATCCTGAAAAAATAGGAGTAACAATGAACAGACGAAACTTCATTGCTTCATCTTCACTCGCAGCATTCGCTTCCACTCTTCCCTCAAAACTTTTTGGAGCGCTTATGCAAGACGTATCCGACGAACAGATCTGCAAGATGAAATTCGATCTTGCGCTTTCCGCCGGTTTTGCCGGAAAACCGATCAACGAGATCATCGTCGAGATCGGAAAATCATTCATCGGCACCGATTACGCGGGACACACGCTGGAAGATGACGGCGAAGAAAAACTGGTCATCAATCTGCGCGCGCTGGATTGCGTGACTTTTTACGAGAATTGCGTCACTCTCGCCCGGTGCATTAAAATGAAGAAGACGACATTCAACGATTACGTAGCGCAATTGCAGTTGCTCCGCTACCGCGACGGCAAGATCAACGGATATCCGAGCCGACTTCACTACACCACCGATTACTGGCACAACGCGGAGAAAAAAGGAATCCTGAAAATCGTCACGAAAGAAATTTTCGGCGAGAAGAATGTTGTGGAAATTCCGAAGCCGATCAATTATATGACGGCGCACCGCGACAACTATAAACATCTTGCCGCCAATAACAACAATTTCAAACAGATCAAAGCGCAGGAAGATGAGATCAACAAGCGCAAAGATTATTTTCTCCCCAAAGGGAATCTGCACATGTATGCCGACAAAGTGAATCACGGCGACCTGATCGGTATCAGCACCAACATTGCGGGAATGGATATTACACATACCGGCGTTGCGGTGCGCATGCCGGACGGCAAACTCCACTTTATGCACGCCCCGAACGTCGGTTACAAAGTGCAGATCACCGACGTGCCGATGCACGACTACCTTGCAAAGAACGGCAAACAGACCGGAATTATTGTGGCGAGAGTGAATGAGGTGTGAGTGTTTTGACTTTGAATACGTGAGTGGTTACATTTGAAAGAAGATGGTGAGGAGAAATACCGATGAAATATAAATCAGTAAATATTGACCCTGAAATTCTCGGCGGGACACCTGTTTTTATGGGGACGCGTGTTCCTATTCAAACGTTTTTCGACTATTTGGAGGGGGGCGATACGGTTGAAGAATTTCTGGATGATTTTCCGACCGTTGCAAAAGCACAGGCAATTGAACTGCTCGAAATGGCAAAACAAACTTTAACGACTGAAAAAGTCTTGAATGAAAATTTTGCTTGATGAAAACCTTCCCCGCAAACTCAAGACTGACTTCGGTTCTGGTTTTGAGGTACATACAGTACGTGATATGGGTTGGCGCGGGAAGGAAAATGGGGAATTGCTTGCATTGCTTACCGCGAACAACTTTGATGTTTTTGTTACGCTAGACAAAAACCTTCGACATCAACAGAATCTCTCCAAGCATAACATTACAATTTTTCTCTTGTATTCGATCAACAATAGACGCATTACGCTTCAAGCCCTGATTCAAAAAGTTGCGCATTTACTAAAAGAAAATAATTTTGAGAAGTTCAACGAGATTAGGTAAAATATATTCACACACAAGTGCAGATCACCGAAGGAACGCTCCACGATTATCTTGCAAAGAACGCGAAACAAACGGGAATTATTGTGGCGAGAGTGAATGAGGTGTAAAAATGAATATTGTCATTGATACATCAGCAATAATTGCAACACTTTTTAACGAACCGGAAAAGGATTTTTTGATACAAAGTACGCACGGGCAAAACTCTTTGCACCTCAATCATTACAGTGGGAAATAGGTAATGCGTTTTCTGCAATGTTGAAAAGAAATCGTATATCATCCGAGCAAGCAATTACGGCGTATAAAATTTTTACCGCAATTGATGTTAAACAAGTGAGCATAGATATTGCTTCATCGGTGCGGATTGCTCACACGTTTGGTATTTACGCATACGATGCGTACTTTCTTGAGTGCGCTCTGGAATATGACTTTCCATTGTTGACTTTAGATAAAAAGTTGGCACGAATTGCAAAATCATTGTCTATTTATACATTTTCCGTATAACGTTATGCTAACAAAAACTAAAAATATCGCCTACGCAAAAAGACAAACCGTCAAAACAAATCTTTCCGGCAAAAAAAACGCTACCTTTCCGTTGGATATAAAAGGTATTTCGATCAACATTCCTACGAAAGAGATTGTACGCATTCTCCGCAATGAGCGTAAAAGATAAAGCGTAATTTATTACACGATTATCTTGCAAAGAACAGCAAACAAACAGGAATTATTGTGGCGAGAGTGAATGAGGTGGGATAAATACTAATTTGATTGATTTCAAATTGAATATTAATAAAAGCAGAATTTTTAATTTTCAAAGGGGCACGCTTCGATATTTTTGTCGCGGCAATGCTCGGCAAGATTGATATTGTGAAAGCCTATCTCACTGCGTTTCCCGACCTTGTTTCATCAAAAGGTCCGCACGGCATTCCCTTCTTGTGCATGCGCAAAACGGGGGCGACAACGCGAAGGAAGCACTGGAATATATTGTTTCGTTGAATAAGTGAACTGGGTTCTGTATCGATTTCTTGCTGAATATCTTTTATTTTTCACCAATCTCTATTTCAAGTATCAATCAATATACAGCGAGGAAATGTTTTTCAATTTATGAGTCGAATCTAAAAAGGTCTAATTTCAATTTTTAGGTATCGAATTCAGTTTAAATTTGGCATTTATTTCTTAAAAATACCTTTTTAGAGTGAACTCAGAAATGATATTATCACATTCCTTCTTGTATTATCCTTACTCGTACAAGATCGAGCGGTGTCATTAATGCGTACAGATTTACCTGCGGTTACTGTGTTTTTCCGTTATACCGTTGTTGACAAAGTGTAATGCGATTCGTATTTTCATCCAACATGATATGGAGGTTATATGAACCGCAGTCTTTTTCTTTCTATTGCTGGAATAGTTTCGATACTCATGGGATTGGGCGCCCTCCTTGCACCACAAAATGTTTTTGGACCATACGGAATTACGTTCAATTCCGAATTGGAATTATTTGCAAGAGGAATCGGTGCATTTTTGTTTGCGCTTGGAATAACGACATGGTATGCGCGTAAGGATGAAGGTTCTCCGGCTCTTCGAGCGGTTCTCCTCGGCGGATTCGCCGTTCACCTTTTGACATTATATATTGATTTGATGGCAACGGTGAACGGGGTTATGAACAGCATGGGATGGAGCTTTGTTGCTATTCATATCGTATTTGGTGCGGGGTTTGCGTATTATCTTTTTATGAAACCATCGGAGAAATCTGTTTAAAGAATTATTGTTCATCGTATAAAGATTGTTTCATACAGCGCACGCTCTTTCCCGGTGCGCTGTTTCTTTTGTGAGATATATATTTCTTCGATGTGAGTACAGGAAGTCAACGATTCAATACTACAGCAGAATAGTTGACTTGAAAACACGTTGAGAGTTTCGTAGTTTGAAGTAGTTGAAAGAAAAATATGATGAATCTCGAAACCTATTTCCAACAATTCCGCAAGAACATCGTCGGTATTGATGTAACATTCAAGTCGTATTACGGCGAACAGAAATTGATCTACACCGATTGGACGGCGAGCGGCAGATTATATGAGCCGATCGAAAAGAAAATGCTCGAAACATTCGGTCCGTTTGTCGGCAACACACATTCGGAATCTTCGATCACCGGCGGTTTGATGACGCACTCGTATCATCACGCTCATGCGATCATTAAGAAGCATGTCAATGCCGATGCGGATGATGTCCTCCTTTTTGTCGGCACGGGAATGACGACGGCGATCAACAAATTCCAGCGGATCCTCGGCGTGAAGGTGCCAGATCGCTTCCGCAACGCGTTCGCCATTCCGAACGATGAACGTCCGGTCGTCTTCGTAACGCACATGGAACATCACTCCAACCAGACAACGTGGTACGAAACGATCGCCGATGTGCATATAATCAAACCGACGAGCGATGGGTTGGTGGATCTGGACGATCTGCGTGCCGGGTTGGAACACTATAAAGAACGGATGATGAAGATCGGTTCATTCTCTGCTTGCTCCAACGTTACTGGAATTTTTTCGCCGTATCACGAACTTGCAAAAATAATGCACGAACATGGCGGCATCGCTATCATTGATTTTGCCGCAAGCGCGCCGTATGTAAAAATAAATATGCATCCGAGCGATGAACAAGAAAAATTGGATGCAGTGATCTTTTCTCCGCACAAATTTCTCGGCGGACCCGGATCGCCCGGCGTTCTTCTCTTCGATAAACATCTGTACAATCTCGAATCGCCCGACCAGCCCGGCGGCGGAACAGTGCTCTGGACGAATCCGTGGGGAGAACACCGCTTCTCTCCGGATATTGAAGTGCGCGAAGACGGCGGAACTCCGGGGTTTTTGCAGGCGATCAAAGCGTCGCTTGCCGTGCAGTTAAAAGAACAAATGGGAATGGAAAAAATTCACGAGCGCGAACACGAACTTGTGCAGATGATGTTCACACGTCTGCGCGCAATTCCTCATTTGAACATTCTCGCCGATCAAATTGAAGAGCGCCTTGCGATGTTCTCTTTCTACTTCGACAATGTTCACTATAATCTTGTGGTGAAATTGTTGAACGACCGTTTCGGCATTCAGGCGCGCGGCGGATGTTCGTGCGCGGGAACGTACGGGCACTATCTTCTCCATGTTGATCCGCAACATTCCAAACACATCACCGACAAGATTGATGCCGGTGATCTTTCCGAAAAACCGGGCTGGGTGCGCATATCTCTCCATCCCACTACTACCAACGATGAAGTGAATTATATTATCAACGCGCTGACGCAGATTGAAAAAAATATTTCCGTGTGGCAGAACGATTATGCGTACGATTCACACTCGAACGAATACTACCACGGCAACGGGAATAACGCATTAGCGAAGATGACGGAAAAATGGTTTGAGGTGTGAACCAAAGAGATAAATCTATGGGCTGCAATATGATGATATGCAATCCTCGATCTCTGTCGTAGAAAAATATAGTCTCGATGGTAACCCACGACTTTAGTCGTGTGCAAACAAATACAAAAAAATCAATACCCGTTTTACTTGTCCGCCATGGTGGAACGGTTTCAAAGATCGGGGAATTATGAAAAACGAACCTTCTATTCCCGCAGTGATGAACGTTGAAAAAGGCGAGCAGATCGTCGGTGCGTGGATCACGCCGATGGTTCCCGATATTGGTTTTTACAAATTACTGGCGAAGCGCAGAAAAGACGGAACGTGTGAGTGGGTTCATTTTGTTCAGCGGTCGAACGGCGAAAAAAATAAATTCTATCGCGACGAAGTTCCGTCTCAAAAAGAGATTGACACTGTTGTCACCGCGCTTAACAATGCTCTCGCAAAAGTGTACGGCGCTCATATCAAATTGCAGCTCGGTAATCCCGAAGTCTATTCGTTGGATGGAAAAAATTTGGACAGCGGGACGGTGAATTAGTAATTGTTGAAAAAGTATGTCGTTCTAAAAAAGGCTGATGCGCCTCTGGCGCAGAGTCTTCGACCAGCGTTCAGGCGATATGTCGGCATCTTATTCATGCAGATCGTTGCTCTTTGGTGTTTCTAAAATTTTAGGAATATGTGCGAAACGTTCGTCATTCATGCGTATGCATGCTTCGCATCAGCAATCGAAATCCTGTTAACCCAATTGCATACAGGTTGAGTTTGGCTGGTTCTTTTCTTATCATTTAAATAAAAGAGAGTATTCCCATGCTTACAACCCAAAATAAAAAACATACTGCAAAGCGGATCACTCGGAAAGGTTCTTCCGCTAAAATAACTGTTGATGAATTACTTGCTCAGATTCGTTCTCAACCAAAGCTAAGAAAACGAGAAAATATCGCGGGAAAAATTGATGAGATCGTGTATAAGGTAAAACGATGATCCTCGATTCATCATTTTTAGTTTCATTGTTTCTGCTTAATGATACACAACATGAAAAAGCTGTTCGGCTGCTTGAAAAGCACAAAAAATCTCCCTTGATTGTGTTGGATCGGGTTCTTGAAGAAGTGTTTACCGTCGTCTGTTACAAAACAGGATATCAAACCGCAGAAAGAGTTCTTCATCTTTTAGGCAGCACAGATAAAGTGATGATTTACCCTATAACATTAGGAGAACAAAAAGAAATTTTTGCATTAGCCGCAATTGAAAAGAAGAAAATGGGGTGTGTAGATTATTGTGTTATCTATTTTGCAAAACAATTTCGCATGAATGTTCTTTGTTTTGATAAACAAATTCTTTCGCTGTTAAAAAAATCGCATTAACTACTTTTCACTAATCCCCTCAACACTCTCATATTCTCCACATCTTCATGCAAGTCGTTGCTCTTCGGTGTTTCTAAAATTTTTGGAATGTGAATAAAGCGTTCGTCATTCATCAGCAGACGAAATCCTGTTAATCCGATAGCACCTTTGCCGATGTGTTCGTGGCGGTCAACGCGCGAACCGAGTCCTTTTTTTGAATCGTTAATGTGAAATGCAACGAGACGATCCAATCCGACGATCGCATCAAATTCTGCAAATGTTTTTTCGTAGCCGGCTTCGGTAGCAATATCGTATCCCGCAGCAAAGATATGGCACGTATCAATACAGACTGCCATACGTTCAGAATGATCAACGCCGTCAATAATGTTTCTGAGATGTTCAAATGTGTATCCAAGCGTTGTGCCTTGTCCTGCGGTCGCTTCGAGGACGCTTTTCACCTTGAAATTTTTTGTTTTTTCGTGTGTAATATTCAAACTTTCGCAGATGCGTTTGATTCCCTCTTCTTCTCCCGCACCTATGTGCGCGCCGGGATGAAAATTCAACAGCAGAATTCCTAATTGCTCGCATCGTTCTAATTCATCCACAAATGCGGCGCGCGATTTTTTCAGCGTGTCAGGATTCACTGCACAAAGATTGATGAGATACGAATCATGCGAAACGACGGGAGAAATTCCGGCTGTAGAAATTTTCTGTTTGTATTGCGCAATGTCGTTATCGGTGAATGGTTTTCCGTTCCACTGATTGTTGTTCTTTGTAAAGACTTGCAGCGCGGTGCATCCGATGGAAGTTGCGCGGTCAACAGCAGTGTGAACACCCCCGGAAATAGACATGTGAGCACCGAGAAGAATTTTTTGATTTGATGATTGAGTCATTGTGTGATTGGGTGAGACATAGATTCTTTGCTCAAGAATACATACCTTTCTACCAATGAATATACTTCAAAATCTTCAGCGCAAAAAGAAGAAACTCGTCGTCGGGCTGATGTCCGGAACATCCGCTGATTCTATCGATGCGGTGCTTGTGGAAATTCAGGGTTTCGGAACGTCAACTCGCCTTCGCCAGATCGCTTTTACATTTTTTCCCTATCCTAAAGGTTATAAAGAGTATCTTCTGAAAAATTCTCTTCCGGGAAATGGATCGGTTGATGCAATTTCTCAGTTGAATATTCTCGTTGCTCATTTTTTTGCTGATGCGGTGAACATGGTCGCGGAAAAGGCGCGAGTTCCTCTTTCCAAGATCGATCTGATCGGTTCGCACGGTCAGACAATCCATCATCTTCCTTCACCGCAGAAACTTTTCGGGAAGAGTATCCGCTCCACATTACAGATCGGCGATCCGTCGACGATCGCAAAGCTGACGGGAATCGTCACGGTCGGGGATTTCCGCACGGGAGATATGGCTCTTGGCGGACAGGGAGCGCCGTTAGTTCCATATTTTGATTATTTGATATTCCGCTCACCGGCAAAAAATCGTGCCCTCTTAAATATCGGCGGCATTGCGAACATCACCGTGCTTCCGAAGAATTGTTCTGTGGACGACGTGGCGGCGTTCGATACCGGTCCCGGCAATATGATTATTGACGCACTGATGAAACGATTCTTCAAAAAAAATTTTGATAACGGCGGCGCGACAGCTCGGCGGGGAAACATTCTTCCCTTGCTGCTGCGCGCAATGATGCACCATCGGTATTTTGCCGTGAAGCCGCCAAAATCGACCGGACGGGAAATGTTCGGTGCGATGTTCATAGAAAAAATGATGAAGCAAGCCCGCGGTGCACAGAAGAAAGACCTGGTGGCAACGGCAACAGAATTCACCGCGCTGACGGTCTATGAACAGTACGCCCGTTACCTGAAAAAGAAGCTGCGCGGAAAGCCGCTTGATGAGCCGATCGTCAGCGGGGGCGGCACGCATAATCCGGTGTTGATGGAATCGCTGCGGCGGTATTTTTCCCCGGCGGCGATCATGACCAGCGGCGATCTCGGCGTCTCATCAGACGCAAAAGAAGCCCTTTGTTTTGCCGTCTTGGCGAACGAAACCATTCACGAACAACCGGCGAATATTCCTTCGGTCACCGGTGCGCATCATCAAACAATCTTGGGAACCATCTGCTTGCCGTAATTTTTTTACTTTTAACCAGCAAACATACTTGTCCAAAATACGCTTGTATAAAAAATCTAACATTCGTTGTTATTTTCTTTTCTTGAAAGAGCAAGAAAAGAAATCCCGCAAAGGCGGGACGA
>Ga0209516_1000047_pt1 | contig 45831 bp, 29 predicted proteins | sample Napbiome12C3dose_FD_187716 | JGI IMG/M metagenome (GOLD analysis project Ga0209516, IMG submission 187716) | Groundwater microbial communities from S. Glens Falls, New York, USA - Naphthalene biodegradation metagenome 12C3dose (SPAdes) (version 2) ... | reverse complement strand
TCCGCGTTCACCCCGTTAAATAAACATTTCAAAATACATTACAATTCGTGATGTGCTATTTAACGGGGTAAATCAGCGGTCTATTTTTTGTTTTGCGTAACATCAGTTAATTACACGCAACCTTCTCCATGAGTCGTAGACCGAAGGCTATCTTCAAGAAATGATATTATTTGAAAGATTTTCACATGTTAATAAGAAAACCTTGCGTATGCATCCTTCGGATCGGAAGGTTTTCTACTTTTTAAGGTTCGACTAAATACAAAATCCTAATTTCTAAATTCTAAACATCTGTAATTTGTTTCGAATTTAGAAATTTGAAATTAGAGCTTTATGAAAATAGTCGGCATCATACCGTCCCGTTACGCATCAACGCGTCTTCCCGCAAAACCTCTTGTGGATATTTGCGGCAAGCCGATGGTTCAGCGCGTGTACGAGCAAGCGAAGAAATCGGCATTATTAACTGATGTTATTGTTGCAACAGATGATGAAAGAATTGAAAGCGCGGTAAAAACGTTCGGCGGTAAGGTTGTAATGACACCGGCGGACATCCACAGCGGGAGCGACAGGATCGCGCTCGCTGCAAAGAACATGGCTGCGGATATTGTCGTCAACATCCAGGGAGACGAACCGCTCATCGATCCGCAATTGATTGATCAGACTATTCAGGCGCTGATCGACGATGAAGCGGTGGTGGTCGGAACGGCAGTGAAAAAAATATCTTCGCAAAATGACATCTTCAATCCAAGTGTGGTAAAAGTAGTACTGGACAAGAATAATTATGCTCTTTATTTCAGCCGGTCGCCAATCCCGCATGTTCGCGATGCAAGAAATGAAAACGAATGGTTGACACAGGCAACGGTATATAAACATTTTGGCATTTATGTTTATCGTGCAGAATTTTTACAGCACTACACAACAATGCCGCAATCACCACTGGAGATTGCCGAAAAGCTGGAACAACTTCGCGTGCTGGAAAACGGATACCGAATAAAATGTGTCATCACGGAATATGAGTCTCTTCCTGTTGACACGCAGGAAGATTTGGAAAAAATTGTTTTTCATCTCAAAACAACAATAACCACACAGTAGAACACATAGAACAATGTGGTTCAAAAAATAAATCAACTACACTTATGTCACAACACGTAAAATATGTCTTCATCACCGGCGGAGTTGTTTCGTCGCTGGGCAAAGGAATCGCCGCCGCGTCGCTTGGTCTGCTTCTGAAATCCAGGGGATTGCGCGTTTCCATCCAAAAATTCGATCCGTACATCAATGTCGATCCCGGAACGATGTCTCCGTATCAGCACGGCGAAGTGTATGTAACCGACGATGGGGCTGAGACCGATCTCGATCTGGGACATTATGAACGGTTCCTCGATATCAATACGTCGAAATTAAACAACGCCACCACGGGGCAGATTTATTACGAAGTGATCAACAAAGAACGCCGCGGCGATTATCTCGGCGCAACGGTGCAGGTGATCCCGCACATCACCGATGAGATCAAACGACGAATCGGACAACTCGGTTCATCGGGCCGGTACGATGTTATCATTACGGAAGTCGGCGGAACGGTCGGTGACATCGAAAGTCTGCCGTTCCTCGAAGCGATCCGTCAATTCATGCGCCAGATCGGAAAGCGGAATGCATTGAGCATTCACGTGACATTGATTCCTTTTATTAAATCCGCAGGTGAAATAAAAACCAAGCCGACACAGCACAGCGTAAAAACGCTGCTTGAAATAGGAATGCAGCCGGATATTTTGATCTGCCGGACAGAAAAACGGTTAACGCATGAAACACGGGAAAAAATCGGTTTGTTCTGTAACGTTGAAACCGACGCCGTGATCGAAGGACGCGATGTCGAAAGCATCTATGAAATTCCTCTCGCATTCGAAAAAGAAGGGCTCGACAAAATCGTTCTTGAGAAACTGAATATCAAAGCCGGGAAAGCCGATCTGCGGAAATGGTCCCGGTACGTCCACCGCGTGAAAGAACCGAGCAACCGCATCACCATCGGATTTGTAGGAAAATACACGGAATTAAAAGATGCCTATAAGAGTATTTCCGAAGCGTTCATTCATGCCGGGGCGGAAAACGACGCGGCGGTGGATGTAAAATGGATCCGTGCAGAAGAGATCGATTCGCATAATGTGCATGAACATATGAACGATATCAACGGATTGCTCGTTGCACCGGGATTCGGCATTCGCGGTATCGAAGGAAAGATCAAAGCAATCCAATACGTGCGGGAAAATAATATTCCCTTCCTCGGCATTTGCCTCGGGATGCAATGCGCCATCATCGAGTTTGCACGCAACGTCTGCGGATTACGAGGCGCAAACAGCACGGAATTCAAAAAGACAAAATACAATGTCATCGACATGATGGCGGATCAGCGGAATATCAAGAACATGGGTGGAACAATGCGTCTCGGTGCGTATCCGTGCGTCGTGCAAAAAGGAACAAAAGCGTACGCCGCGTACAAAAAAGAATTCATCTCCGAACGCCACCGCCATCGTTATGAAGTGAACAATAAATTCAGAAAGGTCTTGAGCGAACACGGAATGATCTTCAGCGGACTTTCACCGGATAATAATCTTGTGGAGATCGCCGAACTCAAAGATCATCCGTGGTTTGTGGGCGGGCAGTTCCATCCCGAATTAAAATCGCGCGCGCTCAATCCTCATCCATTGTTTAGAGATTTTGTGAAAGCGGCTTTGGGGTATAGTAAAGGGAAGAAGTAAGAAGTCGTTGAGTAGATGAGTAGTTGAGAAGTGAAACTTCGCTTATGTTGCGTTCCCAATCCTAATGGGATCACTTTGTGACGGGACGTTGGAAACGAGATGAAAGATTTATACTGTAACTAATCGACGAAATTTTTTGAACTACAGATTTTCACAGCAAATTTTTTATCAATCTCATCTGTGAAATCTGTGGCAACGATTTTACTCAGTGTTTTGACAAGAAACTGTTTCAACACAGAACACGATGAGTAGTTACCAAAATATTTAATCAACAATGAACCTGCCAGAAGATATAGTACCAGATTCTCCAGAAATATGGAAATCCTGGTTAGATGAACAAGAAGCTCGCACTCTGAGAGTTTTTAACGACGATCCAGATCGCCTTATTGCAGATTATAGACGGGAAAAACAGATTTCGAAGGGGTATCAAGGGAGAGAAATTCTTGAATTATTACAGAATGCAAATGATGCAGCAGCAGATAATGGGTCTCGAAGTAAAGTATGTATTGAATTATACAAAGAAGGTTTTATTATCGCTAACACTGGAAGACCATTTTCTCCGGGTGGAATTAATTCTCTTAGGATCACAGATCTTAGCCCAAAATTAAGAAAGAAAAAGAAACTCATAGGGCAAAAAGGATTGGGTTTTCGTTCCATACTTAATTGGTCAAGGCAACCCTATATAACAAGCGGTCACCTTAAATTGATGTTTAGTGAAAGCCACTTAAAAAAGTTGATTGAATCAATAACTGCCAATAGTATTAAAGCTAAAGAATTAATTGCTGAGGAAAATTTATCCGGCAGTGAAATTGTTCTTCCAAATCTACCATTCCCAATTTATGTAGATCGTGAACATAAATATCTGAATGAAAAACCAGAACATCATAAAGTGATTATTAAAAGATGCGAAGATCTGAAAAAAGACTTTGATACCGTAATTGGAATGCCATTTGATTCTGAAAACATTTTCAAAATTGCGGCAACGGAATTGCAGGAACTGAGACCCGAAATCCTTCTCTTTGCTGAAAATATAGAAAGTATCTCTATTAAATCATCGGGTGATGAAATTAAATCGTGGAACGTAACTGGCGACGAGATTCGCATACTGAATATTCGTGAAAAAGAACTATTGCAGTGGTCGTATAGAATTTGTCGTGAGAAAAATGTTATTCCCCAAGAGTATTTATCTGAAAATATCATTGGCAATTATGAAATAATCATCGCACTTCCACAAGGTAACACCCCTGATACGCCAACTAAACTTTTTTCGTTTTTTCCAACTATCGTTGATTTCCCCTTCCCGGTTCTTTGCCATGCTACTTTTGAATTAGACTCTAACAGAAAATATCCATTGGATAGTCCACTTAACACATACATCTTTAACCGGACGGCACTCTTGCTTGCACATATGTCTGAGCAAAGAGAAGTAGCAGATGATCTTTGGATAAAAGCAAAGACAATTGCGCGAATTCGTGATTATGACTATACTTTGAACAGAGTAAAATTTGGTCAGATTCTACTTAATCAGGCTAAACAAAAAAATATTATTCCTACAGTAGAAGGTGATTATAAATCACCTATATCGGTGAAGAGAATTGAATCTGCAAATTTATCATGGTTACCATCAGTGCAATTCAATGATGTTTGCAAAACATCCGATAATACCCAAATTGAACGCCTTCTTAACGAACTAGATATTAAGTTCATTGGTATAGATGATCTTAGACAACGTTTAAATATTTCAGAATATATATCTCTTGATGAAAGAGCGGAAGTGATATTTGGTTTAATAACTTACCGTTTAACTCCGCAAGATCCTGCTCCAAGTATTTTTATAGATAATGAGGGAAATACTATACCTGCAATGGAACGTATATATTTTTACCCCGATCAAGAAGAACGACATTATGAAAAACCAAATTGGTTGAGGTTACATTTTGTTAATGAACAACTAAGAATCAAATTGTCAGAATTGTTTCAAGCGAGAGACCGTCGTGATTTGCGTCAAAAATTAGAACCATTTGCAATTCAAGAATATTCACTTGGTAATATTGCATCTGCAATAGCTGTTGATGCAAAACGACAAATTGATCTTGACGCAGAGAGAGCGAGTCAATATCAAAAAGAAATGCTTATTGCTCTATTTTTACTTTTTCCTGAAAATGAAGCGCCTCCTAAACTTCCCGAAACAACTGGTGTTCCATTACCAAATCGATTTGGGCAAATAGTTGATAGTCGGTCACTTTATTTCAGTGACGATTATATAGAAAATGGCGATATACTTTCTTTGCTTTATTATAAACACCCTGAATTATTAATTGCATCGCCTTGTGAACTTGGATTTGATGGTAACAACAATCGTACAATTACTTTTTTAAAGTGGTTAGGCGTTGCTTCATGGCCAAGAATTGTTGTTGTTGTAGAAAAAGTTGAAAGAGAATTTCTTTCATATGTGCTTGATAATGTAACATACCCAATGCAAAATGAAAGATACATAAGAATTAATAAATCAGAATTTTATAGACCAACTTTACGAGAAATAAAATCAATTGATTGTCTACAAGATATTCTTACTGCTGAACCTGCTGCGGTTCTAACTTGGCTTGCGTTGGATAGTCGTGCTGATGAATGGAGTAAACCAACAAATAATAATAATGGTGAGTTATGGGATGAACCGCCAAATGCAAGGGTTATAAGACAATTTACTACGTTTATACCATCGTATTGCAGGTGGGAGATTTCAAATACCGCATGGTTACCAACCACTCTCGGTAATAAATTGGAACCCCAAAAGTGTATGCTGGGCGAACGTAGTTTCGAGCGTATTATACCGCCTCCGGCAGACATTAATCACCCTCTATTTACCAAATACAAAATAAATTCGCGCTTAAAGAGAAACGCATTTGAAAATAGTGGGGTGATGCCTGACATTACCCATCTTGGATCTGAAGAAATATTTAACATTCTTCTAGAACTTCCGTCACTTGACCCGACGGGCAAGTATGCTAGAGCATTTTATGTAAATCTATTAGGTCGCATTGATACAGATATAATGAGGTGGCCTGCTGTACCTGAATCCTTCAGAGAAAATGGTAAAATGTGGGGAATTGGAACGAATGGAGAATGTTATTATCAGATCAAAGATCTTGTGCATGTTGATTCAGAAGATTTTCCACAAATATTATCTAAATATCTTAATCTAGTTGATCTCCCAAAACGTGTTGGATCGCAAAAAGTAAAACGACTTTTTGGAATTGAACCATTCGATAGAAAAAAAGTTAAACAAAAAATTATACGATGTGTGGAATTACCTGAAAGCAGAGATATTCAAGTACAATTTCAAAGAGTGAAACCATATTTGTACTATTTACGAAATGTTCGAACGAAACAAACGAGTGATATAAAATCTTTAGATGAATTGGAAATTGTATTATGTTCAACCATCGAAATTGAAATTGAATATAATGGTATTCACATTTCTTCCCCGATTGAAAATAGTTTACAATGGTTTGTGGATGCAAACCAGGCATATCTTCTTTACAATGAAATTGAGAAACCATCGTTGGAATCCGATTTACTTGCTGATGCGATTAGTTCAATTATAGCAACTCTCTTTAATTTAACTCAGGGTACAGATTTTGCTAGTTTAATAAGATGTAAAGAACATATGCGCGAACGTCTCTTAAGACGAATACTAGGCGAATCTAACATACCAGGGTTTGAAGAAATAAAGTCGGAGTTTGATCAAACAATCCGTAGTTTCCGCATTGAGATTCCAATACATGGAGATCAAAATAACTATCCATCTCCCGCAGCAGATGATCAACCTAATGCTAAAAAAGATGATACTTCTGTAGCAAATACTGAGGAACCGATTATTGATTCTGGCGATGGAACAGTATCTGCAACAAAGAAAGTGCATTTACCTTCACCACCTCCGGTTCGTCGGTCAACATTGAAAAGAACATTCACTGGCAAACATCCTGGTGGATTAACCGACGGTTTGAAGAGAATAATTGATGGAGAGATTTGTGAGAAACGTGCGATGCAATTTGAAAGTCTCGAAAAACGATTTGTATTAAAGGTATCATCGGTCACCGGCTATTATGGACCACGTTGTGACTTACTTTCATTTGAATCCGAAGAAAAACAAAAACAATTCATTGCCTCAGATGCTTCAGGAAAAAAGGATATTTCATTTGTCGATAGGTTTATTGAAGTAAAGGGACGATCAAATGAAAATTCACCAATTAGTCTTAAAGGAAATGAACTTGATGCTGCTGTAACCTACGGAGAGAAATACTTCCTCTACAGATTATATCTTGAAGGATCAGATAAGTATGTAATGATGGTACTGCAAAATCCATTAAACCATCCCGAAGCGGTTGAAATTGTGAAGGACATTTATGTTAGTCGTGCAACGCTTGATCGGTACGATCTAATTATAGTTTATGAGGATGCAAACTAAACACTAAATATTGGATTTATGCTATGACGTATGAATATTCAGAAGATAAGTTGGTTCAAAAAACCACTGCAGATTATTTCCATGAGAAGTTGAAGTGAGAATCAACCTATGTCTTTTAATCTCGTTGCCAAACTCAGTTTCACAACAAAACCAATAACACAAAAGCAATTCCCACGCCCTTTTCGTATCTTCCTCTATGCTCTCCAACTATTTTACATTTTTTCATATCGCAAACGCACTCAACGACCGCTACACCGGCACTGTTATTGCGGAGGTCTATTCGCAAGAAAAGAATACGCTCTCCATCGTTCTCTATACGCCCGAACCTCACACCATCACCATCTCCTGCGTTGCGAGGCAAAATTGTATTGTTGCCCGTGCAGGAGTTATGCGATCCAAAAATAATTCGGTCGATCTGTTCCCCTCGCTCATCAACGCTCATCTGCAATCGGTCTCGATGAACACCGACGACAGAGTTGTCTATTTCACATTATCAGACAACACCGTGCTCTGTGCAGAAATGTTCGGCGCTAAAGCGAATGCTGTCTTGTGTGATGCGAATGGAAATATTGCAGATGCATTTCTGGAAAAGAAAAAAATACTTTTGCTCCAAAGGCGCATGAGCCTCTGGCTCACATCGGTACGAACTATTCAATCCGAACCGAAGCCTGTCGTACGACAGGTTTCCGATTTCCTTCCCGGAATCGGTGAAATGGCTCACCTGCTGCAGAATGAACTTACTGTGGTTAAATCTCTCAAGAAGATCGTTCCAAAACTCGGAGCAACCCTTGTCAGAGAGGCGCTGTACCGCACTGAAATTCCGGAACACACGCCGGGCAGCGAACTTACATCACAGCATGTTCGTGCTCTTCATTCAACAATCGGGGAATTGATCTCCGAACTTCTTTTGCTGAAGACCGTATCACCGCTCATCTATTTTGAGGAACAATCTCCAGTTTGTTTTTCGCTGATCGCACTTCGCCATTGCTCTCCCCTTCGAATGGAAACCTATCCGGATCTGTTTACCGGCATTCAAAAGTTTGTCGGTGTTTCACGATCGGTTTCGTCTTTCCATAAAAAGAAAGAAGAGATCACATCGTGGCTGCAGAGGGATCTCGACAGAACCGTGCGCACGATCTCCAACATCAAAAAAGATGCGGAAGAATCGTCGCGGGCGGAACAATACGAACTGTTTGCACAACTGATACTGCTTCATCTCCACCGCCTTACAAAAGGAATGCAATCCGTTGACCTGGAAAATTCATTCTCCGCGAATGAAACCGTGACCATTCCGCTCGACCGTTCGCTGACACCGGCACAGAACGCCGAGCGGTATTTTAACAAGGCAAAACGATCAAAAATAGGGCGAACAGAAGCTCAAAAACGTCAGTATCTGCTCGAAAATCGGCGTAACAAGATAGAGGACACATTACAAAAAACTAATACCATCCTCGACAGCATTTCACTGAAAAATTTTTTATTATCATACGGAGACCAACTGAAGCAACTCGGATTTATGACGGAAAAAGAGGCAGAAGACCTGCCGCCGTTCAAAATATTCACCGTTGAAGGCGGATTTACCGTTTATGCCGGTAAAAGCAGCGAAAACAACGATACGCTTACTCTTAAACATTCCAAACCGAACGATCTTTGGTTCCATGCACGCGGATCGAGCGGATCGCACGTAGTATTAAAAATCGGGTCTTCAGGCGGAATACCTTCAAAAAAAGCGATAGAACAGGCGGCGTCAATTGCGGCGTACTACAGCAAAATGAAGAATGCAAAACATGTCCCCGTTGCAATGACGGAAAAAAAATATGTCCGCAAACCGAAGGGAACGCCTCCGGGTACTGTTGTAATTGACAGGGAAAAAGTTATATTTGTTGAGCCGAAACTACCGGTTGAAAACTCAACTCGTTGAGAAGAGAGAATTTGATGGCGATCAAAATATTAGTGGTAGATGACGACATGTATATCCGTTCGTTCTTACAGAAGAGATTGGGTGTGCTGGGGTACGACGTTATACTGGCTGATAACGGCGAAACCGGACTTGAGGCGGCACACAAAGAACGGCCGAACCTGATCATTTCCGATTGGATGATGCCGAAAATGGACGGCAAAGAGTTCTGCCAGCGCATCAAGAACGATAAGGCGCTGAAGTACATCTATTTCATCATGCTCACCGCACGAGATTCCGCGGAAGACAAAGTGGAAGGAATGGAATACGGCTCGGACGATTTCATGACAAAGCCGTTCAACGATAAGGAACTTGTTGTGCGGATCAAGGTCGGACTTCGTATCACCGCATTACAAGAGGAACTTTCCAAATACCACCATGAAAAAGCGATCACCGAACTTGCCGTTACGATCGGACATGAGATCAATAATCCGCTTGGTATTCTGATGCTGACACTGCAGGTGATGAAAAAGAAGATCGGCACGAAACGCGCGGAAGAACTGATGCAGGACATAGAAACGTGTCTGCACAACGGCAATCGCGTCGCAGAAATCGTGAAGAAACTGTGTTCGCTCGAAAGTCCCCAGTATAAACCGTATCTCAAAAACTCCGAAGTCAACATGATTGACCTCACCGGTTCACCCCGTGAGATATGATACAATCGTGCCTGCACGCCGAAGTACGTTACGGCACGCAGGCGTGCGAGAAAAATAGAGTTAAAAATTATCTCACGGGGTAAACCGTAACCGTTGAAACACCAAGATCCAATATCCAATTTCCAATTTCACTCCACTACGGCAATTCCAACTATTGTTATTCAAAAACAAAGATCTGATGCTTGGAATTTATTTGGAATTTGTTTTTTAATATTTGGAATTTTTTTCCCTGCCTCTACACCTGCACAAGAAAAATTCTATTTTTACAAAGGAAGAAGCTATGGCTCCGAATCATTGATCAATCCCGGTTCACTCTTCATCAATGCCGGATTCGATATTCTCCAGTCTGCGACACATTCCCGTAAACTTTCCACCATTAACTTCGCGGTGGGTGCGCGGAATGTTGCGGAGAATCTCTCCGATCCGTTCACACAGATCAACAAATTCGGATGGGAACGATTCATCGGACAGGAAGTATTTCCGACAAGTGTGAAGATCGAAAAAGCACAATGGTTTCCCAACTACACCCTCCATTTTCTCGGCGGCGGAATGGATGCGCGGATGATGTACGAATGGTACACATATCACAACGTCCCTTATCCGACGTTATTTGCTGCGCTCACTGTTGCCGCGTACCACTTTGTGAATGAATCCGTTGAAAACGATGCCTTTGTCGGTCCGAATGTCGATCCGATCGCCGACATTTATATTTTTAATCTCAGCGGTTCGTTGTTGTTCACCTCCGACGCCGTAGCGGAATTTTTCAGCACAACATTGAACATGACCGCGTGGCCCGGACAACCGGCGTGGAATCCGACGTATAATACGCTGGAAAATAACGGGCATTATTATATTATGAAATACAAACTGCCGTTCACCGACCGCACGAGTCTGTTCTATCATTTCGGCGATAACGGCATGCTCGGACTTTCGTATTTGCACAACAACAACGAAAGCATCACACTCAGCGGAGGATTTGCGGCACGCGAACTGCGCACCGTTGATATAACCAACGGCGCACGCACGGTTACTGTTTCGCTCGGCTGGATCGCGGGAATTTTTTACGACCGTGAAAACTCCGTGCTGGCTTCGTTGATGGCATCGAACAGGATCAACGAAAAGATCCGGTTGAACATCTATCCCGGAGTGATCGATCTGTTTGGTTTTTCACCGGGAATGTTTGTGAGTCTCGGACGAGACGACCAATTGATTGCGGGAATATCGTTCCGCTTCTCTCCCATCGGATTGGCATACCGTAACAGTAGACCTCCACCGCCGGCTTTATAACGAAAAGGTAACTGCGTGATAACTGTTTCAAATAATTTCCTTTAAAAAACAGAAAGAAAAAGCATAACCACAGATTCACAGATTAAACCTTAATGGCGCCGAAGCGCCACAGTGAAAAATCTGTGAATCTGTGCTTGCGCACCGAAGTGCTGCACTTCACGAAACTTTCTGTGTAGTAAAGCTTCAGCACACAGGTGTGATTAAATTTTTTTTGGGTGAGTAGCGCGTTCAGTGCGGCGTATTTTTCTCAAAAAGAGTAACTCACAATGTGAGTTACTTAGTAGCTACACGAAAATAGAAACAGATGTCAGACATCGTATTGGATTTTCCCAAAACTTTTAACTAGTTCTTACTGAAAAAGTGTTAAATTGAACTAACCTTCGGAAGGATGTTCTTAATCTGGAGCAAATATTTCAAGTTATGCTGTTCTACTTACAAACCTTCCGAAGGTTTTGGTAGTTTTTCAGTGAGAACTAACTAACAAAGGAACAAGTTATGAAATATTCACCGGTCAAAATTTTCGCAATTATTGCCGCTACTTTCTTAGTGTGCTTTATCTCCGCCGCTTATTCTCAAACCAATACCTACAAAGAAAAAATGGATGAGATCGCCACATCGTACGTCAAACTCGTTCTCGCTATCGGCCAGCATGATGCCGATTATGTGGATGCGTATAACGGACCGAAGGAATGGCAAGACGAGATAAAAAATATGAATTACCGGCTCACCGCACTGCACGATTGGTCGGCGGGTCTGCTCAAACGACTCGCTGCGGTGAAAATTCCATCCAAAGATCGCGAGTTCACACTTCGCAAAACACATCTTGCCAAACAGTTGTCTGCAGCGGGAGCAAAGATCGACATGCTGAGAGGGAAAAAGTATTCGTTCGATGATGAAGCGAAGAAACTCTACGATGCACAACCGCCGAAATATGCCGAGTCCCACTTCAATAAAATTCTCGATGAACTCGGGAAGATTCTTCCCGGCGAATTGAGAAATACGTACGAACGCTACCAGGAATTCCGCAGGCAGTTTGTGATACCGAAAGAAAAACTTGATACGGTCTTCAAAACAGCAATCAATGAATGTCGCGCTCGCACGAAAAAATTCATCACGCTTCCCGAAAACGAAAGTTTTGTTGTAGAATATGTCACCGATAAAGCCTGGAGCGGATACAATTGGTATCAAGGCAATGCCTACAGCCTTATCCAAATGAACGTCGATTTCCCCATCTTTATCGATCGTGCGGTCGATCTTGCCGCGCACGAAGGATATCCGGGACATCATGTGTACAGTGTGCTGCGCGAATCGGAATTGCTGAAGAAAAAAGGATGGATCGAATTCTGCATCTATCCCCTCTTCAGCCCGCAGTCGCTGATCGCAGAAGGAAGCGCGAATTATGGGATCGATGTCGTTCTGCCGTACGGTGAACGAATGAAGTTTGAAAAAGAAGTTCTCTTTCCTCTTGCCGGACTCGATACGGCGCAAGTCGAGCAATACTATCACGTGCAATCTCTTGTTGCCAAACTGGCGTACGCGGGAAATGAAGCTGCGCGAGGATATCTGAACGGCACGATGACGAAAGACGAAGCGATCCACTGGCTGACGAAATACGCCCTGTTCGAACCGGCGCGCGCCGAACAGCGCATTCGGTTCATCGAAAAATACCGCAGTTACGTCATCAACTACAATCTCGGGCAAGATCTGGTTCGCGCCTATGTCGAGAAAAAAGCAGGCAAAAATCCTTCGGAAGAAAAACGATGGAAGGTCTTCACTGATTTGCTGTCATCTCCGCTGTTGCCGAGCGGGTTGAAGTGATTTGTGTTTTACCACTAAGACACCAAGAACACAAAGGAGTTTTTTAGTCTATAATCGCAAGGAATTATAATTGCGCTGAATTGTATAAATTTAAGTGGAGTTCTAAAAATCCAAAATCTCAAAAAGCAAATCACAAATAAATCTCAATGACTAAAATTTCAATAACCAAAACAAAGCAAAATCTGTATTCTTTTGGAATTTGGTTCTTTGAATTTGGAATTTATTTGTCATTTGGTGCTTGTTATTTGAATTTTTGGAACCGCCCTTAACATAAAAAGCACGCTCCCAAGTACTTGTCCTTTGGTGGAGAACTTGTGATCGAGATTAAACAGAGTTTGGACACGAGATGAAAAGACTTTGCCGGAGTTTTTTTCGAAGGTACGATGATGGGATTATCGACTGCTCTAAACTTCTTTCAACATCAACACTTCTTCTCCAAGCATATCAATAATCTTTACTGCAACGGTTGTTTTCCCGTTCCCAATAGGTAGTTCGTATTTGCCAACCACAAAATCATTTTTCTTTTCCGGAACATCGGAGAGCGTAATGTTAAAGACTTTGCCGTCGTAGTTCGGATCAATCATCACGCTATCAACCATACTGCGCCAGTCTTCGATGCGGGGCTGGAGAACACCGTCTTGTTGGCTGAGACGTTCAATAATCGTGGGCGAGATAAAATTCTCGATTAGAATTTTTACTTTATCTTTCTCACGTTTTATACTTACACGCGCGCTTGCGGGTTTGTGTTCGATAAACTTACCGAATTTCTGATCGGTGCGGAGTTCGATAAGTTCGATCTTGTTTGGAAATTCTTTTGCTTTGCGAAGTTTGTTCCAATTCTCTAACCACGCATCAACGGCAATTTCTTTGCCGAGCGAGACAACAACAATATCTCGTGTTTCTTCTGGGCGGGATTTCAATTCGTTTTTGATTTGCTCTAAATCTAATTGAGTACAAGGATGATTAAACGGCACGATCTTCACCAACTTTTTGCCGCGTGTGCCGTCAAAGAATGAATCTGTTCTTGTGCGGGTGATGCCGATATGTTCGCACGCAAGATTGACTGCTTCGTTGTGTTGTATTTGCAGGTCATAATCGTTCACACGATACACGGCAAATGAATTTTGTGCGGGTGCTATCGTTTGTTCGTTATTGTCTTCACCGAGTTCAAGTTTGCCTTGATGTGTTTTCTTCGTTTCTTGTTCGATTTGTTCTGTAATAATTGTTTGCAGACGTTTGCTGGTGGTTTGGATTGCTCCTTTGTTAATATCGCAGCCGATCCAACGCCTGCCAAGTTTTTGCGCAACCGCCGCTGTTGTACCGGAACCGATGAAAGCATCGAGAACAATATCTCCAGGCTTTGTTACCATCTCCATCAAAAGTTCCAACATATTTTCTTTCTTCTCTGTTGGATAACCAGTCGTAAAAGCAGAAGCAGTAACATCATCCCAAAGAGCATCTCGAACTATATAATCAGTTGCTTCCAAACGGTACTCCGGCCATCCTGTTTCAGGATTTGGACGTAAATCTCCTTTATCTTTCATTATCTTTGCTTCTTCAGGTGAATTCATCCAACATCTTCCCGCAGGAGGATATTTCCCAAAGAGTTCATATGTCAAATTTTTTCTAACATTTGGCGCATCAAAAGAATGCCAACGTTCTTCTTTGGGCGAATACTTCATTGGGGCGAACATTCTTGATTCTGGAGAAGAAGAGTACAATAACAAATAATCGCATCCTTCATTTAGTGAAGTAATTCCCTTTTCTTCGGTATAACTTTTCCTTATTCGCTTTACAATAATTTCATTACGAAAATTCTTTTCGGAAAAGATCTCGTCAAGAAGTAATTTCACATAATGAACACGAGTTGTATTTAAGTGCAAACAGAGAAAACCATTTGGGTCCAAAACTTCGCGCAACAACTGCAAACGTTCATATAAGAATTGTAGATAATTATCATTCATCCAGATGTCGGTATATTGTACCTGTTCGCCTAAACTATAATCTTCACCCGCTAGTTTTGTATTTCCGCCTCGTAAAACAACTTTCCTTACATAATCCGCGCCGCTGTCGAACGGCGGATCAATGTAAATCAGTTTTACTTTGCCGCGAAATCCGTTTGCGAGCAAATGCGCTAGCACTTCTTTGTTGTCGCCGTGGAAGAGGAGTCCGCCGTTGGGGTAATTGGGAGACCAATCGCTGACCCCTCCCTTAGTCCCTCCTCTTTCAGGGGAGGGAGAAAATTCTTCAATCTTTTGTGCGGGAAAAGCGGTAAGACGGTCGAGCGGTTTCTTTCCTACCCACACGAGCATCGGTCGTCCTTTTGCTTTGGCAATCTCAACAACTTTTTGCTGCGGCTGTGGTTCAGCGATCGGTTGCTCACCAGTTTTCTTTTTTGTTTTGCGAATCTTTTTGTATGTGGTTTTCTTTTGTTTTTTTACCATAATAAAATTTTGTGGTTAGTGTATTCAACTCGCCGCGGCGAGTCATTCATTAAAATACTTTGCGTTCTTCTGTTAGATTAATGAGTTTCGGAAGCGCTAAAATCTGCGCACGTCTTCCGCTTCCTTCTCGTAATACTTTAAGGATGCCTGCTTCCCGCAATTTCGCCAGTAACGTCATGACCATCGGTTTGCTTGGCATTCCTTTTTTTTCAAGCAGATGTGAACTTTGAAAAATCGGTTGTTTAAAAATTTGATCCAGCAACGGAACTGCGTACTGAGAATGGGTTAATGTAATAACACGTTCCTTAAGATTCTCGTACAGGTTAATAATCTTGCGAACTGTTAACGCATTTTCTTTCGCTTGTTCATCCACCGCACGAAGAAAGAATGTGATCCAATCATTCCAACCTTGCTCCTCTTTGCTTAACGCTTTCAACCGGGAGTAATATTCATCACGATGTTCTTCGAAGTATTTCGACAAATAGAACATCGGACGGCTCAATATTTTCTTTTCGTGGAAAAACAGTGGAATGATCATTCTCCCCAATCTGCCGTTCCCATCTAAAAATGGATGAATGATTTCAAACTGTCCATGAATGACTGCTAACTGCACCAATTGATCTGGACGATCCATATGATAGTACTTTTCCAAATTATCAAGGAACTGCATCAACACATTCGGAGCCGGCGGAACATACTCTGCCTGTTCAATGGGAGTCCCGGGCTTTCCAATCCAATTCTGTATTTTCCGGAACTCACCCGGGGCTTTATTCATCCCCCGAACACTGTCGAGAAGAATCCGGTGAAGATCTTTTAATAGATTCAGATGAAATGGTTTGCTCTTGAGTGCTTTTTCCGCCGTATGAAGCGCGCGACGGTAGTTCATAATTTCCTGAATATCAACTCGACGCTCTTCTGCGATTGGATTTTCACCTGCTTCAAATTTCCAAACATCTCCCAACGTTGCCTGTGTCCCTTCTATCTTTGAAGAAAGAACAGCTTCTTGTGTTGTCAAAGGAGAAAGAAGCAGCGACGGATTTGCAATCCCTTGTAAAATTCCATCATAATAGGCAAGTGATCGGTTTGCCATCCCTATCAGAGGAATCAGCCCTTCCCAATTTACATCCGCAATAGGTAATTTTTTAGGAATATAAGGTTGCATGTGGCGAAGCCATCGAGACTGTGTCAAAAGTCATTTTTCTTTGGTAGGCGCAACCTTCAGGCTGCGTTTTCAATTCAATTTCGTCCCGCCACAAAGCGGGACGGTTACCGACCAATCAAGAGTTTTTACACAGTCTCCATCCCTTGGGAGTTGTTTTTATTGCAATATACACAAAATATTTTGTGTAAAGCAATATGCTAATACTATACACAAAATGAGCAGCGACTATTCTGTTTTACTCAACAAAAAATACGTGTCTCCTAAAAACTACTTCAAAAATTCCCGGACTTCTTTTGTTTTGTCAAATGAAATATCGTTAGTTGAGGTAAAGATCATCTGATATTCCAGCATCTTGGGATTCAAATCTTTCCACTGGCGCACTGCTAATGCCTTTGCGCCGTTTTCACCATCAATGGTATCGTCTCGCTCACCTTCACTTTTTATTTCAATAATCATACATTTGCCATCTTTTTTTCGAATGATATAATCTGGTGTATATTTGTGCCACTGGTTATCTTTTCCTTTGTAGTCAACGGCAAAGTCTGTCTTTTTCGGATCGGTAATAGCGCCCATAAAATAAATATCATCGATTTCGAACGGCTCAATATTCAAATGACCGAGCAGCACTTCCAGAAAACTTTGCTCCGGCTGAGAATCAAAATTGTAGGGCGAATAGTGAAAACTAAATCCATTCTTGTTTCTGTCTTTCCACATTTCCCACGATGTGAGCAAGTGTTCTTTGCTGATGGGGTACGATATTTCTGCAACGTACGTTACTGTTCCGTCTTCACTGATTTCTTTTTCAAATCCTTCCTTCTTCACCAACGCAAGAGCATCTTCACGAATTTCTTCTTTCATTTCGTAGTTGCTTGTTCGCTCTTCAATCTGCCTGCGTAATTCATCTATATGTGCATTAGGCACATCGGTAGCGTTATCATAAATTCTCTTCAGTTCGTCATATAATTCCCAAACATCAAGACGATAAACAGATGCAAAATTAACTGCGACATTGTACACATCATGCGACGGAATTTCGGTCACAACAACTCCGGAGTCCGCAACCTGTTCAAGTGTTTTGGAGCCTTCTTCAACAATACGGAATGTTGTTCGATGCACTAACGCTTCTGGAGCGATAGATGGTTTTATCAATTCAAGAGGTTTACGAACACTTTCTTTTTTGACAATCAGTTTTTCGATGCGGCGAATTTTCAACGGCGGCAGATCTATTTTACGGAGAATAAGACGCGCCGATTTATTTTTTGACGTTGCCAGATTTAAATCTGAAATAGATACACCGTATGTTTGTCCCAGTTCATCATCCAATGTTTTTCGGTTGTCATCAGAAAGATAGATGGATGCCTTTGTTGTATTTCCCGGGACCTGGCGTAAACATCGTGAAGCGGCTTGCAAAACAAGATTGTTGCTGCTCTTAATCTGACGCGCCAACGCACACGCAAACAAACTGGGACAGTTCCATCCTTCCGTTCCTTTACCGACAAGTAATATTACTCTATGTGTTGACGCCGGGTCGTTCAAACGGTTGAAAGCATCTATTTCTTCTTTTGTTGATTCATTTGTATTACGAAGACAAATTGTCGGTGAATGTCCGAGTAGAACAAGCGTTGTTTCAATAATAGGCCGGAGTTCTTTCAAATCATCTGTTTGCGGAAAATAGATCGCTAGTTTTGCCTGTGCACCGTTCGGAAGTTTCACGTCGTTATATTTTGTGAAAAATTCTTTCACAACATCTGTAATGAATTTATCAGTATTATTCGAATCAAAACTATACGACTGAATATTTCCCGACACCTGTTTAAGAATGTTATCTTCGATTCCTTCGGAAAGACCGTACCAGACTACGACATCCTTCAATAATTGTTTTTTGAAGTATGGCGTTCCGGTTGTATTCACTACACAAATTAAATTCGGACTGTTTTGGTACAGATAATCAACGGTCTTTCTTACTTTCTTTAATCCCATTCCTAATGCCTGCCCGTACGTATGATGTGCTTCATCAGAGAAGACTGCGAGATGAGGAAGAGAAGCAATTTTTTGCAAGCGGCGGTTTGCAACATCACCACGCGCTTCATCTTCTTTTTCAGCAGGAGCAAAAAAACCAAGATCGGATTTTCGGATTGTTTCTTTCTGAATACGGATTTTTTCTGTATTAGTAACGACAATATTCCATCGGCTATTTGCAATAATTGGAATATCAGGATCACCATCGCGAGTAAATGTCAATTTCACTGTTGCAGAAAATGTTTTGTAAAATCGCGGAGGAATAATTCGATCAAATGGTAACGAAGCAATTTCACGCAACGACTCTATTATTGTCGTTCCCGGAGCAAATACCAATGCATTCTGGACAAATGGTCCATCGGAATATTCATCAGCCATCGCAAACTCCGTTGCGATGATAGCACCAATCAAAGCCGTTTTCCCCGCACCCATTGCTAAAGCCAAAATATAACTTGGATATTCAAGTGTTAAAGTTTCTTTTAATGCTTCAAGTCGATACTTAGAAACGAAAGCATCATCAGTTTTTATTTTATTCCATAATTCATCGTCGTCATAGTCAACATCTTTTACAGCATTATCTGGAATACCAAGGACAGCGTGCAATTCAGTTTTTTTAGTGAAGATTTTTTTATACAAATCAAAAATATGCGGCGTATTGTATTGCAAACGTAAATACCAATAGGTCTCCAACGCGCGAATTTGCGATTGACGCAAAGTAAATCCAGACCCTTCAGGAGATTTTGCCCGTTCGAGGATCTCGCCAATCACAGAATATTCGCTATGCGAATAGTTGGAAGTACGCCATTGTGTAATGTTGTTGCTGAGAAGTTCGTAGAGTTGCATTTTCTGAAGTAAATTTTTTCTTGAAAAGTAAAGAAATGAACGCGGAGAAGCAAAGAAAACTGTTAGACGAGAATCATGAGAAACTACACTTTTACTCCTTGTTTTCGTGCTTCTTCTAAAATTAGTTCACCATAAGCAGTAATTTCCTCGCTGTCTTTTTGTGCAATTGGATAACCCCAAAATCGGGCGAGTTGAATTTTTAACAATCCAAAAAATTCTTTGGTCAACATAACAGCGTGTCCGCAATCTTGAAATGCTTTTAATGCATAAACATCAACTGCTTGAATATATTCAAAACGTCCAATTGCTTCTTCAATATGATAATTCGGTTGCGGCGGAAGATAAAATTTACTCGAATAATGAAATGCTTGTGATCCAACAACAAAATCTTGACCAATTTTGCCTTTTTCAAGTGTATAAAGCGGTACGCATAAATATATTTGTTCTGAGGGTTGAGACGGCCAGCGGGTAAATAGTGAAGCAACAATAATACTTGGTCGAAGTTTACCCCGATTTACAAAAAAAACTTCTTTAGAATCTAATAGAAAACTTTTAACCGGGAACGTATTTTTGCGATTGTCATATGTAGATAATATTGCCGGTAATGCTGTTTCGGTCGGATCTTGTGAAACATTGATATCGATAATTGTTTTATTTTTATCAGGATAAATGGCAGGCATCCAAACAATTTGTCCGATTTCATATCCTTTGGAAGGTCCGACTTCGTAATAGGCATCAACAAGCCCCGATATTTCAATGCCCTTGCGTGTCGGAGTCATTTTCAGGTTTGGTAAGTGTTAAACGTATTTTTTCTGCGCCTTCCCATCCCTGTGTTTCATCTTCACCCCACGCCTCAAGTGCTAGTTTATACGATTCAGAAATAATTTCTTTGGCTGGTTGCATTTCCGCAACTTCAATCAAACGCTTTTGAAATCGTTGACGTAATTCGGCAACTTTTTTTTCTGTTTCTTTTGATGCTTTCAATGGAATAGTTTCAGGATTCTGTTCTTTAAGAATTGTCGAAAAATCTAAACTTTCTCCACGGTGTTCCACTGCCTGCATCGGTTCGGTCTCAAAATAGACGTAATCTAACAACTCTTGTAAAGATTTATTGCCCCATTGTCCGACAACACGTTTAATAATTATACTTACTTTTGTATCAACGACATCTTTGTATGTCGGCAATGGCTCTGCAACAGTAAAACGTTTGTAGGTTTTTCCATTCTCTAAAGGAACATGCTGTTTCGCAAACTCTTGTGATTCTAGAACAGATTCAAGTTCAACTGCATACGGTCCGTAGTGATAAAACTTCCATTGCAAATCTGTCAAGCGGGACTTGGTTTGCCTGAAATATTCCAGTTCAACAAGATACAAGTACTTCACTAACTGCGTTTTTCCCACAGCATAGTTTTTGTTCTGCGATTCGGTAAGTATGGAAAGCAGGATATTTTTAATTGTATTCACTTTTTTGCGTAAGTCGTATTTATTTACTCATACATAATAACACTTACGTTATTGCGGCGGATTTCATTGATAACCATTGGGGTAGAAATATAGGTACAATCTTTTACATCTACAAGTATTCTACGGTAACGGCCGTTTTGGCGTGATTTTACACTGTTTTTAGATTCTTGTGGAAACGTCAATAATCTTATACCATTCTCTCAATGAATGCCGCATTTGCATTTATCCATCCTACTTCAGCGGCTGATTTCCGATCCCCTTTTTCTTCATCAGCGCTTCAATCTCCGCGATCTCGCGGGGAGAACCTTCAGAGAGATTTTTATTTCCGGTGTCAGTCACGAGAATAACGTCTTCGATACGTACACCGATATTGTAATATTTCGGATCGACCTCCTCGCTTCCTTCGGCAATATAAATTCCCGGTTCAACGGTGTAGAGCATACCGGGCTGGAGTATCGCCTGCCCGACATCATGCACATTTAATCCCACCGGATGTCCGAGACTGTGCATATAGAATTTTTTGAATTGGGATTTTCCCCTTTCTGTAATGATGCCGAGCGACAATAAACCTTTCTCGATCACGGAATCCGAAGTGGAAGAAACTTCCGACCAAGGAACACCCGGTTTCATCTTTGCAATCGCCGCTTTCTGTGCATTCAACACGATCTGGTAGATTTCTTTCTGTTCTTTCGTGAATTTTCCGTTGGCAGGATAGGTTCGTGTTACATCGCTGGAGTAGCCGCGGTATTCCGCCGCACAGTCCGAGAGGACAAGATCGCCGTTGGTGATCTTTTTGCGGTTCGTATTGTAATGAAGAATGACGGAATTCTCTCCTGCACCGTTGATGCACGGGTACCCGTAATACTCCGCGCCCATCCGCTGAAACACATATTCGTACAATGCCTGAATCTCGTATTCGAACATGCCCGGCTCCACCGACATCATTGCCTGATTATGCGCCACAACGCTGATCTCGGTCGCTTTCTTCAGCATCTCGATCTCTTCGGGAGTTTTAATGATGCGCATCGTGTGGATCATCGCATTCGGATCGCGCAATTCGACTTTCGAATTATTCCGTTTCACGTTGTCGATCCAATTCTGAAGCGGAGCCAGCAGTTCTTTCAATGTGCCGCCGACATCGGATGTCATCGGCTGTGCATACAGATATTTGATCCCCGAAAACATTACCGACGAGAAGGTCTGTTTGAACTTATCATTGGTCGTTGCATGTTCCATCCCGATCAGTTTCACCGCACCTTCGGGACCGTACCGTCTGCCTGTCCATGTTTCTGCTTGCGGATTGCGTGATTGTACGAACAGCACTTCGTTCACTCTCATCGTCGTATCGTTCACCTTCACGTTCACTCCTTTCGGAGCGAGAACCAGGATCGCGTTCGGTTCTGTAAATCCCGTGAGGTAATAAAAATTATCCGCTTGCCGGTAGAGATAATTCACATCGCCGTTGCGCATCCGCTCCGGTCCGGAATAAAAGATCGCCGCCGCATCCTGACCGATCATTTTCATCATGGAATCGCGGCGCGCTTTGTACGCCGCCGGCGGTATCACATCGGTATCGTATTGAACGAATTTGAGATCGTCATCCGGATAAATAAATCCGATTCCTCCGATGACTGCGATGGCGATAACGATGCGGAACGCATTCATACGAACCGATAAGAGAAGACCTTGTTTCTTCATGGGAATCCTTTGTTTTTTTAAAGATAATACGACGAATTTTTTCTTCAGACAATACAATCTTTATTTTTTACGATTGTTATGATCGCCGACTATTTTGTCTTAAAACAAATTGTTTTACGCCGATTTCCGGTCGTACGATATTGCTTTCGCGATGTGTTCCACATAACTTACAATATCGACAATACATCAAGAAAGTGAAAATGCCATGAATGACAAAACATTACACCCCGAAAGTTTGATGATGTCCTACGGATATAACCCGGAGTGGTCGGAAGGTGCCGCAAAATGTCCGATTTTTCAAACATCAACATTTGTTTTTAAAAGTGCGGAAGAAGGAAAAGCATTCTTTGAAGTAGCCTACGGAATGCGTGAACAGCGTCCAAACGAAAAACTCGGACTCATCTACAGCCGACTCAACAATCCCGATCTGGAAATTCTGGAAGACCGCCTTACATTGTGGGACGGCGCGGAAGATTGCGCCGTCTTCGAAAGCGGCATGTCCGCCATCTCCACCGTGCTGCTGGAATTTTTACAGCCGGGCGATCTTCTGCTGTACAGTTTGCCGCTGTACGGCGGAACGGAACATTTCATCGAACATGTGCTGGTAAAATTCGGCATTCACATCGCACACTTTACAACGGGACATTCGCACGAAGAACTGGCGGAGATCATCCGAACGACGGGACACGCGGATAAACTTGCAATGATCTATTTGGAAACTCCTGCAAATCCGACCAACGATCTCATCGACATTGAATGCTGCAAGGGACTTGCAAAGGAATTTTCAACATCGGAGCGTGAAGTCCTTGTCGCTGTTGATAACACCTATTTCGGTCCATTGTGGCAGCATCCGCTCAAGCTCGGCGCCGATCTTGTTCTGTATTCCGCCACAAAATACATCGGCGGTCACAGCGACGTTATCGCCGGAGCAGCGCTGGGAAGTAAACAGCACATGAAGCGGATCAAAACACTCCGCACATTTTTGGGAAACATGGCGGGACCGTGGACGGGATGGCTGCTTTTGCGCAGTCTGGAAACACTCAAACCGCGGATGGAAGTACAGGGGCGCAACGCACGAAAGGTCGCCGAGTATCTGGCTCAACATCCGAAGATCGGAAAAGTGTACTACCTCGGATTTTTGAATGAGAGTGATCCGGTTCAATACAGGATATTCAAAAAACAATGCCTCTCCGGCGGAGCAATGGTATCGTTCGATATCAAGGGCGGGGAAAAGGAAGCATTCCAATTCTTAAATCATTTGAAGCTTATTAAACTTGCCGTCAGTTTAGGAAGCACGGAAAGTCTTGCCGAACATCCAGCAACGATGACGCATTGCGACGTCCCCGATCTGGAAAAAGTGGAATTGAACATTAGCGACAAGTTGATCCGCCTTTCGGTGGGTGTTGAACACCATGAGGATCTGATCTGGGATATCGGGCAGGCATTGGAACACGTTCCCGAATATGCACCGGCTTTGATTGATTCGCCGCGGCGAATTGATGCAGAGGCAGAAATTTTTCACACGTGATTTGGTGCAGAGTACGATCATCAATTGATCTATTGATCTACGGCAGGGATTGGACAAATCAAATCCCTGCCGTTATTTCACCACAACAAATTTATTGGTTGCCACAACGTCGTCCATTGCCAGCGTATAGAAATATAATCCGCTGGAAAAATCCAACGCGTCAAACGATGTAGAATATTCTCCTGCCGGCAATTCTCCCTCCACCAATGTTGTTACTTCTCTTCCCAGCACATCGAAAATCTTTAGACTTACAAATCTGAAACCTGAAACTTGAAACTTTATAGTCGTTGTCGGGTTGAACGGATTCGGGTAGTTTTGATAAAGTGCGAAACTCTTTGGATTTGAATTATCGTTTTCAAAATCCTTCACGCTTGTTGTTCCTCCAATATTAAACACCTCCACAACTCCCATATCAAAATAGCCGGCGTACATTTTTCCTCTCGCAAAGTCAAATCCAAAAGTAGAATAAACGCCGTTTATGCGGGCTAAATTCCATTGTCGTACAATCGTCTGAAAGGAACTGTCGTATTCATAGATTCGTTCATTAAATCCTGTTGTGTAAAAATCAAAAACATAATGTTTATTGCGTAAGGGATTAATGGCAACTAACTTCTGCCCGGTTGGAATTTGTCCTGTAACATTACCTGTTGTTGGATTCACAATATGCGGTCCAACAAAAAGTCTATTACCAGCATCATCACTGTAAAGTAAATCCATAGCCGATGTAGGTTGATTAAACTGAGTTATAAAAGAATAACTTATTAGTGATAACGAACCACCATCATAAATATTCAACCGCTTCACATCTTTAATAAAAACGTAAACTCGGTTCAGAGATTCGTTCACTGCGATGTGAAGTTTTCCCGGACCACCTCCAGTGGAGTCTGGCGTAAAGCCTTGTATTGCGATGGTAACAGGACTTCCGGAGCCGTCCGCATTCACCATCGTGAGTTTCCCAAGTTCCGGTGTTATGACGTAGAGTTTGCCGAGCGCGTGATGCATCGCCATCGTGGAAAGAGCATCGGTCCGCGCTCTCTGTGTCCCAAGCTGAATATCCATCACCTTCGCATCGGTGACAAGATCAAAGACGGAAACCTTTGCCTCGTAATGACTGAGAGCGTACAGGCGATTCCGCTGGGCATCAAGAAGAATCTTTGTGGGCCAGTTACCTGGAACGACCGTACGAACAAGCGACCCCGCATTGGGATCAACCCGATAGATGGTGCTGCCCCCAAGGCGATTGCGCAAATACAAATTCCCATCAGCCGGATGAATAAGCACGTCCTCTACAGTCGTAGCGACATCGATCTTTTTCATCGTCGTATGTTCTGGAAGACTCACCACTCCGATGATTCCTTTCCCCGTCGCCGTGTAAAAAAGTCTCCCGGTAGTTCGGTCGATGCCGAAGTATAAACTTTCAAGGTCTGTTTGCAGTTCTGTCTGCTTCACACCTGTCAGAGCATCTCTCACCTCAAGGACACCGTAAGAGCCGTCGGCGGTGGGAAGATAGCCCGCGTAGTAAGGGTATCCGGTCATCTGGTAAAGCCTTCCGCCGTAAGTTTCCATTCTCGTTCCATTTTCTGGCAGGATGATGTAAGTACCGCTGCCCGTAGCTTCATCAATGATGGATACCGAATGTTTGATCGTATTCCCATTCACATAGATTTTGCCGCCGCTTACATGAACTCCTTTTGGAAGTCCATCAAAGCCTGCGGGCATATTGTATTTCCGAATTAGTTGTTTTGTATCGATGTTGTAGACGCTTACTCCGCCCTGTGGCAGGGGCACAGAGTTTGCCACATAAAGTTTCCTCTGCGCGGAATCGATGAAAAGTTCTCCCGGCGCGCTCACACCAGTAAGACTATCCACTGGCTGGAGCATATCGGTGTAGATGCGAATCGTATTCGGAGGCGCTGAGATGTAGAGGCGATTGGTCGAAGCATCAAACGCAGGAGCCCTTCCCACGCTGATTGGTGAAGATACCGTACCGGTGACTGGATCTACCCTGTACAAGCGGTTAGTTTCTATGACAAACATGTAGAGAATGCCCGTGCTGGGATTCAGCGAGAGAAATCTTGAGACAAACCCATCCACGCGCGTATCAATGGTTCCTATCATCTGAAGAGAATCAGCATCAAGCACACCGATGTGTTGGGAGAGACTTGCGATGAAATATGCGCGTCGTCGGCTTTCGTCCACAACGATGTTTCCCAGCTTGACGATATTCGGGAAGCCTGAACCGGTCACGAGCGAGTGGATGGGGATGCTTTTCTCAGGAGGCGACTGCGCAACGGCCTGAACGAACAAAGCCGCGGCGAACAGCAAGAGTGAGGTGAATGAAATTCTTGTCCCAAAGGTCGCAAAGCGATCCCCTTGGGAGATGGATACCAAAGACATCTCCTCCTCCTTTTTCATATCATTTACTTGGTGATCAGCATTCTCTTCGTCTCGATGAAACCGCCAACAGACAGACGGTAGAAATAGACGCCACTGGAGAGATCCTTTGCACTAAAGACAACCGAATGCTCACCTGCGCTTAACTCTCCTTCCACCAGCGTTGCCACTTCTCTGCCGAGCAGGTCATAAATTTTCAACGAAACGAATCCCCCTTTATCCCCCTTTGTAAAGGGGGAATTCGCCGCAGGCGAAAGGGGGATTTGAAAGCGTATCGATGTTGTTGGGTTAAACGGATTCGGATAGTTCTGGAAGAGATGAAAGCCTTCTGGCATCAAGCTCGTTCTGTCTCCTTCTACTGAAGTCAGCGGCGACATGTTCGCCATCTCAACAACGTATTCCAATGCCTTGGCTCGTTCATCGATCTGTTCACTGAGCCAGACTGGTTGATTGTTTTGATCGTAAACTCTGTTCGCGCCGTTCTCGGATCCGTTTACCCGCGTCCAGATTGCCTGTCCCCGCCCACCATACGCCGGACGGGTCGCAGCATTGATCATATCAATCGTATGGCCATAGAACCACGGCGGCTGCGCGTGGTCCCTCTCCGTCTGGATGCGCAGATACCGTCCCTTGAAGTTCCCGATCCACTGGACCGCTTCCCGTTCACGCCACCAAGCGATGTTTGCCGGAGAAGAATCCCTCGCGGTCGAGTAATGTCTGAAAATCTGGTACGCTCTAACTGTTCGGGTCGAATCGTTCCAGTAATCAAAGGATGTCACCTTGCTGTCGGATGGTCCCTCGTTGTCCACAAGATATTTGATCGGCAAGGTTGGATACCTTCCCACACAGCCCGCTCCCATCGTGATGCCATACGAGCTGGTGTGAATTCCCACATTCTCGGTCTGCACATTCGGAAGCGAAAGAACGTAGTCAACTATAGCCTTTAAATCGTCTTGATGAATTTTCCCGTTGTAGTCTTCAACTCCCTCGCTTCGCTTGTCCAGTGGATTCGGGCTCACTCTACCTTCTGCATTGAAGTTCACAACAACAAAGCCTTGCCCGGCCAACAAGTCAGGTGTCATCGCTCCTGCACCAAGTCCACCGGGAACAAAGATCACCGCCGGGAACCTCCGTCCCCGATACAAGGAATCAACCGGTTGATGGATTCGCGTGAAAAGACGGTTTCCATTGTCGGTCTCAGTTCCAACATTTCTCACCCACACCTCTTTCCATTCCGTTTGATACAAAGTGGTTGATTGGCCATTGTCGTATCGAAACGGCTTACCGTTATATTCTGTTTTCCAGATTTGCGCCATTTGCGTGAGCGTTCTCCATCGCACTCGCCCTTGAGAAACGTATCCTCGAAGTGAATCAATAAATGCACCGAGCTGTTGAATGCTCGCTTCAGTCATCCAATCTTGAATCATCATCAAGTTCGCTGTGTAGAATCCGTTTGTTGGAGCGCGACCTGTAGAAATATCGTTCAGAAGATTCCTCACGCCGTCATAACTAGCGCCTCCGCCGCCAATATAGATCAGCCGCCGAGTCGAATCGTGCTGGTAGAAATTGAAACGATCTCTCGGTCGCCACATTCCGGATGAGCGGTCATCCGGTCCCTGGTGATAAAGAGTAGCCGCACCCCAGAGATTGTCCGCCTTCCAGAAATATGTGGGATATACTTTTCCCTGCAGACCATTGATGTGCTTTTCCCAGCCCTGAGCATTGTCAGGAGGGTAAAACAAAAACCCGCCGACATTCTTTGACGGCGTTACACCAAGCTGCTCGATGAGATAGGCAACGTCGGCGTAGTTGTATTGCGTCTCGTGCGCGTGCGGGTCAATTTCTATCCCACGGTCTTCGTACATCCAGCGCACGATGCTTTTCCCACCAGTGTTATCTCTAACACTTCCTGTATCAAACATTGCCACAGCTTTCAAATAGTTCCAGTCAGACTGAAAGTTGAAAGTGGCGCCTTTGCCGGTGATGGTTTCTGCGAGCAGTTTAACAAGCTGACGATTCTGGAGATAAAAGTCTCGATCTGCGGTGTAATCGGGACGCCCGCCGCCCGGCTCTTCATTGTGGAGAACCACGGTCAAGTGCAGAGGTGGGAGAAGAACTTGCCCGGATGCCAGGCGAGTTCCCCCAATGCATGCGAGTGCAAGAATCAAGAACGTGCGTGCCATTTTATTATTTCTCACTTGAGAACCTCCATTTTCTTTTGTTGAATAAATTTTCCAGCTTGGATTTTGTAGAAGTACACACCACTTGCCAAGCCCTTCGCATCAAAGACAACCAAATGTTCGCCAGCATTTAATTCTCCTTCCACCAGCGTTGCCACTTCTCTTCCCAGCACATCGAAGACTTTCAATGACGTGAAACTTGAAACCTGAATCGTGAAGCGAATCGTGGTTGTTGGGTTAAAAGGATTCGGATAGTTCTGATACAACATAAATTCTTTCGGGATATTTTCGCGCTTGTCTTCAACTGAAGTTGTCACGAGCAATTCAAGAAACACCGGATTTCCTCCAAGCGTCAGCATCACCGTCCCGTTTATCACAACAAGCGTATCCGTCCGAAATGCCGTTGTGTAGTCCGCAACCTCTTTCCCCGACTCATACTTTGGAACAGCCTCTGTCGCTTTGACTCGGTTTTGGGTGATGCCTGAGATTGCAACTGTTCTTGTGACGCTGCTGTCATTCCATGCAACCCAGATCGGCGTTCCTTGTTTCGTGAATTTGTAGATGTAGATTCCATCTTGCTCTTGAACAGTTGTGATATTTTTCCAATCGTTTCCTTCTAAAACTTCAACCATCTTCTTGTAGGTGTAGTAGGAAAGTTTTCTATGGGATTTCCCATCATTAAGCGGATTATTCACCAGCCCGACATTGCTGAAATAACTGTTGACATTGCCGTTATATTTGTACCATTCTTCCATCGTCGTCCAAAACATCTTATCAACACCGAGCGAAACTCCATAGATGTATTTTTTTACCAACTCCGCCGCCTGCTGGTTTTCGGTCTGCAGAGGATAGTCTGGCTGCCGTGAGTGGTCAGGAGTTGGATCGCCATCATACGTCCCGTATTCTGTTATCCAAATCGGTGTGTTTTTGATTCCGTATTTCTCCAGAATTGCTTTATAAGTATCAACCTTGATTATCAAATCCTTATATTCGCCCGCCGCTCCTTGGATATGGAAATCCAAAACATCAAAGTGCGGACCGACGCCGTTTTTCAAAGCTGATTCAAAAAAGACCGGTCCTTTTCCTATTAACTCTCCTCCGATAACCTGCCCCCCTGCTAAAGACAGTATCACTTTGCAGTCTGGGCACTCATCTTTGATTGCGCTTGAAGCTGAAATGAAGTATTCGGCGTATTCTTCGGGAGTGCCTTCCCATGTTCCATCTGCTTCGTTAACTAAGAGCCAATGTTTCACCTGATCTTTGTACTTTCCCACCGAAGCTCTTATTGCTTCTTCACCCATAACCCCTAAGCCGGCAAGAATATTTATGCCATTTTCTGAAAGCAAATATCTTACTTCGTCCAATTCCGGTTCAACCAGGCGGACCCATTTCACGCCGACATCGGAAAGATAGCCGACTACTTTTGAATTTGAATATCCTGGCGACTGCGAATTGCAAAGCGGCGGAAGACAGAACGGCGCCTGAAGTCCAAAAGGCGAATCTGCAGAGGAACCTCCTTGTGCAAGCCCTTGTCCAATGCACGCAGCGGAGAGCAGCAAAACAGAGACAACTCTTGTGGGAATCCATCCCTTTGGGATTAACATTTCTTTCTCTTTCTTCATCGCATCACCACCATCTTTTTTTGTTGAACAAATGTTCCAGCCCCAAAGGGATCCATTCGGACGGTCAATCGGTAGAAATAGATTCCGCTCGACAAGCCTTGAGCATTATAGACAACCGAATGCTCGCCATGGCTTAATTCTCCATCCACCAACGTTGCCACTTCTCTTCCCAGCACATCGAAGACTTTCAATGACGTGAAACTTGAAACCTGAAGCGAAAAGCGAATCGTTGTTGATGGATTGAACGGATTCGGGTAGTTCTGATACAACGCAAACCCCTTTGGGATAGAACTTATCCTCTCTTCAGCAGAAACAGAGACGAGCAGATTGCTCCATTCTTGAAATGAAGTCCAATAATTCCGGTCATCTAAGTCGGCGACGTAGAGTTCGAAATACGTACAGCCGAAGGTCTCGTAAGCATATCGGAGTCCATCAGCCGGAACAGCGTTGGCTGTTTTGGAAGGATCGGAAAACGGCTGGTTCCATCCTTGCAGGGCTTGGAACGTGATGTGAGTGGAGTCCTTGGAGAGAAAGAGCGGCGCTGCGAAGCTGATGTTTGGAGTTCCCGTGACCGCCCCAGTAACTGAATCTTTGCTGGCTGCTAAGTTCTCCATAAAGAAGCCAACATGGGGGTTTTTGATCCCATCGAATTCAGCAAGGTTCTCCGCGCGGAGATCTTCCCACAATTCAGGTGATGCGATGTTGTCTGTCACGCGCCAGAATCCAAGCGAGACAAATTTGTTTGGCAACTCATTTGTCACCGCATGAAGACCCTCTTTGATCGCGTCAACAAACTTGATGCGAGTGTAGCCGGGAAGATCGGCAAGCTCGAATCCCTCTTCACGAATCCACCCGATGCCGATGCCGACTCCGACAAGGATACGATAGAGCGATGGATGATCGCGCAGCGGTGTGAGTGCGCCGCCAGCCGCAGTGTTCGGGACGCGATGATCAGCTAATGTCTTCATAAATATCCGGTAGCGAGCGCGCAATGTGCTGTCCCACGGAACGGCTTTAGTGACACGCTGCCCAAACCTATCGGTGTACGAGTACGTGGTTACGCCGGGCTTCTCTATAATATACTTTGGCTCGCCCGTAATTTGGAGAGAAAGCTTCTTACCGATGGGCTGGAGTTTGCCGATGATATGATCAATCGATGAAAAATCGTAGACACCTTCGGAGGTCTCAAAATTCTCCCACGATGTTCTCCATGCATATCCCGCAACGAAGGGATAGTCGCGAATGTTGGCATCGCGGTAGGTTCCGGTTCGACTGTCCAAAGCAAATATGCCGCGCGGACGAGGGAAATCAGCTTGGGCGAAAATGTCAGCTTGCGCCCATAGCAAAAGCAAGATAACAACTGCGACCGATGCGAAGGTTTTCATTTTATCATCACCATAGCTTTTTGAAGAACAAAATGAGGCGTCTGCCCCGAAGGGCTGCTTACAGAGAGGCGATAGAAATAAACCCCACTTGCCAATCCTTTTGCATCTCCGCCGAAGGCGGATCCGCCTCTGGCGGAAAATATAACCGAATGCTCGCCGGGGTTTAACTCGCCATTCACCAGCGTTGCCACTTCTCTGCCGAGCACATCATACACTGTTAGTGTTACATAAGAGCGTTGCGGAAGAGAGAAGCGAATTGTTGTTGTTGGATTGAAGGGGTTGGGATAGTTTTGATACAACACAAATTCTTCCGGAATATTTTCACTTTCGTCTTCAACTGAAGTGATAGTGAGAGGCTCAACAAACACCGGATTTCCTCCAAGCGTCAGCATCACCATCCCGTTTATCACAACAAGCGTATCCGTCCGAAATGCTGTCGTGTAATCCGCAACATCTTTGCCTGACTCATACTTTGGAACAGCTTCTGTCGCCTTGACTCGGTTTGAGGTGATGCCTGAGATTGTGGCTGTTCTTGTGACGCTGCTATCGTTCCATGCAACCCAGATGGGTGTTCCTTGTTTCGTGAATTTGTAGATGTAAACCTTGTTGACAGTATCCTCTCGAACTGTCTCAACCGTTGTCCAATCGTTTCCTTCCAACATCTCGACCATCTTTTTGTAGGTGTAGTAGGAAAGTTTTTTATGGGACTTACCGTCATTGTTTGGATTATTAATCAATCCCTGAGTGTTAAAGTAATTTGTATTGCCAGATACTCCACCAAAACCACTTTGCTCATAAAGAGTCCCCCAAAAGATTGTGCTTACCCCTTTACTGCCGGGGTAAACATATCTTTTTATTAAATCAACAGCCTGAGATTTTTCGGTCTGTCCTTCAGGATTTATATCGCTCGCCGACATTTCCGTAGACCAAATCTTCGCATTTTTGTAACCATTATCATTAAGAATACTTTTTATTTTATTTAAATAGTCATCGAAATTAACACTTCGATTTGGATCTCTAGTTTTATGTTTTTTATAATCCCCGCCAGACGTGGCATGCCAATGGAAATCAAAAACATCAAAATAAACATCGTCATTCATATAGTTTAAAATTTGAGAATACTTGGAAATGCCATCCGGACCAGCCATTCCCGCGATAACAACTCTTGCATGAGAATTGGCGGATTTTATAACACGATAAGATTCTTTCATCAGCTTCGCATAATTTTCCGGCGTGTCGCTCCATTCCGCTTTGCTGTCAACTTCATTACTAATCTGCCAAGCCGCCACTATCGGAGATCCTGGCGCGTCATTAATTCCATCTCCATCATATCTTTCTACCGCTTTAATAAGGAAAGAATTATAGGCATTGATGTCGCTCGGGAAATATCCCCGTTCTGATTGATAAGTTTTATTTGAAGGACCAACCGTGACAAGAATATTAATTCCTTTTTGAGCAAAATCAGAAATGATATCGTCGGCATTCTTCCAGTCGTACGTTCCCTTTGTTTTTTCTATCATGTCCCAAACGATTCCCGCGGCTCCGGAAATCCTTATCCATTTTGAGCCAACATCAACCATTCCGTTCAAATTCTTATTGCGCTCATCTGGAGTAGGAACGCCCATAATAAAGCCAAACGGCGAATCTGCAGAGGAACCTCCTTGTGCAAGCCCTTGTCCAATGCACGCAGCGGAGAGCAGCAAAACAGAGACAACTCTTGTGGGAATCCATCCCTTTGGGATTAACATTTTTTTCTCTTTCTTCATCGCATCACCACCATCTTTTTTTGTTGAACAAATGTTCCAGCCGATAATCGGTACACGTAAACGCCGCTTGGTAACCCTGCAGCGTCGAAGACAACCGAATGCTCACCCGCGTCTAATTCTCCATTCACCAATGTCGCTACTTCTCTTCCCAGCACATCGTACACTTTGAGTGACGTGAAACTTGAAACCTGAAGCGTGAAGCGAATTGTTGTTGTAGGATTGAACGGATTAGGATAATTCTGATCCAGCAGAAATTCTTTCGGGATATTTTCACCTTCGTCTTCAACTGAAGTTGTACTCGGAATTTCTTTCACCAGCAGCGGGTCTATTCCTACGTTAAATGTAATGTTTCCCTGAACATCAGCGGTAACAGTATCCCTTTGCAAAATATTTCCAAGTGAATCGGTAATCATATTCGTGACAAGCGCTCGCGGTGTGTTGATGCGAAATGTTACACTCTGACTCCCACTGTCTCGCCACAGGATATAACGAGCGACGCTGTCACTTGAAAGCGAAACGTAACGGTAAGCATAGAGGTTCGGTTCCTGATGGACGCCCATCTTCCCGGCATAACGAGCCTTATCAACATCAATGGTTGCCGCGAGGAGTTTATAGGCAAAGTAGCTGACCCTCGGCTGGTTGAAGTTCTGCGGCGGCTCACCGTTTCTCATACCGTCTCCAATAAGTCCCATAGAATTGAAAATACTACCTTGATTGCCGCCAAAATCAAGAAACTCTACTAAATTATTCCAGAAGAGCTTATTTATTCCTAAATCAATATTATAAACAGACCTCTGAACTAATGAACGTGTCTGCTGCTGCTGTGTTTGATATGGCTGATTGGTTGGCTGATAAGCCCACGTTCCATTTTCACAAGACCATATTTGTGATTGAGTCATTCCAATACTATCAAGTAATAATCTTGTTTGCCTAACTGCAATCATTTTGTAATTGGAAGCGTTTCCCCAATGGTGAATATCAATCACTTTGAAATAATTATTGTTGCCTAATGCTAATATAACTGCCCTTAACCAGGGTTCTAAACTGAATCCCTGTGTCTGTGCAATTAGAACAATTTTAGCACTGCTATCGGCACTGTGAATTGCCCTTGAGGTAATCTTAACCCATTTAACATAATTCATTCTCATTGAATCTGTAGCCGCAGGAGGGATTTCATTTCCGATCTGCCAATAACGAACTTTTACATAAGGATTAACATCCTGATAGCCGTCTCCACTATATCTTTCAACTACGTTTTGAACAAATCTTTTATATCTTACGGTATCGCCAAGTGGGTCACGCAGTGGATTTGGCGGAGGCGGTGTCCGGGGAAAAAGACTACCTTCGTGGAAAACTCCTAACCAGTGAATCTGGTTTCCGGTTTTGTAAACATTGATAATAACGCTGTCGGTCATGAACGGCTGTGGATTCCAGTTGTAAGCTGAATCCAGTACCGGTTCTATTTTATCCCACACCAACTGGAGATTGCTGCGCGTCCAGTGGGCGCCTAAATTTTGAAAGTGCCCGTTCACCCAATTCCAATACCGGGTATCGGTGAAGCCCATCCGTGTTTTGAAGTAGCCGTACTCGTTTGCCGCGTAGGCGCCGAAGATGCCGAAGCGGGAGTTTTCGTAGGGCAAAGCCTGTGCTATCAATTCTCCAAGACTTGAGACCGAAAGCAAAAGAGTCAATAGAACTATAGAAGCGCAGTTGAAAAGCCTGAACCGCAGAGAACGCCCGCCGCTTTGCTTTGGGAGGCGGGCGGTCTCTGCGGTTAAATTCTTTTTTGATGGGTTTTCAACCGCGTCTCTAGAAGTCATTTCTTGCCCTTCGTTATTGGATGACGATCATCTTCTTTGTTTGAACAAAACGCCCTGCACTGAGTTGGTAGAAGTACACACCGCTGGCGAATGGTGAATTGTGAACGGAGAATTGATAATTGTAAACGCCCGCCTCCTTCACTCCATCCACCAGCGTTGCGACTTCGCGACCGAGAATATCATACACCTTCAGCGAAACGTGACTGACTTCTGACGTCTGATATCTGATCTCTGTTGTTGGGTTGAAGGGGTTGGGGTAGTTCTGAGATAATTCATAAACTGAATGCCGTGACGTTTCTAGCTCCTTCACACCAACGATTATCCTCATCAGCGAGTCATGCCAGGCGAGGAATATTGATTCAAAGGTAAGGTTATTCAGATCGTTGGGGTAAAGTTCAAAATACAGCGATCCAATATCGTACACGCCGTGACGAAATCCCGAATCAGGGTGATCACCTGTGAGCCAATTACATTGTGGCCATTGACCTTGATTTGACCACGCTCCACAGGCTTGCAGCATAATGAAAGTTCTGTAGCGAACCTGCACAAGAAGTTGTCCTAATGTACCTTGAGCAACGGGTGCAAGACCGGTCCAGTTTTCCTGGAAGAAACCGATAAGTGGTAAATTCACTCCGTTAAATACTGTCAAGAGTGTATCTCTCAAATACTCCGCAGTTGTGGGATTTACCATTCCATCACCTATGGGAAAAAGTCCAACGTAAGGAAAATCATTTGGAAATTTTGCAACGAAGGCGTGAATAGAGCGAAAGACTCCGTATGCAAATTGTTGACGGCTATAGCCTGGTATAATGTTGGCATTCGTTAAACGAATTGATTGCAAACCACCTATTGAACTATTTACCTGTGTAATAGCAGGGTGATTAGAAAGAGAGAAACCATTGACCTGTACTTTACTGACTGTATCTACAAGTCTCTCCAGCCTTGCCAACATAAAAGTATCCCAGGGAACAGCCGTCGTTCCATACTGCGGATGGTTATACGTAGCAACAGATGGTATCATCCACGATGGGATACCACCTGTACCGACTACCAATGTCACCTTCTTATTTGCCGCATAGGCAGCGGAAACTGTCGAGGTAATCGATGAGAAATTGTAAACACCCTGAGAGGGCTGCAGGTCTGACCATCTTGTTCTAAGCGCGACCCCATCAACAAAAGGTTTGTTGGACACAACGTCAATACTGTATATTCCCCTCGGTCTCTGAAGATTCTGAGAATATAGATTCAGTGTTATAAAAGGAAAAATGATGAATAGAGCTGATCGACTAATACACATTGATTTTCACTTTGAGGATTAAAACTAACTAACTGATGTTACGCAGAACCAGAAAACAATAGCCACGAAGGCTCGAAGACACAAAGAAACCAATAGATGTTTATCGAAAACCCTTCATATCGCCCTTTTCAAAAAAGAACTTCGTGCCTTAGTGTCTTCGTGGCAAAGGTTTTTTGTGGTTTGTGAACGTCAGTAACTAATTCCTTATTTGATTAAAATTATCTTTTTTGTCTCCGAAAAATCCGTTGTCTCAAGCTTATAGAAGTACACACCACTCGTAAATCCGGCTGCATCCCATTCACTCTCATAACTTCCCGGCTTTAATTGTTCATTTACAAGCGTTGCAACTTCACGACCGAGGATATCAAAAATTTTCAAACTCACAAATCTCAGTTCTGAAATCTCAAATCTCAACTTAGTTGTCGAATTGAATGGATTCGGGTAGTTTTGATAGAGATTGTAACTCTCTGGGACGTTGCCGTTAATTTCAATTCCTGTTATGGTTTCTCTGAAGATCTTAAAAACATGAACCGATGGGGCTGTCATTGGTGCGGTAAAATATAAATTGGAGCCGCCACTAAAGACTGATGTATCAATAATATTCAAATCATTGTTTTCGTCAACCAAATAATGGAAGACCTTTATGTTATTATTTGTCCAGGGTAAATTATTTACTGCAATACGGGCATACTCATAAACAGCAGGCGTTCCGAAATCAGCAACATACTTATTGTAGTCAATCCACGGAGGCCTTGAAGTATTGGGTTCAAATCTGTTTAAATAAGTTAACGCATCAAAGTTGGATAGAACAAGAGTTATGGTATCTCTGTTTTTCCCCGAAGTTGCTGAGAAATTAATGTAATCGCTGCCTGTGGTTTGCAATTTTGTATTATTGGCTAACATATTAAAACCTTTAAAGGCAAAGTAAGGCGGCTTGCCAATACTATTGCAATCGGTTAAAAGAAAATCGTGGCAATTGGATACTGAATTAAATGTCCCGCCATATCTGATTGAAAGTGTTAATCCTTGAGATGCCATTGCCGATAATGCAATTATGTTGTGAGCGGCTACCCAGGCGCTGTCAAATTGTTTGTGATAGCTGCCCGACCAAAGGTCTCCTAACATCATATTCCATTCGTCATTTCCGAGTTTAGCCGTGCCGTAAATATTACTTAAAGCCGGGTAAGCCGATAGTGCATTGTTCATTAAAGTTAAATCGGAATAAAATTGATAATAAGTAATAGGCGTATATGCGTGGAAAGAAAAAATATCCACTTTAACATTATTGGTTTGGCAATAGGAAAGGAAATTGGTTACCCAACTTGAAAGCACGCGTGTGTTACCGCTCCACGAACAAGGGAATGCAAAACCGGGCGCATCAATTATTATTGTGCTGTCAAGCGTCTTAATAGCATTGGAAACCGCTGCGTACGTATCAAAAAATTCTTGTTGAGTTCCCGTCCAAAAAACTCCTGTCCCATTCCGATTAGTTAAGTCCGGCTCGTTCGCCCATCTAACAACTTTTATGTTGTAGTAATATCCGCCACTCCAACCTTGCTTGTAATGCCTGATAATATTTTTTATGAAAGTACCATAATTAGTCAGGTTTGCGGGCTTCTTCGAAGGCATACCAAGCCAAAGCATTGGCTCCATTCCATTATTGGTTATTGCATTAACTTGCTGGTCGGATGCGGTAAAGTTGTATTGCGTGGAATCATTTGCATTGAGCGGTATGGGCATAAAGTTCCCGCTCTGAAGTAATTTGAACCCACCAGTCCTTGAAAGAACAAAACCATTCGGGTCATAAGGTCCGGCTATTGTGCCAAAAAGATAATCGCTGAATGCGCCTTGTGTGTTTGAATAATTGAGCGATACATGTGCGGTATCGTTGCTCTGGCTTCTTATCCCGCCTTGCGGGACTGAAAGCAGAATGATAAGAGTTGCTGTGAAAAAAGTTTTTGTTTTCATAATTTTCCTTTTCCTTATTTCGTGATGAGCATTTTCTTGGTTTGAATAAAACCAGCGGCTCTCAGTTGGTAGAAATAGACGCCGCTTGGTAACCCTGTCGCATCTAAGACAACGGAATGCTCGCCAGGATTTAATGCTTCGTTCACCAACGTCGCCACTTCTCTGCCGAGAACATCGAAAATCTTTAAACTCACAAACCCGAAACTGGGAACTCGAAACTCTATAGTTGTACTCGGATTAAACGGGTTCGGATAATTCTGTGCAAGGTGGATCGTTCTTGGAAGTCCAAAGTTTTCATCGTCCTCTCCTACAGATGTCGTTGTGGTCTTCGCATAGAAAATCGAAGCCATCTCGAAAGGAGTCGCAAACCTGATGTTTACTCCCGATCGAATTCGCGCTTGAAGCGTGTCGAGAAACGTGTTGAGAGCACTGTATTCACTCAGGCGCGGTGGAAAGCCGGAAACCTCAGCATGTTTGCCGGCAAAGTAACCGTTGGCATGGACAACCACCGCAAAGTAATACACGCGGCTGGTATCCGGGTCGGCAATCCGGGCAGCAACAGTGTTCTCGAACCGGCGAATGGCTTCCACTGAGGTTTCGCAACGGGGCGTATTGCCGGAACATCCATCGTTCAGTCCTCCATTCATATCAATCTTCACGATCCTCACACCATTGGAATACTGCGCCTCATAGACGAAGTAGGCCGGTCGCGCGTTGTTTATTCCTGCCGGTTCGTCCTTCACGTGTCCATCATGATCCTCGTACGCAATACGATAGCCCAGCGCATACGCCACGCTGTCAATGATCCGTTCCGCATTGGCAACGCCCAACGCTGGTGATTCTAACTTATGTCCGCCAGTGTAGGTTTTACCCAGATTGACTTTCCGTCCGTTGAAGTACACTGACTCAGCAAAGTGGTGAAGGTCACGAAACTTCCACCCAATCCCCTCAACGGTGTGCGGACTCGGATACCAACAGAATCGCTGCCCCGAGTAATAGATTGCGTGTCCCTGGATTCCGAATTCGTCACCCAGTGCGAGATAATTTATCGAGGAGAAAAGACGGCCCCCATAACGCGGGTCTGCTTCCGTCTGCCAGAATTCTCCCGCTGGGCATTGAAACCACTTATGACGTTCTCCATACGAGTCGGTCACCCGATTTGTTCGCTCTCGCAGAAGTTGCGTGCCGAGAATGTCGATTGCAAACGATGGTCGAAAATCGAGAACGCCGATCGGTGGAACGGGAAGGGTCTGATAGGTCGTATCAGCGAAACAGCGTGGGTCACCGGGCAGCGAAGTGCCGTCCCCTTCAATATGATTGTTGAACAGAACATACACGACTTTGCGAGCATCGGTCGATTGTCCGAAAGCTATCCCTGCAACTGCGCTGCACAGAATCAGGATTCGTAAGGCATTCACGTTTTCCCCCAGATTTAGTGTAAGTGACTTCTGGAGGGTACCTCTAAAAACCTATTCTGCAACCATTTGCCTGCCCGCCGTCCCGATTCCATCGGGACTATGGCAGGCGGGCGTAATCTGCGGGAGAATATTTCCCGCTGATTTCGCTGATTACCGCAGATAAAAAAATCACGTTAAGTTTTTAGAGATGCCCTGGAATCAATAACTAGTGCCACTTCTAATAAATATAAATAATGTTGTATTTCTAAAAAGCTAAACCGCAGAGTTCGCTAATGAGGCGCGAAGAACGCAGAGAAAGAGATGACTCAAAACATTGAAGATTTCTTCTTTTAAATTCTTTGTGGTCTTTGCGCCTTCTCCGCGCTCTCTGCGGTTATTTTCTTTCAGCTTGGGTTTCCGACCATGCCTCTATGAATGACCGAAAGCCGCTGCGCCGCTTTCTCAATCCCATTCTAAGCCAGAGCCGATGGTCATCAGTTGATTGACGCGCTGTTTAACGACTTCACTCTTGCTCGCTTTCCGCTGCTTCAGCCGTTCCTTCAACCGCTGCAGATCGCTCTCCATCCGCTTCAGTTCTGATTCTTTGATCTGTTCCCGAACATCGAAGTGTTCGCTGACAGTTGATTCAAGCTGCTGCTTGAAGTTTTGTTTCTCCTTTTCGTCTTTTGTGTTTCGGTAGGCTTGAGCGAGCGAAAAAGTTTTCTCGTCGATTGTTTCTTGATGGACCTCAAGCTCGTAACGTTCGGGGTCTTCTTTCTGGAACATTCTCAAGCGCTCGGCCCGCTGGAAAATGTCCACAATCATTCTACGGTAGCGCTCCGGTTGAATCATCTTTATCCGCTTAAGCTCATCTGCGCGGCTGGGATGGTAGGTTTCCAGAAACCTGAATGCCACCTGTTCCATCTCAGGACCGATCATCATCGGAGGACGACCGGGCTCATCGGGGAATGGTGGTTTCTTCTCCTGAGCCATCGCGGGCATTGACAGTGTAAGCTGCATGAACAGCAGTGTAAGCAGAGACCATGCAAGGTGTTTCATAATATCCTCCTAAAAAGTGTTGGTAGAAAGTGTTGATGAGAAACTACTGATGCGGGCTTTTAGCTCCAAGACTTCATTATCAATTGATCCCAGGGATGTGAGCGCTCCGGCAGTCGATGGACTAGAGAACGCTGTAGCGTTTTCTCGCAGAAGCACAAGTCGCTCAGACAGGGATTCGAGCGAGTCGCCAAGGCTGCTTCTCCACTCAAACTCAATGACGGCTTCTCTCGGACTCAAAGACGAAGAGCGGTCCGCAAGATAGAGAACGCCCGCAATCGTCAGAATGCCGGCAAATGAAGCCAGTGCCCATCGCCATCGAGGTTTCGGGAAGAGCGACTCAATCCAGGAAATAACTTGCGGGTAACGTGGCACGTGTCCCTTTTTCTTCGCCATGATAACAGAAAGAATCTCATCAGGCGGGTTCTCCTCGGGCACACGCCGGTAGACCTTCAGCGTGTCTTCAAGGGCAGCCATATCTTTCTGACATGTTTTACATTCTGCGAGATGGATCCTTACGGTTTCCAATTCCTGCCCGGACAACTCTTCGTACAGAACCAGAAGCAACGTGTTCGTGTTTGGGTGTGTGTTCACTTCATCCTCTCCTTCAGATGTGCGCGCATCGACAAGATCGCCACATGCATCTGACTCAGCACAGTGTTCAATGGCCGGTCAAGCATCTCAGCTATCTCGCGAAAACTCAAGTCAGTATGCTGTCTCAGAAGAAACACCTCACGCTGCGGCGGCGGAAGATGTTGAAGCGCTTCTGTGAGCATTCCTCTCAGTTCCTCCTGTTCAACAAGAGCGTCAGGAAGCGGGGCTGTATCTTTGATTTCCTCCGGTAGAAAAGAGTGCCCCGCCAGTCCCGACGAAGTCGGGTCGGGCTGGTCATCATCGTGTCGGCCTACGGCAATGAACTTCCACCGCTGCTGCCTTCGACTGCGGTCCACGCACAGGTGATGTGCGATGCCGAAGAGCCACGCGCCAAATTTTCCCCGTTCATCGTACGACCCAATTTTCTCAACGACGCGGCTGAGGGCATCCTGAAAGATATCCTTCGCATCGTCTCGATCGGAGACCATTCGAGCAACGAACGTAAAAAGCGGTCTCTCATATCGGCGCAGAAGTTGCTCGAAGGCTCGAGCATCCCCATTTCGATAGGCTTGCACTAAGTCGGCATCTGAAAGCGGTGATCCTCGTTGGCTCGATTCCATGACGTTGCGCATCTGATTAGTAAACGCTTGAAGGAAGAAATTATTGTGTGAAAAACGCTGAGTAACTGATGTTACGCAACAAGGGAAAAAAACCCTACGGGTCGTAGACAACCGTCATTCCCGCATGTTTTTAGCGGGAATCTATAAAATGGATGCCCGATTAAAGTCCCGCTTTCCCAGATTCCGCTCACTTGCGGGATTTCCAGTTTTCTGGATTCCGCCTTGAACGGGATTTGCCGCCTTTTGCATTCCGCACGAGCGGCATTCCAAAAAAGCGGAACAAAAAGCGGAACATTCGGGCATGACATCCTCATTTTATTAGGCTATGTTACTGCCGTGCGTAACATCAGTGAGTAATCAATTGTGGTTCTCTGGGGCTGCCAGATGGGGAGTTTTCAGATGTGTTCACACGTTTGACCAAATGCAACGAAAGGCTGCGGTAACACGCCCTCACCTGACTAATACCATGCTCTTTTGTCGGATGGATGTACCGACATTTAAACGATAGATGTATACTCCGCTTGCCAGACCGTGTGCATCTCCGCCAAAGGCGGATCCGCCTCTGGCGGAAAAGACAACCGAATACTCGCCAGCGTTTAATTCTCCATCTACCAGCGCTGCCACTTCTCTGCCGAGAACATCAAAAACTTTTAGTGAAACAAAACTTCTTTTAGGCAATTGATAACTAATAACTGTTTCCGGATTGAAAGGATTGGGGTAGTTTTGAAAGAGCTGAAATTCATTTGGTATCTTATTGTTTTGTTCGTCAACGACAGAAGCGCCATCCGGCATTGGGTGTGCTTGAAAAAACTCCCACATCAAATCATCGGCGTTAATAACTTTAGACGGTTCATCTCCGGGCAGATATTTAACACCGCCTGGCCAGGAATGCCCACCATCGCGCGTCATATAAAAATGTATCTCCGAATTTTTATTGCAGTTACTCCATTTAACAAACAAATAATTCTGATCGTTTTTTATTGTATCTTTTTTAATGCAGCCGTTCACATTCATCCACACATTAAAAACAGAATCGAGTGGAGGGTTGTAATGCCCGCTAACACCGCTTCCAACTCCTCCTTTGTATGGAACATTTGTATCATTGAAAGAATGAAAATGAATGATAGGAACCGAGCGCGATGGATTGACCGCTGTTTTAATTACCATTGTGGCGGCAATCGGTGCAACAGCCGCAATTTTATTTGCAAGATCGCTTGCGAGACGGTAGCTCATCATTCCACCGTTTGAAATTCCCGTTGCAAAAATTCTTTTTTGATCAATATTATATTCGGCAGAAAGTTTTTTGATGAGCGCATCGATGAAGCCAACATCGTCAATGTTAAACGATTCCGCCGCTCCGCAGCATCCGCCGGCATTCCAAGTTCTAACCCCGAGTACTTTAATTCCTTCCGGATAGACAACAATAAAATTTGCCTCATCAGATTTAATGCTTAGCTTAGATTGGTTCTCGATATTCAACGCGCTTCCGAATCCCCCATGCAAAGCAATAATTAAAGAAGTTGGTTTTGTGTTTATATATCCCGGCGGAACGTGTAGAAGATACGTGCGCACCAAACCTTTGTAAGTAAGCGAATCATAAACGGAACTGTAGACACTTTTGATCTGAGCCGATACGCTCGATAATAAAACCGAACAAAAGAAAATCGAAGCAAATATTTTTGTTTTCATGGCATTACCTAGTAAGAATTAGTTTTCTAGTTATTGATTTACCACCGGCGCTTAATCTATAAAAATAAACTCCGCTACTGTAATGCAGACCCGCCTGCCGGACGGGCAGGTTTGAAATCTGCTCTACATTGAAATTTGCTGTATGAGTTCCCGCTTGCTGAATTTCATCAACTAATACTGCCACTTCTCTGCCGAGCACATCAAAAACTTTGAGTGTAACACATGGGCACGCTGTGGGATCGAAAAGCGAATCGTGGTGGTTGGATTGAACGGGTTGGGAAAGCATGCATACGCATAATTTCTCAGCAGTCCAATCGTTGAATTGTTCGTCCCCGCATCTGCTTTCTTTACTTTTACCGGTTGAGCCGGCGAGATGATTGCAATAAATTGCGTTATGTCATCGGAACCGATGTACAGATTTCCTCGCGTGTCGGTTTCCAATCCCACCGGTCTTCCCCACGCAGATTTGGAAACGGAGTCGGTGAGAAACCCTCTCACAAAATCAGCAACGTAATTTGCCGTTGTATCATGCTCGTTATCAAAATCCATATACACGATCTTGAATCCCGTTGCGTACGTTCTGTTCCACGATCCGCGGTACGCCACGAACGCACCGTTCCTGAATTTCTGCGGGAAAGAACTGTTGGAGAATTCGATCGCCATCGGCGCACTATGTGCCTGCACAAGCGCCGCCGGCTGAATTATTAATTTCACTTTGGCGCTGTCTTCCGCTGTGAGCGGCAATAACGCCTGATACTGCGCGTTGGCATTGAAGTTCACCCACACACCGTGTGCATAAGCGTACGGGTAACCGTAAAATCCTCCGTCGCGCACAATGTCGATCCACTCCGGCGGAATATCATCTCCCTGCCAATCGAATCCGTTGTTCGTTGCCCACAATCGTCCGTTGTGCAATGTCATTCCCACCGCGTTGCGGCACCCTGTGGCGAATGTTCTTCGACCGGTGCCGTCGTCGTTCCACTCTTCGATGATCGCACGGTATTCTTCGCGGCATACATTGCAGAGTGAACCGATGGAGATGTACAGTTTTTTCTTGTGTGGATCAAACACTAGTGTGCGCGTGTCGTGTCCTCCGCCGCCTTGCTGTCCGCCGGCAACAAGTTCAATGAATGTCGATTTCGATTCATAGATTCCGTCACCGTCCGCATCAACGCATTTGCGTATGCGTAATTCTTCCGCAACGTACAATGCCCCGTTGTAAAACTTCAGATCGTGCGGTTTAGATAAACCGGAAACAACAACCATTGCCGTATCCGCAACGCCGTCGCGGTTCTTGTCCGGCAGAGCAATGATTTGTCCGCTGTTTTTATTGGCAACATGCAGCACGCTGTCGGAACTCCACGCAAAAAACCGCGGCTTGGAAAGTCCGCCGACGTGAAAGACTTTCGCTGTGTATCCTTCAGGAAGATAGAGTGTGAGATTGTCGGAAATTTTCCCTTTGAATTTTTCCGGAACAATAAGTTGTGCCGGTTTCAAATTCAGATCGACGATCGGAGTCATTTTTACAGACGGCGGCAATGGCTGTGACGAGCAGGTGGAAAACAGTACGACAGACAAAGAAAAAACAATAAAAATGTTTTTCATTGTAATAACACCATTTTTTGTGTTTGAGAAAATGTGGCTGTCTGCAGGCGATAAAAATACACACCGGAAGAAAGTTGTGCGTCTTTATTTGAAAAACGAAATTCATATTCTCCGGGCGACAACTCTTCGTTCACAACTTCCGCAACTTCTTTTCCGAGTGTATCAAAAACAGTCAGTTTTACCGAACCAAAATCGGTGATCGAAAATTTAAAATGCGTCGTCGGATTGACCCCGTTGGATAAGAATACTCCCCTTCCTCCGACAGGTCTGACGAAATTATCCAACGGGGTGAACGGGTTGGATAAGAATACTCCCCTTCCTCCGACAGGTCTGACGAAATTATC
>Ga0209516_1000046_pt1 | contig 46116 bp, 41 predicted proteins | sample Napbiome12C3dose_FD_187716 | JGI IMG/M metagenome (GOLD analysis project Ga0209516, IMG submission 187716) | Groundwater microbial communities from S. Glens Falls, New York, USA - Naphthalene biodegradation metagenome 12C3dose (SPAdes) (version 2) ... | reverse complement strand
CGACGTAATAGGTGTCGTTGCCGATGCCGCCGGTCATGGCGTCGGCACCGGCCGCGCCGTTCAGCACGTCGTTGCCGTCGCCGCCGAGCAGCGTGTCGTTGGCGATGCCACCGCTGAGGCTGTCGTTACCGCCGAGGCCGGAGAGCACGTTGGCGGCGGCGTTGCCGCTGATGACGTTGTTGAGTTCGTTGCCGGTGCCGTCGATGGCATCGGTGCCGGTGAGGGTGAGGTTTTCGACATCGGTGCCGAGCGTATAGCCGATGGTCGAAATGATGCGGTCGGTGCCCTCGCCCGCCAGCTCGGTGACGACGTCGCCAGCGTTGTCGACGAAGTAGGTGTCGTTGCCGGTGCCGCCGGTCATGACATCGGCGCCGGCCGCACCGTTCAGCACGTCGTTGCCGTCGCCGCCGAGGAGCGTGTCGTCGGCGATGCCGCCGCTGAGGCTGTCGTTGCCGCCGAGGCCGGAGAGCACGTTGGCGGCGGCGTTGCCGGTAATGGTGTTGGCAAGCTCGTTGCCGGTGCCGTCGATGGCGTCGCTGCCGGTGAGGGTGAGGTTTTCGACATCGGTGCCCAGCGTGACGCTGACTGTCGAAATGACGCGGTCGGTGCCCTCGCCCGCCAGCTCGGTGACGACGTCGCCGGCGTTGTCGACGTAGTAGGTGTCGTTACCGGCACCACCGGTCATGGCGTCGGCACCGGCCGCACCGTTCAGCACATTGTTGCCGGCGTTGCCGGTGAGTACGTTGTCGAGCGCGTTGCCGGTGCCGGAAATGTTGGCGCTGCCGGTAAGGACGAGGTTCTCGACGTTGGCGGCCAGGGTGTGGCTGACGCTGGCCCGAACGGTATCGGTGCCTTCGCCGGCCAGTTCCACCGCCACGTCGCCGCCATTGTCGACGACATAGACGTCGTCGCCACGGCCACCCGTCATCCGGTCGCGTCCGGCACCGCCGTCCAGGGTGTCGTCGCCGCGTCCGCCGACAAGGGTGTCGTTGCCGGCGGTGCCTGTCAGCACGACGCCGGGAACCGCAGCGACGGTCAGCGTAAATGCCTGAGTCGCTGCCGCGCCAGCGGTGTCGGTGGCGGTAACCCTCACCTGGAGCGCTCCCACATCCGCACGGTCGGGGATGCCGCTCAGACGACCGCTTGTCGCATCGAAGCTCAGCCAGCCCGGCAGCGGATCGCCGTTCACCAGGGTCGCGGCAAGCACCAGACAATCTCCCGCGTCGACGTCGGCAAAGGCTCCCGCCGGTATTGCAAAGCCGAAGACCGAACCCTCGGTGGCGCCTTGATCCGCAAGGGGGGTGGCGACGACCGGCGCATGATTGCGCATCTCCACCGCCAGATCGAACACCGCCGCAACCGAAGCGCCCGCCAGATCGGTGGCCGTCACGCGAACGCCGATGGCTCCGGCGTCGGTTTCGTCGGGCATGCCGAAGAAGGTTTGCATGCCCGGGCTGAAGTGCAGCCAGCCCGGCAACGGGTCGCCGTTGGCGAGCGTCGCTGTCACGGCAAGCGTATCGCCCGCATCCGCATCGGCAAACGTGCCGGCCGCAAGCGCATACACGAAGGCGTTGCCCGATGTTGCCGTCCGGCCGGGAATCGCCGCCGCCACCGGCGCGTGGGCCGCGCCAAGGCTGGCCGCAGTCCACACCGTGCCGTCGGCAAAGCGTACTTCCCCGATCGCATAGCGGCTGCCGGAAAAGTGGTTCGGCACCGTCAGCCGGTCAGCCGTGCCCTCTACGCTCAGCACCAGATCGTTACCGCTGCGCCCGATTTTCAGTTCCGCCGCCGTAACGCCGGCAGCGATCTGCACCACATTGTTTGCCGTGGTCGCCGTCTCGTAGTTGCTGATCGTATCCGTGCCGTAACCGCGACCGAAGACATAGACATCGTTGCCGTCGCCACCGGACAAGGTGTCGTTGCCGGCACCGCCGTCGAGCGTATCGTCGCCGGCCGCACCATCGAGCGTGTCGTTGCCTTCCTGGCCGTAGAGCATGTCGTTGCCGGCGCCGCCGAAGATCGCGTCGCGCTGGGTTCCGCCGCGCAGCGTGTCGTTGCCGGCATCGCCCTGGAGAAAATCATCGCCCGCGCCGCCGTCCAGCGTATCGTCGCCCGCACCGCCAAACATTCTGTCGTTGCCGCCCAGCCCCGAAATCGCATCGGCGCCGACATCGCCGAACAGGCTGTCGCCATCGTCGGTGGCGACCATCGCTCCGGCCATAAGCTGCGCCGCATTCCACGCGCTGCCGTCGGCGAAACGCACCTCCGCAACGGCGTACTGCCAGCCGAGAAAGTGGTTCTGCACCGTCAGCCGGTCGGTCGTGCCGTCTATGCTCAGCACCAGATTGGTGCCGTTGCGCCCCAGTCTCACCTCCGTCGCGGCAACGCCAGCGGCAAGCTGAACCACATTGACGGCGAGCGCCGACGTCTCGCTGCTATTGATCGTATCCATGCCGTAGCCGCGCCCGAACACGTAGATGTCGTTGCCGGCGGCGCCGTTCAAGGCGTCGTTGCCGCTGCCGCCGTCGAGCGTGTCGTCGCCGGCCGCAGCGTTCAGGGTGTCGTTGCCTTCCTGGCCGTAGAGCGCGTCGTTGCCGGCGCCACCGTCGATCAGGTCGTTCTGGGCTCCGCCGCGTAGCGTGTCGTTGCCGGCGTCGCCCTGTAGCAGGTCGTCGCCTTCGCCACCGTCCAGCGTATCGTCACCCGCACCGCCAAGCACCCTGTCATTGCCGCCCAGCCCCGCAATCGCGTCGGCGCCGACATCGCCGTACAGGCTGTCGCCGTCGTCGGTGGCGACCGTCGCCCCGGCCATAAGCTGCGCCGCATTCCACGCGCTGCCGTCGGCGAAACGCACCTCTGCAACGGCGTACTGCCAGCCGAGAAAATGGTTCTGCACCGTCAGCCGATCCGACGTGCCATTTATGTTCAGTACGAGATCGTTGCCGCTACGCGCCAGCCTCACCTCCGCCGTCGCAATGTCGACGGCAAGCTGAACCACGTTGACGGCGAGCGCCGACGTCTCGCTGTTGCTGATCGTATCCCTGCCGTAGCCGCGACCGAATGTGTAGATGTCGTTGCCGGCGCCGCCGTTCAAGGCGTCGTTGCCGCTGCCGCCGTCGAGCGTGTCGTCGCCGGACGCGCCGTTCAGGGTGTCGTTGCCTTCCTGGCCGTAGAGCGCGTCGTTGCCGGCGCCGCCGTCGATCAGGTCGTTCTGGGTTCCGCCGCGCAGCATGTCGTTGCCGGCATCGCCCTGTAGCAGATCGTCGCCCGCGCCGCCGTCCAGCGTATCGTCGCCGGCACCGCCAAGCACCCTGTCGTTGCCGCCCAGCCCAGACATCGCGTCGGCGCCGACATCGCCGTACAGGCTGTCGTCGTCGTCGGTGGCGACCATCGTCGCGGCCACAAGCGCCGCGGCATTCCACGCGGTACCGTCGGCGAAACGTACCTCCGCGACGGCAAACTGCCAGCCGAGAAAATGGTTCTGTACCGTCAGCCGGTCCGACGTGCCATTCAGGCTCAATACCAGATCGGCGCCGCTGCGCACCAGCCTCACCTCCGCCGCCGCAATACCGGCGGCGAGTTGAACCACGTTGCTTGCCGTGGCCGACGTCTCGCTGTTGTTGATCGTATCCCTGCCGTAGCCGCGGCCGAACACGTAGATGTCGTTGTCGGCGCTGCCGTTCAAGGCATCGTTGCCGGCGCCGCCGTTGAGCGTGTCGTCGCCGGCCGCACCGTTCAGCGCGTCGGCACCGGCACCGCCCGTGAGGGTGTCCGCTGCGCCGGTTCCGGTCAGCACCATGCCGGCCGGAACCGCTGCCGTATCCAGGCTGGCCTTGACCGTGGCATAGTCCCAGACGGTGCCGTCGTCGAAGCGGACGTTTTCGACCACGCGTACCGATGCGCCGTCCTGGGCGAAGTAGCTCCACACCCGCAACAGATCGTCCGTCCCCCGGATGGCGATCAGCAGGTCGTCGCCGCTGCGCGTAAACGCCACATCCGCCGCTGCCAAGCCGGCGCCCAACTGGATGGTGTCCGCATTCGTCCCCACGGCATCGGTATCGTTGTTATCCAGCACGTCTTGCCCGGCGCCGCGGCCGAACAAATAAACGTCGGCGCCGGCACCGCCCGTCAGCGTGTCGTTACCCGCGCCACCGACAAGCCGGTCGTTGCCGCTGCCGCCGGTAAGCGTGTCGTCCTTCCCGCCACCGTCCAGCACGTCGTCGCCGTTGCCGCCGGTGAGCCGGTCTTGCCCGTTGCCGCCGACCAACGTATCGGCGCCGTCGCCGCCCGAAAGACTGTCGTTGCCGTCACCGCCGGCGATGACGTCGTCCGTGCCGAAACCCGTGATCACGTCGTCGTCCGCCGTCGCCGTCAGCACCATGTCCTTGACGGCAGACACGTCCCAGACGGTGCCATCGGCCAGGCGGATGTTCTCGACCGCGCGTGCCGATGCGCCGTCCTGAGCGAAGTAGCTCCATACCCGCAACAAATCGTCCGTCCCCCGAATGGCGATCAGCAGGTCGTCGGCGCTGCGCGTGAGCGCGACGTCCGCCGCCGCCAAGCCGGCGCCCAACTGGATGGTGTCGACATTCGTTCCCACGGCATCGGTATCGCTGTTGTCCAGCGCATCCTGCCCGGCGCCGCGGCCGAACAGATAGACGTCGGCGCCGTCGCCGCCCGTCAGCATGTCGTTGCCCGCACCGCCGGCAAGCGTGTCGTTGCCGCTGCCACCGGTGAGCGTATCGTCCTGCCCGCCGCCGTCCAGCACGTCGTCGCCGTTGCCGCCGGTGAGCCGGTCTTGCCCGTTGCCACCGGCAAGCCGGTCGGCGCCGTCACCGCCCGAAAGGCTGTCGTTGCCGTCGCCGCCAGCGATGGCGTCGTCTGTGCCGAAGCCGGTGATGACGTCGTCGTCCATCGTCGCCGCCAAGGCTCTAACCTTGACCGCGGCGTAGTCAAAAACGGTGCCGTCGGCGAAGCGGAGGGTCTCGAGCGCGCGCGCCGATGCGCCGTCCTGGGCAAAGTAGCCCAGCACCCGCAACTGCTCGCCCGTATCCCGGATCGTGATCGATAGATCGTCGCCGCTGCGTGCGAACGCCACGTCCGTCGCCGTCAGCCCGGCGCCCAGTTGCAGCGTGTCGGCATTGACGCCCGCCGCGTCGGTATCGTTGTTGTCCAGCGTGTCCTGCCCGGCACCGCGGCCGAACAGATACACGTCGGCGCCGTCGCCGCCATTGAGCGTATCGTTGCCGGCGCCGCCGTCCAGCACGTCGTTGCCGGCGTCGCCGTAGAGCATGTCGCTGCCGCTGTCGCCGGCCAGCCGGTCGTCGCCGCTGCCGCCGTAAAGTGTGTCGTCCTGCCCGTTACCGGCGAGGATGTCGTTGCCGTTGCCGCCGGCGAGCCCGTCCTGGCCGTTGCCGCCGGCCAGCGTATCGGCGCCGTCGCCGCCAGCGATGTTGTCGTTACCGTCACCGCCGGCGATGGTGTCGTCCGTGGCATAGCCGGTCATCGCATCGTCGTCGGCCGTCGCCGTCAGTACCAGGGTCTTGACTGCGGCTACGTCCCAGATCGTGCCGTCGGCGAGGCGGATGGTTTCGACCACACCTACCGACGTGCCGTCCTGGGCGAAATAGTTCACCCCGCGCAACGACTCGCCCGTGTCCCTGATCGAGATCACCAGGTCGTCGCCGCTGCGCGTGAGCGCCAGGTCTGCCGCTGTGATACCGGCACCCAACTGGATCGCATCGGCATTCGTTCCCACGGCATCGGCATCGCTGTTGTCTATCCTGTCTTGTCCGCCGCCACGGCCGAAGCGATAGATGTCCGCCCCGTTGCCGCCGGCAAGCCGGTCGTTGCCGGCACCGCCGTTGAGGACGTCGTTGCCGTCGTCGCCATGGATGTCGTCGTCGCCGCCACCCCCGAATATCACGTCGTCGCCGCCTTGCCCCAGAATGTTCTCGGCGGCAGCGGCGCCCAGCAGCACTTCGGATTTGTTGGGGCTGCGCTCGCCAAGGGCGAGGCTGCCGGCTTCGATGCCCAGGTCGGCCAGCATGGCCTGCATTTCAGGCTTGGCGGCGAAGTCCCGGATCAGCCCTTCCATCATGCGTTCGCCGGCCCAGGCGTTGGCGGGAATGAGTTCTTTCGCGGCGCGGTTGAAGTCGACCAGGTCCGCCAGGCTCTCGGCCGGGTCGGCGATGAGCCGATTCCAGAAGTGAGCTTCAACCTGGCTGTAGTCCAGGCGGATGCCGGTTTCGTCGATCTGAAGTTCGACCAGATCGAGCACAGACTTGAAGCGGGTTTGCAGCAGCAGGCTGTCGTAGACGGACTGGCGCAGACTTTCGTAGGAGGACTCGAGCAGCGCCAGTTGCTGGGCGCCGTAGGCAACGTGCAGCGGGACATGGATGATGGCGCCGAGGGCGCTGCCCCCACCCCCACCCCCGCCGGAAATGTCTATCGCGCCCTCGGGAAGCGTGTAGGTCATGCCGGAGACGGCGGTCATGCCGCCCCTTTGTGCAGCCGGCGGTGTCGGCGTGGTCTCGGGTGCGGCCGGCACAGGCTGTTCCGGTACGCTAAAAAAGTAGCGCCCGTTGAAGGATTCGAGGATGTGTATCCGGCGTTCCCAGTCGGCGATAAGGTTGCGGTACTCGGCGCTGAGACCGTTGTTGGTGAGGTCGCGGGGGTGGCTGATCTCTGGGTCGATACCCAAGCCGGGTTGCTCAGGCGCAAGGTGAGAACTGCGGCTGACGGTGCCGAAGGCGTCGTAGCGGACGTAGAAGCGCACGACGGTGGTGCCGACGGCGTAATTCACGTCTTCGGCACGCTCGTCATAGCTGGCGATGAGACCGCCGGTGTCGGCCCAGCCGAGCAGGAGGTCGTCGATCAGATCAAGCTGTTCCCGGCGGGTGCCGGCGGCGGCGTATTGGGCGAGCCGCCCGGCCAGCGTTGCTGACTGGCTGGCGGCCTGACGCAGGTCGCGCAGGAGGCCGGCGCCTTGCATGTCGGGCAGGGGGGCCGCCTCGGGGGTAATCGGCACGCTGTCAGCAAAACTTCGATGAAACGTATCGGCAGCCAGATCGACGTCGGCCATAGCGCCGGTCTGGCCGAGAGTGCCGCTGCTGCCGTCGGTTCTGATGAAAGAACCGAGGTCGGCGATCTGGTTGCCGTTGGCGAGAATGCGGGCGTTGTCTGTGGCGGCGACGCGAATGCCCGCGATGCCGAGCGTACTCAGGGTCTTGAGTTCGACCACCTGGCTGATGCCGTCCTGGTTGGCGTCCTGCCAGACGCGCAGTTGGCTCCAGCGGGCGTCCGCGGCATTGACGAGGCCGTCGTGGTTGGTGTCTTCCTGGGCGAGCGCGGCAAAGCCGTCGGCGGCGGTGCCGCCGGTGGCGAGCGGCGTCGAATCGCCGAAGAGTTCGAGGCCGGAGTCGATCAGGCCGTTGCCGTTGCGATCGAGGACGAGAAATCCGTCGTCGCGCGTGACCCAGCCGGTGCCGGACTTGATGCCGTCGCCGTCGTGGTCGAAGAGGATGCCGGCAGAGATGCCGACGGTTTCGAGGCCGTCACCGTCGAGGTCTAAGGTGAGGGGGTCTTTGCGGGCGGGGACGCGCTGGGCGTCGGTGAAGGAGGTATCGGTTTGTTTAGAAACTTCTCGAAACTCGCGGTTGAAATCACTACGTCGGAAGTAGTCATTCGGATCACCGAAATCGAAATCTGAAGGTGGAATGAAGGGATGCCCTCGCCCCAAGTTGAGTGGCGGACCTGCCAACACCTCAAAGTGGAGGTGAGAACCAGTACTGCGACCACCGGTGTCTCCGACTGTCCCAACTGCCTGACCAGGCAGTACGTGATCCCCTACGCTTAGCGCAGAAGGGTTCTCCATGTGCGCATACAACGAATACACGGTGTTCCCTTCTATCTCGTGCTTTACAACCACCGTATTTCCGTAGCCACTCATCCACCCGCTAAATTCGACGCGCCCACCTGCGGCTGAAGGAATTTCCGTTCCCTTCGATGCAGCCCAATCATCGCCGCGATGGGTAGTTTGTTGCCCAGAAAACGGGTCGGTGCGCGTTCCCGCTTCGCTTGTCTTGGTATATGTAGAGCCAGGATTGTAGGTTGCCATTTCAGTCTCCCATCTCAGTTTTGTTACAAGTAAGGAAAGGTTTGCCACTGTTAAGATCAATCAATATCGCAGGCCGTTGACCTTTGTCGTAGTCCTGCGTAGTTGTTGGTTTTGAAGGTAAGCGAATCGCTAAAGCACGACTCAAGGTGCTACGCACGCTTTTGTAGCTCGAATCAAAGTAGATCCGCCATAGTTGATTGTCATCGCGCGACGCGTATTGGGGAACGTCCAGATACAGAACCTGAAGACCGTGATAAGTATCCTTAACTGCAAAACGAACAATCCCGTCTCTCTCATCCAATTTGCCTAGCTTCAATAAGTACTTATGCGTTGCCACGCCACGCGCTTTTGCTTCACCTATTCTCTTCTCGGGAACATAGACAACCCCATCGAGTCCGCACATTCTGAAAGCGTCTACCACTTCACCTAGTGTTGAGTCATTCCCATAACAGAGGCGCGATTGGAAGAACCCACACACCATCAATAGGAGAAGGAAAAGCCTAGCGATATCAGCCAAAGGGCTCAGAGTCGTTTCGCTTATTCGCATATCAAAGTTCCTCTCACGTTCAAAATCCGCTTTCTTGCTGCCCACTTCTTGCCGCACGCCTTCGCAATCGATTTCGCCACACCCGCCCTACAACCTCTCCACCAACTCCGCCGCCGTCAGCCTCCCCACATCGGCGAACTCGAAGACCTCGACGTCGCCGCCCATGACGCCGAGCATGGCGACGATGCGCCGGCGGCAGTAGATCAGCAGGTACTGACCATCGTCGCTGGCGACGACACGCATGTCGGCCAGGGTCGCGGCGGCTTCGGCAAGCACACCGCCGTCTCTCTCCGGGTTCGCGCTCATTCGCTGCTCTTTTCTTCCACCCGGCTCATCGCCGTGACACCATCAAAGGGGTCAGCATCGCATCTATTTTTCATCTGCATCTCCTCAAAACTGGAATCCCGTTTTCTCTTCTGCTCCAGCGGCTGCACCGCGCCTTGGGCCCTGGAGCAGGAGGTGGGGAGCCAATCGTCAAGATGGACGTTTCCGCCTCTATGGCGTAAAGTAAGGATTCCTTACTTTCCATGTCGGCCACCATCATGCTTGCCAAGCTCACCTCGAAGAACCAGTTGACCTTGCCGAAAAGCGTTACCGCTGCTGTCGGTACGGCGGAGTATTTCGATGTCGAGGTCTGTAACGGCCAGATCGTCCTGACGCCGGTACGCATCCAGCGCGGCGATGCCGTGCGCGCCAAGCTTGCGGAACTGGACTTGCAGGAACAAGACATCGCCGATGCCGTTGCGTGGGCGCGGCAGGCGCCTTCTCGCAAGCCTGCCGGCAAGAAATGAAACGCCCGCCACGGGTGGTGGTCGATACCAATTTGGTGCTGTCGGCGCTGGTGTTCGCAGGTGGCCGGCTTGCGCCCTTGCGGCTGGCCTGGCAGGGGCAGCGTATGCTGCCGCTGGTGTCGCAAACGACGGTCGCCGAATTGATCCGCACCCTGGCCTATCCGAAGTTCAAGCTTGCGGCGGACGAGCAGAATGAATTGCTTGCGGACTATCTGCCCTATTGCAAAACCGTGCGCATTCCCGCTCCGCCGCCGATAACGCCGCCCTGTCGGGACGTGTTTGACGTCGCCTTTCTGGAGTTGGCGCTGGCAGGGAAAGCCGATGCGCTGATCACCGGCGACAAGGATCTGCTGACGCTCGCCGGTACGTTGGCTTGTCCGATCCTCAGCGCCGAACAGTTCTTGAGCGCGTTCATTATCGGCTGATGACGCCGTCGTTTCGGGTGCCGCTGTGTGGCTCCACGCCGCAAAGCAGCGGTTCATGGCGACGACGATCATTGCGCTACTCCTCCCCTTCTTCCACCCGGCTCATCGCCGTGATGCCCTGCTGGGCGTTGCCGAGCGTAAATATGTCGTCGACCTGAAGTCCGCGCGGCACTTGATGGGTGATGAACAGCAGGGTCACCTGTCCCTTGAGCTTGTTGATGGTTTTGGCGAAGTGCTCGGCGGTTTGCTGGTCGAGGTTGGATACGGCTTCGTCGAAGATCAGTATCTTCGGCCGCTTCAACAGGGCTCGCGCGATGGCGATGCGCTGGCGCTGTCCGCCCGACAGCCCGGTGCCGCGTTCGCCGATTTCGGTCTGGTAGCCGTCGGGCAGCTTGTCGATGACGTCGTGGATTTCCGCCGCCTTGCAGGCCTGGATCACGTCGTCGAACGTGGCGTGCGGGTGCGCCATGACGAGGTTGTCGTAGAGCGTGCCGGAGAAGAGGATGGTTTCTTGCGGCACGACGCCGAAGGTCTGGCGCAGTTCGTTGGCGGCCAGGTGGCGGATATCTGTGCCGTCGAGTTCGATGTGGCCTTCCTGCGGCTGGTAGAAGCCGAGCAGCAGCTTGGCGAGCGTGCTCTTGCCGCAGCCGGAAGGGCCCATCAGCACGGTGAGATGGCCGGGCTTGAAGCGCAGGTCGAGGTTGCGGTAAAGCCAGGGATGGTGTTCGTCGTAGCGGAAGGCGATGTCCTTGAGTTCGATTGTGCCGTTACCGCTGTTCTCACGGCTGGGGGTGAGCGCATAGGGCTCGGTCGGCATGTCGAGGATGTCGCCCAGGCGCTTGACGGCGATGTTGGCCTGCTGGAATTCCTGCCACAGGCCGACGAGACGCAGCATGGGCTGGCTCATGCGCCCGGCGAACATCTGGAAGGCGACCAGCATGCCGACGGTGAAGCCGTCGTTCCTCATTACCAGCAAGGCGCCGACGATGAGAATGGAGAGCGTCATCACCTGTTCGAGGCCGTTGGCGACGACGTTGTAGGCGTTGCCGATCTGCTTGGTGCCGAAGCCGGCGGCGAGATACTGGGCAAGGTAATCGCCGTACTGACGCTCGACGTGCGGTTCCATTTGCAGGGACTTCACCGTGGCCATGCCGGCGACGTATTCGGTGAGGAAGGACTGGTTGCGGGCGCCGAGCATGAACTGGCGGTTCACCTTGTCGCGGAAGACCGGCACGACCAGCGCGCTCATGAGGCAGATGCCGGCCAGGAGCCCGACGGCGATGAGCGAGAGCTGCCAGGAATAGGCGAACATCACGGCCAGGAAGATGAGCAGGAAGGGGAAGTCCAGCACCAGGGTAACGGCGGCGCCGGAAACGAATTCGCGTATGGTCTCGACGCCATGCAGCCGCGCGACCAGGGTGCCGGTGGGGCGCAACTCGAAATACGGCAAGGGCAGGCGCAAGAGATGACGGAAGACCTGGGCGCCCAGCACGGCGTCGATGCGGTTGCCGGTGTGCAGCACCAGGTATTGGCGCAGCCAGGTCATGACGCTGGTGAAAACCATGAACATGGCCAGGGCGACGCCGATGACGATAAGGGTGCTGTCGGTCTGGTGCACGACGACCTTGTCGATGATCACCTGGGTGAACAGCGGCGTGGCCAACCCAACGAGCTGGATGGCGAGCGAGGCGAGCAGCACATCGCGCCAGATGGCCTTGTGTTTGAGCAGCTCCGGGACAAACCACTTGAAGCCGAACGCGGGCTTCTCGCTGGTGAAGCCGGCGATTTCCTCTTCGCTGCTCGCACCCGCGCCGGTGTGTTCGCGAGCGACGAAAATGAGTTCGACCTCACAGCACTCGAAGGCCTCGGTGGCGGTAAGCGTTTCGGGGGTCTGCGTTTCAGGGCGGAAGTAGAGCAGCTTCACGCCATCGGTTTTGAGGATGAGGATGGGCACGGGCGCCGCATCGTTTTCCGCCTTGAGGAAGGCGATTGCCGGCAGCGGCAGCCCGGTCCACGATTGCGCGGGCAGTACGCCGCTGCCGGTCTTGAGACCCAGGGCGCGGGCGGCCTCATGGAAGCTGGCGCGGCTGTGGGGCGGGGGAAACTGCTGGGCGACGAGTGCGGCGTCGAACGGAATGCGGTAGAGCCCGCAGAGGCTGGCGAGCAGCCACAGCAGCGCGTCGCCATCCATGGGCGCCGGATGGCCGGCAAGTTGCTGTTGCATCGTTCCCTCGCGCATCAAGCCTCCGGTTGGAGGACGTGTTTCCGCCTAAAGCGGTAAATTCTCCGGGGGGAGTTGCGCGAGCGGGTTCTGGCGGCGCGGCGGTCTATTTATGCATCGGCCATTGTATGCACTGGCGAGCGTTTATGCCGAAAGAGTCTGACAGCAGGTTGTCGGTTGGTCAATTGAGCGAAGGTACGATGACTAAGGTAATAGCGTTCGCACTCAGCCGGCGCCGAATACCTCGTTCAACTGCCGCGCCACGCGGATGAAAGTGGTGCGCTTGGAAAGCTCCTTGAGCTTGCGCGCGCCGACGTAGGTGCAGGCGGAACGCACGCCGCCGAGGATTTCCTGCACGGTGTTCTCGACCGGGCCGCGGTAGTCGAGCAGCACCTCCTTGCCTTCGGCGGCACGGTATTCGGCGACGCCGCCGGCGTGCCGCTCCATCGCCGTGCGCGAACTCATGCCGTAGAAGCGCACCTTGCGCGCGCCGCCCGGCTCGACGACTTCGCCCATGCATTCGTCGTGGCCGGCGAGCATGCCGCCGAGCATGACGAAGTCGGCGCCGCCGCCGAAGGCCTTGGCGATGTCGCCGGGCGAGGTGCAGCCACCGTCGGCGCAGATCAGACCGCCAAGACCGTGGGCGGCGTCGGCGCACTCGATGATGGCCGACAGTTGCGGGTAGCCGACACCGGCCATCTTGCGCGTGGTGCACACCGAACCGGGGCCGATGCCGACCTTGACGATGTCGGCGCCGTCGAGAATCAGTTCTTCCGTCATTTCGCCGGTTACCACATTGCCGGCCATGATGACGATCTGCGGATAGGCCTCGCGCAGCTTGTGCAGAAAATCGACGAAGGACTTGGTGTAGCCATTGGCGACATCGACGCAGACATAGCCGATGGCGTCGCCCGCCTTGTCCTTGACGCGGCGGAACTTGTCGTAATCCGCCGACGTAATTCCCATCGAGTAGAAAACCGTGTCCGTCGCCGGAAGCGCCGTGAAAAAGGCCTCCAACTCGGCGTCCTCATAGTGTTTGTGCAGCGCCACCGCCAGCCCTTGCCCGGCCAGAACCCGCGCCATCTCGAAGGTGCCGACGGTATCCATGTTGGCGGCAACGATGGGAATGCCGTGGTACTTGAGCGAGGAATGGCGGAAGGCAAAATCACGCGCGATGTCGACCTCGGAGCGCGAGGTCAGGGTCGAGCGTTTCGGGCGGATGAGAACGTCCTTGAAGTCGAGCTTGAGTTCTTCTTCGATGCGCATGGCAGGTGTCCTCGGCGATTGCCAAACCGTTCAGTGAGTCTCCTCGCTCGGCGGAACCGGTAGCGGAAGAACAACGATGCCCTCGTCGAGCAGGTCGCGCGTTTCGCGAAGCGAAGCCGTGCCGCGAATACTGCGCGCCGGCGACTCGTTGTAGTGAATTTTGCGCGCTTCCTCGGGAAAGCGCTCGCCCACGTTTTCGCTGTCGCGCGCAATGGCCTTGACGGCCTCCCGCAACAGGTTCTGGACAGCGGCAATGCTTTCGTCGGCATCGTCGCCGCAGGCCCGCGCCGAAGAAATGATGCGCGGCCCGCAAGGCAGCCGGCTCACCTCGCCGCAGTTGCAGATCGGACAGGACAGCAGCCCGCGCGCCTTCTGGTCGTCGAACGCATCCACCGAGGCAAACCAGCCCTCGAAGCGGTGCTCGTGCCGGCAATGCAGATTGAGGACGATCATGTTCTCAACTCGGAACGACTGCATGAATGGAATGGTGCCCGGAACCGGAATCGAACCGGTACGCTCGGTAAGGAGCGAGGGATTTTAAGTCCCTTGTGTCTACCAATTTCACCATCCGGGCGACACCGGGATTGTACGGGGAAGTGAATCTGGAGGCGCGACCCGGAATCGAACCGAGGTACACGGCTTTGCAGGCCGCTGCATAACCACTCTGCCATCGCGCCCCTGTCGAGGCGGAGCCTTGAAGCTAAAAGGGGGAAAGCAGTGCTTTCCCCCAGAATTCTGGAGCGGGAGAAGAGTCTCGAACTCTCGACCTCAACCTTGGCAAGGTTGCGCTCTACCAACTGAGCTACTCCCGCAGAACGGAGGCGAATTATAGCGGCCCGCCTCATAGTGTCAACGCCTTTCGCCGCATTTTATTTGGTGTTCGGCAGCCTAGCCATTGGCGCGCGCCAGAATCGTCGGCCACGCCTTGCGCAGGTAGTACACCATCGACCAAAGGGTCATGATAGCGGCGACGTAAATCAGCCAGGTGCCGAGTACATGCGGCGCCAACGGGCCGAGCGGATCGTGGAACAGCAGCATGGGAATCGCGATCATCTGCGCCGTCGTTTTCAGCTTGCCTATCATCGACACCGCCACGCTTTTTGCCGCGCCGATTTTCGCCATCCACTCGCGCAGCGCGGAAATGGTGATCTCGCGGCCGATGATGATGAAGGCGATCACGGCGTCGACACGTTCGAGTTGGAGCAGCACCAACAGCGCCCCCGCCACCATCAGCTTGTCGGCCACGGGATCGAGAAAGGCGCCGAAGGCCGAGGTCTGCCCCAGCTTGCGGGCGAGCCAGCCGTCGACCAGATCGGTCAGGGCGGCGATGGTGAAAAAAACCGTGGCGAGAAGATTGCGTTCCACCGAGGTCATCCATGCAGACGGCAAGTAGAACACGCCCATGACGAGCGGAATCATCAGGATGCGCGCCCAGGTCAGTTGATTCGGGAGGTTGAACACCATATTTTCAATGCAATGCAGTATAGATATCTTCGGCCAGCTTGCGGCTGATCCCATCGACACGCCGCAAGTCCTCCACCGTTGCCGCCAGCACGCCGTCGAGCCCGCCGAAATGCGCCAGCAGCTTGCGCCGCCGCGACGGGCCGATGCCGGGCACGTCCTCCAGCCGGGAACGCCCGCGGGCCTTGGCGCGCTTGGCACGGTGCCCGGCGATGGCGAAACGGTGCGCTTCGTCGCGAATTTCCTGGATCAGGTGGAAGCCTGCGTTGTCCTGCGCCAATTGTAGCGGCTCCGCACGGCCATGAACGAACAGAGTTTCCAGGCCGGGCTTGCGCTCCTCGCCCTTGGCGACGCCGACGCTGGCCAGATGCCCGAGGTTGAGCTCCGCCAGCACTTCGCGGGCGATGCGATGCTGGCCCTTGCCGCCGTCGATCAGCACCAGGTCGGGGGCCAGGCTCTCGCCGGTGGCAACCTTCTCGTAGCGCCGCGTCAGCACCTGGCGCATGGCGGCATAATCGTCGCCGGGTTCGATGCCGGCGATGTTGAAACGCCGGTAGTCGCTGTGTTTCATGGCGCCATCGACGCAGACGACGCACGAGGCCACGGTGCCCTCCCCCATCGTATGGCTGATGTCGAAGCACTCGATGCGCGCCGGCAGTTCCGCCAGATCGAGGGCCGCGCGCAGCGCCTCCAGCCGCCCGCCGGCACGCGCCTTGGCGTGGCGGCGCGACTCGATGGCAAGGCCAGCGTTTTTCTCGGCCATCGCCAGCCAGGCGCGCTCCATTTCGTTCTTCGGCAGGCCGATGCCGACCTTCTTGTCGGCAAACACCGCGGCAACCTCGTCGCCGAGTTCGAGTCCGGCGATCAGGCGTGCCGGCGGCGGATGATCGAGGTAATGCTGGGCGATGAAGGCCGCCAGCGCTTCCGCCGCATCGGCATCGCCCTCGGCCGCTTGGGGAAAAAAGGCGCGGTCGCCCAAATGCAGGCCGCCGCGCACCATCGCCAGATTGACGCAGACTTCGCCGCGCAGCACGACCGCGGCGAGGATATCGACGTCTTCTGCACCGGTCGAACTCACGTACTGCCGGTGCAGCACCGCTTGCAGGGAGCGGATCTGGTCGCGCAACGCGCCCGCCTCCTCGAAGCGCAACGCTTCCGCGGCTTCCTGCATTTGCGCCGTCATGCGCTCTATCACTTCGCCGTGGCGCCCGCGCAGAAACAGTTCGGCCATGCGCACATCCTGCGCATATTCGGCATCCGACACCAGGCCGACGCACGGCCCCTTGCAGAGCCTGATCTGATGCAGCAGACACGGCCGCGAGCGGTGGGCAAAGACGGCGTTTTCGCACGTGCGCAGCAGGAATATCTTCTGCAACAGTTGCAGGCTCTCGCGCACCGCCAGGCCGCTCGGGAAGGGCCCGAAATAGCGGGACTTTTTCTCGAAGGCGCCGCGATGGAAAGCCAGGCGCGGCGCGGCATCGCCCGAAAGCATGATGTAGGGGTACGACTTGTCGTCGCGGAACAGGATGTTGTATTTCGGCGCCAGCCGCTTGATCAGCGTGTTTTCGAGTATCAGCGCCTCGGCTTCCGAGCGCGTGGCGGTGATATCGACGTTCGCCACCTGTTGCAGCATCAGCGTAATGCGCGGGCTGTGGCCGCTCTTCTGGAAGTAGGTGCAGACGCGCTTCTTGAGGTTCTTGGCCTTGCCGACGTAGAGCACATGCCCGACAGCGTCGATGAAACGATAAACGCCCGGCGCCTCGGTCAGCGTCGCGAGAAAGGTCCTGGCGTCGAACGATGCCGCGGCGGCTTCAGTCGAGCTCGGCGCGGATGGCGCGGAAGACGTCATGGAAACCTTCGCTCGTCAGCCGTTTGGTCTGCGTGTTGTAACGGCTGCAATGGTAACTGTCGATCAGTACGCGGCCGTCGGGCAGTTCGTGGCGCGCGCCATGGCCAAAGCCAAAGGCACTCTGCTTCAGCCCCAGCGCCATCAGCACCGCCTTGTGGGCAACGAGGCCGAGTGCGAGAACGACACGCACCTCCGGCGCGACGCGCAACTCGTCGGCAAGAAAATGGTTGCAGGTCTTGATCTCCGCCGGCTCCGGCTTGTTTTCGGGCGGCAGGCATTTGACGGCATTGCTGATACGGCAGTCCTGCAATTCGAGGCCGTCGCCGCGTGCCACGGATTCGGGGCGATTGGAAAAGCCGAAACGGTGCAAGGTGTCGTAGAGCAGGATGCCGGCAAAATCGCCGGTGAAAGGCCGGCCGGTACGGTTCGCCCCGTGCATGCCGGGCGCGAGACCGACGATCAGCAGCCGCGCCTGCCCATCGCCGAAAGGCGCAACCGGGCGGGCATGGTAATCGGGATGGCGGCAGCGCACGTCGGCAAGAAAACCGGCAAGCCGCGGACAGGCGGTACAACTGAAAAGGTCGTCCATTGCGATAGGATACTGGTCAATGAGCGAGCCATGAACATCCATTGCGACATTTTCTGTGCCGTCGTCGACAACCTCGGCGACGCCGGCGTTTGCTGGCGGCTGGCGCGCCAACTGGCGTGCGAGCACGGCTGGCGCGTGCGCTTGTGGATGGACGACGTGGCGCCGCTCGCCCTGCTGCGCCCCGGCATCGCTCCGCTGTTGTCCCTCCAGGAGGTAGATGGCGTCGACATTCGCCGCTGGGCGGCGCCATTCCCGGACGAGATGCCAGGCGCGGTGGTGATCGAAGCCTTCGCCTGTTCGCTGCCCGAATCCTATGTCGCGGCAATGGCGCGACAGCCGCGCCCGCCGGTGTGGCTCAATCTCGAATATCTCTCGGCCGAAGACTGGGTCGCCGGCTGCCACGGCCTCGGCTCGCCGCATCCGGTGCTGCCGCTGGTCAAGCATTTTTTCTTTCCCGGCTTCGTTGCCGGTACCGGCGGATTGCTCCGCGATCGCGATGCCGATTTCGGCAGCCGCAGCATAGGCGCGGCACTTTCGGTTTCGCTGTTTTGTTACGACAACCCGGCGCTGCCGCGCCTGCTCGATACGTGGGCGCGGGGAGATGAGCCCGTCTCCTGCCGCGTCGCGTCCGGCTTGCCGCGGCGGCAAGTCGAGGCTTGGCTGGGTACGGATTTGCCGTCCGGCACGCAAGTCCGGCGCGGCGCGCTGAACCTCGCCGCCCTGCCCTTCCTGCCGCAGCCGGATTACGACCGCCTGCTCGGCGCCAGCGATCTCAACTTCGTGCGCGGCGAAGACTCCTTCGTGCGCGCCCAGTGGGCGCAGCGGCCCTTCGTCTGGCAAATCTATCCGCAGGACGAAGATGCGCATCGCGCCAAGCTCGACGCATTCCTCGGCCTCTATCGCGCGGAACTGCCACCGCCCGAGCGCAAGGCGGTCGATACGTTCTGGCAGGCGTGGAACGGCAGCGGCGACATCGCCGCCGCGTGGCCCGCCTTTCGCGCCGCCTTGCCGGTGCTGAACACCCATGCGGATCGATGGGCGGAACGCCTTGCCAAAGCCGGGAATCTCGCCGAAAACCTGGCGCGCTTCTGCCGCTGGCGGTTATAATTCCGCTCTTTATTTTTTCGCTCCGGGACGCAACATGAAAACCGCACAGGAACTCCGCGTCGGCAACGTAATCATGGTCGGCAACGATCCTCTGGTGGTACAAAAGGCCGAGTACAACAAGTCCGGCCGCAACTCTGCCGTTGTCAAATTCAAGTTCAAAAACCTGCTGACAGGCGCCAATTCCGAATTCGTCTACAAGGCCGACGACAAATTCGAGCAGGTCATGCCCGACCGCAAGGAATGCACCTATTCCTACTTCGCCGATCCGATGTACGTCTTCATGGACGCCGACTTCAACCAGTACGAAGTCGAGGGCGACAGCATGGGCGACGCGCTCAACTACATCGAGGACGGCATGCAGATGGAAGTCGTGTTCTACGACGGCAAGGCGATCTCGGTGGAAATGCCCAACTCGGTGGTGCGCGAAGTCATCTACACCGAACCCGCCGTCAAAGGCGATACCTCGGGCAAGGTCATGAAGCCCGCCAAGCTCGCCACCGGCTTCGTGATTCCGGTGCCGCTGTTCGTCAGCACCGGCGACAAGATCGAAATCGACACCCGCACCGGCGAGTACAAGAACCGCGTCAAGTAATTCGCCTTACGCCGCAACGACAAGGGCAGCTTCGGCTGCCCTTCGTCTATTCAGCCTAAAAACCTGACTTGAACCACGGCGAACACGGCGACACGGCGAAACTACAACTCATTCGAGACATTCATGAACTCACCCATTGGGTGAAGGCGCGTATGTCGCAATACCACGATTTCTCGCCGTGCCCGCCGTGTTCGCCGTGGTGAACTGCTTTCCCCAGGTTCAGGTCAGCCGTTTTCCGGCGAGGGCAGGATGCCGGACAAGCGCTTCACCACCGCGCAGCCGGCCTTGTAGGCGACTTCGTTTTCAAGTTCGGTCCAGGTCGGTGCCGGTGTCGTCGGCATCAGGCGGGCGATGCGGGCGCTACGCACCGGATCGGCGGCCGGATGCCAGCGCGCCAGCAGTTCGCCGACGGCATCCGGCGCATTGCAGACCAGCAGCATGTCGCACCCCGCCCCCCAGGCCGCTTCGGCGCGCGCGACGATGTCGCCGGCGACCGAGGCGCCTTCCATCGACAGGTCGTCGCTAAAAATGACGCCGTCGAAGCCGAACGCTTCCCTGAGTTTGCCCATCCACACCGGCGAAAAGCCGGCCGGCCGGCTGTCGACTTGCGGATAGATCACATGCGCCGGCATCACCGCATCGAGCTTGAGTTCGCGATAGGGCCGCAGGTCGGCGGCCATTTGTTCGAGGCTGCGCTCGTCGATGGGGATGGCGACATGCGAGTCGGCCGCCACCCAGCCGTGCCCCGGAAAATGTTTGCCGCAGCAGGCCATGCCGGCTTCGCGCATGCCGGCGACGAGGCCGCCGGCGAGGTCGATCACTGCCTGCGGATCACTATGGAAGGCGCGGTCGCCGATGACGCCGCTGCGTCCCCAGTCGAGATCGAGCACCGGCGCAAACGAGAAATCGACGCCGAGCGCGCGCAATTCTCCGGCCAGCAGATAACCCACGGCTTGCGCAGAAGCGACGGTGGCGCGCGGCGACTGGTCCCACCACACGCCGAGTTCGCGCATCGCCGGCAGCCGCGTGAAGCCTTCGCGGAAGCGCTGCACGCGGCCGCCCTCGTGGTCGACGGCGATCGGCATGGCGCGCAAATCGTGGATGTCGCGGCAGAGCGCGGCCAGTTGTTCGCGCGACGCGTAGTTGCGCGAAAACAGGATGATGCCGCCGACCAGGGGATGGCACAGTCTTTCGCGATCGAGGTCGGAGAGCCGCGTGCCGGCGATGTCGATCATCAAGGGGCCGAGGGTGTTCATGTCTTCTCCACGACGACAAAGGCGACGGCGTAGTCGCGCTCGTCGCTGATAGAAAGATGGGCGTGCAGGTTTTGCGCCGCGAGATGGGCATCGAGTTCGGGCGCGAAGCGGAATATCGGCTTGCCCAGCGCATCGTGCGTAACCGCAATGGCCGGCAACAGCGTCGGCATGCGCAGCCCTGTGCCGAGGGCTTTGCCGAGCGCCTCCTTGGCAGCGAAACGCTTGGCGAGAAAGCGGGCGGCATCGGGGCTGGCGCGGCAGTCGGCCCTTTCCTCGGGCGCGAGGAGCTTCTCGATGCCGCGTTCGCCGTGACGCTCCAGCATCGTGGCCAGACGCGCAACGGCAACGATGTCGGTGCCGATGCCGAAGATCATGCGGCCGTCTCCGCCGGGCCGTCCCAAGGAGACGGCATCGGAAAGGGGGCTGGGGAGCAGGTCGTCACGTTACCGCCGCCTCGCGCATCAGGCGCTTCATCTCCCTCACCGCCTCGCGCATGCCGACGAAGACAGCGCGGCTGACAACCGCGTGGCCGATGTGCAGTTCGCGTATCCCCGGCAGGCATGCAACCGGCTGGACGTTGAAGTAGTTGAGGGCGTGGCCGGCGTTGAAACGCATGCCGAGTTCGCGAATGGCGTTGCCGGCGCTGCGAATCTTCTCCACCTCGGCCTGCACGGCGGCGCTTTCGGCATCGCGCCCACGCTCGTGAAAGGCGTGGGCGTAAGGGCCGGTGTGTATCTCGCAGACACGGGCGCCGATGCGCGCCGCCGCTTCAACCTGCGCCAGCTCGGCGTCGATGAAAACGCTGGTGACGATGCCGGCGTCGGCCAGCCGCGCCACCGCGTCCTTGAGCTTGGCCTCCTGGCCGGCAACGTCGAGTCCGCCCTCGGTGGTGATTTCGTGGCGGCCTTCGGGAACCAGCATCGCCATTTCCGGCTTGAGTTCGCAGGCAATGCCAACCATCTCGGCGGTGGCCGCCATTTCGAGATTCAGCTTGATGTGGGTCAGTTCGCGCAGACGCCGCACATCGTGATCCTGAATGTGGCGCCGGTCCTCGCGCAGATGCACGGTGATGCCGTCCGCACCGCCCAGATGCGCTTCGACGGCGGCCCATACCGGGTCCGGCTCGTAGGTGCGCCGCGCCTGGCGGATGGTGGCGACGTGGTCGATATTGACGCCCAGTTCAATCATGAAGCACTCCCCAGCTCTTATAGTTCTTGCAGTTCGACAAAGACCCGCCGCGATTGCAGCGGCTTTCCGTCCAGGTAATGGGCAACCAGTTGGCGCATCAAGCCCTTGCTCTCCAACAGCGTGCGCGGATCGCTGTAGTCGTCGGCCGCCATGTCGAGCAGCGTTTTGCCCGCGACCGCCGGCATGCCCTCGTCGCCGCGCGCGGCCACAGCGCCGCGCTCGACAAGGTAGATGTAGCGGGCGTCCGGTCGCACCGGCTCGCCGCTGAGCGCATCCCGATCCAGGGCCAGGCCATAGCCGATTTCCCGCAACAGGGCCTTCTCGAAGCGGCGCAGTTCGGCGGCTTCCGCCGCCCCGCGCGACAGTGCCGTCAGCGCGTCGGCATAGGCATCGTAGAGCCCGGCATGCGCGTCTTCGCGCGGCATCAGCTTGAGCAGCAACTCGTTGAGATAGTAGCCGAGCAGCAGGCATTTGCCGTTCAGGAGCGGCAGGCCGCCTATCCATTCGGCACGCGCCAGCGTCTTGACCTCGCCGCCGCCGAACCACGACAGTTCCAGGGGCTGGAAACTCATCAGCACGCCGCGCAAGCTTGAGCGCGGCCGCCGCGCGCCGCGCGCCAGCAACGCCAGCCGGCCATAGGCGCGCGCAAAGACGTCGAGGATCAGGCTGGTTTCGCTGTAGGGATGCGCGTGGAGCAGAAAGGCCGCTGCGCCGTCTATGCGCTGCCTGGCATTCATTCGTAACCGAGCGACTTGAGCGCTCTTTCGTCGTCGGCCCAGCCGCCCTTGACCTTGACCCAGGTTTCCAGCCAGACCTTGCCGCCGAACAACGCTTCCATGTCGCGGCGGGCGTCGGACGAAATGCGCTTCAGGCGCTCGCCGCCCTTGCCGATGACGATGGCCTTGTGCGCCGCCCGGTCGACGACGACGGCGGCATGGATGCGGCGCAAGTCCCCTTCCTGCTCGAATTTCTCGATCTCGACGGCAATACCGTAAGGCAGTTCCTCGCCGAGATTGCGGAACAGCTTCTCGCGCAGCAGTTCGGCGGCGAGGAAGCGCTCGGGCCGGTCGGTGATGTCGTCGGCGTCGAACATATGCTCGGCTTCGGGCAGATAGGGGGCGGCCGTCTTCAGCAACTCGTCCAGCGCCAGGCCCTTCTCGGCGCTGACGGGGACGATGGCCGCGAACTCGTATTCCTGCGCCATTTTCTCGATGAACGGCAGCAAGGCCGCCTTGTCCGCCATCCGGTCCACCTTGTTGATGACCAGCAGCACCGGCTGCCCTGCCGGCATCAACCTGAGCATGTCGCGTTCCGCGCCGCTCCAGCGCCCGGCCTCGATGAGGAAAAATACGACATCGACGCCGGCGAGCGTCTGCGTAACGCTGCGGTTCATGAGGCGATTGAGCGCGTTCTTGTGCTGGTGCTGGAATCCCGGCGTATCGACGAATACGAACTGGCAATCGTCGTCGCGAATAACTGTGGTGAGAATGCCGCGCACCTGATGGCGCGTGGTCTGCGCCTTGTTCGAGGTGATGGTGACTTTGGCACCGACCAGTCGATTGGTCAGCGTCGATTTGCCGACGTTGGGCCGGCCGACAATGGCGAGCGTTCCGGTTCGCGTCGTCATTTGGATTGATTCAGCGCAGCGATCGCCGCGTGCGCCGCCGATTGCTCGCCGGCGCGCCGGCTGCCGCCTTGTCCGCTGACACGGATGCCCAGCGCCGGTACGCTGCATTCGACCTCGAATTCCTGCGCATGGGCTTCGCCGCGCGTGGTAACCAGAGCGTACTGCGGCAGCGGCAACTTGCGCCCCTGCAGGATTTCCTGCAACTCGGTCTTCGCGTCCTTGCCCGAATCCTTGGGATCCACCTTGTCCAGCAGCGGCTGGTAAAGCCGCTCGATGATGGCCGCTGCGACCTCGAATCCGGCATCGATATAAATGGCGCCGAAAATCGCTTCCAGGCCGTCGGCAAGAATGGAGGGCCGTCTGAAGCCGCCGCTTTTCAGCTCGCCCTCGCCCAGGCGCAAGTAGTTGCCGAGGTCGAGCACCTGCGCGACGCCGGCCAGGGCTTCCTGACGCACGAGGTTGGCGCGCTGCCGCGATAGTTCGCCTTCCCGCAGCCCGCTATAGCGCTGGTACAGCAGCGTGGCAATCACGCAATTGAGGACGGAGTCGCCAAGGAATTCCAGGCGCTCGTTGTGGGGAGAACCGAAGCTGCGATGGGTCAGGGCTTGCAGCAGCAATTCCGGCCGGGCGAACTCGTGCCCAAGTACCGACACCAAGCGGCCAACGGGTATCACTGCGACGAAGAACCCTCGAAGTCGATCACCAGGCTGACGGGGCCGGTCAAGTGAATCCTCTTCGAGTACGAGAAGGCGATGACGATCTCGTTGCCTTCCTTGCTGATGTCGAGATCGGCGCCGGTTACGGCCGTCACGTTGTCTATCGACTTGCGCTTGTCGAAGTTGAGGCGGATATCGGCCACGCTTGCGCCGCGCGTGTTGGGGTCCATGGCCGTCGCCTTGATCGACTTCGTGACTGCGTAGTACTCGATCACGTCGGGAGCGACCTTGATGCCGACCAGCGCCACCAGAATGAGCAGGGCGCAAACGAATATCATGCTGACCATCGTCAGCCCGCGCTGTTGTTTCATGTTCCCCTCGCTCATCGAAACGCCCCTATCCGCTGAAGGTCGCTGAAATTGAACCAGATGAAAAATGCCCTGCCGACCAGATTCGCGTCGGGCACGAAGCCCCACACCCGGCTGTCCTGGGAATTGTCGCGGTTGTCGCCCATGACGAGGTAGTTTCCGGGCGGCACCTCGCAAACGAAGCCTTCGCTATTGTAGTGACATTTATCGCGGAACGGAAACTGCATGGTCTGGCCGACGAACGGCGGCGCCTCTTCTTCGATAAGGATTTCATGCTCGACCGTCGCCAGCGTTTCGCGGAAACGCGGCGTGACGATCATGCGGTCCTTGTCCTTGTAGTCATCGACCCGCTTCACCGCCATCGGCTGACCGTTGATCGTCAGCCGCTTGTTGAGATATTCGATCTTGTCGCCGGGCAGGCCGACCACGCGCTTGATGTAGTCGAGCGACGGATCGACCGGCCAGCGAAACACGACGACATCGCCGCGTTGCGGCGAATTCATTGCGACGATCTTCTTGTTGATGACCGGCAGGCGAATGCCGTAGGTAAATTTATTGACCGCGATGAAGTCACCGACCAGGAGCGTCGGAATCATGGAGCCCGACGGAATCTTGAACGGCTCAACGAGGAAGGAGCGCAGCACGAAAACGATCAGAATCACCGGAAAAAAGCTCGCGCCGTATTCCACCCACAAGGGTTCGCGGGCATCCGGCGCACGCCGCTTGCGGAACACGTAGCGGTCGGCAAGCCACAGCACGGCGGTCGCGACCAGCAGCAGAAAAAGGATCAGGGCAAAATTCATTCGGGCGTCCTCGGCATAATTTCTTGGACTCTCATTTGTCGTCGACGCGCAGCACGGCCAGGAAGGCATCCTGCGGTATCTCCACGCGGCCGACCTGCTTCATGCGCTTCTTGCCGGCCTTTTGTTTTTCCAACAGCTTCTTCTTGCGCGAAATGTCGCCGCCGTAGCATTTGGCCAGCACGTCCTTGCGCATGGCCTTGACGTTTTCGCGGGCGACAATGGTCGCACCGATGGCAGCCTGGATGGCGACGTCGAACTGCTGGCGCGGAATGATGCCGCGCATCTTGGCCGCGAGTTCGCGTCCGCGGTAGTGCGCGTTGGCGCGATGCACGATGACGGAAAGCGCATCGACCTTCTCGCCGTTGATGAGCACGTCGAGCTTGACGACGTCGGCCGCCCGGTATTCCTTGAACTCGTAGTCGAGCGAGGCATAGCCGCGCGACACCGACTTGAGCTTGTCGAAGAAATCGAACACGACCTCGGCCAGCGGCATCTCGTAGGTCACATGCACCTGGCGGCCATGGTAGCGCAGGTCTTTCTGGTTGCCGCGCTTGCCGATGCACAGGGTGATGACCGCGCCGAGGTAGTCCTGCGGCACAAAGATTTCGGTCGTGATGATGGGCTCGCGGATTTCCTCGACCTTCTGGACATCCGGCAGCTTCGAGGGGTTCTCAATGAAAATTTCCGTACCGTCGCGCATCAACACCTGATAGACCACCGTCGGCGCCGTGGTGATCAGATCCTGGTCGAACTCCCGCTCGAGGCGCTCTTGCACGATTTCCATGTGCAAAAGCCCCAGAAAGCCGCAGCGAAAGCCGAAGCCGAGCGCTTGCGAAACCTCGGGCTCATAGTGCAGCGAGGCATCGTTGAGTTGCAGCTTTTCGAGCGATTCGCGCAGGCCGTCGTACTGGTTGGCCTCGATCGGATAGAGGCCGGCAAACACCTGCGGCTTGATTTCCTTGAAACCCGGCAGCGCGACGGCGGCAGGCCGATCTGCCAGCGTCACGGTGTCGCCCACTTTCGCCGCCTGGAGTTCCTTGATGCCGGAAATGATGAAGCCCACCTGACCGGCGGAAAGCGTCTCCTTTTGCAGCGACTTGGGCGTGAACACGCCGACCTGCTCGCACAAATGCACGGAGCCTGCGGCCATCAACTGGATGCGATCCTTGGCCTTCAGCGTACCGTCGATGACACGCACCAGCATGACGACGCCGACATAGTTGTCGAACCACGAATCGATGATCAGCGCCTTCAACGGCGCGGACACATCACCCTTGGGCGGCGGGATGCGGGCGATGACGGCTTCGAGGATGTCGTCGACGCCCATGCCGGTCTTGGCCGAGCACGGCACGGCATCGGTGGCATCGATGCCGATGACGTCTTCGATTTCCTCCTTCGCGCCCTCGGGATCGGCCTGCGGCAGATCCATCTTGTTCAGCACCGGCACCACCTCGACGCCGAGTTCGATGGCCGTGTAGCAGTTGGCCACCGTCTGCGCCTCGACGCCCTGCGAGGCGTCGACAACCAGCAGCGCGCCTTCGCATGCCGACAGCGAACGGCTCACCTCGTAGGAAAAGTCGACATGCCCCGGCGTATCGATCAGGTTCAGGTTGTAGCGCTGCCCATCCTTCGCCAGGTAGGAAAGCGCGGCCGTCTGCGCCTTGATGGTAATGCCGCGTTCGCGCTCCAGGTCCATGGAGTCGAGCACCTGCTCCGACATCTCGCGATCGGACAACCCGCCGCAGCGCTGGATGATGCGATCGGCCAGCGTGGATTTGCCGTGGTCGATATGGGCGATGATCGAGAAATTGCGGATGTGCTGCATGGGGGAAATAAAAAAGGTGCTTATTCTTCAAGCACCTTGGGCGATCTGACGAGGTGCGGATTTTAGCTTAAACGGCCCAAATATTCACGCACTTTCGCTCCGTCGAGGAAGTAATGACAAAGTTCTATCCCGTCGGCTTCCAGCACGGGCACCCACTGGTCGTATTTCGCTTCGAGCACCGGATCGGCATCAACATCGACTACCTCGACGTCGAAGAAAAACTCGCCGCGCAGGGCTTCCAGCGCGGCGAGCATATCGGCGCACAAGTGACAGTATGTCCGGCCGAAGAGCGTCAGCTTCGCCCTACTTGTCACCGACGCCCTTGATGGTGATGAAGGTCTGGGCCTCGCCGCGACGCGCCAGCAGCGTGATCGTCGATGTCTTGTCCAGCTTGGCGATCAGTCCGTTGAACTGTTCGACCGACTTCACCTCACTTTGCACGCCCTTGTCGATCAGCGCCAGGATGATGTCACCGGGACGCAGGTCGGTACGCAGGCCGCCATTGCGAACATCCTCGACGACCAGGCCATGCTGGATTCCCAATTGTCGCTTCTGTTCCGCATTCGGCTCGGCGAGAATCAAGCCCAGCTTGTTGGCGGCCGCGGCTGCCGACTTGCCGCCGCGCGTGGCGCGCCCCGCCACCTTGTCTTCCTGTATTTCGCCAACGGTGACGGATATATCCCGAGTCGCCCCCTTGCGCCAGACCTGCATGACGGACTTGGCTCCCGGCCGGGTATTGCCGACGACGCGCGGCAGGTCGCTCGACTGGTTCACCGTCTTGCCGTCGAACTTGAGGACAATGTCGCCGGCTTCGATGCCGGCCTTGTCGGCGGGACTGCCCTTCTCCACCGTCGTCACCAACGCACCGTGCGGCTTCTGAAGGCCGAACGAATCGGCGAGTTCCTTGGTGACCTCCTGAATCACCACACCGAGACGACCGCGGCTGACCCGGCCGTTGGACTTGAGTTGGCTCTGTATCTCCATCGCCACATCGATGGGGATGGCGAAGGCAATACCCTGATAGCCGCCGGAGCGGCTGTAGATTTGCGAATTGACGCCGACCACCTCGCCCTTCATGTTGAACAGCGGGCCACCCGAGTTGCCCGGATTGATCGCGACGTCGGTCTGGATGAAGGGAACGTAGGTCTCCTGCGGCAACGAACGGCCCTTGGCGCTGACGATACCGGCGGTCACGCTGGCGTCGAAACCGAACGGCGAGCCGATGGCAACCACCCATTCGCCGACTTTCATCTTGTTGGGATCGCCGAGTTTGACGACCGGCAGACCGCTGGCGTCGATCTTGATCAAGGCGACGTCGGTACGTTTGTCCGCGCCCAATACCTTGGCCTTGAATTCGCGTTTGTCGGTCAGCTTGACGAGTACTTCGTCGGCGCCGTCGACAACATGGGCGTTGGTCAGGATGTGACCGTCGGCACTGATGATAAAACCCGAACCCAGCGACTGATTCTTGAATTCGCGCGGTACGCCGGGCATGGGGTGCGGCATGAAACGCTTGAACATCTCGGCGGCCGGATCGTCCTCGTCGAACGGAAATTGCGGCGCCGTTCGACTCTGCTTGATCACCTGAGTCGTGCTGATGTTGACCACTGCCGGCCCCTGCTTTTCGACCAGGTCGGTAAAGTCGGGCAATTCCCTGCCTTGAGCCGCAGCCCAGAGCGGGAAGGCGATCAGGGAGAAAAATACGAGAAGTCGGTTGAACATACTCAGGCTTCCTTGTTGAAAATGATAACGGGGTCTTTGAGTCGCAGTTCTATCCAGGGTTCCCTGCCGCGCGCAAACAAGCGGTCCGAGAAGCGCAACAGCACCAGCCCGATCAGCAGGCCGATTACCGCACCAGCCACCGCCGCCAGGCTTTCGCCATCCCATGCCGTCCCTGCTGCTGCGCCGCCGATGACGAACAGCAGCGGCATCAGATAGGACAGTGCGGCAGCCTTGACCACCGCGCCGTCCGGAACCGCGACCAGCACGCGGTCGCCGGGCCGCGCCCCTATGGTATTGGGCACCGCATAGCGGCGCGGTCCCGCCTGCGGCTTGCCGCAGTGCCCCTTGTCGCCGCACTGGCCGCAGGCCGAGGCTATTTCCGTCACCTCGATCACGGCAAATCTGCCATCGAGGCGGGTGACAATGGCTTCGTTCTCCGTCATTTCCGCTCTATCCCGTCGGCAAGCATCTTCAAGCTCGCCGGCGGAACATCTCCCATGACGACGAGCAGGTAGTCACCGACGACGCGCTTGTAGATATTGACGCTGCCCATCACGAATGGCCCCGTCTCGGGCTTGTTGCCCGCCAGCGGCTCGATGAAAACCGATATCGCCGCCAGCCCGTCGGACAGCAGGATGTGCGTCATTTCCGGCATTTCCGGCCGTACCTGGCGCCGCATCGCCATGACCTTGCGGAATCCGGGCAACTGCGTGTGGAACGCCCAGTGGTTGTCCTCGCCTTGCGCGGTACGCACGTTGACCACCCTCCAGCCGGGCGCATGTTCGTCCGCACGCGCCTTCAGTGCGCTACGATCGACCGGGCCACCGATGCGCAACTCGGTAAAGGCAAAGGTCTCAATCGCCTCGCCGCGGGCGCCGACCAGACCGGCCTTCAACAGTAGTCCGGAACGGGTGTCGATCCAGAACTGGTGACCGTAACGCAGGCCGTCTTTCGGCTCGATGACGATGGATTGACTCTCGAATCCGGCCACCCTGTCCGTCGCCCCCTTGCGTAGCGTGTAGTACTCGGAAAGACCGGCGAGGCCGGCCGGCAAGAGCGCCGGAAACGCCCGGCGGCTCGAACTGCGCCGCTCGATGATGAGCAGATGGCTCTCCGGCAGAAAGCACTTTACCTCGTCGTTATGACGCAGCACCTCGCGCGGACTGCCGTCGAGAACTTCGAGGCGTTCCATCTCGTTGCCGGATTCCACCAGATGGGTGATACGCGAGGTCTCGGTCTGGGCGCCATTCTGATAGACGAAGGTACCGGCATAGGTCAGTTTGCGGGCCGCATCGGAAACCCGCAGCAGCCATTGCAACGCATCTGCGGACGCCTCGGCCCAGGCGGGAATTGCCAGGCATAGACCGACGAGTGCTACGGCCAACCGGTGTTTCATTTCGCGCTTGCCGGCCTCGTCGCGGCCACGGTGCGAATGTTCCCGGTACCGCCGCGGAATTGGAGAAAACTCGATTGCGCCTGATGAGCGACAAGGTATTCCTGCATGTCGCCGGAAGCCGTGCGCACAGTCTGAGCGACGACGGGTTCGTTCTGCGCGAGCAAGGCAACCGCGTCGGGCCCCTGGCTGCCGGGGGTTCCGAACGCCATCCAGCCCACCACCGTGACGCCCGCCAGCGTCGCCGCCAATGCCAGCGCGGAACGCTGCCAGCCCCTTGCGCGCGTCGTCTGGCGCGGGGCGAGGACGACGGGATCGTCAACCAGCGTAGCCATGACGCGGGAAGCGATGTCCGCACCGAGCATGTCCTTGCCCTTCAGCGCCTCCCCGATCAACAGGTATTCTTCCCAGCGGTCGCGCAAGTCGGAATCGCGTTTCAGCGCATCGAACAGAAGCCTCTCGTCATGCTTGTCGAGTTCGCCGTCAAGAAGCCCGGATAGCTTGGTTTTCATACTCTCGTCACCTTCTCACCAACGTTTATCGGCGCCAGTATCCAATAGGGGGCGCAGTTTATCGGCAATCGCATCGCGCGCACGGAAAATACGCGACCGAACGGTACCGATCGGGCAGTCCATAACCTGCGCAATTTCCTCGTACGACAGACCGTCGATCTCGCGCAGCGAAATTGCGGTACGCAAATCTTCGGGCAATCTGTCCATCGCGGCATTCACCGTTTCGGCAATCTGCTTCGACATCAGCAGGCGTTCAGGCGTATCGGTATCGCGCAACAAATCGCCCTCGGCATACGTTTCGGCCTCCTCGCTGTCGATCTCCGTCGTCGTCGGCGTGCGGCGGCCGTTGGACACCAGCCAGTTCTTCGCGGTATTGACGCCGATGCGATACAGCCATGTGTAGAACGCGCTTTCGCCCCGGAAATTCGGCAAAGCCCGATAAGCCTTGATGAACGTCTCCTGAGCCACATCTTCCACCTCGGCAGAATCCCGAATCATGCGCGACAGCAAACGCATCAACTTGCGCTGATACTTTGCCACCAGCAAGCCATAAGCCTGCTTGTCGCCCGACTGTACGCGCTCAACGAGCGCCTGATCTGCTTCGCGGTCTCCCATGTGCCCTGTTTGACTGTGCAAGCCTTGCGGCTGATTGGGTCAGTATACCTGAACAAGGTACTCGGGAATTCCGCTCCCACAGCGTCTTTCCGCTGGTTAAAAGACCCAGCCCCGCGCGAATAGTTCCTTCGCCGTTACGGGCGCTTGCAGCAATCTGCATGCTATATTCTGCCGCCTATGGCACGCGACGACCTTCGCCACTATGACGTTCTTGTAATCGGCAGCGGCCTCGCCGGGCAATCGATTGCATTGCGCCTCGCCGAATCCCGGCGCGTCGCTCTCGTCACCAAGCGCACCCTCGAAGACACCGCGACGGCGTGGGCGCAGGGCGGCATTGCCGCAGTACTCGACAAAGCCGATTCGGTCGAGGCGCATATTCAGGACACTTTCACCGCCGGCGCCGGGCTTTGCAGCCAGGCCGCCACGCAATTCGTCGTCGAACACAGCACTGCCGCCATCGAATGGCTGATCGCCCAGGGCGTACCGTTCACGCGCGACAACACGCCGTTTGGCTACCATCTGACGCGCGAAGGCGGTCATAGTCACCGCCGCATCATCCATGCCGCCGATGCCACCGGCGCTGCCGTGCAGGGAACGCTGACGGAGAAAGTCCGCAATCATCCCAATATCGCGGTGCTGGAAAACCACATCGTCGTGGACCTGATCACCGGTGCCAAGCTCGGCCTAAAGAGCCAGCGCTGTTGGGGCGCCTACGTTCTCGACATCGACAACGACCAGGTTTTTACGCTCGGCGCACAACACACCGTTCTCGCCACCGGCGGCGCCGGCAAGGTCTATCTCTACACGACCAACCCGGATACGGCCACCGGCGACGGCGTGGCCATGGCCTGGCGCGCCGGTTGCCGCGTCGCCAACATGGAGTTCGTGCAGTTCCATCCGACCTGTCTTTACCACCCGCACGCCAAGTCCTTCCTTATCACCGAAGCAATGCGCGGCGAGGGCGGCATCCTGCGCCTGCCCGACGGCACCCGCTTCATGCCCGACCACGACCCGCGCGCCGAACTGGCGACCCGCGATGTCGTCGCCCGCGCCATCGACTTCGAGATGAAGAAGCACGGTCTCGACTGCGTCTTCCTCGATGTCACGCATAAGTCGCCGATCTTCCTCGCCCATCATTTCCCGAACATCTACGCACGCTGCCAGAAGCTCGGCATCGACATCTCGCGCACGCCGATTCCCGTCGTTCCCGCGGCACACTTCACCTGCGGCGGCGTCCTCGTCGACCTGGCCGCGCGCTCCGACATCGCCGGTCTCTACGCCATCGGCGAAACCGCGTGCTCCGGCCTGCACGGTGCCAACCGGCTGGCGAGCAACTCGCTGATCGAGTGCGTAGTGTTCGCGGAAGCCGCCGCCCGCGACATACTGGCCGACCGGCAAAGAAAATTGCCCAAGCTGCCGACCTGGGACGAGAGCCGGGTCGGCGACGCCGACGAACAGATTGTCATCTCGCACAACTGGGACGAACTGCGTCGCTTCATGTGGGACTACGTCGGTATCGTGCGCACCAACAAGCGCCTCGAACGTGCCCTGCACCGCATCAAGCTGCTGGAACGCGAGATCGACGAGTACTACGCCAACTTCCGCGTCAGCAACGACCTGATCGAGTTGCGCAACCTCGTCCTCACAGCTCACCTCATCATCCGCAGTGCCCAGCAGCGCAAGGAAAGCCGCGGTTTGCACTTCAGTCGCGACTATCCGGAGATGCTGACCAAGGCCAGGGACACGGTGCTGCGCCCGCACTGATTCAACCGCCCTGCGCGGCTTTCCAACGCAGCCATAAACGTAGTTGCCGATAGTCCTCGGCATCGAGCGCATCGGGCGGAAGCGTCAGCGCTAGGCTGCGATCTGCCAGTTTCAGCCGCAACACACACAACCACGGGAATACGGTCGTCTGCGGATGAACTGCCGCTTTGGCGCTCGTTCCGTCATGCCGTTCGACATCGAGACTGCCGTCGGCCAAGAGCGTCAACGCCCGGACGGGGCTCTGTAGAACATGGCGCCGCAAATAGAACGTCAGCGACGACGCCAGTACCGCCCAAAGCGTGAACTTAATGAAAAGGGATAGCCCTGTCGGCACCACCCCTGCCGCCGCAAGGCCGTGTGCAAGAACGAGTGCTGCAGCCAGCGCAAACGACGGCTTCGGTCGCAGCGTCAAGGGCAGTTGCACTGCCCTCTCCTCCGCTACACCCGCCGGAAAGCCAGCGTGCCGTTAGTACCGCCGAAACCGAAGTTGTTCTTCACCGCGACGTCGATCTTCATCGGCCGCGCCTGGTTGGCGCAGTAATCGAGATCGCACTCCGGGTCTTGCTCGAAAATGTTGATGGTCGGCGGCGCAATCTGATGATGAACCGCCAGGGCCGTTAGCACGGATTCAAGACCGCCGGCACCGCCGAGCAGGTGGCCGGTCATCGACTTGGTCGAGCTGACCACCAGCTTTTTCGCCGCGTCACCGAAGGCGAGCTTGAGGGCGGCGGTCTCGTTCTTGTCGCCCAACGGCGTCGAGGTGCCGTGAGCATTGACGTACTGCACTGCGTCGGCGTTGATGCCGGCATCCTTGAGCGCGTTGACCATGCTGCGCCGTGGGCCGTCGGTATCGGGTGCCGTCATGTGATAGGCATCGCCGCTCATGCCGAAGCCGATAAGCTCGGCATAAATCTTCGCGCCGCGCTGAATCGCGTGTTCGTATTCCTCGATCACCATGACGCCCGCACCTTCGCCGAGGACAAAGCCGTCGCGGCCCTTATCCCAGGGACGGCTGGCCGTGGCCGGATCGTCGTTGCGCGTGGATAGCGCCTGCGCCGAAGCGAAGCCGCCTATCGCCAGCGGCGTCACGGTCGACTCGGCGCCGCCGCAAACCATGACGTCGGCGTCGCCGTACTGGATCATGCGCATGCCGGTACCGATGGCGTGCAGGCCCGTCGTGCAGGCCGTCACCACCGCTATGTTGGGTCCTTTGAGGCCGAACATGATCGACAGGTTGCCGGAGATCATGTTGATGATCGTGCCGGGAATGAAGAAGGGCGATATCTTGCGCGGCCCGCCGCCGAGGTAGTCGTTGTGCGTCTCCTCGATCAGTTGCAGCCCGCCGATGCCGGAGCCGATGTTCACCCCGATGCGCTCGGCGTTTTCCGGCGTCACCACCAGGCCGGAATCGCGGATCGCCTGAATACCCGCCGCCATGCCGTAATGGATGAAGGTATCCATACGGCGAGCCTCTTTGGGCGACAGGTAGGCGCCGACATCGAAACCCTTCACCTCGCCGGCGACGCGCGACTTGAAGGCCGTGGCGTCGAAACGGGTGATGGCGCAGATGCCGCTCTTGCCGGCAAGAATGTTGTCCCAGGCTTCGGGGACGGTATTGCCAACCGGCGAGATGACACCCAGGCCGGTCACGACGACTCTACGGCGCGACAAGATAATCTCCAGCGATGACGGGGGTTGTGATGCGCAGGATCGCGCGGCTTACTTCTTGTCGTTCTTGTTGATGTAGTCGACGGCCTGCTGGACCGTGGTGATCTTCTCGGCTTCTTCGTCCGGAATCTCGCACTCGAACTCTTCTTCGAGGGCCATCACCAGTTCGACGGTGTCAAGCGAATCGGCGCCCAGATCATCGACGAACGAAGACTCGTTCTTGATGTCGGCCTCGTTGACGCCCAGTTGCTCGGCGACGATCTTCTTGACACGTTGTTCGATGTTCTCCATTTAATACTCCTTCCCTGATAGTCGGGTGTGGTGTGAAAACTTCAGTTTCAGCGCAGGCCGATGCGGCGAAGCGAAACTTGTTTATTTTATCAAAAAGCGGACGACAGTCCCGTTACAACTAAAGTCATGCGCTAAACCATGAACATGCCGCCATTCACATGAAGGGTCGTTCCGGTGATATAGCCTGCCCTGGGGCCGGCCAGGAACGCCACGGCGGCGGCGACGTCGTCGGCCTGGCCGAGACGGTTCAGCGGAATCTTCTGCAAAATCGCGGCACGCTGCGCATCTCCCAGCGCCTTGGTCATATCGGTATCGATCAACCCCGGCGCCACGCAATTGACGGTGATGTTGCGACTGCCCAGTTCCTGCGCCAGGGCGCGGGTCATACCGGCGACGCCGGCCTTGGCCGCACAATAATTCGCCTGCCCGGGATTACCCGACGAACCAACCACCGAGGTAATGTTGATGATGCGCCCATGTCTGGCCTTCATCATGGCACGCATGACAAGTTTGGAAAGACGGAATACCGCCTTCAAATTGGTATCCAGCACCGCATCCCATTCCTCTTCCTTCATGCGCATAGAGAGGTTGTCGCGGGTGATACCGGCGTTGTTCACGAGTATCGAGACGGCGCCGAATTTCTTTTCGATGCCGCCGATGGCTGACTCGCAGGCCGCCACATCAGTCACGTCCAGCACGGTTCCCTCACCGGCAACGCCTGCTGCGTCGAGTGCCTTCTGTATCTCTACGGCACCGGTCGCCGAGGTGGCGGTACCAACCACCGTGGCGCCTTCGGCACCCAGCGCCAGAGCAATGGCGCGGCCGATGCCGCGCGTGGCTCCGGTAACGAGTGCGATCTGTCCTTGCAGCGAGTTCATTCCCTATCCTTTCACCGCAGCCAGGGCCGCATCAACGCCAGCCAGATCAGCCATGGCGCCGCCGATCATACCGTCGGCGCAACGTTTGACCAAACCGGCCAGCACCTTGCCCGGCCCGCATTCATAAATGTGCGTCACGCCAGCCGCCTGCATCGCCTGCATGGTTTCAACCCAGCGCACCGGCGCAGCAGCCTGACGGCCCAGCGCATCCTTGATCGCAGCCGGATCGGTGAGCGTAGCGACATCGACATTATTGAGCACCGCAATCTTCGGGGCGGCGAACGTCAGTTCGGCCAACCGCAGCTTGAGCTTCTCGGCCGCTGGCTGCATCAGCGCGCAATGGAAAGGTGCGGAAACCGGCAGCATCACGGCCCGTTTGGCGCCCCTGGCCTTGCAGGCATCGGCGGCGCGTTGCACGGCGGCGGCATTGCCGGCGATTACTGTCTGTTCCGGCGCGTTGAAATTCACCGCTTCGACCACTTCGCCTTGCGCGGATTCCTCGCATACGGATTTGATCGCCCCAACATCGAGGCCGAGAATCGCCGCCATGGCGCCCGTCCCGGCCGGTACAGCCTCCTGCATCGCCTTGGCGCGCAGCTCGACCAGCGGCACCGCGTCCTTAAGTTCAAGCACGCCGGCAGCGACGAGCGCCGCGTACTCGCCCAGGCTGTGGCCGGCGACCATGGACGGCAGCGGTCCACCCTTTTCCAACCAGAGCCGATAGACCGCGATACCCGCCGTCAGCATCAGCGGCTGGGTATTGACCGTCTGGTTCAGCGCTTCCGCTGGACCTTCAGTCACCAACTGCCACAGGTCGCGGCCAAGCGCTTGCGAAGCCTCGGCAAAAGTGGCGCGAACGACAGGACTATCGCCATAGGCCGCCATCATGCCTAGCGATTGCGAGCCCTGACCGGGAAACACGAGTGCAAATTTCATATCCCTGTCCAAATCTAATACTTGAGGAGCGCCGCGCCCCAGGTGAACCCACCGCCGACGCCTTCGAGCAGCACTGACTGGCCGCGTTGAATCTTGCCGTTGCGTACGGATTCGTCCAAGGCCAGCGGAATCGAGGCCGCGGAGGTATTGCCGTGCCTATCGACGGTAACGATGCAATTCTCCGCCGGCACATGAAGCCTCTTCGCCGTCGCGGAAAGGATGCGCACGTTGGCCTGGTGCGGCAGCAGCCAGTCCAACTGGTCGGTAGTCATGCCCGCCGCGTCCAAGACTTCATGGGCGACATCCGCCAGCACTTTCACCGCAAACTTGAAGACGGCTTGGCCGTCCATGCGCAGGAAGGGATCGCCGGTCACTTGCCCGCCGCTGATCTGACCCGGCACCGAAAGAATGCCGTGATGGCTGCCATCGGCGTGCAGCGCAGTGGCCAGCAAGCCCGGTTCGTCGCTTGCTTCCAGTATCACGGCGCCCGCGCCGTCGCCGAAAAGCACGCAGGTACCGCGATCGTTCCAGTCGAGAATGCGCGAGAACACCTCGCTGCCAACGATCAGGGCACAACGGTGGGAACCGGAGCGAATGAACTTCTCCGCAATCGATAGCGCATAGACGAAGCCGCTGCATACGGCCTGGAGGTCGAACGCGGCGGCGCCGTTGGCGATGCCGAGCTTGGCCTGCAACAGTGCTGCCGTACTGGGAAAAATGTAGTCGGGCGTCGAGGTGGCGACGATGACCAGATCGACATCTTCCGGCTTGCGCCCCGCCGCTTCCAGTGCGTTGCGGCAGGCTGGCAACGCAAGGTCGCTGGCCGTGACGCCGACGCCGGCGAGGTGGCGCATTTTGATACCGGTACGCTCGACGATCCACTCGTCGGAAGACTCAAGATGACGCGCAGCGATCAACTCGCTGTTGCTGATAGCGGTGCCGGGCAGGTAACTGCCGGTGCCGGTGATGCGGGAGAATTGTTTTGTCATGCGGCGAGAGACATGGATTGGGCCATGCGCGATGCAATTTTTTCCGGCAGGCGCTGACGAGCCGCCTCGGCCGCCCGCTCCAGCGCGGTGAAGAAAGCCAGGACATCGGCGGAACCGTGGCTCTTGACGACGATGCCCTTCAACCCCAGCAGGCTGGCGCCGTTGTAGCGGCGGTGATCGAAACGGCGCTTGAAGGCGCGGATCGCCGGCAGCGCCATCAGCGCCCCGAGCTTGGTCAATACGTTGCGCGAAAACTCTTCCTTGAGGCTGTTGCCTATCATTTGTGCCAATCCTTCGGAAGCCTTGAGCACCACGTTGCCGACGAAGCCGTCGCAGACCACGACATCGACCGTACCCTTGAAAATGTCGTTGCCTTCGACATTGCCGTAATAGTTGAGACCGCTCGCGCGCAACAGTTCGGCGGCGCGCTTGACGACTTCGTTGCCCTTGATATCTTCCTCGCCGATATTGAGCAGGCCGACGCTGGGACGCTCCTTGTGTTCAAGCGCGGATACCAGCATGGCGCCCATGATACCGAATTGCAGCAGGTGCTCGGGTTGGCAATCGACGTTGGCGCCGAGGTCGAGCATATACGTGTAGCCCTTGGCGCTGGGCAGTATGCTGGCGATGGCAGGCCGGTCTATGCCCGGCAGGGTCTTCAATACGAAGCGAGAAATCGCCATCAGCGCACCGGTGTTGCCGGCCGACACGGCCGCGTCGGCGGCGCCTTCCTTGACCAGGTTGGCGACCACGCGCATCGACGAATCCTTCTTGTTGCGCAGGGCGCTGGCGACGGGCTCGTCCATGGCCACGACTTCGCTGGCGTGGCGCACACGCAAGCGCTCGCCGAACTCCGCGCCGGACTTGGTGGCGAGATAGGGGCGCAAGTCGTCCTCGCGGCCTACGAGAATGACGGCGCAATCGGTGTCGCAGCGGAGGAAGTCGAAGACTGCCGGGATGGTGACCTGGGGACCATGGTCACCGCCCATGCAATCTACGGCGATGGTAACTGCCATCGTAAAAAACGGCCGGGTGCGCTTACCGCAACCGGCCGTATTGGGCGGGAAAAATTATTCGCCCTTGGCCTTCAGCACCTTCTTGCCGCGATACACGCCCGACGGGGAGATGTGGTGACGCAGATGCACCTCGCCCGTGTTCGGCTCGACGGCCAGCGGCGGATTGGTCAGGAAATCATGGGCGCGATGCATGCCGCGCTTGGAAGGCGATTTCTTGTTCTGCTGGACGGCCATATTGCTACTCCTTACTCAATGATCTTTCAATTTAGCCAGCGCCGCGAACGGCGATGGCCTCTGTTCTTCAGCCGCAACGGGCGGCTGGCAATCCTCATGTCGCGGCGCAATCGGCAGCGCCAGCAGCACCTCGTCTTCGACCAGCGGCAACACAGCCTGTGCGCCACTTGCCTCGATGGCATCCGGCCCGTCGTCTTCCAGTTCGTCGTCGGGCCATTCCGCGCCCGGCGCCAACAGCATCAACCGGCTGTCGATGTCGAGCGGGTAGGGCAGCGACGACAAACAACGCTGGCAACGCAAGTTCAAACTGCCGACGATGCGCAAATCCAGAAACGGCTTGCCTTCGCCATCCTTGCCGCCGCGCAGTTCGCATTCAAGCGAACCGGCAGTGTCGAAAAGTGCATCCGCCAAACGCCCCAGCTTCGCTACCGGCACAGCCCCGGCGATAACGCCGCCGTCACGCGCAAATTCCAGGCTGGCGATGACCGACTGGTCGAACAACTGATTCGTTTGGTACGACATAAAGGGTGCGGATGCTATCATGCCCCCCGCTTCCAAGTCAAAGAAATTACAGGGGAAAAACACCTATGTCGCGCCTTGTCCTGGCCTCCACTTCACCCTATCGCCGCGAACTGCTGGGCCGGCTGCAAGTCCCGTTCGAAACCGTGGCACCGGATGCCGATGAATCTCCATTGCCCGGCGAAACTCCCGCCGCGACCGCCGAACGGCTGGCCGAAGCCAAAGCCCGTGCGGTTGCCACGCGCTTCCCCGATAGTCTCATCATCGGCAGCGACCAGGTCGCCCACATGGGCGAAAAGCGCTTCGGCAAGCCAGGCACCCGCGACAAAGCCATCGCCCAATTGCGCACCATGAGCGGGAAAAGCATCGTTTTCCACACCGGGCTATGCCTGCTCAACACCGCCAGCGGCCGCGTCCATCTGCGCGGGATTCCGACGGAAGTGCGCTTCCGCGAGCTTTCCGACGAGGAAATCCTGCGCTACCAGGACAAGGAGGACGCCCTCAACTGCGCCGGCAGCGCCCGCTCCGAGGGACTTGGCATCGCCTTGCTCGAATACATGCGCGGTGACGACCCCAACGCGCTGGTCGGCCTGCCTCTGATTGCCCTGTGCGACATGCTGCGCGCCGAAGGGGTTTCGCTGCCTTGACCCCGGGAACCCTGTTCCTTCTGCCCACGGCGCTGGGCGACACTGCATGGCAAGCCTACCTGCCGCAGGCAACCCACGACATCGCCTGTCGCCTGACGCATTTCGTCGTCGAGAACGCCAAGACCGCCCGCGCCGAACTCAAGCGTATCGGTCATCCGCAGCCGATCCGCGAACTGTCCATCGAACAACTGCCGGAAAAACTTACGATCAGCGAGATCGAGCGCCTGCTGGCCCCCTTGGCGACGGGCACGGATATCGGCATCATGTCCGAAGCGGGCTGCCCCGGCGTCGCCGATCCCGGCGCACTGCTGGTGCGACGCGCTCACGCGCTAAGCTTCCCCGTCAAACCGCTGATCGGACCGTCGTCGCTGCTGCTGGCATTGATGGCCTCCGGCCTCGACGGTCAGCGCTTCGCCTTCCACGGCTACCTGCCGCAGCGGGAACCGGAGCGCGGCCAGAAGATCGCCGCACTGGAAAAAGAGTCGCAACGTCAGAAGCAGACGCAACTCTTCATCGAAACGCCCTACCGGAATACGCCGCTGTTTCAAGCACTGCTGTCCACTTGTCGGACGGACACGCTGCTATGCCTCGCCAGCGACCTCAGCTTGCCGACGGAAACCATTGCGACACGTAGCATCGCGGACTGGCACAAGGCGCCGCCGCCCGCGTTCGAGAAACGGCCTACCGTCTTCCTTTTACTCAGCGCAAGCTGACGCGCGACAACAGCCCCACCGCGCCTTCGGCCATCTCGGCGCCGAACTGCCGAGCAAATTTCTCGGCGAAATTCGGCTTCACCGTGTAGTCGCGCACCTCTTCGGCCTTGATGACGTCGCGGGCTACCGAATCCACGCTACCCAGCCCATCGGCCAACCCCAGTTCGACGCTCTTGGCTCCTGTCCACATCAGACCGGAGAACATGTCCGGCGTTTCCTTGAGCCGCTTGCCGCGACCCTTGCGCACGACATCGATGAACTGCTGGTGGATTTCGCCCAGCATCTCTTGCGCATGCACCTTGTGGCCGGCATTCTGCGGCGAGAAGGGATCGAGAAAGCCCTTGTTCTCGCCAGCCGTCAGCAAGCGCCGCTCGACGCCCAACTTGTCCATCGTGCCGACAAAACCGAAGCCGTCCATCAACACACCTATCGAACCGACGATACTGGCCTTGTCGACAAAAATCTTGTCCGCCGCGACCGCCACGTAGTAGCCGCCGGAGGCACAGACGTCCTCGACCACTGCGTACAGGGGAACCTGCGGATACTTGGCGCGCAGCCGGTGGATTTCGTCGTTGATGATGCCAGCCTGCACCGGACTGCCGCCGGGGCTGTTGATGCGCAGGACAATACCCGCCGTGCCCTTGTCCTCGAAAGCCGATTGCAGGGAACTGACCAGATGTTCGGCGTTCGCATCGCCCTTCTCGCGGATGACGCCGTTCAACTGCACCAGCGCTGTGTACCTGGTGCCATCACCCAATTTATCGCTATCGCCCCAATCGATGGCAAACACCAGAATCACGGTCAGGTAGGCAAAGCCCAGCAGCTTGAAGAATATCCCCCAGCGGCGACGGCGGCGCTGCTCCGTCAGGGCATCCAGAGCCAGTTTCTCGATGATCTTGCGTTCCCAGTCAGGGGCGTTGGGGCGGGTGTCGGACACGTCAATCGCTTTCGATCAGATAGACGCGGCCATCTCTTTCCTCTACGACAAGTGGCCGCAAACCCTTGCCATTACAGCGACCTCCGACACACGCTCCGGTTTCCGGGGCATAGAGCGCGCCATGTGTACCGCAAACCAAGTATAAACCCGTGAAGTCGAAGAACCGGCCCGGCTGCCAATCGATTTCCATCGGCACATGGCCGCAGCGATTGAGGTAGGCGTAGACGCGGCCGCGGTAGCGTATGGCGAAAGCCGGTGCCGGCCCCAACTGCCAGGTCACCTCGAAACGCACGCCATCGCCGCCATCGACGAGATCGCTGCCGGCGCAGATCAGGCGTTCGCGCGCAACCATGCCGTCATCTCGGCAACGCTGCCGGCGCAATGCAGCGGCGCTTCCGCTTCGAGCGATGCGCGCGGATGGGCGCCGTAGGCGACCGCGAGCGCCGCAACGCCGGCATTCTTCGCCATTAGCAGATCGTGGGTGGTGTCGCCTATCATCAACGTCGCTTCCGGCCCGACGCCGAACTCGTCCATCAGTTCTTCCAGCATCTGCGGATGGGGCTTGGAATGGCATTCGTCGGCGCAGCGCGTGGCGTGAAAATAGCTGCCGAGGCCGCTGTCGCCCAGGGCACGATCCAGGCCGACGCGGCTTTTACCGGTAGCGACGCCCAGCAGATATTCTCCCCGCGCCAGTTCTGCGATCAATTCCTGCGCGCCGGCAAACAGGTTCAACTCGTGGTCGCGGGAAAGGTAGTGGTGGCGGTAACGCTCGGCCACCTCGGGATAGCGCGCGGACTCCAGGCCGGGCAGCGCATGGCGCAGGGCGTCGATCAGGCCGAGGCCGATGATGTGGCGGGCGCGTTCTTCGCTGGGCGGCGGCAGGTCCAGATCGCGTGCGGCGGCCTGAACGCTATCCACGATCAAGCCCGCCGAGTCCATCAGCGTGCCGTCCCAGTCGAAGACGATCAGTTCGAATCTTTTGGCCATTGGCCCCATTCCCTTTTTTCGTTGGCGTCGAGGCGGGCGACGAATTCCGTCAGTTCCCGCGGCAGCGGCGCCGCAAACGCAAGCCCCTCGCCCGACAGCGGATGCGGCAGCGCCAATGTCGCCGCATGCAGGAACATGCGTTTGAGTCCCGCCTTTTGCAAGTCCTTGTTGAGGGCGAAATCGCCATATTTGTCGTCGCCTGCCAGAGGGAAACCGAGATGGGCGAGATGGACACGGATTTGATGCGTGCGCCCGGTCTTCAGTTCCACCTCGACCAGGCTGAAGTTCTGCCAGCGCGCAACCAGCCGGACGATCGAATGCGCCTCCTTGCCATCCGCCGCCACGCTGACGCGGCGCTCGCCTGCCGCCGTCAGGTACTTGTTGAGCGGCAGGCGCACATGCTGGAGCGCATTGCGCCAACTGCCCTTGACCAGCGCCAGATAACGCTTGCTGATCTCGCCGTCCCGGAACATGTCGTGCAGGCGGGTCAGCGCCGCGCGTTTCTTGGCCACCAGCAACAAACCCGAGGTTTCGCGGTCGAGCCGGTGGGCCAGCTCCAGCAGCTTGGCCTGGGGCCGGGCCCGGCGCAGTTGCTCGATGACGCCGAAGCTCACGCCGCTGCCGCCATGTACCGCAACACCGGAGGGCTTGTCGAGGACGATCATCGCCTCGTCCTCGAAGACGACGTCGAACTCCCGGGCCGGCGCCGCCGCCTTGCCGGACGGCGCTTCCGCGATGCGGATAGGCGGCACCCGCACCACGTCGCCAAGCTTGATCTTGTAGTCGGCGCCTATCCGCCCCTTGTTGACCCGCACCTCGCCGCTGCGCAGGATGCGGTAGATATGGCTCTTGGGCACGCCCTTGGCAAGGCGCAGCAGAAAGTTATCGATGCGCTGCCCGGCCGACTCCTCGCCGACTTCGAGCAATGTTGCCGAATCTTTGCATAAATCATTCATCTCAAATACAATGCGCCTCGGTTTGCCGTTCCGCGACGGCGCGCCCGACGGCCCGAAGTGGCGTCGGCGGCGACGATCCTGGAATGTTGTTGCACCCTCCGGCCAATCCGGTACGACGGCGCAACTTTGGTGTGGGACCCCGTGGCCTGAATATTGGCTCCGTCGAAAACCCCGCTCGCAGCAGCCCAACCCAGGGCACTTCGCTGGCCCGAAGCAGCGATACTACTAGAATTGCGCGCACCCGGCTTTACCGGCACAGAATGCTTGAGGCAGGCCTTCCTTCTAATACCAAGGCCTGCAACGAAAAACTTGACGACACTATTTTCATTCACCGAATGACACTGTCACCAACAAGCTAATCTAAACCGTCAGATACGAACCGTGTCTGACGATGTGCCGTGCCCTGCCTTGCGCGCGGGAGCACAAAATGAAACGCATGTTATTCAATGCGACGCAGGCCGAGGAACTCCGCGTCGCGATCGTTGATGGTCAGAAACTGGTTGACCTCGACATCGAATCGGCCGCCAAAGAGCAACGCAAGAGCAACATCTACAAGGCGATCATCACCCGCATCGAGCCCAGCCTCGAAGCCGCCTTCGTCGATTACGGCGCCGAGCGTCACGGCTTCCTGCCCTTCAAGGAAGTCTCCCGTTCCAATTTCAAACAAGGCATCGATGCCGGCAAGGCACGCATTCAGGATGCGCTGCATGTCGGCCAGGAACTCATCGTCCAGGTCGAAAAAGACGAGCGCGGCAACAAGGGCGCGGCGCTCACCACTTTCATTTCGCTCGCCGGCCGCTACCTGGTGCTGATGCCGAACAATCCGCGCGGCGGCGGCGTTTCGCGCCGCGTCGAGGGCGACGACCGCACCGAACTGCGCGACGTCATGGACCAGCTCGACGTGCCGCAAGGCATGAGCCTGATCGCCCGCACCGCCGGCATCGGCCGCGGCTACGAAGAGTTGCAGTGGGACATGAACTACCTGCTGCAACTGTGGCGCGCCATCGAAGGCGCCGCCACCACGCAGTCGGGCGCCTTCCTGATCTACCTCGAATCGAGCCTGGTGATTCGCGCCATCCGCGATTACTTCCACGCCGAAATCGGCGAAATCCTCATCGACACCGATGACATCTACGAGCAGGCCCAGCACTTCATGGCCACCGTGATGCCGGACAACGTCAATCGCATCAAGCGCTACCGCGACGACGTGCCGCTGTTCTCGCGCTTCCAGATCGAGCACCAGATCGAGTCGGCCTACTCGCGCCAGGTGACGCTGCCCTCCGGCGGCGCCATCGTCATCGACCATACCGAGGCCCTGGTCTCGGTCGACGTCAACTCCGGTCGCGCCACCAAGGGCAGCGACATCGAGGAAACCGCGTTGCGCACCAACTGCGAAGCCGCCGACGAAATCGCCCGCCAGCTTCGCCTGCGCGACCTGGGCGGCCTCATCGTCATCGACTTCATCGACATGGAATCGACCAAGAACCAGCGCGAAGTCGAAAACCGCCTGCGCGACGCGCTGCACTTCGACCGCGCCCGCGTCCAGATGGGCAAGATCAGCCGCTTCGGCCTGCTCGAACTGTCGCGCCAGCGCCTGCGTCCGGCACTCGCCGAAACCAGCTACATCACCTGCCCGCGCTGCACCGGCACCGGCCACATCCGTTCCACCGAATCGGCCGCGCTGCATATCCTGCGCATCCTCGAAGAGGAGTCGATGAAGGAAAACACCGGCGCCGTGCACCTGCAAGTGCCGGTGGACGTCGGTACCTTCCTGCTGAACGAAAAGCGCGCCGACATCGCCCGCATCGAGATGCGCCACCGCATCAATCTGGTGATCGTGCCGAACCGCCACCTGGAAACGCCGCAGCACGAAATCATTCGCCTGCGCCACGACCAGTTGAATCAGGAAGGTGTCGCGCTGGCGAGCTACCAGATGGCCGAAAAGCCCGCCGAAGAAACCTATCAGCCGCCTTCTGCGCAGAACGAAGCCAAGGTGACGAGGCCGGAAGCGGCCGTCAAGGGCATCACGCCCGATCAGCCGGCGCCCATCGTCGAGCCCAAGGCCGAAGTCAAGCCTCAGGCACCGCAAGAACCCGGCATCTTCGCCAAGATATTCTCCTGGTTCAATAGCAGCAAAAAGGAAGCCGAGCCGGCGGTCGAGAAGAAGACCGAGAAGCCTGCCCGCCGCGAGCGCGGCGAACGAGGCGGAGAACGTGGCCGCGGCGGTGAGCGTGGTCGTGGTCGCAAGGATGGCCGTGAGGATCGCGAAGAGCGCTCCGGCCGCAGCGAGCGCGGCGAACGCAAGGAACGCGGCGAACCGCGCCAGCCCAAGCGCGACGATCAGGCCAAACGCGAGGATCAGCCCAAGCGCGACGATCAGGCGGAAGGCCAGTCGGGCAGCCGCCGTCAGCGTCCCGAACGCCAGGAACGCGCCGAGCGTCCGCCCAAGGCGCCTCGCGCCGAGGCTGCCGCGCCTGCCGTAGTGGCAGCCGCCGCACCGCAGCCGGCCGAGGCTAACGGTAACGGCACACCGCAAAGCGAGACTCAAAGCGAAGGCCGCCGTCGCGGACGCCGCGGCGGTCGTGGTCGCGGAGAACGCCGCAACGAGGAAGGCACACCCAACGCAGACACCGAAGCCGGCGCCATGGT
>Ga0209516_1000045_pt1 | contig 46180 bp, 40 predicted proteins | sample Napbiome12C3dose_FD_187716 | JGI IMG/M metagenome (GOLD analysis project Ga0209516, IMG submission 187716) | Groundwater microbial communities from S. Glens Falls, New York, USA - Naphthalene biodegradation metagenome 12C3dose (SPAdes) (version 2) ... | reverse complement strand
GAGGTGGAGGCTGATTAGGCTGATCTTGTATACAAGTGCCGCTTTGGCAGGTGTAGCCGGAGGAACAGTTATCAATACTGCAGGTTTGTGCGCCGGTGATTCGGGTACAAGTTACTCCACTGGTATGGGTGGTATAGGTGCAAGTCTGAGTACCATTATTAGAGCAGGAATTTCCGGAAGCAGATAGCGAGCAAGTGCCGCATGTCAGTCCGGAGTTACAATTAGGAGGCGGAGCTAATGTATTACAGGCAGCCTGGCCACAAGCAGGGGAACTACCACCGCGATTACAAGGGACTTCAGTGTAACCTCCACAGTCTGCTTCATCAGGGAAAAGAGGGTCAACCGGATAATGATTAGCATTTACCTGAGTAGTCCCGGAACAGCATGTTTTATATGCTCCACCAATAGTACATTCACAAAATCCGGCATTCATGACAGGTGGATTTCCTGAATTATATTTATCACCGGTAGAACAAGTGTCACCAGATTCTATAAAAACGGTTTGACATATTTCATCTAGAGTAAAGATATCTTTAAATGTTTGATAGCACCCAAGTTTGGAATATTTAGTCCATGCATCACCATCACTACAGCGATCACCGCAATTTGTTACACCTATTCTTTCACTGTTCCAGCAAAGTCGAGTACTGTCGCACCCCACATCATTATCACACGAAGGAGCAGTAGAAGTAAAAGCTGGGGGAGCAGCGTAATACCCTTTAGTATAAGTGGTTCCTGCATAAACTCGTGAAGTTGAGATAAACACAAATGTAATAGAAAAAAGCAGGAATATTATAATTTTGCTTGGGGGCAGGTTTATATTCATTTTTTATTTTTGACTTGAAGGAAACATCTCTTTCATTTTGTCTATAGCAGGAGCAGCTTGTTGTCCGGTGCCTTGAATGATGTAAAAGAGCAAATCAAAATCACCGGCATTTTTTACACCAGTTTCTCCAATATGACCAAATACGGTACCTTTTTTTAGATCCGGAGAGCGCATATCATCAAATTGCAGATTACCAGTTACAATGTACCACGTAGGGTTAGGACTATTAGGATCAGCTATTTGAGCTTGAAAGCCTTTAAAAACTCCATTATCAGGTAATTTTGCTTTGGTAACTTTACCATCAACGGGCATTAACAGAGGTGTGCCAGGTGTTAGTCGCAAGCCTATTAAGGGTAATTTTTCTCCGTTAGGGTTTGCCCATTCTATTAATTCGGCTTGGGAGCAGGATTGGTTTTCGAGTAATAAGCATTTTCCTGGAACGGCAGTTTTTGGAAGTAAGGAAGTATTGTCTACATTAGAGGGTGAGGCAGAAAAAAAGAACGGTTTAAAAAGATAAAATAAAGAAATTAAAGTAACTAAAGAAAATAGAACTATTACTCCGAAGATTAGTCTTTTCCAAAACATCCCCATACTTTAATAATATGGAGAAGTAGATTTAAAAGTCAATGGCTCCAGGCCGGAGCTTCTTTGTAATAAGCGGTAGTATTAATTGTTGATCTCACTGATTCTGAAGATGCAATTGCTTGAGTAGTTGGCTTATTAAAACTTAATCCTGAAAACATCTCTTTCATTTTGTCTATAGCAGGAGCAGCTTGTTGTCCGGTGCCTTGAATGATGTAAAAGAGCAAATCAAAATCACCGGCATTTTTTACACCAGTTTCTCCAATATGACCAAATACGGTACCTTTTTTTAGATCCGGAGAGCGCATATCATCAAATTGCAGATTACCAGTTACAATGTACCACGTAGGGTTAGGACTATTAGGATCAGCTATTTGAGCTTGAAAGCCTTTAAAAACTCCATTATCAGGTAATTTTGCTTTGGTAACTTTACCATCAACGGGCATTAACAGAGGTGTGCCAGGTGTTAGTCGCAAGCCTATTAAGGGTAATTTTTCTCCGTTAGGGTTTGCCCATTCTATTAATTCGGCTTGGGAGCAGGATTCGGGGGGTAAAATGCCGCAGTCCTCTGCCTTTTTAGCCTCCAGGGGGGGAGGGGCTTTGGTAGATTCAGCTGCGGGAGCAGTAGTGGGGGTAACAGATGGTTTGGTGGCTGCTATAACTGTAGCAGTAGCTTCACCTGGTTTAGTGGCTTCAGTAATGCAGGCATTTAGAGCATCAATAGATGTATTGTCTGCAGCAGTTAAGGGGCGATTACTGGTGGCTATCTTCCAGCCTTCAACTGCATCCGGATTAGTCTGGCAAGCTATAGGCAAGCTGCCACCAATAGCAATAGGGGTGTGTCCCGGTTCTGGTGTAGTAGTGGATTTAGCTGGTTCAGGGGTAGAAATAGTTCTGACTTCCGCAGGTCTTTGTGGTACACAGGCAGTGAGAGCTAGGGTTGCAGCTGGGATACCTACAACAGCAGCAATTCCGGCAAATTTGCCGGAATTCCTAATTGGCCCTTTAAGGCTATTGGCAGCTGTTATATCAGCTTGGCTCGGACCAATAATTCCGGCAGCAGTATCAGGAGTCCTCATTAAGATTTCCCCCCTTGACTGAAAAAGCATTTTAAAGTACCGTTAATTAATAACGGTGTTTCCTGGGAAAAGGACGCTGTTATATTTTTTTGGTTTGAAACGGGCTCGTCCAAACCTCTATTTTTATTCATAAACAAAGTTTGTGATCTAAAGCTAGGCTTATAACTAATAACTTTTATTATACCACATTTTAGTTAAAATGGGGGATTTTTGGAGGGAAATTTACACTTACCTGGGTAAAACCGTAATGCCGGTAATTATAATCTGGCCGGTTTGCCAGTCTATTAACTGGTTTATGGAAATAAAATCTCCTACTTTCAGGTCTTCCGGTTTAATTTCTACCGGATAGATAACCGGAGTGCTGCTTTTTGAAGCTACCTTAGGCAATTTGCTTAAGAAAACTTTATTAGTGCTTTGATTAAGAAGTGTGATGGTTTGACCTCCTGCCTCTATAGTCCAGCTGTTTTCCTCTTTGGCCTTGAGAGTACCCTCAATCTGTTGTTGGATAAAAGCCCTTTTGATAAGTTTTGGATATTCGTTGGCTAGCTTTTGGGCTGCTTTGAGTCCGCGGTCTTTGGCATCTTCTTTTGGGGGGGGAGTGAAATCAGGTAAAGATGACTTATTTATTATATTTCTGGGGATAAAATAGGAGCCGGCTACTATTAAGCCTAATAAAACTAAAAGACCTAACAGCCAGCGGATTTTGATTGGTATATTTCCCATTAAATGCCTCTATCTTTAAGAGTAGATGGGGAGAGTAACTTTGTCAAGTTTTTAAAAAATGTTAAAATTGCCTCATGGTTAAGCTGAATGCAAAGGAATTGAGAAAAGGTAGAGTCAAGAAAAACGAGGTTTATATTATTTTGGATGATTATAACAACCCAAGTTTATCTAAGGCTGCATAGCCAGTCTCAACATCTGTTAAATTACCGCTTCTGATATGTTCAGCGAATTCATTAAGAGACATAAGGTGGAGTCTGATAAATTCCCTTTCTTCCGGGTTTGGTTCAGCTATTTTTATGCATCCGGTTGCTAAAAAGTTATGTCTAATCCTGTTAGAGTAAGCAGAGCCGTATGTACGGTTTATTGGAATAATATCTCCTTGATAGCCAGTTTCTTCTAAGAGTTCTCTTGTGATTGCTTCCACAGGAGTTTCATTTGTTTCAACATTCCCTCCGGGGAGCTCTAGTAAATATTTTTCTGGGCCTGGTCTGAATTGTCCAACAAGTATAACTTCATTCTTTGTAGTTATAGCAACAACGCAACAAGTTTCTCCCTCGTCGATTATTCCATAATCAGCTCTTGAGCCATCTGGCAGAATAAAAGTTTTCTTCAAGATTTTCCTGTGACCTGCACGAACGATTGATTGTTGATCCTTTTTCCATTCCAGAGACATATCATTTGCCTTTAAGCGAGTAGCCGCCGTCAATAAAGAATTCAGATCCTGTTATATAAGAAGCCTTGTCTGACAGTAGGAATAATATTAGAGATGCTACTTCTTCAGGTTTGCCGATTCTATTCAATAGAATACCGTTTTTGATCCGGGTAAAACTTTCTTCAGTCCAGTTTTTTATCTGATCGGTTTCTATATAACCCGGAAGGATGGTATTAATCCTAATTCCATTTCCGGAGTATTTTTTTGCCAAGCTTTTTGTGATTGAGATAACCCCAGCTTTAGTTGCTCCATAAGTCAGACTTGTAAAGGTAGACAAATTGGGAGATCCTTTTATAGAACTTACATTTACAATGCTTCCTCCGCCCTGTTGTAGCATTATTGGTATTGTCTCCTGACAGCAATGCACAGTTCCTAAAACATTAATTTTAAATTCCTCAATAGCTATTGTATCGTTGATATCCTCAAGTGAATCGCATTTATTGCCAAACCACCCCGCATTATTAACTAGTGCATCAATCCTGCCAACTTTTTGTTTTATGAGATGAAATTGTTTTTGTGTCTCTAATTTATTAGAAACATCAAAACAAGCTATTAATGATTGGGGTATTTCTGTTTGGACCTGTTTGAGTTCTTTAGATAATGATTTGCCATGTAAAATTACTTGATAGCCATTTTTTGCCGCTTGTAGGGCTATAGCTTTTCCGATGCCCCGACTTGACCCGGTTATTAATATTACAGGTTTATTTTTCATAATAATTACGAATAAATATGATAAAATTCATCTGAATTATAAAGACAATATATCACAAACCCTAAAAGTAGTGTAACTAATATGACTAAAACGGATTTTTTGGATACAGAGCTTTTGAGAAAAAAAGGAAGAGGTCTTTATTATTTGATTTCAAGGAACGAGATTAATTTAAACAGCGAAAAGTTCAAAGAAGAGATAGATGCCTTTTTAGCTACTATCAAAGATAAAGATCAAAAAATAATATTATTCCTCGATATACACTACTATGTATTTATTTCAATAGTCAGGAAAGCACTCGAAAACTCAAGGCTGGATTATCTTATCTGTGGAATAGGAGAAGTATTCGGGGGACAGCTTAAAAATAATAGATTACTAATTTCTTCGCTTGTCACCAATTTATTAGAAGGCAATAGAATGGTATTAGCAGAGAGGATGGTAATACTTACTAGTTATAAAGACATTATTGATTTAATTGAATCAGGCAAACTTCTTCGGATTACTGATAAAGAAGTATTTTTTTGTTATCGGATACAGTTGAGTAAATTAGTACACATAATAAAAAGTTTTCTGTCAACTACTTATGGGTCTTTGATTATTAAAGGGGAATCTAAAAATGAATTAAAAGTTCAATCTTTGGATCCGAATTTGTCTTACGAGGCATGCAATAGTCTAATAGAGCATATCAGAAACGATATTAGTTTTATTAGAACCAGAAAAACAGATATCAATATAAAAGTCAGAAAAAGTTCCGATAAGCATTTCTTCGGTGGTTCTCCAGCGAAGTTAGATATTTTCAAAGCGGGAGAAGGAGTTATTTTGAGGAAAACGGTTGTCGATAAAGGGTATGAAGGGAATGGGATTCCTAAATTAAGGAATGAAATAGAATTTATTAAGAAAATCAAACAAAACTATCCAAAATTTGGCGCATTTTACCCTCGGATTTTTTTTGAAAAAGTATCCACAAAAAAATTATTCTATGAAATGGAGTATTTTCCAAAAAGTCCTAATGTGGCGGACGGCATTGCCAATAAAACAATTTCCCCTAAAGATTTTTTTCTGAGTTTAGATCATTTGTTAACTATTGGTTTGGATGATGTAATAAAGCCTACCTCAAGATTGCTTACTGAGCAACAATCACTAACTAACTTGTATTCTTTGTATTTGCAAAGAGCTAGAGATAGAATGTTCAAGTTAGGCGATAATCCGTACAGATTTGATTTTCCAGTTGATGGCTACTTTGATATAAGGAGTCTATTTGGTCAGGGAAAATTAATTATCAATGGAAAAAAGTATCTATCACCGCTTTTAATACTTGAGAAAATAGATGCTAAGTTTAGGGATATCTTAAAACCAAGAATTGAAAGTATATGCCTTCATGGAGATCTAACCTTGTCGAATGTAATTTATATTAAGGATAAAAGACAATTTAAACTGGTTGATCCAAGGGGTTATTATGGATATTGGGATCCAATTTATGATTTCGGGAAGATCAAATTCACCTTAAGTGGTTTTAGAAAGTTAGTCATTCAGGAATTTGATTTATCAGTTGTTACTAATAGTTCGATCAATGTTTTCTCGTTAAAATTGAAAGGCAATTTTAAGGGAATAAAAAACTTAAATAAAATAAATGATTTATATATTAAGCATCTCGGAAAAAGTCAATATTTCAAATATATAGAAGAAAAGGAGCCTTTTTGGAAAGAGCGTATTCTTTTTGCCGAAGCGATACATTATTTTAGCGATATCCCGTTTCGTTTATACACAGATAAGTCAGTAAAAGTTCCATTAGGCTGTTTTTTAATAGGCACACAGCTTCTAGGTGAAATTTATTCAAGACTTATGAAGAAATATAATAAAGGTGGAAAAGCGGGTTAACAATGAAACTAAATGCAAAACAGCTAAGAAAGGGAAAAGGGGTAAGAGAAAAGGGGAAAGTGAGGAAACAGGAAATCTATATTGTCCTGGATAATGTTTTAGATACCTATAACATCGGGTCTATTTTTAGACTGGCAGATGCAGTGGCTGCCAAAAAGGTATATCTTTGCGGGGGATCAGAGACTCCGCCTAATCACCGGATTAAGAAAGCTTCCATTAATACTACTGAAGTAGTGGAATGGGAGTATTGTGAGACTGCCCTGGAAGCCATAAAAAAGCTCAAAAAAGAGGTAAAAAACATACAAATTCTCTCAATAGAACAGAGCTCTAAATCAATCCCTTATGATAAATTCGAGTATCAGTTACCTGCATGTTTGGTAGTTGGTCACGAAAGTGATGGAGTTTCCCGGGAAGTTTTGGAGATTTCTGATGCCATAGTGGAAATCCCCATGTTCGGGGTCAATATTTCCTTAAATGTTATGGTGTCGCTTGGAATAGTTTTATATCAGGCAATTGAGAAAACCTCTTAAGTTTGAATTAGAGTATAGCCGATCTTTTTGTGGCTTTCGATAATGTAATTATTAGCCTGCATGAAGGGATGTTTCCGCAGGCGGTAGATAAGCGCATCCAGGGCCCAGTCTGTAGCACCTTCTCCGGCATCTGCCGGATCCCAAACTATATTGAAAATCTCGTCTTTAGAAACGGTTCTGCCTAAGTTATTTCTTAAAAGTTTAAATAATTTGGCCTCTTTGGCTGGTAATTTAACCGGCATATTAGTTTTGATAAACTCTCCTAACAGGGGAGTAAAAAGCCGGTAATCGGGAGCGGTTTTTTGAACTATGCCGATTCCCAAAAGATATTCATCTACTTCTTCAATTGTTTTTCCCAAAGCTATCTTTTGCAGCTGCTTACGCTGGTGGTAATCCAGGTAGTCAATGAATTCTTTCATTTGCATTTTGACAAACCTATCCAAAAGCAGATTCTGTTTAGGGGAAGCTAAAAGTAGGTGTAAAAGCTGGTTGTGCCCGCCGGACAACTCGAGCAGCTCATTTAGGGTTTGGGTGGGAATCCTGGGTGCCGGATCAAGTTGAAGGAGTTTTTTTAGATCATTTGCAGAGTAGGGCTTGAAATACAAATATTTGGAATAAAAGGTGAGGTTTCCGCCACTGACTGCCTCCGGTGCCAAATCATGCAAAGGCTTGGTGGAGGTAAAAATCAGCACTGTTTTGCCTGGTTGGAGTGTAGTTAAAGCCTGTAAATTAGATAGAAAATTGGTGTCAAACTCCTTAGCTAATTGATCAAACCGGCTAAAGATTATTACCACTTTTTCATGCTTGGCAGCTAAATTTTTTATGATTTCTTTAGTTTCGATGAAAACCTGCTCGTCTGATTTGTCGTCAGGATTACCTTTGAGGTCCCTTAAAAACATCCTGTAGAATTCATGCTGGTTTAAGGTGGGCAGGGAATAAAGGTCAACATGGATAAAAGATGCCCACTTCTGACAAGCCAGGTATTTCAGAAAATAAGATACACCCACCCCCGGCATGGAGATAGTGACAAAAGATACTCCGGCATCAATCATGGCCTTGAACTCTTTTATTTTTTCCGGGGCAAAATTTAATCCCAGTTCAGCCTCTTTGAAATTGTAGATGGGTTTTAGATTCATAAACGTCAGGATTATATCAGTTTATAATCAAGCAGTCAAGTATCCCATAATATATGATAGGTGGCAAGGAGGTGGAGTGTTATGTCACCTGAAGGACAAAAATATGTACCACTGGAAATGAGTAAGGTAGTTAAGAAAGATCCAGTGTCTGGGAAAGCAGAAAGTTATCTAAGAACCGGAAGCTGGGGAGCCGCAACTAATAAAAGGTTATCAGTAGCCGGCAACTGGAGAAAATAACAGCACCTGCGGGCGGAAGAGCCCGTCCGCAGGAAAATATGAATCTAAAAACGTTAGGATTATATCAGGATTTAATCAAGCAGTGGCAGGCATTTAAAGATATGATGCTTGCAGAAAGGAAGATTATGGGAATTGGATTAGGATCAATCGGTTTAGCAATTGGTAATGTCTCAGGTGCCCTGGGTAAGGGTGCAAATGGAATGGGTAATATCGGACGCGGAATTGAATCCGGCGGCGGAAGCCTGAGAGGAGCCGCCTCAGTTAGTGGGTTAGCAAGAATGGATCTTTTTATACCTCGGCCAATAGTCAATGAAGGGCCGGTGGGTAAAGCAGCTTTGAATTTGACTGTGCCATTGGGGGAAATTAAATTTAAGAATGAATCCTTACCTGTACGAGTTGCACCAGCACCATTAAAGGGGGAAATCCCTTGGGTACAAAGAGCAATGATGTCGCCGGCTATGCCCGATCGGCAGATCAGAAAAGACGTGCCTAATAAAATTATCTGGTTTGCTGAATACAAAAGGAATCATAAGAAACTGGAACCAGTGGCAATTCCGCAAATCAAGCCAGAGGTGCTGCCGTTTCGGGCTCCAAATATAATTGAGTTTCCAAAACCAAAAATAGCCGCTGCTCCGGCTGTTGAGACGGGTACACAAGCAGCTAGTAAACAAGCGACGGATACTGCAGCCCGGCCAGCTTTGGAAGAGGAGTTGGTTGAAGAAATTGTTACTAAAAGAGATACTAGTAAACAGATTGATATAGTTAGGGAAGAGATAGAAAAATTTAAGTTAAAGGTAGTAGTGGATGAAGAAGTTTTGGAAAATAGGATTATTGGTTTAACCGATACAGCAAAGGCGGCGGCTAATGACGAGGATGGGGTAATTGAGGGAAAAAAGATTGTCGAGATGGCGCCACCGGAAAATGAAGATAAAAGAAGCGGAATTATCAAAAAGAATGGTCCTGACGGATCATGGGTGGAAACATTAGAAGAAATCGCTGCCAGAAGGTTTAACTCAGTTAAGGAAGCTAAAAAACAGATTGCAGAAATTATTAACAGAAAAGTACCTGTTAAAAGGGCAGCAGTCGGGAGGGAAGCAGGGGATCAGGCGGTAGCCAGGGTTTTGAAATACCTGTTCGTAAAATTTGTGCCTGTTAAAGAAGTAATTAAGAGAGTCACCAAAAAACAAAAAAAGCAGGTTATGCAAAACTTAAATCTTTTACAGCCGGTTCCGTTTGCCAATGAAGAACCAAAAGAAGGGAAAATTGAGGATTTCCCGGTTTTAGCTGGAGTTCTCCAGAAACGTGCGGCTTGACATTCATTGACCTTTGGGGGTAAAATACAAAATGGTTTTGATCAGGTTTTGCCGGATCAGGCCAAGAAGGAGAAAGTTCTAAAAGAATACTACTCAAGCAAGCACCTTAACAACCGAAGATTTTTTATACTACTCTTCGGTAAAGATAAGCCAACCGAAAGGTTGGTTTTTTTAGACCCTGAGGTCGCAAGGTTCTTGCGAAGCAAGGTTCTTAATGCCAGAAGAGTGGTGGGTTAAATTTGACAAGAGTTTCTTGTCAATTCTTTGAGTGAAGTTTGTTGAAAGCTTCACATTAAGTGGAGCCGGATACAAATTCACTCTTTTTTGAGAGTTTGATCCTGGCTCAGGATGAACGTTGGCGGCGTGCCTTAGGCATGCAAATCAAGGGGCCCGGCGCAAGCCGGGAACCGGTGGACGGGTGAGTAATGCGCGGGAATGTGCCCAAAAGTGGGATATAGCTTGCCGAAAGGTGAGGTAATCTCCCATGTGAACGCAAGTTTAAAGCCGCAAGGCGCTTTTGGATCAGCCCGCGTCCTATCAGCTAGTTGGTGGGGTAAAAGCCTACCAAGGCGACGACGGGTAGCTGGACTGAGAGGTCGGCCAGCCACAATGGGACTGCGACACGGCCCATACACCTACGGGTGGCAGCAACCGGGAATATTCGACAATGGACGAAAGTCTGATCGAGCGACGCCGCGTGGAGGATGAAGGCCCTCGGGTTGTAAACTCCTTTTATAGGGGAAGATTATGACGGTACCCTACGAATAAGCACTTGCTAACTACGTGCCAGAAGCCTCGGTAATGCGTAGAGTGCAAACGTTATCCGGATTTATTGGGCGTAAAGAGTTGCGTAGGCTGATTTGTGCATCTTATTTGAAATTTCCCGACTCAATTGGGATTTTGGATAAGATATGGCAAATCTTGATGGTTGGAGAGGGTGCTGGAACCGATGGTGTAGCAGTGAAATGCGTTGATATCATCGGGAACACCAAAGGCGTAGGCAGGCACCTAGCCAACCCATGACGCTGAGGCACGAAAGCTGGGGGAGCGAAACAGATTAGAGACCTGTGTAGTCCCAGCCGTAAACTATCTCTGCTAGATAGCCGGTTTTACTGGCTGTCGCAGCTAACGCGTTAAGCAGAGCGCCTGGGGAGTACGAGCGCAAGCTTAAAACTCAAAGGAATTGACGGGGACCCGCACAAGCAGTGGAGCGTGTTGTTTAATTCGATACGAAACGAAAAACCTCACCAGGGTTTGACATGCTAGAGTTCCATGCCTATGAAAGTAGGCAAATGCGCAAGCAGGCTAGCACAGATGCTGCATGGCTGTCGTCAGCTCGTGGCGTGAATCTAGAGAAAGATTTTTCGCGCCCCTCCGTAGTAATGCGGAGTGTAAAAATTCGGCTCATATCGGTGAAGCTGATTGACTTTTGGGTTACATTTGGGTAATACTAGAAGTATAGGTAATACCGAGGGAAGTCGGGAAGTATGATTTTCACTGCTCGTAAAAACTTAAAGCTTGATGTTTCTAACAGACAAATAGAAATACTTGTAGGCTGTTTACTGGGAGATGCTTATCTAACTAAGTTAGGTAAGATCCAAGTAGAGCAGTGTTACAAGCAAAAAGACTATATTGGCTGGAAATATCATGAGCTTGCCTCGATAAGTTACGGCCTACCAAAAGAAGTAGTTCGCTTTGAAAAAGTGGACAACCGAGTTACTAAGTCTTTAAGATTTTGGACTCGGCAATACTTTAGGGTTTGGAGGAATATATTTTATCGTGATAATCACAAAGTCTACCCAAAAGAATTGTCCAAATGGATTTCTCCTTTATCTATTGCCGTATGGTACATGGATGATGGATATCATAAGGACAAAAACTGTATTTTATCTACAGAATCGTTTGATTTAGAAGATAGAAAACAGCTTGCAAAAAAACTGCAAGATTTTGGAGTAGAAGTGATTTTAAGAAAAAGTGGCAAGCTAAGAATAAGAACTAAAAGCTTATTAAGATTTTTCGAGCTTATCAGGCCTTATATTCACAAGAGTATGGTCTACAAACTTCCTTGACCCTGTAACGACTGATATGGAAGGTACTGGATAATCCAGAGAGAAAACTTCCATTATATGCCGAACCCCGCATCGTTAAGTCGGCGGGGATGGGATAGTCTATTATTGCTAATCGCAATAGGAGCTGTTCGGTTAAGTCCGGAAACGAGCGCAACCCTCACCGTATGTTAAATAATTCATGCGGAACAGTTTTACTTTTGTAAAAAGGAAGGCGAGGATGACGTCAAGTCAGCACGGTTCTTACACCCTGGGCCACAAACACACTACAATGGCGAAAAACAACGAGTTGCAAGCTAGCAATAGCAAGCTAATCTCTTAAATTTCGCCTCAGTTCAGATTGGGGTCTGCAACCCGACCCCATGAAGTTGGAATTGCTAGTAATCGCGGATCAGCGTGCCGCGGTGAATACGTTCTCGGGTCTTGTACTTTTGAAATTGCGCCTTTCGGCCAATTTTTCCAGAAGGTTAGAATCCTTCTTAAAGTAGATAAAGCTTTTAAAGTGAAATAGCATCCTCCCGCAGTAATGTTGGAGAGAAAAGGGCTAAAGTAACAATTATTAGCTTGAAGTCGAAACGGCCTAATTAATTTGCGACCTTTCGTACAGATAGGGAAGCTATTTATTAAAGTTAATTAATTAGGTAATTGGGCTCAAGATAATAATGAATGGAAATTTTGGTTACAAAGGGAGATCCGGTATTGACTTTCGTATTATTTTCGGATAATGTGAAAGTAAGTGGTGATGTGAATCATTACTGATTAGATATCGGAAGTCTGCAGAAGTCATAGTAGTTCGATTTAAATCGGACGAAGGACTGAAGCTATCCAAATGAGCGCTTATAGAATCATAAGTCCATGGTATATAGTTGGTTTAGTAGATGGAGAAGGTTGTTTTGCAATCACCATTTCTAAACACCAAACTAACAAACTAAGAAAGGACGCCAGACTTTGCTTTGAGATTGAACTCAGAGCAGATGATCGGTCTATATTAGAGTTAGTTCAAAAAAGATTAAACTGTGGTTACCTTAAGGAATTAAATTATGAAAGATATGGATGGAAACCTCACGTAAAATTTTATGTAGTGAAACAGAGCGACATATTTTACAAGGTAATACCATTTTTCAAACAATTTCCTTTACCTGGAAAAAAGGGCAAAGATTTTCAACTCTTTTGCCAAGCTGCAGAAGTATTTAAACAAAAAAGACATCTGACAGAAGAAGGGATAAATCAACTGTTAAAGATTAGGGAATTTATGAATGAGCGTAGACCAATGTATGGATAGCCGTCCGCTAGGATACGGGAAAACCGTGTGTCCAGCGGGGAGAGAAGTGCATTTAGATTATTGTAATGCGCTATCTCAGAACACCGCCCGTCAAGGCAGCAAAGTTGGGGGCACCCGAAGTCCAATTTATTGGTCGAAGGTGAAACCAGCGATGAAGCTTAAGTCGTAACAAGGTATCCCTAGCCGAAGCTGGGGATGGATCACCTCCTTTCTGGAGTTTTGTTCAAGTTTGATGATTCTCTTCCTCGAAAGATAGAGTAAAGCCCAGACTTGATCCAGGTCCGCCTCACGGCAGACCAAGCGCCTGTTGAATGGCAGGCAAAAAGCGTGATAGTGCGCTATTTCAGGTAGTCAATCTGAAATGATCACTATCCCCACCACTCTTTTGGTATTAACAAAAAGCCCCGCTACGGCCGGGCTTTTTTAGTGGAAAGCTTAGGCCGCTAGGCGTTTAATTTCTTTATTTAATGATAAATGGCAAGCGGATATGGTGGCTTCTTTGAGCCGGAAGTTTTAAAGATACTTTTGCTTGCCTTTAAGTCATCCAGAATTTGGATATAGCGGTAAAAAACTGCATTAGTCCAGCCAAAACCGGTTTGAGCCTGATAATGATAGTTAGCTGATTGATCTCCTTTGGCTCCGTCAATCTTTTCAAAAAATGTCCCGTATTTTCTAAATAGCCTGGCATGGGTTTTAAGGGACTTTTCCATAATTCTAGTTGCCTCTTTTATAAATCCGTAGCGCAAAAGTCCGATCACGGTTAAATATTCCAAAGGAGGCCAGATATTAGGATAATCCCATTGTTTTGGCTGTAAGATAGCTTCAATGGCTGGCCGGTAGCGCAGCGGGGTTTTAGTCAAATCCATTTTAGGAGCCAGTGAAGCTGAATCAGTAATGGTCAAGCCGTATTCTGTCTCAAAATGCCGGAGCATTTTAATCATTCTTTTGGCCTGTTCAGCAGTAGCCAATCCGGCCCACATCGGGGTAAACCCGGCCAAAGATAAAAAATCACTTTGTCTTTGAAACCGGTAATTGTAATCATAAAAAAAGCCTTTTTTCTGATTCCACATGTATTTATTAATTAATCTTTTTCTCAAATTTGCCTTTTTATTCCAGTCTTTAACCAGATCCTGGTTTAAAAGTATTTCAGAGGCCTTGGCAAAATCTTTTTCGTATTTATAAAGATAAACATTTAAATCTATGGGTAAAAATTCATCGCAGCGGTTGTAAAAACGGGAGGTAAAATCCCAGCCTGATTCCAGCTCTGAAGAATGGGCGTAGCCTAAATCCCGGTCTCCGTACCTGCTTAAGTCAAAATCCTTTACCCGATGGTGGTAGTTATTTTGTAAATCAATCCAGACATTGGCATATTCACGGATGGCCACTTCAATGGTTTTTTCCAGCCAGGAGTTTGCATAACCTTTTTTTAAGAATATTTTTGACAGGGAGTTTTTAAGTTGCTGAGTAGGGGATTTGCCACGGGATAAGACTGCATAAGCATCCATAATCATGGAAGTTAGAAATGGCGGTTGCGAGCGGCCCATGGCAGCCAGGGCATTAAAATTAGGAATAAAGTGGTATTTTTCATAAAGATACAGGAAGTTTTCTACCATACTTTTAACTAACCACTCGCGTTTCGTGCCTAATAGCCCCCGGGAAATAAAATAAGAGTCCCAGTAAAAAATAAAGCGGAATTTTTTATCATTTGGGGTCACAAAAAAATAGGGGATATCAATTATATGGCGGTTGATCTTCTTTTTTGCCGGTGCAGATATGATTTTATCCCAGTAGGAATCAATATAGGCAAGGCAGTCCTGGTATTTATCTGTATAAGTGTTCATCAGGTGTAGATTAACGTAAGATTGATGGATGTCAAGAGAGAAGAGGTGTTGAAATTAGAGGCGCGAGCGGGAATCGAACCCGCGCATCGAGGTTTTGCAGACCCCAGCGTTTCCACTTCGCCATCGCGCCAAGCATGGATATTCTAACATCAATTTGATAGAATGGGAAACAGGTTTCGGACCGGTAGTTCACTGGTAGAACGCTTCACTGATAATGAAGAAGTAGATAGTTCGATTCTATCCCGGTCCACTTCAGATGGCTTCAAAAAATTCTCAGATTCAAGTTGGTATTGGGGTTTTAGTTTTCAAAAAAGGTAAAGTTTTACTGGGTAAAAGAAAAGGTTCCCATGGGGCAGGGGAATATGCTTCTCCGGGCGGACATCTGGAGTTTGGAGAATCCGTTATTGATTGCGCCAGGAGGGAATGCCGGGAGGAAACAGGAATTGAGATTAAGAATATTAAATTTGTCAGGCTTTCTAATCTAAAACAATATGCCGGTAAGCATTATATAGATATCGGTTTAATTGCTGACTGGAAATCCGGAACTCCCCGGGTTCTGGAGCCGGAAAAAGTAGAAAGCTGGGATTGGTATGACTTAGGGAAGTTGCCGAAGCCGCTATTTGGTACTATTCAGGCTTATTTGGAAGCTCTTAAAACCGGTAAGAACTTTTTTGATAGTTAAAACAGGTTACGAATTACAGAATAACTTATATAGGAAATGGCAATAGTGGCGGGGATGGTATAGATCCAGGTTTGAATCATGCCCCTGGCTACTATCCAGCGGACGGATTTAAATCTCTTGCTGGCGCCTACTCCTAAAATTGTTGAACTAATTATATGAGTAGTACTTAAAGGAAAACCCAATCTGGAGGCAATTTCAATTACTGTGGCAGCTGAAGTTTCTGCGGCAAAGCCATGTACAGGTGTCAGTTGTACGAGTCTTGTGCCCATGGTGTGTATTATTCTCCAGCCTCCTGATGCAGTCCCTAAAGCCATGGCTGTTGCGCTTAAAATGATTACCCAAAGGGGTACATGGAATGGTGTGGCCGGGATCTGGTTAGCAGAAATTAAAGCTAAAGTTATTATTCCCATGGTCTTTTGGGCATCATTACTGCCATGGCTAAAAGCCATGAAAGCAGAGGAAAGGACCTGTCCCTGTCTGAAGAATTTACCTACAAACTTCGGAGAAAGGTTGGCAAAGATTTTAAGTAAAATATTCATGATAATATATCCGCCTATAAAGCCTACCAAAGGTGATCCGACCAAAGGGATGAGTACTTTATTGAGAAGAATAGGCCAGTTCACCTGATTTAAGCCGGCTTGGGCAATACCACCGCCTACCAATCCTCCGATTAAGGCGTGTGAGGAGCTGGAAGGTATGCCAAAATACCAGGTAATCAGATTCCAGATAATAGCTCCAATTAAAGCAGCAATAACCACTTCCTGGGGAACAGAGGTGCCCACGATTCCGGAGCCGATGGTTTTAGCTACTGCTGTGCCTGACAGGGCGCCCAGAAAATTCAACCCGGCTGCCATTAAAATGGCAATTAAAGGGCTTAAAACCCGGGTGGAAACCACAGTGGCGATGGCATTGGCAGTGTCATGAAAGCCGTTGATAAAATCAAAAGCTATTGCCAGGATGATAACTGTCCCAAGAAGCGCCAGCTCATGCATATTTGGTGACTAAGTTTTGCAGCACATTGGCGATATCTTCTGTTTTATCGGTGATTCGTTCAAGCCGTTCATAAATATCCCGCCAGCGGATAACTTCAATTGCATTTTTAGGGTTCTTAAAAAGCCTGGTCAGGCTTTTTCTAAGCAGGTCATCTGCTTTATTCTCCAGTCGGTTGATTTCTACAATGGCCTTATGGACCTCTGCAAAGTTTCGCCGATGGCGCAGTTTGGGTAAGATAGTAGATACCAGTTTGGTAGAAGCTGTGATTATTTCGGAAAATTCATGAACTACCGGAGGAATCTTTTTTACATTGTAAATGATAATAGTGGAGGCACTGGTATCTATTAGGTCAACTACATCATCCAGGCTTTGAGTCAGCATAATAATATCCTCGCGGTCTAACGGGGTAACAAAGGTGCTGTTGATCTGGCTATAAATATTATGGGAAATTTGGTCTCCCTTATGCTCTAGTTCTTGAATCTGCTGGGAGGTTTTTTCAGCAATTTTTAGATTTTTGCAAAGCTTATCCAAAAGTAGGGCAGCTTTATGGTTATTCCCGGATGCTTCCTCAAAAGCGGTATAGAATTTATCTCCTTTGGTCTGGAATATTCCGAGTAGATTCATCAACACTAATATGCTCTTGCTCAGGATATTTGTCAAGTTATTGCGTGCACGGCAGGGGGTTTAAAATTGATACACAAAGTTAGTATTTGATATAGAAAAACAGATGGAATAAGCCTCATAACTGTTGTAATATGGGATTATCATGCAGGTTGTCACGAAGGAATTTGTAAAAGGCAAAAAAGTACTTCTAAGATACGATATTGATGTGGCTTTGGGAAAAGCAACAGAGGATTTTAAACTTAAAGTTGGTGTGATAACTTTAAAATTGTGTTTGGAGAATGCAGAGCAGGTTATTTTAATGGGCCATTTGGGCAGACCGGAAGGAAAGATAGTGCCGGAGTTGTCAGTCAAGCCTGTTTTGGAATGGTTTAAGAGTCAGGGTTATGCTGAGGATTTAGACAGCGGTAAGCTAAAAATCCTAGAAAACTTACGATTTGACCCCCGGGAAGAGGCAGTTGATCCGGGATATGCCCGTGAGCTGGCTCAAATGGGGGAAGTGTTTATTAATGAATCTTTTTCTGCCTATCGGCCGGCTGCTTCCACTACAATCTTACCAACCCTCTTACCTCATGCTGCCGGAATTCATTTCATGGAGGAAGTTCAAAGAATAATTGAGGTCAGGAATAATCCCAAGCGGCCTTTTATAGCTATTATGGGAGGAGCTAAAGTAGCAGATAAGCTGCCGGTGATAAAAGCGCTTTCTGAAAGAGCAGATGTTGTATTAGTAGGAGGGAAATTAGCCTCAGAGTTGGTAAAAACTCCTAATATTGTCGGGGAAAATGTCTTAATAGGAAAACAGACTGAGTCAGGCACAGATATTGCAGCCGAGACTATTGAGAGTTGGAAAGACTGGATCTCCAGGGCCGCCCTGATAGTGTGGAATGGTCCCTTGGGAAAATTTGAAGATCCGGAAAATGACGCCACTGAGAAGGTTATCAGGATGATTTTAGCTACCAGTGCGGAAGTAGTGATCGGCGGAGGAGATAGTGTGGTGGCCCTGTCTCAGGCAGGTCTTTTGCAGGAAGCGGAAAATAGAGCTTTTGTGTCAGTGGGCGGCGGAGCTATGTTAAAGCTATTATCTGAGGGAACCTTGTCGACAATAGAAGCTCTAAGTTAGTGCTTCACCTCTTGACCCTCGAAGGTAAAAAATTGTATGGTAGATGCAGTATGTTAAGAGTTGCAATTAATGGTTTTGGGAGAATAGGGAGGAATGCTTTTAAGGTTGCCATAGAAAAACACGGCAGCGAAATAGAAATAGTCGGCATTAATGATTTATCTTCTCCGGCAGTGCTAGCTCATCTTCTAAAATATGATTCCGCATACGGGGTTTGGGGACATGAAGTTTCTTCGGATGAGACAAATATTATAGTTGATAACAAAAAGTACCCGGTTTTGGCAGAAAAAGAACCTGCGAAGCTTCCTTGGAAAGATTTAAATGTAGATGTAGTTATCGAATCAACCGGCCGGTTTACTGATGAAGAGGGTATGAAACAACACTTAACTGCCGGTGCTAAAAAGGTGGTGTTATCTGCTCCGGCCAAAGGCTCTGGGGTAGAAACTATCCTAATTGGGGTTAATTCTGACAGCTACAAAGGGGAGCAACTGGTTAATAATGCCTCTTGTACCACCAACTGTATTGCCCCGGTGGTTTCTATAATAGATGGGGCGTTTGGGATAGCAAAGGCTGTTCTGACTACGGTTCACGGAGTAACAGCTGAGCAGAACTTAGTTGATGGACCCCCTCCCGGAGGAAAATCTAATGATTTAAGAAGGGCCAGGGCAGCTTATGTCAATATTATTCCCACTACCACCGGTGCAGCTATTGCCACTACCGAAGCCATACCTGCCTTAAAAGGGTTATTTGATGGCAGGGCCCTGCGGGTGCCGGTTGTTACCGGATCAATTTCTGATATTACCTTTGTCTTAAAGAAAAAAGTAACAGTGGAAGAAGTGAATCAGGTGATAACAAAAGCTTGTGAAGATCCGCGATGGAAAGGGGTCGTAGCAGCTAGCGAAGAGCAATTGGTTTCCACAGATATCATAGGTAGAAGTGAATCGGCCATAGTGGATTTACTCTTAACCCAGGTAGTAGACGGAGACTTAGTCAAGGTCTTCGCCTGGTATGACAATGAGTATGGGTATTCTAATAGATTAATAGAGCAGGTGATAAATGTCGGCCGTTCATAGTTGACAAGGTAACCTCCTTTTGGTAAACTGTCCGATGGTGATGATTTCACGCATGACGAGAAGCAACGCACTATTTAAATAAATTCCCTCATCTGGAATCTTCCGGTGCGGGAAGATTGCCAGCGTTGTATCCCTCTTTAAAATTAACAACTAAATATGGTGATTCGGGTTGGGCCCATGGCTCAGTTGGTAGAGCGCCTCATTTGCAATGAGGAGGTCACCAGTTCGAATCTGGTTGGGTCCACAAAGTTTGTATTGAGATTAGGTTACTTAAGTCACTTAAGTCATCTAATCTAGGTGCAAGCCTAGAATTGAGTTTGCACTTTGAAATGTGAATACGGATAAAAATCCATTCCACGATAAGCGGAGCTTGCGAGCTTTGCTCTTGAGTGGAATGGTGTATGAAGGCCAAATCGTCCCGCCTATGGCGGGACAAAAAGCCAAAAGTATCTCAACATTAATGCATACGGTGGATGCCTTGGTCGAAAGTACCGATGAAGGACGTATTAGGCTGCGATAAGCTTCGGGGAGCTGCCAAAAAGCTTTGATCCGAAGATTTCCGAATAGGGAAACCATCCGGCTTGACCGGAACTGTTAACTGAATTCATAGGTTAACAGAGGGTACAGCCTGAACTGAAACATCTAAGTAAGGCTAGGAAAAGAGAACAATAGTTTATTCCCCCAGTAGCGGCGAGCGAAAAGGGAACAGCCCAAACTCAAGGAGCAATCCTTGAGGGTTGCAAGGCGGACATACGCGATGTAGCGAGGATAGTAGAATCCACTGGAAAGTGGAGCCAAAGAAGGTGACAGCCCTGTAAACGAAATTCAAGCTACCGCAGTCCGATCCTTAAGTAGCACAGGACACGTGTAATCCTGTGTGAATCCAGCAAGACCACTTGCTAAGGCTAAATATGCTTTCGGACCGATAGTGAACTAGTACCGCGAGGGAAAGGTGAAAAGAAGAGCGAAACGCTCAGTGAAATAGTACCTGAAACCGTATGTTGACAAGCAGTGGAAGTCCTGATTTATCAGGACAACCGCGTGCCTATTGAAGAATGAACCGGTGAGTTACCGTATCCTTTTTGTTTAAGTCACTTAAGTGACGTAAGCGTAGTGAAAGCGAGGGTTAATAGCCCGTTTAAAGGATGCGATAGACCCGAAACCGAGTGAGCTATCCATGTCCAGGGTGAATTCAGGCGAAAGCCTGAAGGAGGCCCGAACCCGTTGCTGTATCAATAGCTTGGGATGAGATGTGGTTAGAGGTGATATGCCTAACGAACTCGGAGATAGCTGGTTCTCCTCGAAATATATCTAGGTATAGCCTGAAAGGCTTAAGCATAGGGGTAGAGCACTGGATAGACTCTGGTCGAGCAATCGATCAGGTTTAAACAAACTCCGAATACTATGCAATTACTTTCAGAGTCAGTCCGATCCGGCTAAGCGGAGCGGGCTCAAGGGAAACATCCCAGACCAACAGCTAAGGTCCCTAAATGCAAGTTAAGTGTTAAAGGTAGTCTTTATCCTTAGACAGCCAGGAAGTTGGCTTAGAAGCAGCCACCTTTTAAAGATAGCGTAACAGCTCACTGGTCTACTACGGGTGAAGGCGCCGACAATTAATCGGGGCTAAACTTGCTACCGAAGCTTTGGGTTGAAGTCGATTTTTCGACTTCAGCGGTAGAGGAGCGTTCTGTATGGAGTGAATATCTGTTGTAAAGCAGGTTGGACTGTACAGAAGTGAGAATGCCGGTATGAGTAGCGTATTGGCGTGAGAAACGCCATCGCCGAATGCCCAAGGTTTTCCACGCAATGTTAATCAGCGTGGAGTTAATCGGTCCTAAGGTCAGGCCAAATAGGCGTAGCCGATGGATAACAGGTTAAAATTCCTGTATTTGTTTATGTTTGACAAGTCCTCTACTCGACGCAAGTCGAGGAGTAGGGAGCCATTAAGGGGTGACAAAGTAGGAAAAACGGAGCCAGGTAAATCCTGGTATAAGCAATCAGCTAGTCGAAGCAGGCAAACCCGTTTCGGCAACCATGTACTTAACGGTACATGGTCAAAGATGCAAGTTGCGATGTCGATCAAGTCCGCGATTTCTGTTTTCAAGAAAATCCTCGTGAAGGAAACATAGATAAACCGTACCTAAACCGACACAGGTGGGCGAGTTGAGTATACAAAGGCGATCGGGAGAACTATCCTTAAGGAACTCGGCAACGAAAGCTGGACGTAACCTTTGGGAGATGTCCTGCCAGGCGAAAGCCTGGTTACAACAAAAGACGCTAAGCGACTGTTTAACAAAAACACAGGTCCCTGCTAAATCGAAAGATGATGTATAGGGGCTGACACCTGCCCAGTGCCAGTAATTTACAGCCTCAAGTGACTTCGGCGTAAGCCGAATGAGCCTGGGGTCTAAGATCTGGTGAACGGCAGCAGTAACTATAACTGTCGACTATAGGGCAGTTTTAAAACTCGACTATATGCTGGAACATCTGTAGTATCTTGAGCTAGTTGATATATTGACTTTGGGTTAATTTCGGGTAATACTGGAATTAATGCCAAAAATATTAACTGATAATGCTTCAAGTGCAGACAATCAGCAGGAAAGAGTTCCGAAGAATAAAGATAATTTAGGCTTTTACCTATCAGGATTTGCTGATGGAGAAGGATGTTTTTGTGTTCCTATTAGAAAACATCCTACCTCAGGATCTGGTTGGATAATTAGTCCGCTTTTTGAAGTATTTCAACATAAAGATAACCCAGAAGTTGTTTTTCTGTTTAAAGAAGTACTTGGATGTGGGTTTATAACTTACAAAAGCGGAAGTCCGAATTGTATGGTTTATGTAGTAGCAAGTATACGAAACCTTCTAGATAAAGTTATTCCCTTTTTTGAGACTTACCCAATTATTGGGCAAAAGTATAAGGAATTCCTTCGTTTTAAAGAAGTCGTAGAAATGCTATCCAGAAAAGAATACCATACAACTACTGGATTTAAGAAAATTGTCCAAACTGCATTCGAAATGAATCAGCGCGGAAAAGGTAGAAAGCACACTTTAGAAGAAATCTTCAATTCTTTGGATCAATCCTCAGAGACTACACGTCGAGTCCCGCACCATCTGGTGCAGGAATGATATAGTCCGAACTGTATAGCGATATACAGGATCTCTGTTTTTAGAAAGAAATAGAGTGATAACGAAAAAGTCTATGGTAGCGAAGTTCCTTGTCTGGTGAGTTCAGACCCGCACGAAAGGTTGAACGACTTAGCGACTGTCTTGAGGATAGACCCGGCGAAATTGCAATGGCTGTGAAGATGCGGCCTTCCCATACTTGGACAAAAAGACCCCGTGGAGCTTTACTGTAGCTTGACCCTGATTTAAATTTAAAATTGTGTAGCGTAGGAGGGAGCTTCGGCGACAATGAAACACCTCTCTTTTTTGAATTTAGGTCTCACCCTCACCCTTATAAAAACAGGGTAGGAGACAAGGTCTGGCGGGCAGTTTAACTGGGGCGGTTCGCTTAAAATATGATTCTTACACTCCGTTCGAATCTTTTGGGCGCTTCTGGTAGTAATATCAGAATGTACACCGCTTTAGAAAGTTTTTTTAAATCCAACTATTTGCTGGAATAACTGAGTATCCGGTACTAGTTGACTTTGGGTTTAATTTGGGTAATACTAAATTAATGCCTAAAATTTCAACTAAAAATGTATCCGGTGCAGTCAATCAGCAGGGAAGTCCCGATTTAATCGGGATCCCTCAACGACTATACGTTGGTTCCGCCTCTGGCGGAATGATATAGTCTGAACTTTGTAGCGATACAGAGACTCAGGCAGAAATGCCCTGAGACTTTATGGGGAAGTTTGAAAAATGCGTCTAAGAATACTAAAAAACAATCTTAAGTTTTCAGAATCTCAAAAAGAGATTTTGGTAGGTTTACTTTTAGGAGATGGTTGTCTGGAAAGAACTAAAAATTCTACCGGAGCCAGATTAAAAGTATCGCAATGCTTAAGACAGCAAGAGTTTGTGTGGTGGCTATATCAAAACTTTTCAAGTTTAGTAGCTACGTTACCTAAAATATATCGTAATGAATTACGGTTTAACACTTTAACTCATAGCTGTTTTAAATATTTTTACGATATATTTTATCCTGAAGGAAAGAAGATTGTTCCTGATAATATACAAGACCTTTTGACACCAACAGCTTTCACTGTTTGGTTCATGGGTGATGGTTCTATTAAATCGAGAGAGTGCAGAGGTAGAATACTCAACACTCAATCGTTTAAAAGATCCGACATAGAAAGATTGATATTTGTTCTAAAAGGGAAATTTAATCTTATATCAAGTATTCGAAAGCAGAAAGATGGCTTACAAATTTATATTTCGGCTAAAAGCGCTGAGATTTTAAATGATTTATTAAAAGATAAAATCTTGCCATATTTTAATTACAAACTTCCATTTAAAAGTTAACAATATTGCCAAAAAAGTAACGGAGCGGTACTAAGGTACACTTAGCGCGTAAGGAAATCGCGCATAAAGCGTAAAGGTATAGAGTGTGCTTAACTGCAAGACTCACAAGTCGAGCAGATACGAAAGTAGGTCTTAGTGATCCCCTGGTGGCTCGTGGGAGCGCCAGGGCTTATCGGATAAAAGTTACCCCGGGGATAACAGGCTAGTCTTGCCCTACAGTCCACAAGGACGGCAAGGTTCGGCACCTCGATGTCGGCTCATCGCATCCTCCTGCTGAAGTAGGTGGGAAGGGTCTGGCTGTTCGCCAGTTAAAGCGGTACGCGAGCTGGGTTCAGAGCGTCGTAAGACAGCTCGGACTCTATCCAGTATGGGCGTTTTGATTCTTGAGGGGAGTTGTCTCTAGTAAGAAATTGCTACTTCCGGTCGAAATACCGGATGACAAGTTGGCTAATAACGGTGAAGCCCTCTTGACTTTGGGTTTAATTCGGTTCTACAATAAATCCATAATACAAAGTCAATGGGTAATACCGTGGGAAGACTCTCTAAAGTAAATTCTGAAGATCTTGCGTATGTTGCAGGTTTCCTAGATGGAGACGGAAGTGTTATGCTTCAACTCCATAGAAGAAAATCAGGTAAAGATGTTTTTAGGGTAAAAACAGTGATTTGTTTTTATCAGGATAGTAAACATCTAAAAGAGATTGAATGGATGAAGGAGCTTTTAGGGTATGGGTATGTTTATACAAGAAACGACCATATTTCTGAGCTTCGCATAGAAGGATTTCAAAGAGTTTTTGAAATCCTGTCATTACTTCAACCTTATCTTAGATTTAAGAGGGAACAGGCAAAATTAATGCTAGATTTGATTCCAAAGTTACAAAAGAAATTAGTTTCCAAAAAGGAAACTGTAAATTGGATTCAAAAGATGAGAAGTTTTAATTACTTCTCTTCACAGAGAAATATTTTAGAAGATGTCCCCGTAACGACTGATATATGAGGTACCAGATAATCTGGAGCAAAACTCATATTATATGCCAATTCCGCATCACATAATGGTGGCGGAAAAGATATAGTCTGATTCTTTAAGAAATTAAAGTTAACGAAATGACGAGAGGACCGAGACGAGATAACCTCTAGTGTGCCTGTTGTCACTACAGTGGCAGCGCAGGGTAGCTACGTTGTTTTTTGATAAGTGCTGAAAGCATCTAAGCACGAAGCAGACCCCAAGATGAGGAATCTTTAAGACCCCTGGGAGACTACCAGGTTGATAGGAGTACGGTGTAAGCACTGTAAGGTGTTTAGCCTATACTTACTAATGGTCATCGTTGAGATTTTTTGGTTAGCCTTTCTACAATCCGTATTCACATTTTGAAGTACAAATTCTTTTTCTCCCTTGATACTTTAGATAAAATACTATATACTTATCTTCTCGGTGGTTTGAGCGAAGTGGTCCGACCTGATCCCATCCCGAACTCAGTCGTCAAACGCTTCAGCGGGGACGATAATACATCCGCAAGGTTGTGTGAAAATACCTCATTGCCGGGATATAAATAACCAAGAAAGTAAGGTGACCATGTTTGGCTACAAAAACTACCAATTCTAAACAAAGCTTGCGACCTAACGGTCTAAATCCAATCATGGAGGAGCTGTTAGCTTCTCAATCTAAAAAAATAGTTAATATTTACCGGGGTCAGGAAGTTGAGGGTGAAGTTGTTTCCATCTCCGAAAAAGAAATTATCCTGGATTTAGGTGCCAAATCAGAAGGTGTAATTTCTAAGCGTGAATTTTCCGAGCCTCAGTTAAAAGATCTCAAGGTTGGCAGCAAGTTAAAAGCTTTTGTGTATATACAAGAGAATGAATCTGGCCAGGTGGTCCTGTCTTTGCAACGGTCTATGGATTTTGCCCGGGATAAAGAATCCCGCCATAGAAGCGGAAAGGGAAGGGGTGGTCGGTTTATGGATTGGTCTAAGTTTATTTCAGCCCAAAACCAGAAAGCTAAATTACAAGGCAGTGTAATTGAAGTCAATAAAGGTGGATTAATGGTTGAAGTGGACGGCACCAGGGGTTTTTTGCCAAATTCTCAGGTTGGTTTTGAACTGCTTTCTAAATCAGGAGACGGGCTAGATAGTTTAATTGGACAAAAGCTTTCTTTAACTGTCATAGAAGTTGATCCGGATAATAATAAGCTGATCTTTTCCGAGCGGGGTCAGGTTTCACCGGAGGTTCAGGAAAAGCTTAAAAGCTTTAAAAAAGGCCAAAAAGCTGCAGGTAAAATAGTTGCCATCTTACCTTTTGGCTTGGTTGTAGATACAGCAGGGAGTGAAGGATTGGTGTTTATTTCAGATGTATCCTGGGAAAAGATAGAAGATTTAAATAAGCTCTATAAGGTGGGAGATGAGGTAGAGGTGGTAGTCACCGGTTTTGATCAGGATTTAGGACGCCTTAATCTTTCCATTAAAGAATTAAGTGAAGACCCGTTTGCTAAATTGGGTGAAAAATACCCGGCAGATGAGGTAGTTAAAGGTGAGATAATTTCCGTTACAGATGCGGGAGTAGCAGTCAGACTAGATGGAGTAGAGGGCTTTTTGCCGGCTGCTAAAATGGATCCTGATACCAAATATGAACCTGGTAACACTGTGACCTTATTGGTAGATAGTGTAGATACTCAAAAAAGAAGAGTTAATCTAGCTCCCTTTGTAACTTCAACAGCAGGATTGATATATAAATAGATTTCCGCAGATAATAAGCGGATTCCCACGGATTACGATCCGCGTAAATCAGCTTTTGATCTGTGTTAATCTCTGAATAATTAAATGGCTAGATCTACCTCCATCTATATCTGTCAACAGTGTGGTTACAAATCTCCACAATACCTGGGTAAATGTCCTCAGTGTGATTCCTGGAATTCATTTGTAGAAACAATAGAAGAAAGCCGTCAGTTGTCAGCTGTCAGTCGTCAGACTTTAGGAAAGGCAGAAATTGTCAATTTATCAAAGATTCAGAAGAAAGACTTCGCCCGAGTCAGTACTGGGTTGGGGGAATTTGACCGGGTATTGGGCGGAGGGATTGTACCGGGGTCTTTAATTTTAGTTTCCGGTGATCCGGGAATAGGCAAGAGTACATTGCTTACTCAACTTTCATTAAAAGTCAAGTCAGCGTTGTATATTGCCGGGGAAGAATCTGCCCAACAAATTAAGATTAGAGTGGATAGAATTAATTCTAAAAGTGATTTGGCAGTTTTAAACGAAACAGATGTGGATGCAATTGTTGAAGCAGTTCAGAGAGAAAAACCAGGATTGGTGATTATTGATTCAATACAAACTCTGGAAACTACAGATTTAAACTCTATTGCCGGATCAGTCGGTCAGGTCAGAGAATCAGCGCACCGGTTGCAATTGATTGCTAAAGCTTTACACATTCCTATCTTCCTGGTTGGTCATGTCACTAAAGAAGGTACAGTGGCTGGGCCTCGGACACTCGAACATGTTGTTGACGTCGTTCTCTCATTAGAAGGGGAATCCACTTCTAATTTCCGTATACTTCGTTCCACAAAGAACAGGTTTGGACCTACAGATGAAGTGGGGATTTTTGAGATGGAAGAAACAGGTATGACAGAAGTCAAAAATCCCTCCCAGGTTTTTCTGGATACGAAGGTTGAGGCTCCCGGCTCGGCAGTAGTAGCTACTTTAACAGGTTTACGGCCGCTTTTAGTGGAAATTCAAGCCTTAGTGACTAAGAGTTTTCTGCCTGTGCCCAGAAGAACAGGTTCCGGTATAGACAATAACAGATTACAGCTTTTAGTTGCAGTGTTGCAAAAAAGGTTAGGCTTGCCGCTTTTTGATAAAGATATTTTTGTAAACGTGACCGGGGGATTGAAAGTCTTTGAACCGGCAGCTGATCTGGCCATCTGCTTAGCTATTGTTTCTTCTTTAAAGGATCAAACCATAGCCAGAAAGACTGTAATAGTCGGAGAAGTGGGATTGTTGGGGGAAATCAGGGCTGTACAAAGATTGGAAAAAAGGCTGACTGAGGCCAAAAAATTAGGCTTTACTAATGTTGTCTCTCCAGATAAGGTTAAAGCCCTAGCTCGCGCTGTTAAACTGGCTTTTGTGGATAACTAGTGGATGTTCGGGTTTTGCTTCGGGTTTTTCTCTGATCTTGTCAGAATGGCTTAGATATGTATATAATGGGCGGGTTATGGATGACAATCAACCTCAAAACGAGCCAGCTCCTATTAAAAGGACGTTTACTATCAATGAAGATACCGGGATAAAACTGGAGCAGAAAAACTCAGGAAAGAAATGGGGAGGAATCCTCTTGGTTCTGGGAATAATTACAATTGCGGCGATTTTAGGTTTTATCTTTTTTCAGATGAGAGGATTGGTGGGAACCAGTCAGCCGTCTCCGGAACCATCTCCTACACCCATTCCTTCGCCGTCTCCTGAACCTGTTTTGCAAAGATCAGATTGGAGTTTTGAGATCTTAAACGGTTCCGGCGCCAGCGGAGCTGCCAAAAATATAGCTGCCAAGGTGCAGGAATTAGGTTATCGGGTGGTTAAAACCGGCAATGCTGATAAAAGTAATTATGCTGATACCCAAATTTTGGTACAGAAAGACCTCTTAGAAAAGGTAGATTTAATAGCAGCTGATTTAAAGGATGTAATAAGGATTGCAACTGTGGCCGGAGAGCTTAAAGACTCTACTGCTTCTGCCAGGATTATTATTGGCAAAGACGCTATTTAATTTAGAATTCAAAACACTTTTGCCTTTTTGACCTTTGCTTTTAAGTTTAGTTCGTGGCACAATAGCAGTGCTGAGAATTATTTATTTTTGTTCCTGTTTTCTCAGCGGAAGGAATTATTTTTCGTGCGTGTTCAGTTGGTTTTGCGCCTGGTTCTGGCGCTTTTATTCGCGACTTCCGCGGCTATTTTTTCACAACTGATGCCTCCTTTTTTAGGGGAAATTTCTTTTGTGATCCGGGTTTTGCTGACTCTGGCAGCAGCCGGTATTGGTTATCTGCTTTTTCCGGAAATGGCCAGATCTGTCAAAACCATTACCATGACCACTTTTAATTTTGTGGTGCATCGGGTATCTTCCGAAGTCTCCAATCAAATTATTAAGCTGCCGGTTAGGAATTCCCCTTTGCCGGGAACCTTGCCGCAAGTAGGGGCTCTAAGCTTTACCAGGCCTTTGATTCTGGATACTTCAGCTATTATTGACGGCAGGATTCTGGATATTGCTAAAACAGGTTTTGTCAGCGGCTTGGTTTTAGTGCCTAATTTTGTCTTAACTGAGTTGCAGCAGGTGGCAGATTCGGCCGATACTTTAAAGCGGGCCAGAGGCCGGAGGGGATTTGAGATTTTAGAGGAAATTAAAAAGTTAAAGCAGATCAAAATAGAAGTTTGGGATAAGGATCAAAACGGTAAACAGGTAGATGAGAAGTTAATTAATCTGGCTAAAAGTCTGCATGGTCGGATTGTCACTACTGATTATAACCTCAATAGGTTAGCATCTGTTTCCAATATTCTGGTTTTAAATGTTAATGATCTGGCTAATGCTGTAAAAACCATGAGTCTGCCGGGAGAGAGCTTAGAAATAAAGATTGTCCATCTGGGAAAAGACAGTTCCCAGGGGGTAGGGTATCTGCCGGATGGCACTATGATAGTGGTAGCTGAGGCAGCAGATAAAATAGGTAAAACTCTGGAAATAGAAGTAACCAAAAATATTCAAACCCCGGCCGGCCGGATGGTCTTTGCTAAAGAGGTATAGGTTAAAGTTATCCACAGAGCATCATTTTCTGTTAATATCTAAAAGTATATCTCCGATATGGCTTATTATAACAATCTAAACTAGTTATTATATCCTCAAAAATAAACTCTAGGTCTAAGTAAAAAGAGAGTAAAAAAACCTATGGGACTTTTAAATCTTGACAAATAGTTTTTTTTCTGGTAATGTAAATATTACTATGTTTGCAACTAAGTTCATCGCCGGCTTTAAACAGAGTTTGCGACCCAACGGTCTTAAAAGGGAAAAAAGAATTAGAGCCCGAAGAGTTATTGGGGATGCAGTCACAGAGCAGGTGAGACAAGTTTTGCAAACAGCAGACCAAAAGTTAATACTGATGGTTAGGAATTAAAAAAGATTCCTTGGAGGCAGACGGACCAAGGAATCTTTTTTTTGTACTTTAATAAAGAAATAGGGCAGTAAGGGTTAAATTTAACCATAAAAAAAGAGCATTACTACCGCAGACGGACTCGAATAGCAATGCCCTTTTTATTGATTTCGAAAACAATTTCAAGAGCAGATGAAATTGCTTTCTATTTTCACTTTAGAGCAAATTTCGCTAAGTTGTCAAGACCCCAAATTACGTTCAGATCGGGGGAATTGAAAACAATATACCCTCAATAAGGCTTTAATGATAAAGTTTAGGATTGGGAGCTAATCTAGGGCAGGGATTAGTTCCCAATTTTGGACTTTATTATACCCTCTAGTAAGAAAACAAGGGCTTATTTTGTAACTTATTTTTAAAAGTAAGAAATACGTAAGTTAAACGTAATAACTAAGTTATAACAGGACTGAGTATATTGACAAATACTTGACCCCATAGTAGAATGTACTGAAATTATTATGGAAACTGATAATAGAGCAGGTATCAGCACCAAGCTTAATCCATTTAAAAGATTTGCCTTCTGGCGAAAATTCTCCAAATTCCTTTTCTTAGGGATCTGTTTGCTGTTTATTTTGGCTGGCGTTAATGTGTTTAACCAGGATTTGGGTTTTGCCCAGGCCATAGAGTGTAATCCGGGCGAAGCGGTTAATACCTGCCATACTTTAACAGGAGCAGGTCATACTTATTGTGTTTTTGATGAGAATGGTAACACCGAAAGTGCTTGTGTAGTTGAGTCTTGTTTCAATGGGCAGAACCCCCCTGACTGCGGCGGTGCAGCTGGTCAGCCGGCCACCGATCAGGAGTTTCCTTGTATGAGTAATCCAAGTCTTTGTGGTGAAAATACCCAGTTCTGCGAAAATACCGGTCTTGGTTCAGCCATCATTTTCAAGCATGAAGGTGTTTGTAATCCTTCAAATGGCGGTCGTGATGCAAATGGTTGTATTTTCCAATTTGATAATGTCAGAAGTTTTACCGGCCCTAATTGTCAGGATGCAACTACTCCTCAGCCATCCGCATCCCCGGCACCAGCTCCTGCAACTGTCACTGTGTGTACGGGTGCAGTTCTCACTTGTGATCAACTGCATAATGCATTGCGCCAGGCCAACTTTCCCGGCCCCTTTGATTGTTCTCAGGCAGAAATAGATGGTTTTAACCGGGCTGCTTGTCCGGCCGAACAGCCGCAGCCTCAGGCCCCGGCTTGTGATCCTGGTCAGTTAAACATGAGTGTAACACCAAATCCTTCTAATATCGGAAATTCAGTTACTTTTAGTTTAAGCGGTTCGCAAGGTTCTACTTGGATAGGTGATTCTTGGAGCGGCGGAGTCGATTGTGCCGGAGCTTTTTGGGGATCTAAGACTTGTACGGCTGTAGCTTCCGGTGCTTTCAGCTGGACACATACCTGGCAGAATACTGCTCCTAATAATTTTGATATAAAATCGCCACAGTGTTCCAAAACCGTTAGTTTTTCTATCCAAAGCCCGGTAGTTCCCAGCCCGCTTCCAAGTCCTATCCCGACTCCTAGTCCAAGTCCTATCCCGACGCCAATTCCTACCCCCAGTCCAAGTCCGGCTCCTGTTCAGATAGTTTGTCAACCAGCTACACAGACAGTGCAGATTAATCAATTTGCCAGCCTGGTTTCCAATAATACCGGCAGGGCTATTTCCTGGTCAGCTCCGAACGGTAATCCCAGTAGCGGCTCCGGCACTGGTTTTTCTACCAGGTTTGCTCAGACAGGCACCTTTAATGTTACAGTCAGTGATGGTTTGACATCAAGTATTTGTCAGGTAACAGCTCAGTTGGCACCGGCACCTACCCCAAGCCCGGTTCCCACTCCGGTCCCGACCCCTGCGGCAACACAGAATATTACCTTGGGTTGTCCGGACGGAAGCACTATCACAGTAGCAGCCGGTCAGAATGTTAATATGAATACACTTTGCCAATCCCAACAGCAGCAGCAAACAGCTATTGCTACCGGCGGGCAAGGCGGTACAGCTACTATTACTTTTGGTAATGTCGGAGTAGGTGCAGCACCTCAACCGGTGGTAGTTCAACCGGCAGTTGTCCAACCTGTGGCTGCTGTTGTTCCTCAAGTTGCCGGTGTAGCAGTAACTACTCTGCCAAAAACAGGCTTACCTTTACTGGCTTGGTCTTTACTGGCTTTTATCCCGACTGGTTTTGGTTTAAGGAAGTTTAAGCATCTTAAAAAGGAAAGGGAAGATGACCCAAGCTTTATCTGGGAAGATAGGAAATTCAAGGCAGGGTCTTGACAGCAGCCTGACGGTATGGTTTACTTAGAAGTGTAAGAGTTTTCCACTTACTGTTCCCAAAGAAAGTAATTTTCAATTTTAAATTCTTAATCAAATCTAACTATCTTAATTTTAAATTAGAAATTAAAAACTTATAATCTATGCCTCGCGTAACCAAATCATTTAAACCTGCCTCGTCTGCCATCGGGCAAGGTGGGCCAAGAGAAGAAAGTGTTGAGCAGTTTGTGGGGGAACCCACTTCTTCAGTTGCGCCCGGTGAAGCCGCTCCGGAATCAAATCCACGCAATGATGAGGGCGGGCGCGATAGAGGCGGTTATGGTTATCGCCCGCGTTATGGTAATGGTGGCTATCAAAACGGCGGTGACCGCTATAGTTCGAATGGAGCGAGAGCTTCAAGCTCTGCTTACCAAGATCGGGATGTTCCTACAGAAGAAGTCTCCGGTATTTTAGACATCATGCCGGAAGGGCATGGTTTTTTGCGACCTAAATATATACCTTCTGATGCTGATGTATATATTTCTGCCAGCCAAATCAGGCGGTTTTGGCTTCGGGCAGGGGATTTTGTTGAAGGAGCTGCCCGCCCACCCAAGGAAACTGAAAGATATTTTGGTTTGCTTCAGGTTAATAAAGTCAATGGAGAAGCGGCTGATAAATTAATTTCTACAGATGGCCGGCCAATCAAGCGCCTTAAATTCGAAGACTTAACTGCCATTTATCCCAATAAACACTTAAAGCTTGAAACAGGCAAAAGTCCTTTAAGTCAGCGGGTGATAGACCTTGTTTCGCCGATCGGGTTTGGACAAAGAGGCTTGATTGTCTCGCCTCCTAAAGCCGGTAAAACCACCATCTTAAAAGATATTGCCTCCGGCATTGCTAAAAACCATCCTGATGTAGTTTTGATGGCTGTTTTGGTAGGTGAGCGGCCGGAAGAGGTGACGGACTTGTCGCGTTCTATCAAGGGTGATGTGATTGCTTCTAATTTTGATGAACCGGCGGAAAATCAGACTACGGCAGCAGAGATTGCCCTGGAAAGAGCTAAAAGATTAGTAGAGCAGGGGAAAGACGTGGTAATACTTTTGGATTCCATTACCCGGTTAGGCCGGGCATATAATTTGTCTGTACCGCCCTCTGGAAGGACTTTATCCGGGGGTTTTGACCCTGTAGCACTCTATCCACCCAAACACTTTTTCGGAGCCGCCAGAAACTGTGAAGAGGGCGGCAGTCTAACTATCATTGGCACGGCTTTGGTTGATACCGGCTCGCGGATGGATGATTTAATTTATGAAGAGTTTAAAGGTACCGGCAACATGGAACTGCATCTTGACAGAAGGATGGCAGAGAGAAGAATTTATCCGGCCATTAATATAGAAGCCTCCGGCACCCGACAGGAGCAGCTGCTCTTTAAAGAAGATATCTACAAACAGATGATTATTATGAGAAGAATGATCGGGATCTTAGGAGAGAATGAAAGAACAGAGATCTTTTTGGAGAGATTATCTAAAGCAGAAAGTAATGTGGACTTTTTGGGAACCTTAAAAGACGTTAAATAACTGCTTCTTATCCTTGTCTTTATCTGTTAGAATAACTCCCAATGAACTCCATTCAGGACGATTTACGGGCTTTAATTCATGCCTTAATCCGCTATTTTAAACATAAAATTGTTTTCCTCTCATATGAATTTGAAGGCATTAAAAATTTCATTAAAGATACGCTAATGGCCGGTCGCGGAGTCCATCAAAAAAGGTTTTGGCATGGCTCTATGTTAAGCCTGGTTTCAGTGGGAATCTTAACTTCCGGTATCTTTGGAGGACAAAGTTTAATCTCATCCACTTTTCCCGGTATTGGCGGGCCTGATCCCCGTTTTGCCGAAGCTTTTGAGCCTTTTCCTAATGGACCGGTTCTTTCCGGGACCACGGATATTCATACCAATATTTCTGAAAAGCCCCGTTCGGAAATTATTGATTATGAAGTAGAAAGCGGTGATACTCTATCTACCATTGCCCAGAAATTTAATATCACTGCTGATACCATCAGATGGGAGAATGACTTAAAAGGGGATGCCATTAAACCGGGACAGATTTTAAAAATCCTGCCGGAAAGCGGGGTTTCGTATACGGTTAAATCCGGTGATACCCTGGAATCAGTAGCCAAGAAATTCTCGGCTGAGCAGCAGCCGATTTTAGATTATCCTTTCAATGATGTGCCTGATGATTTAAGCTTAAAGGCCGGACAGCTTTTAATTATCCCCGGTGGGGTGCCGCCGGAGACCAAAATTCCTGCCAAGCCAAGGCCGCAGCCTCAATACTTAGCTCAGGGACCGGCTTCCCCTGCCTTTAGCGCACCTGGCGGAGCTCAGTTTATCTGGCCGACCAATGGTCAGATTACGCAGTATTTTTCCTGGTATCATCCGGGTATTGATGTGGCCAACAGGTCCGGTCCGGGTATTGCAGCCACTGATGGCGGGACAGTGGTGGTAGCCGGCTGGCCGGACAGCAGCGGTTATGGTAACAGGGTGGTAATAGACCACGGCAATGGTTATACCTCTTTATATGCTCACATGTCTAATGTCTATGTTTCTGCCGGTCAAACTATTACCAGAGGTCAATTAATCGGTCAGATGGGTTCAACAGGCAGATCTACCGGGACTCATTTGCATCTGGAAATTCATGCCAAAGGCGTAGCCTTAAATCCGTTAGCTATATTGAAGTAATTGGGGAGATAAGGGTGAAAAGGGATATGGGGCTATAGGGACTGCTAAAGCCACAATTTAACTATACAGCAAAATTTGATAGAATAATAATTCCGGGCCCGTAGTCTAATGGTAAAACTCCTGGCTGGCAGTCAGGTAACAGGGGTTCGATTCCCCTCGGGTCCACAATCTCCTGGGCTGGTAGCTCAGCGGTAGAGCATCGTCTTCGCATGACGAGGGTCAGGAGTTCAATTCTCCTCCAGTCCACTAGAACCCATTTCGATTAGTTCTTTAATCTGTAGCTGTCTATTTTATGGATTAGCGGTGGGGGAAACTGAGGGAGTGGGGCTTGGATTAACTTCTTTTTTCTCAACTGCTTCCGGGGTGGCTATTTTTTCCGGCTGTGGCAAATCTATGACTTTGGGTAAACTTTCTTCCTGCAGGGCTCCGCTGGCAGTGGCAGCCGGTGCCTGGGCAGCTGAATCAGACTTGCTCTTTAAGTCATTTAAGTAGTCATTGGCCACTTTATAATCCTGGGAATTTTTATCCAGTATTTCTAGTAGTTTTTCAGCTGTAGCCTGGGCTCCGGCCAGATCACCTTTATCTTTTAGAGCTACTGATAAATTGTAGTAAGCATTGGCATAATCAGGTTTTAGGTTAATGGCATCTGAGAAGAACCTGATAGCCATGTCATAGTTTTGGATGGCATAGTAAACTCCGCCGACATTAACCCGCAGGATCGGATTTAAAGGATCCTGGAAGATAGCCCGGCCGTAGGAATCCAGAGAGAAAACCAGGGCATTCTGGGCTACACCGGAAATTTGTCTGTACAAAAGTCCCAGGATTTCCCAGTTAATACTGGAGCGGGGGCTTAAGGTAGTAGCCACCCTGCCTTCATTAATAGATTGCTGTAGCAGTACCTGGATATTTTGTTTATCAGCATCGGTTAAGGAGCCGGCCGGGGAGGCCTCAGTCGGTCCTTTGGCAGCTGCTATGGCATTGGCCAGGGCAAAGTTAGTCTGGGCCAAATCAGTCCGGTAGACGTCATTGTAGGGGTTTAGTTTCTCTGCTGCTACCAGCTCATTGTAAGCAATTATTCCTTGATTCTGGGAGATGGCATTTAAAGCCAGTCGGTGATGGTAATCAGCTAAAATAAACTTGCCGCCGAAGAAGCCGGCTCCTAAGATCAGGGCAATAACTATTACCAATAATATACCGGGCAAGGCATCAACCCTGATAGTCTCTTCTCCGGACAGGCGGAGAATCCGGTTCTGCCAGCTGGCGCCTCCTGAAGAGGTTCCGCTGTTTTGCAGGACCATGAAGGCAGCCAAAATTAAGATGCCAACTACCCAAAGCCCAAGGGTTCCCACATGCAGGGCTAAAAGGACGAAAAAGACTAATCCGGCAATAGCCAGGGGGATGCGGAGGTCAGAGTTGGGAGTTTGAATCTGCTCGTTTCGTGACCGGCTTAAGATTACAGCAGAAGCAGCCGAGATAAATAAAGCCGTAATTGAAAGCAGGGCCAGCAGACCGATGCCACCCAGGTTGGCTAAGGCCAGGAAGTACTCATTAAAAGGAGTATCAAAGCGGAGGTTCCAGAATTTACCGGCATTAAATTCCGTTGGCTTGTAGTTAGTAAAGTTAAAAGAATAACTGGCTGGTCCGGTGCCCCAGAAAGGCACATCTCTGAAGGCTGAAACAGATACTTTCCATGAATCCCGGAATCCTAACTGAATTTCTCTGGGGAAGTTTTGCGCTTGGGTGTAGAGGGGATTTTTGGCTCCGCCCACCGGTGGGATAATGGATAAAACTAAGGTTATCACTACTGCTGCCACTGCCACCGCCAAGCTGACTAACCTAAGGGGCTGAGTTCGGCTTAAGTTGCTTAAGTTTCTTAGGTTAGCTAAGTTACTTATATAAACGGTTAAGCCCAGTCCTATTAAAGCACCGATCCAGGTAGCCCAATTACCGGTCAGGGATATAGTTAAGCCGGTGAGAATTAAGAATAAGGCATTAAGAACAATGAATAAGGGTTTAGTGGCAGATAAAATCTGTCTTAATATCAAAGGCAGTATTAGGGTTAAGATAGCTGCCGTAGTAAAAGAGGAGCCGGTAGGAGTAAAGTTTAAGCCGTGTACCCAGGGGGGAGGCAGGATTTTTATTCCGGCATAAGCTAGTAAGGAGACAACTGCTAAGGCCTGGGAAGCAAAGACGGTTAAGTTAAGAATCCATTTAACTTCCCTGGCACTTTTTAAGAAATTAACTAATATAAAATAGAACAAAATATATACTACCAGACTAATTAAGCTACCATGAACGCGGAGCTGATCACCCAAAAGGGCTACATAAGGGGATTGTGATAAAAAGGTAGAGACTACCGCTACTGCCAAAAGCAGGAGTAGGGGTAAATCCAAAGGGGTTCTGCTGAAAACCACCCGGCCGGTTAAAGTAAACCTTAAAGTGAGAAGAACTAATAATACTCCTGTAAAAGTTAACAGCACTACAAATTTGGCAGTGTCATACATTTCCGTTGTCAGGTTGGTAAACAGAAAGAAGGTGGACAGGATAACTATGATCAGGCCGACCTTAAAGATCAGCCCCAGATAGGTGTGCAGAAAACCTTTTAAGTTAGTATTTACTTCATCCATAATTATAGAGGTTACTTCTACAATACGGGTAAATCATCATGCTTTGCAACTATGATCATCTATATCAAAAGATAAAATAGAGGGTCAATTTCTTTTTATTATTGAATCTTTTAATAAGAACTTGTTCATTATTAAAGTAGGAGCCTGGTTTTGAGGCAAGGGGGTTATGGTGTAGTATTGGTCAACCTGATTAGTGTACCGGAGGTTTGGTAGGTCAGGGGATTTACCAACCAGTGAGGGGGCCATTTTTAAAATCACCGGGGTCTCATTGTCCGGCAGCTGTACCTCAATGGCATAGACTTTGACCGGAGTGGTGTCAGAAGCTTTTCGTAAGCCGGTCTGTTGTTTTAGTTGCTCAGATAGAATTTGCCGGTCAGGGTTAGTAGGCCGAAGAAAACTGGGGGCCAGCAGGTTAAAAATTAAAATACCGAAAATCCAGAGGAATGAGGTAAATATGGCAATTTTTAAATCCCTTTTGGAGCTGATGTAATTTTTTCTGAATAAAAACTGGGTTTTTTTCTTAAGATCGTTAGATCGCAAGCTTTGCTTATTTAATTTAGCAATTTTTAAGTCCAGTAGGGTATACCTTCTGCTGCCGCCTTTGGTTCTATGGGGGGTGACTATGCCTCTGTCTTCCCAGCGCCTTAAGGTATCAGGTGAAACATTAAGGAACTGTGCTGCCTGGGCAATAGTTAGGAATTCAGCCTTCTTTTGCATAAGTTTAAGGTTATATTCAGCATACTATATTGCATAGGATTTTCAAGAGAGAAAACACAATTCTCGCGGAGAGTTATTTTTTTAATATTTTAATAAACTCATCAGTGCTTATTTCTATATCATCTAAAATCGCTTTAAGTGTTCCTGGTCTGATCTCGTGGCTGGGATGATATGGTATGGTAGTTCTTCTGCCATCGGGATGTTTCAGTTGGATGTGGCTGCCAGCTTGGTGATGTTTGTTAAAGCCTAATTTAATTAAGGTTTTTAATAGCTGTTTAGCTCGGATAACAGGAAGTTTAGGCATTAATGCTAAAAGTTTGAATGCTTTCTATTGCTTCGCTTTGTTTCGGAGGGGTTATGTGATCTTTTAATAAGCCTTCTAAATGGCATTGGATAGCATCTTGTAGGTTTTCTTTGGTTTCTTCTAGTGTTTTTCCACCAGTATGGACTCCTTTTAAAAGAGGAACAAAACCATGATAACCTTTTTCATCAGGTTCAATAACAATACGATAGGTATAGGTTTTCATGGGTTAATTATATCACAAAGGGATTATTCAAAATCAGTAAACACTTTCATAGTGGTTTAGGCGGAGGATTTCATTTTCAGGGGAAAGGACTATGGCTATTACATCAATTCGACAGGGTAAATCTTTTCCGTTCAGATAAACTTCCGCCATTCGTTTAATTTTACGCAGCTTAGAGGGATTGATCATCTCCTCAGGTAAGCCAAAGCTGATACCTTTTTTAGCTTTAACCTCCACAAAAACCAGGATATCTTTATCTTTGGCAATAATATCAATTTCCCCAAAGCGGTTTTGGAAATTACGCTCTAAAATTTCAAAGCCTTTATCTTTAAGGGCCTGGGCAGCAAAATTCTCAGCCAGTTGTCCGGTTTGTCTATTTAGAAACTTCATATTCACGTTATTTTGTCAAAAAGACGTGAATCTATGTTATTTTTGGCACAAATTCACGTCATTTTGCGGCTGCCGACAATCCCGGTACAGTTTTTAAAAATATCAGGATTAAATGTGCCAATATAATCGCCTTCGCTCTTGTATTGCTGCGCAATATAGAAAAGTTCTTTTGGAGGGGAAGGGAGATCTAAAAGGCCTTTTAATTCAGGAATCTTCTGCCAGTTAGGGAGCTTTTGGTAGTCCACAAAATAATAGTAGCATAAAAACCAATGCTGTTAAAATGAGATTTGGAGTTTACTGCCTAAGGCCTTAGCAACTTTTTCCAGAAAAGCCACAGAGGGGTTGATAGTACCTCCCTCAAGCCTGGCTATAGCAGATTGCTTAGTGCCAATTTTTTCAGCCAGCTGTTTTTGAGTGAGCCCTTTTTCCAGCCTCTTACTGATTACTTGCTCAATAATGCTAAATTCAAGTTCTAAGGCATCATACTCCTTCTTGACCTCAGGGTCTTTTAGGGCTTCTTCTAAAACATCTTTAAATGGTATCAGTTTGAATTTACTCATACGCCGAGTATAACAGATATGTTATGTACTTGTCAAATCATAAATTCTTGCTAGGGCTGTTTTGATCTCTCTTTGAGGAGTTTTCTGTGATTTCTTGATGAAAAAATGAACAACTACTGCTTGATTCTGATGGAGGCAATAGAAGATACGGATTTCTTGCTGTTCTCGCGCTCGTAACTCGTAAAGATTGTGAAGAATTTGTTTAGAATATGGCATTCCCAATTTGTTTCCAAACTTTTCAAGTAGTTTAATAAGTTTAAGAGATTTTGATATAGAAGGTTTCTCTAAAGAGAGTAAGTCCGCCTTTGTTTTTGCGTCTAAAAAAACAACATCCATTTTTCTATCTTATCACTTTTTAAAATAACGAATCCGCCAAAGGCGGGTTAAAATATTCGTCATACAGAGAGGGTTATGGTGAACCAGTCGAAGGGCCGAAGTAAACAGCTCCGCCGTTGTATTCATTCTTCACCTGGCTGGCTGTAAGGGCATAGTTAAACACTTTGACATCATCAATCTGGCCATTATACCAATAGTTTTTAGTGCCATTGTCATCCAAGACCCCGATTTTTTTAGAAGTACTTGCTAAGTTAAAAGTTTCACTGTGGGTTGTCTTTAATACGCCGTCAACATAGAGATTTAATGTTTGTGTAGCTCCACCACTGGAGGTCAACACAAGATGATGCCAGTTTGATATATCAGTTATACCAGAACCATAATTTTCTGAATATCCGCCTCCGCCCCATGAATTATTTGTACCAACCTGTGCTGTGGTAACCCAGCCGATCCAAGCCAATTGACCAGTTGCACCGTTGCCAATACCAAGTGCGCCTCCATAAGTAGACATAGTGTTGCCTTTTACCCAGGCTGAAAGAGTATAAGCATTAGTGCCGGTAATTGAATTTGATCCCACATCCACATAATCATCCGTTTCATCAAAGGAGAGGGAAGCATTTCTTTTACCTGTAGCACCACTGCCCCAGGCAGTAGAGGAGGTAGTACAGGTGCCTAAAGTATCCTCACCTGAGGCACCAATAGTAATAGTGCCATTGTTCCCTGACCCGCCTGCGGTGAGGTCTGCGGAATCGTGTGCCACGCTTCCTTGACATTCATCAAACTTCCAATATCCAACAGGCCCGCCTTTATTGTAGTCATAAGCCACCTGGGCAGCAGACCGGGCATAATTAAAATACCTGACTTGGTCTATCTGGCCGTTAAAATGATTGGCAGATTCATCGCTGTGAAACCTGCCAATGGTAAAGGGAATATTATTGGCTCCGAAGCTGCCGGCAGACGGACCGGCTGATAATTGTCCGTTAATATAAATGTTTCTATTAGTGCCGTCATAAGTGACTTCAAGATGGGTCCACTGGCCTACAGGAATGGCAGAAGCTGCATCCAAATAGCCGCCGGTAGTGCCGGTATAAAGGGCTGGTTTATTATTGGTGGTGCCTATACCAAACAGCCAGCCTGACTGTCCGTTAATTTTATGGCCAAAGACACCGGTAGCGTTTTGAGTGGCATTAAGTTTTATCCAGGCGGAAGCAGAAAAGGCCTGGTTGGCAGACTCGTTGTAGTTACCTGTGGCTATATAATCATCACTGCCGTTGAACTTGCCGCCCTTGCCGGATTTTCCTTGGATCCAATGGGATCCTGTCCCATTCCAGGCTCCGTTATAGCCTGAACCGGAAGTATCACAAACATCATTTGTGCCACCACTGCAGGTATTATCTTTACCTTCCTCAAAATCCCATCTGGCTACAGGGGCGGCGCAGGAGGTAGAATCTCCGGGGATACAGTATTCCTGGTTAGCCGCCCCGGCAGCATAGGAAGAGTTATTCCCGGCAGTCCCCAGGACTAAAGATGCACCTTTGTTGTAATCCTGTTTTACCTCATCAGCAGTGAGGGCATAGTTATAAACCTTGACTTCATCAATAGAACCATTAAAATATCGGCTTGCTGCTCCGTCGTCATTGCCGATCAGCAGGGCGCTATTATCATTACTGTTGGTTTGCAAATAACCACTCATGGCTTTAGAAGCTTTTTTCACTCCATCAACATAAATTATGGCTGTTGAGCCATCATAAGTTGCAATTATTGAGTGCCACAGGTTATCTTCGACATTAAGCCCGCTTGTGCTTACATTGTCATAGGTAGTGCCCTTAAAAAGGTCTGCTCTGATATCACTGCTAGTACTCATGCCTAATTGATATCCTGTGCTACTATTGTTAGATTTATGAATTATTCCAGCATAGTTATTAGCTCCTGAAGTTTTAATCCAAGTACTTATAGTTATTTGCCCATTCATGTCTAAAGCGCTACTGGCTCCGGGGTCAGTAATGGAAATATAATCATTAGTTCCATCAAACACTAATGCCTTGCCAAACTTCCCACTTTGGGTCCAGCCGGAGGTGGAAGTGGCAGGGGAAGCCATAGAGGTTAGTGTTCCATTTAGAGTTGAACCCTGGGAGCTGGAATTATTAGCCACAGTGCCTTGGCCTTCATCAAACTTCCAATATCCTACAGGAGATTTATTTGATACAGAGCGGATTGATGCGGATCCACCATTCATGTCAGCCACAATTTGTTGCTGTGTCCGGGCATAATTATATATTTTGACATCATCAATATTGCCTGTAAAATAACCGTTGGTGACATCTCCATTAATGTCAGTTCCTATTTTCGCATAAGTGGTTAATTTGGAGGTGGAACATCTGGCTCCACTATTATCTAGTACGCCATTAAGATAAAGTTTCATATTGGTTCCGTCATCAACCCCTACCACATGGTTCCAAGCATTAAGCTGTATAGTTGTGTTTCCAGTAAAATCAGCACCATTACATCTAAGTTTTAACACTCGGTTTTCTCCTGCGGTTCCAATACCGATTTCAATATCTTGAGACTGATTGTTTGCGCCACTACCGTACCCAATTATTGTGGGCCTGCCGGCAGAGAACGCTGTAGCGTAAAACCAAGCCTCTAAAGTTACAGGGCTGGACGAACCTGTAGGAAGGTTGTTTGTTCCTAAGCTGACATAATCATCTGTACCATTAAACTTCCCACCTTTACCGAATTTCCCATTGTCAGAATGGTCAGTTCCTGTTCCGGCCCAAACACCGGCATAATTATTGCCTGACCGGTCAAAGGCAGTTGAGCCAACCCCTAGATTACCACCTTCTTCAAAATCATAGTAAGCCACAGGCCCGGGAGCCCAGTTATATAAATTGGAAACCTCAGCAGGGGAGAGAGCCCGGTTATAGATGCGGACTTCGTCGAGGGTGCCGTTTAGCCAGTAACTTTGGTCGGTCACTATAGAACCTAACCTTAAAGCTGCATTGTCGTCGTATATAGAGGAGGCAGAGCCTGTGGTTGTGCCTGGCTGAAGGACGCCGTCTACATATAATTTTACAGTCCCGGAAGAAAACGTGCCTACTACGTTATACCATTGGGTAGTTGAGGAGAAAGTGTTGGTTGTGACAAAAGCCAGTCTGCCGCTTGTGTTGCCATTTTGAGATATTTCCCAATAGATTTTATTATCTGTCCAAAAGTACATAGCATAAGCAAAGTTAGTAGTTGATCCTGTTTTTCCTACAATCATCCCTTGGGAGCCTGCGGCACCCCGTTTTACCAAGGCCGAAACTGTTATCTCAGAGGAAGGGTTTAAGCTGGCATTATCAGTTACGCTAACATAATCATCAACTGCATCAAATTGACAGCCGGTTCCGTATTGCCCGGCAGCAGTGCAATTCATGCCTGATCCATTATCTCCGGCCCCATTATCTCCATATAGTGTTCCGGTATGGCTGTTTCCTGAAGAATCAGTAATAGTTTCTCCTTCGGCATCGATCCCCGCATCATCCATTTTCCAGTAGCCGATTAGGCCATCAGACAACCAGGCTTCTGTGCTGGAGCCTAAGACTGCAGAAGATCCGGTATGGGCCGAAGCATTGGCCTTGCCGGCATTATAATCTGCCTTAATTTCTGCAGCAGTTCTGGCATAAGGGTAGACTTTAGGTTCATCGATGAAGCCATTGAAGGGATCATGGGAAGTGGCACTGGAATCTGTCCGATAGCCAATCCTGCCAACGGTAATATTGTTACCGGCGAAAGTTTCTTGGGCGCCACTCCCGTCACTTTTACCATTGACGTAAATAGTAACATTCGAACCGTCAGCTACGGTTGCAACATGATACCAGGTGTTATTACTGAGGGTAGTATTGCCAGTGATGGAACCGCCTGAAGGAAGATACTCATCAAAGGCGATCTTGTTATTAGAGCCGATTAAGAAGTAATGTCTGGTATAACCATTGGAGGATGTATCAAATTCTCCATAAATGGCTTGTCTGCCGGAGCTGCCCATGCTTCTGACCCAGGCTTCGATGGTGTATTTAGTGTTGGCATTGATAATATTAGCAGAGTTCAGTTGGACAAATGTGCTGCTGCCGTTAAAGAGTAAACATTTGCCGGAGATACACTGGCTTTCCGGTTGCCAGGAAGGTGCAGAAGATCCAACCCCCAGAGTGCCGGCATTTTTCATAGAAGATGAATCATTGATAGTGGTGCCTTGCCCTTCATCAAATTTCCACAAGCCCACTGGCCCTTTGCCTTGTTCTTCTGAGGCCGGGGAACCCACTGTAACTGAGGCAGAATATTTTCTAACTAGCTCTTTGTTGGCATAGTTGGTGGTGGAGTAGGCTTGATTATTGCCGCCTGAACCATAAAGATCGGATATCTCTGTAGTAGAAAGGGTTTTATTGTAAATTCTTACATCATCCAGTGAGCCGGTGAAAGGGAAACTATGGTTCATATCTGCCCCCATAGTAATGGCCGTAGAATTGCCGGGGGTGGTGACAGTAGTGGTGCCCTTTTGCACACCATTGATATAGATAAGACCTTGGCTTCCGTTGTAAGTGCCTACCACATGTACCCATGCTCCTTGAGGAACTGTGGTTGAAGTAATAGCCGCAGCATCACTTCCACCGGGGAAAAATTTTACTGTGCCTGCAGTACCATTAAAGTTAAACTGGTAATGGGAACCATAGTCTTTACTTAGCATGGTACCGTAGTTTTGGCTGATGTTGTCGGTGTACATCCAGAATTCAATACTGAAAGTGTCAGTCATGTTAAAAACTGCATTATTGGCAACCGTTAGATAATCGTCTGCTCCGTCAAACTGGCAGCCTTTTCCGAACTTGCCACTTACTGTACAATCCATGCCAGTGTTATTAGCTCCGTCCGTGGTAGTGCCATTTCTGCCGTTTCCTGAGGCATCAGTAATAGTTTGGGAATCTCCTGAAACATTGTCATCCATTTGCCAGGCTCCCTGGACATTACTGATTTCCCTAATAAAGACTTGGGAGGTAGAAGAGACTTGGGCTGAGGGGGCAGAGGGGTTTCCGTAGTAAAGGTAAAGGGTGTTGCCGGTGGTAGAGATGGAGGGGACTTTAACCCAGATTTTGGTGGCAGAAGTAGAACAGGTAGTGGGCTCAATCCAAAAGGGAAGCTGCTTGCCTGCTGTATCAGTAATACGTAGATCGTTACAGTCTGATCTAATCTTTCCGGCATCTTCCAGGGTTTGGGTATCCAAAGTAATTTGGATCTGGAAGTCGGTTTGGGCAGAGCCTGAGTTGGTAATTTCCACCTTTTGCCTATAGGTCCAGTTTTCATTAAACCAGGCAGCAGCCTCTTTTTGGTTTAGGACAGTTAGGTAGAATAAAGGTGCGCCGATGACTAGAATAGCCAGCAGGCTCAAAGTTATTTTTTTAGTTAATAATTTAAATAGGTTCTTCATGATTTAATTTTTAATTCTTAAAGAGCGGTAGCTCGCAAGCTTCGCTTATTTTTATTCAATTTCAAATTCATAAGCGAAGCTTGAAAACTTCGTTTATTAGAAATTAACCTCATTCTCTAACTCCTATTATCATGTAATCAAACTTAATATCTATTGTCTCCGGATGCAAGAGGGCTGCCCGGAAGCCGCCGGCAATTCTGTCTGCCACAGCTAAGGTTTGAGATAGTGGGGTATGCGGAGTAATTAAGATGACGGAGTTTTCATCCACATAGGCATTTTCTAAAATAGTATCTGTCTGGCCGGCAAGGATTGTACCCACTCCGGCAGTGGTATCTTTCTTAACTGCAAATTGCTCAGCTAATACTGTGCCGGAAATTGTTAAGGTGCCGTCTTTGCTAAAGGTAAATTGGCCATTTAAGATATCCAGGCTGTCTGCTAAGTAGGATTTTTGCAGGTACAAAGTACCCATCACATTAATCTCAGAGCCATTTTCAATGGCTAATGTTCCATCCACTGTCAAAGACCCGGCTACAGTGGTATCACCTAAGGAAGTCTTACCCAAAGCCTTAA
>Ga0209516_1000044_pt1 | contig 46323 bp, 40 predicted proteins | sample Napbiome12C3dose_FD_187716 | JGI IMG/M metagenome (GOLD analysis project Ga0209516, IMG submission 187716) | Groundwater microbial communities from S. Glens Falls, New York, USA - Naphthalene biodegradation metagenome 12C3dose (SPAdes) (version 2) ... | reverse complement strand
CTCCATGATGTTGGAAAAAGTGGTTGGATGCTTTTCATAGTATTAATTCCAATAATTGGTGCAATTTGGCTTTTAGTTCTAATGGCAACTAACAGTAATCCCGGTGAAAATAAATATGGACCAAATCCCAAAGAAAATGTTTAATTGACGGTGGACGGCACGCCACAGCAACTAACAGCACAAACCACGACACTCGCTCTCTTGAAAAAAGATTATTGTGCTCGCTCCATTGCTTTTGCCGCGAAAGAATTGGTCGTTTATAGCGGCAATAGCAACGGCGTTGTTGGGCGCAACGTTATACGCCACGCAGCCTAAGATGAGTTAGTGAGAGAAGTTAGAAACGATGTCCACAGTTAAGACGACTCTTGATTGGCCATACAAGCCGAGTGATTTTTTCGAGGCCCCTGTGCATTGGTCTGATCCCAAGTACGAATTGGATTTACAAGACAGCGCTGCTAGAGCAATACTGACAGTGCCTCAGGATCCGGTTCCAGACGCACTTCTCAAAGAGATCGAAGATAAAATTGCTACAGCGCTTAGCGCTCGAATGGTCCTTACCCATCAAGATTTCAAACTAGAAGGCGTACGCATTCGGCAAGACCGCCCTGATGGATCTGCAAGTACATCAGTGACCATTCAAGGCGTCGCCCTCATAGTGAAAGCGGGGAGTGTTGACATAATTCAGACCGATGCTACTGGTTGCATTGTGAAAGACACACGCGCGGAACGAATCGCTTCGCATCAAGCGTTTATTGCACTCATTGCAAATGTTGCCAACACAAAACCACTATTGAAGCAGTTGATGGAAAGCTATCGCGCTGCGGTCTCTGATCCTAAGGACGAGCTTGTACACCTGTACGAGATACGAGAGGCTCTAGGCCGTCACTACGGCTCTGAGAGGAAAGCTCTGACGCAATTGGGAATCTCAAAATCCAAATGGACGCGGCTTGGAATCCTGTCGAATGTAGAACCTGTTAGGCAAAGCAGACACCGGGGTAAACACTCGGCAAGCCTTCGGCCAGCCACTCCGGAAGAGATGAATGAGGCCCGGGAAATCGCTCGCGAACTCATAGAACTTTTTGCCAAAACATGTCATCCATGACAGAGAAACAGAGTTAGAGCGACACGAGGAATTAGAACGGCTGCGCGGCGCATAACAAGCAAAACATCGACGCTCGTTCATTCGGTGAAGACATTATCAGTTGTACTCGCTCAACGGCTCACTCTATTGTAGAAGTCGGTGTTCGCCGTTGCGTTGTGCCGCCAGACGTTATGCATCATTGTTTTGCGTGAGATATACGAGTCAGTTCTAATGAAAAAATTGCCTTGCAAATGGTAAAAGACTTCGCTATATTTCAAACAGTAAGAAAGTCCCGCCTCAATTGCGGGACTTTTTTTTGGTAACAAGAAACGTGGACGAAAAGTTGTTCGCGTTTCGTTTTCAGAACAGAAAGAATGATCTTGTGAACTCGTCTACCAAAAAATGAGGGTTCTCGTCCACGTCTCAAGTGTATGCCATCAAATTTAGCTGAAAAACTGACGGAATTAGCCGTACCGATCGTTGAACGCAATAACGCATTCATTGTCGATCTCCTTATTCGCGGTGAACGATCCAGCAAAGTTGTTGAGTTATATGTCGATGCGGATAATGGAATTTCACTCGATCGATGTGCGCTGATCAGCCGGGAATTTTCGATGGTGTTGGATGAAGCAGATGTTATCCCTGGACGCTACCGGTTGGATGTTTCATCACCTGGATTACACAGACCGTTGAAATTGCGGCGTCAATATTTGAAAAATATCGGACGTATGTGTAAAGTCATCCACAAGCAAAATCCAAAGGATGCTTCGCATGGTATTACGGTAACACAGGATGGAATATTAGAGGAAGTGGGCGAGAGCGGTATTATTCTTTCAAAAGCGGGAAAACAGTTTGAAATTGCGTTCAACGACATCGTTGAAACGTATATCATTCCACAGACTAAGTAACTGACGTTACGCAGACGACTGTTTTCATAAGGTGCGACTCACTTTGCCTGTTAAGAATGTATGCCTTTGAATGATTGAGACTAACTTTGGAAAGAAAAGTGAGTCGCCTGTCGTACGACAGGCTGTTTTGCGTAACATTAGTAAGTAATTTTTGGTACATTTTTTTTGGAGATAGAGCAATGAATCACGAGATAGTCGAATCGTTTTCTGGACTTGTGCGCGAGAAAAGCATAGACAAGGATATCCTTGCCGGAATTGTCGAAGACATTTTCGGCATGATGGTGAGAAAAAAATACGGACAAGACGCAAAATTCGATGTTGTTGTCAATATGGACAAAGGTGATATCGAAATTTATCTCGAACGGGAAGTCGTGGAAACTGTCGAAAATCCCAACACACAGATCGATGCTGAATCCGCACGGAAACTTTCCTGTGAAGAGTTGGAAATCGGCGAAGAGTATGTCGAGATCATTCCGCTGGTGCAGTTCGGACGTCGTCTTGTAACAACCGCAAAGCAGAATTTCACACAACGCATCAAAGAAATTGAAAAGGAACTGATATACAGTGAATATTCAAACTCTATCGGTGAAATCGTCGTTGGAGAAGTATACCAGATTCGCAACAACGACCTTCTTGTAATGCATAACAAAAACGAACTGCTTCTTCCGCGCAGTGAGCAAATCCCTAAAGAAAGATTCAAAAAAGGAGATACGGTTCGCGGTGTTGTAAAAGAAGTACGGAAAAACACAAGTAATCCGGTCGTCGTGATTTCCAGAACAGATCCGCGTTTTCTCGAGCGGTTATTCGAATTGGAAATTCCCGAAGTATATGACGGCATAATTGAAATAAAGAGCATCGCGCGAGAACCCGGCGAGAGGGCAAAAGTTGCGGTTGAATCATCCGACGACAGGATCGATGCGGTCGGCGCGTGTGTTGGTATGAAGGGAGTCCGCATTCACGCAATCGTCCGTGAATTGAACAACGAAAATATCGACGTCATTAATTACAACGGCGATATGACGGTGTTCATCACTCGGGCAATGGCTCCGGCAAAGTTGAAGAACATCGTGATCGATAAAGAGAATCATAAAGCCGTTGTGACCGTTGCCGAAGATCAAGTGTCGATGGCGATCGGCAAGGGGGGGCAGAATATTCGTCTTGCAACCAAACTGACGGGATACGACATTCAACTTGTGAAAGAGGGAGGAGAGTACGACATCGACCTCGAAGAATTCAAAGAGGAACTCGGCGAAGAGCTTTACAACAAGTTCCTTGAAGCCGGTTATGAAACCGCGAAAGAGGTTATCGATGCCGATATTGCTGAACTGGTGGAAGAAATTGGAATTGAAGAAGAAAAGTTGAACGAACTGGTCGCCTTGATCAAAAAAGAATACGAAGAAGCCGAAGTGGACGAGGATGAAAACGATTCCGAAGAAGCAAAACCAACAGAAACAGAAAAATCATCCTCATAATGCATCTGTTTAACGAAAAAGGATTTCAATGTCCGAAGCCGTAACAAAAAAAATAAAAGTAAAAGACGTAGCAAAAGATCTGAATATCAGTTACAACGATGTTATTATCTTTTTGAATAAGAAGGGACATAGCTCGGCAAAAACGTTGATGTCTCCTGTCGATGATTCAATGATGCGGGATCTTCTTGCTCATTTCAAAAAGGAAAAAGACAGTGCGGATCGTCATCAGCGGAAAATAGCTGAAATGAAGGAAACACGTCGTCGTGTGACCGATTCCCAAAAAGATGAAGATGATGAAAAGAAGGCAAAGCCAACAGCAGAGGTAAAAGAATCTGAAACTCCTAGGGAGCAACAAGCCGAAGTCGAAATCATAACATCCGGCACTCAGATTCCGGCAGGAGATACGGATGGTGTTATTGTAAAATCCCTTGATATTCAAACCGATGGTGCCGCCAAACAACAGCCGATTGCAACCAAATCTCAATCTCCTCTTGAAGCGCTGCGCGATAACAGGTCGATGCAGATGAAGGGGTTGACGGTTAAAGGGAAGATGGATCTGGCAAAACCGAAAAAAGAAACCAAAAAGCCCGATTCAAAATCTGGTGTTGGTCTTGCTGAAAGAGAAGAATCAAAGAAGAAGAAAAAGAAGAAAAAGAAAGTCTCCTCCGAGAAGAGAAAAGATAGTAAAGGAACTGAGATCGAAACGGATGAGGAGATTGCAAAAAAGAAAAAGAAAAAAGGAAAACTTCGTCCGTACCAGATTGACGAGGGCGCTGTCGTTGATACAATTAAACGCACTCTTGCCGAAATCGACGGCGCTGAAACAGTTATCAGCAGCCGCGCGGCACACAGAAAAAAACGCAAAAAAGAACGAGAAGAACAACAGGCTCTTGAAGATGAAGCAAAAGCTTTTCAGGCAAGTAAGCTTCGGGTGACAGAATTTGTCACAGTCGGCGAAATAGCAAACATGATGAAAGTATCTGCCGCCGAAGTTATTGCAAAAAGTATCAGTCTTGGCATGATGGTTTCTATCAACCAGCGACTCGATAAAGATACCATTATATTACTTGCTGATGAATTTGGAAAACAAGTTGATTTCGAGCATGAATTCACTCTTGATGTTTTAGCAGATGAGCCGGATACTGAAGAAAAACTCGTGCACCGAGCTCCGGTTGTGACAGTAATGGGACACGTCGATCATGGCAAAACATCGTTGCTCGATTATATGCGAAATGCCAACGTTGTTGCCGGTGAATCGGGTGGTATTACCCAGCACATCGGTGCATATGAAGTGTTGCTGCCGAGCGGAAAAACAATAACATTTCTTGATACTCCTGGTCACGAAGCATTCACTGCTATGCGAGCCCGCGGTGCTCAGTTAACAGATATTGTTGTGTTGGTCGTTGCTGCGGAAGACAACGTGATGCCTCAAACTATCGAAGCGATCAATCACGCCAAAGCGGCGAACGTTCCGATTATTATCGCGATTAACAAAATTGATAAACCGGAAGCAAATCCGGATCGAATTCGCCAACAGCTTTCCGAGCGCGGCGTTCTTGTGGAAGAATGGGGCGGCAAATATCAGTCCGTTGAAGTGTCCGCAAAAACCGGAAAGAATATGGATTTACTGCTCGAGAAGATTCAGCTGGAAGCCGATGTTCTTGATCTCAAAGCAAATCCTGAAAGGAACGCCCGCGGCGCGGTGGTTGAAGCACAGGTTGATAAAGGAAAAGGAACCATTGCTACTGTACTCGTGCAAAAAGGAACGTTGCGCATCGGCGACCCGTTCATTGCCGGAATCCATAGCGGCAGGGCAAAAGCAATGTTTGACGAGCGCGGTCGACGCGTGGAAGCTGCCAATCCATCGACCCCTGTTCAATTGATTGGCTTTGACGGGATTCCGACGGCGGGAGACCATTTTATTGTTGTTGAATCCGATCGGGTTGCTCGAGAGATCAGTTTAAAACGTCAGCAATTAAAACGTGAACAAGATTTCCGTCAAGTGCGGTTTGTAACGTTGGACGAAATCTCTGAACAGATCCAGGCAGGACAAAAACTGAAGGAGCTTTCCATTGTCGTTAAGGGCGATGTGGACGGTTCGGTAGAGGCGTTGGCGGATTCACTCATGAAGCTGTCAACGAATGAAGTAAAAGTGAACGTCATCCACAAAGCTGTGGGTGCCATTTCTGAATCTGATGTCTTGCTCGCCGCTGCGTCACGGGCAGTTATCGTCGGTTTCCATGTTCGTCCCAACCTGAATGCCCGCCGGCTTGCTGAAATAGAAAAAGTCGATATTCGTCTCTACAATATTATTTACGATGCGATCAATGAGATCAAGAATGCCCTCGAAGGTCTTCTCGCGCCGACTGTGACCGAGGAAGTAACGGCGACGGTTGAAGTCAGGGATGTCTTTAAAGTTCCAAAAGTCGGATTGGTTGCCGGTTGTGCGGTTGTTGACGGAAAGATAATTCGTAACAACAAAGTCCGGCTGGTTCGTGACGGTGTGACGATTTTCAACGGCGGACTTGCGTCGTTGCGGCGTTTTAAGGAAGACGTGAGAGAAGTCGAAAAAGGATTTGAGTGCGGTATCGGACTTGAGAACTTTAACGACGTGAAGGTGGGAGATTTCATTGAAGCATATAAACTTGTTGAAACAAAACGGAAACTGTTATAATGTCCATTCGAACGGAAAAGGTTGCATCGCTTGTGCGTCAGGAATTGGGAACAATCTTAAGCAGGGAATTCAGCGGCAGCGCGAAATACGGATTTACCACGGTAACAGAAGCACGGATGACACCCGACCTGCGCGTTGCACGTGTTTTTGTCAGCATAATGGGATCTGATGAGAAAAAAGAGAAGACCTTTAAGCAGATCGAGAATCAAAAAGGTCGCTATCGGTCGATGCTCGGATCGCGTTTGAATCTGAAGTTTGTTCCCACGTTGGAATTTCATCACGACACATCGCTGGACAATGCGATGCATATCGAGAAATTGATAAAAGAGATACATAAGAACGATAAGAAAGAGTAGCGATGCCGGAGCATGCGGGGCTAAAAGATACGGTCGATTTTGAAGCAGGCGAAGTAATTCTTGTAAATAAGCCGATCGATTGGACATCGTTCGATGTTGTTGCGCGAATTCGTTCGATGTTTGGAATCAAAAAAGTCGGACATGCGGGAACATTAGATCCAAAGGCGACAGGCCTTTTGATCATCTGTACCGGGAAAATGACCAAATCGATCGACCGTTTTGCAGCGTGGGAAAAAGAGTACAGCGGAGTGATGGAACTTGGTGCTGTTACAAAAAGCTTTGATGTTGAGACAGAAATCTTTGATAAAAAAAATGTTACGGGAATAACTTCTGAAAAAGTATCGAAGATTTTTGAATCGTTTGTTGGAAAGCAGTTACAGGTTCCTCCAATGTATTCAGCGATCAAGCAGGGTGGAAAGAGATTATACAAACTTGCTCGTAAAGGCAAAGAGGTACACCGGGAACCTCGTGAAATATTCATAAAAGAATTTGTAATGACATCGTTCAGCTTACCGACGGTACAATTTCGCGTTGTTTGTTCTAAGGGGACCTATATTCGTACTTTGGCAAATGATTGTGGGGAAAAACTTGGTTGTGGAGCTTATTTGAAAGAATTGACACGCACTCGTATCGGCAATTTCAGCGTTGAGGATGCATACGAGGTTCAAGATCTGCATCTTCTTGGTCATAAACTTCATCCGTCGGCAGTTACACTATGATCATTTATCGTTCGCTGAACGACGTTCACTACAATAAAAATTCAGTTGTCTCGATAGGCATGTTCGACGGGGCTCATCGTGCCCATCAGTCAATCATACAACGGGTTGTTGAAAAAGCAAAATTGATTTCCGGTCGAAGTGTTATTGTAACATTTGAACCGCACCCGCGCGAAGTTGTTGCACATGGGAAGAGCAAAGTAGAACTTCTTTCTACCTTACGTGAAAAGCTTGAGTGGTTTGAAAAATATGGAGTTGATGCGGTATTCATCATTCCATTTACATACGAGTTTTCCAGGTTAACTTTTCAAGATTTTTATTTGACATATATTATTAACGGTGTCGGTGTCTCTGAAGTTATCGAAGGATTTAATCACCAGTTCGGAAGAGATCGGGAAGGCGGAATGAAACAGATTCTTGAATTAGGGAATCAGTACGGTTTTTCTGTAGAAGCCATCTCGATGATGAAAGAGGGAGCAAACAATGTGAGCAGTTCCGAAATTCGCGCTATGCTCCATAACGGAAATATTGTCGTTGCAAACCGGATGCTCGGAACAGAATACTCTTTCTCGGGAACAGTTGTCCGTGGACATGGGCGCGGAAAAAAACTCGGATATCCAACAGCGAATATCAAACTTGACGATCCGAAAAAACTTGTTCCTAAAATCGGCGTCTATGCCGTTCGGATCCAAGTCGAGGGAGAATGGTTCGGGGGAATGATGAGCATCGGACATAATCCGACGTTCCATGAACATCATGAACGGACAACGGAAGTGAATATTTTCAATTTCGACAAAGAAATTTATGGTGAAACCGTTACCGTAAAATGTATTGAGCGCACCCGTGATGAAATGAAGTTCAATTCTGCGGAAGAACTCATCCAAGAAATGCACAACGATAAATTGATTACCCAAAAAATTTTAGAAAACTACAAATCATTATATTAACAAGGAGTGCCCAATGGCTATTTCTAAAGAACAAAAACAAGAAATCATTAACAAATACGGCAAGAATGCAACCGACAGCGGTACGCCCGAAGTGCAGATCGCAATACTGACTGCAAACATCAACAGCCTTTCAGAGCACTTTGCTGTGCAGAAAAAAGACCATCATTCCCGCGTCGGATTGCTGAGAATGGTCGGCAAACGCCGCCGCTTGCTTGATTATCTCATAAAACAAGATGTTGCGCGGTATCGAAAACTCATCCAAGAATTGGAAATTCGTAAATAATCGTTGTATTGTTCATCAGAAAGAAAGAAAATATTATGATAGTAAAAAAAGAAGTACGCATCGGAAATTATTCATTGGAATTTGAAACCGGCCGTTTTGCAAAACAAGCAGACGGTGCAGTGATGGTTCGTTATGCGGATACGATGGTGCTCGCCACCGTAGTCTCTGCAAAGGAAGCAAGGGAGGGTGACGATTATTTTCCATTGCAAGTGGAATTTCGCGAGAAACTTTCCGCAGCGGGCAAAATTCCCGGGGGATTTTTAAAACGTGAAGGAAGACCTTCCGATAAAGAAATTCTCTCTGCCCGTCTTATTGACCGTCCCATCCGTCCGATGTTCCCGGAAGATTACCATTGCGAAACACAGGTGATCGTTACCGTGTTCTCATCCGATCAACAAAATGATGCCGATGTGATTGGCGCGTGTGCTGCATCGGCGGCTTTGATGCTTTCCGATTCTCCGTTCGAAGGACCGATCGCCGAAGTTCGTGTTGCCCGTGTCAACGGCGAACTGAAACTTAATCCCACATTTGCTGAATTAGAACAGAGTGATATTGAGTTGACCGTTGCCGGAACAGAAACATCGATCAATATGGTCGAGGGTGAATCACTGGAGATTTCCGAAAAAGATATGCTTGCGGTTCTCGCTTTTGGGCATGAAGCGATCAAGCGGATCTGTAAAATACAAAAAGAACTTGCGGCGGAAGCGGGAAAGAAGAAACGGGCTGTGACTCCTCCGCCGATTAATCCTGAATTAAAAAAGGACGTTGAAGCACTCGCAACCGAAAAGATCCGCACAGCCGCAAATTCCATTCTCACCAAAGACGAACGCAGTGCCTCCCGCGCGTCGATCGAAACAGAAGTCCTAACCGCGCTCGCAGAAAAATATCCCGAACAAGAAAGCGTCATTAAAGAGATCTTTCACGATATAGAAAAACATGAAATGCGTGAGATGATCCTGTCAAAGGGTAAACGTCTCGACGGCCGCGGATTAACTGATATCCGTCCAATCAGCATTGAAACCGGGTTGCTGCCCCGCGCTCATGGTTCTTCACTCTTTACGCGTGGTGAAACACAATCGCTTACCACGGTGACGCTTGGAACGAAAGGTGATGAACAAAAGACCGATGGTTTGATCGAAGAACAACCACGACGGTTTATGCTCCATTACAACTTTCCGCCGTTTAGCGTGGGTGAAGTTGGAAGATTGGGAACCGGTCGCAGAGAAATAGGTCACGGTAATCTCGCGGAACGCGCGTTGAAGAATCTCGTCGCTCCCGAAAAGGAATTTCCGTACGCCATTCGTGTTGTTTCAGATATTCTCGAATCGAACGGTTCTTCTTCTATGGCAACTGTCTGCGCAGGTTCGCTTGCATTGTTTGATGCCGGTGTACCGCTGAAAAAAGCTTGCGCCGGAATTGCCATGGGCCTCGTAAAGGAAGGGGATAGAGTCGCTATCTTAAGTGACATCCTTGGCGATGAAGACCATCTTGGCGATATGGATTTTAAAGTTGCCGGCACTTCTGACGGAATCACTGCTTTCCAAATGGACATTAAAATTCAAGGTATCACTATTGAACTGATGGCAACCGCATTAGAACAAGCAAAAGTCGGAAGATTGCACAAATTAGAAAAAATGAATGCTGCGTTGGATAAACCAAAACCAAATTTGAGTCAATATGCTCCTCGATTCACAACAATCAAAATTCCTACCGACCTGATCGGTGCGCTTATTGGTCCTGGCGGTAAAAATATTCGCAGTATCGTTGCAGAGTCCGGCGCTGAGATTAATATCGAAGACGACGGCACAGTCGTTATCGCAGCCACAACACAAGAAGCAAGCGATAAAGCAACTGCATTGATCAATAAAATTACGGCAGTTCCGGAGGTTGGTAAGGTTTATAAGGCGACTGTGAAGAAAATCATGGACTTTGGTGCGTTCGTTGAAATTCTTCCCGGCAAAGAGGGGCTTGTTCACATCTCGCAGCTTGATGTAAAACGAGTCGCGAAGGTCTCTGACGTAGCAAAAGTCGGTGACGTTTTTGAAGTGAAGTTGCTGGAAATTGACGACAAAGGACGATTGAACTTAAGCCGTAAAGTTCTCTTATGACGAAAACAAAATCGGAACCTGTTGCACCTGTGAGTCGAATCTAAAAAGTTCATTATGGCAAAAAATCATTTGAATGGCGCCGAGGCGCCACCAAACACAAAACTCACCTTTTAGGCTTTTTAGAGTAGACTCACCTGTTGAAAACAAATAACCCCCCCGACGCAAGCGTCGAGGTATTCTTTCGATTAAACTTTCCAAATCTTTAAGATTTGGAAAGTTTTTCCGTTAAATTAATATGGTTAATCAATAAAGATGTTTGAGCCGCATAGTTTGGCGGACTTTTTCCAAGAGTTGAGATTTAATCATAGAAATATACCTTGCATTTTGGTTAAACAATTATGAACTTCTGGCAAGTTAGCATGGTTCACATTGGTAATTGTTTTGAATTAACAGAATTGTTGGATAATATGCAATAGCGAATATTATCGCATATAAAACAGTCAACAGATGGACTTTTGTTGTAGATTTCACAGATTTTTTTAATCCACAAGTACATTGATAATATTCAATAGGTAATATTATCAAGCATTTTGCAGTATAATTAATAGTTAGGCGGCATTTGCGGCCACATCAATATAATTATCGGCAATGGAGTTTAATATGAATAATAAAACAGTAATGCTTATGGAAGTGTTGAATAATGGGCAACGTCTTCAAATGGACGATGGATCAATTTGGAATAGCTCTCCAGGTGATATTCCGACGGTATGCACTTGGATACCAACGGCAACCCTCAACGTTCGCAAATCGAATACTGATCGGATGTTTCCCTATGTTCTCACGAATGAAGGTATCAATGTTTCTGTAAATGCGATGAAACTTAAATAGAAACTCGTACGGATTCAACACATTGTATAACGCAAATTACGTCTAACCAGTCACTCAACTGACGTGCAAACCGCCGACGATTGCGCCGCGCGAAGCGCAACGAATTTAGAAAGTCATACATGAACGTCCGCGCAATGAACTACAATCAACTGGCGGTTCGCCGCCGCAACTTAGCTCCGGTCCGTTAGGCTCTTGGAGATGTACTCCAAAAGTCTACAACAATTAGAGGAGAAGCCAATATGAAAAAACTACTTGCAATTTTATCATTAATTTTATCCATCGCAATTTTTAGTTGCGATAAGGAAGAAAGTATAACTCAACCATCCGCAACAGCTTCAATTTTTGTTACTTCGACACCAGCTGGTGCAAGTATCACTTTTGATAATGTCGTCACGGGAAAAGTGACTCCCGATACAATCAAGGGTATTTCCGAGGGAGTACATACAGTTAAATTAACTCTTCAAAATTATGCTGATACTACTGTAACAGTTACGCTAATCAAGGATCAAGTGTTAATTGTCTCCGTTGTACTTAAATCAGTATATGGGTCAATTTTTGTTACTTCGACACCATCAGGCGCAAGTATCTCGTTGGATAATGTAGCAACAGGTAAAGTTACTCCATACACATTAGAGAATATTCCCGAAGCAATTCATACAGTGAAACTGACACGTCAGGGTTATGCAGATACTACTGTGACGGTTACAGTAACCAAGAACCAGGTATCGACTGTCTCTATTACATTACGAGTGATTCTGTCGCCATATGCTGGGGGATGGAAAGGCACGACTAGCCAAAACCTTCCAGTTTATTTCCACATAACCTCTAGTGGCATAATTGATAGTATCAGCGTGGACATCCGAGCCTCGATGGCTGGTTCCTCATGCACATATACGACCAGATCGAAATCGCTTCTGACGATTTCAGGTAATAGCTTCTCGATTCCAATCGATGGCGGAATGGTGAGCACGACCTTGCGAGGAACCTTTTCTTCAGCAAGTGCTGCTAGTGGTACCATCGACGCCTTCGAGATCAGCGGCCTGTTTTGCCCCGGAGTCTTTGTCATTGGCACTCCGGTTTCGCAGAGCTCGAAGACATGGCAAGCCAGCAAGAATTAGCTACATTTTTGTAAAAGAACTTTTTTTACAAATTTGTACAATAAAAAAATTTAATTTGTAATAAATAACTTTTCATTTTTAATAGGTTGAACCTTTTGGAAATGAGAAAAAGAGCATAACACGCAATCAAGCTGACCAAAGGGCAGTGGCTCGCAGATTTCTTCTTGAATTTTTTCTCTATTGTCGTTGTTTCGTGAATTTATCATGTTGCCTTTCGGCAGCTTATTTTAGCGTTAGAACACACGAATTGCTTATGGCGTAGTTACAGTAGATGGCCGAATTGCCACTTATGATGAAACTCAACTCGACAAATTCATTCACCGTATAGCAGGAGGAGTTATGAAACAGCACCTAGTTTCCCTGATAGTTCTTGGCGTCCTCGTCGTTGCTCTCGGATCGGCTGTTGACGGACAAACGATCACGCCCAGATTGGGTTGGTTCAGCCGCGTACAGCCAGTCAGACCGGGATATGGCTCTGGATTTGACTCACTCATGATTAGGGTTAGCCGAAATAGTCCACTCCCCGCTGGCATTGACTCGATCAAGTATTCCGTAGTCATCCGAGATGTGGTCATCGGGATCGGATGCGTCCTAGGGAGGACGAGTGGCGTGATGTCTTCTCTCCCCGGAACCTATATACCCATCGATATGGTCACGAACTGCTTCGGGCAGACTCCCAGCGGTTGTAGTTACTCGTTCGACGTAAGTGGTTGTTTGTCCACCAGCCAATCGATGACCGCAAAAATCGTTACCTGCAATTCCTCCCCGCCGTGCAGAGATTCGATCGTTTTCAACACGCTCGTGGTCGAGGTAAAAGAGCAACTAGCAGACCAACTCGTGCCCCATGAGTTCCAGCTTGATCAAAACTACCCCAATCCGTTTAACCCGACGACAACGATTACATTTAGTCTTCCCACATCAGAATTCGTCGCCCTAAAGGTTCTCGACCTGCTTGGACGAGAACTTGAAACATTGATAGCGGGCCGACGAGAGGCTGGGGATTATAGCGTTCGATGGAATCCGGGAGCTTTGCCGAGTGGTGTCTACTTGTATCACCTGACAGCCGGTAAACTCAGTATGACAGGGAAAATGATGTTGATGAAATGAAATCACACGAGCACTTCGGCTAACAATTGTAAAAAAGTCATTCGCTTCATTAAATGAAAACAGATAGTGCTCATTCCATCCCGCTTGCTCCAGATGGTAATGAGTCTATTATTGGTCGCAAGCGGGACGTATTTTCTACAATGCACGTTAGCTGCAGTTCGCTGATTTCTTAATCGCACAATCAGATTTTTCTTATAGTGCTCTTTGCGTTTGCATATGTTAATAGAATATTCTACCGCGTGTGTTCTAACCACTCGCTACTAATGACATCAAGTAGCAACGAGCGTGAAGCTGAGAGATTTAGCTTTTTTCTGTAAGGTTCGTAATTGTTGTGCTTTGAATTTTTCTTGATAGAGTTCAATACCGCGTTCAACAAAGGCAATCCCTTTGGTCATGATTCTATAATAGATAACAGCAAGTTTACGAGCAGTGGCTTTGAGAGCATGCAAAAAGCCTTTCTTGGCTTTCATGCGTTTGTAAAAAGCAGTGAAAGCAGAATGTTTACTGGCGGCAATGGACAAAGCCGCTTCGCGAAAGATTTGTCCTGTGCGAGAGTTTTTTTTGATTTTTCTTTTCTTATTGGTTTTACCAGATTGGTGCATGCCCGGTGCCAGTGCTGCCCAAGAAGCAAAATGTTTTTCGGTAACCCAATGTTCTTGTAGATTAATTCCGGTTTCGGCCAAAAGTTCGAGTAGAGTTTTATCGGTCAGTCCGGTAATTTGCGAAGGATCGTTACCGCCAGTTATCTTCATCAGTTTGGTATGCAGATCATCAATTTGTGGTGGGTTGTGTCGTATCTTTTTTGGTGTGGTAAGATTCTTTGGTGTTGGAAGATTGTCTGTGTGAACATCAAGTAATCTTTCAATTTGTTTATCGCATTCCGTTATTTGCTGTTGGTAGAAATCATAAGCAGACAGAGCTTGTTTGAGAGCGAAGATGTGTTCGGCTTTGAAGTTTCCGTTCAGAGAAGCGATGACCTTATCGCGTTTTGTGTTCAGAATTGATTTCTCGCACAGATCGGCAAGGCGTTCGCCGTTACGTTCGCCAAGAACAATAGCGGTAATGATTCTCATCCCGCTAACGCCGTGAATCTGGGAGATGACATTCTGCACTTTGATATTCATCAAGGTTAAAGCTTTATGCATGTGCTGAATGTGTGAAGAAGCCATCGAGAGATGATCAGCCCGAAGTCTGGTATAGGTTCGTAGCTGCCGAGTAATATCATCGGGAATGAAACACGTTCGCAAGAGTCCGAAAGAATGTCCCGCTAAGGCGGGATTGTAACCATTGGCAGTTGGCAACATCGGATTTTCTTCCGGGAAGGTACTTCACTTGTTTGCCGTTGACAAGCGTAACAGTAATACCGGCCGCTTCGATCATATCGAAGAGAGTAATCCAGTATACGCCGGTTGCCTCCATGGCAACGGAAGTAATATTATGTTCTTTCAAATAAGCAATTGCTTTGAGGTAATCATCGGTGAACGTGCCGAAGGAAGCGACTTCACAATTTTCGATACCGATGAAAATAGATTCACTGCCGATATCAATACCGGCGCAGTTGGGATTGATTTTAGATAAAGAAGACATGATATTACTCCTTAGAAAAAGTAATGTAAAAAAATATCGCGCTCGTTGGGTGTAGGATAAAAAAGTAGGCTACTAAACGGGCAGAATGCACCAAATGATAATTCACAGCCAACGAAGCAAACCTCAAGCACGAGCACAAAAGGCATCACGCGAGTTGGACTGCTATAGCTTGCGCGAAAATGAATTGATGTCTATTATATGAAGATTCTTGACGAAGTCAAGATGAGAACCTCAAGCTGACGGAAAATACGGCGTGCTTTTTCGCCGCACGAAGAAAATTATCTAGGGAAATGGCGACACGTGCCGTGCGTATAGTCTACGATGATCTGGCTGCACGTCGCCGCAGCTTAGCTCCGGTCCGTTAGGCAACACGCGCAAAACAATTTTTGTTAATAAAAAATTAAGTTTGTGGTTTGGTTTCGGGTATTCGCTTTCAACAAAAAATAAAAAAATAGTTTAGAGACATTCAAAGTTGGTTTTATCGTCATTTTTTTGCTTTCAAGTTCTTTCAAAATCTAATTGCAGTTGTGGTTTTTCAAATTTAATTTTCAGCAGTTTCTAAATCTAAAAAAATTTGCGTGTTGTCTAACCAGTCATTCAAATTGACGTGCAAACCGCCGACGCTTCAAAGTTTTAAGTGTTGAGTTATCAACTTACAACTTATGTTACGAAAGCACATTTTTAATCCCGCCAAAAAGCGGCGGGATGCAAAGAACGCATTTAAACTTTTAATCCATCGCTCTGGAACGTTGCAACGCTTTTGCAGCGTGTTTTGTACGCCCCGATATTTTTTATCGGGGGTTAGTTCCAGTCCGTTAGCATTTGGCTTAACGGCAATGTGCCAGTGTCTGACTTTAATTTGATAATCATTGCCAAATTAAAGTTAGGAGTGAACGTTATGACAAAATCAACTTGGTTTGATTTTTTGTGTCTTAGCTGTATTTCAAGTTGTTGGTCTATTTATTACCCTAATTGGTATTCCGCCAGCATTAGTAGTTGCAAAATTCTTAGGAACTTATTTAAATCCGGTAAACAAAAAATGTGTTCCTCAAGCTGTTAGAGATGAACTTGATAGAAGAAAAGCTCAAAGAGAAACTATTCCCGGCTTCGTCTGGGAATTTTTTTTATGATCAAAATAATTTCAAAAGCACACTCTTTGCGGGGAGAGATCACCGTCCCCGGGGATAAATCGATATCGCACCGTGCGGTGATGATCGGCGGAATATCCGAAGGAACTACGGAGATTACCGGCTTTCTTGACGCTGCGGATCCGATCAGCACGTTATCGTGTTATCGCGCAATGGGAATAGATTCCGAATTCGTGAACGGAAAACTTCGTATTCATGGAAAAGGCGTGAACGGATTACGTCAACCTGCTCATATTCTCGATGCAGGAAATTCGGGAACAACGATGCGATTGATTTCAGGAATCCTTGCAGGACAAAAATTTCCGTCATCGATTACCGGCGATCAATATCTTGTGAAACGTCCGATGAAACGCATCATCGAACCGTTAACAAAAATGGGGGCGAAAATTTCTTCAACGGAAAAATTCACCGCGCCATTAAGTTTTTCACCTGCCGGTAAACTTTCTGCAATCGATTATGAGCTGCCCATTGCAAGCGCCCAGGTCAAATCGGCACTCCTTTTCGCGGGATTGTATGCGGAAGGGATAACGAGGGTGATAGAATCCGAACAGTCGCGCGATCATACGGAACGAATGCTTAATTTGAAGAGCGAAACACTCAACGGGAAGAACGTCGTGTCGATCGAAGGGGGAATGAAACTTACGAGCCGGGAATTTATTGTGCCGGGCGATCCTTCTTCCGCTGCATTTTTCGTCGTTGCAGGATTGATCAACGACAATTCGGAAATTATCATTCGAAATGTCGGATTGAATCCGACAAGAACCGGCTATTTAAATGTTTTAGAACAAATGGGAGGGAAGATACGGCGTGAGAACGAAAGAACGGTCAGCGGCGAACCGATAGGTGATGTAGTTATCAAAAGTTCAGAATTACAAACGGATCTCGTACTCAGAGGGAATATCATCCCTAATATTATCGATGAAATTCCGATCTTATCTGTCGCAGCAGTACATGCGTCAGGAAAATTCGAAGTCCGTGATGCGCACGATCTTCGCAACAAAGAGACCGATAGAATTGCCGCGATCTGTCATAATCTTCGATTGATGGGAGTAGAAGTGGAAGAATATGACGACGGATTTGCATTTGAATCAAAAAAGAAGTTATTTGCATCCGAATTTGACAGTTTTGACGATCATCGTATTGCGATGTCGTTCGGAATTGCTTCTCTTGTTTTGGATGGTGAATCGAAGATCGAACATGCTGAATGTGTAAACATTTCGTACCCGACATTTTGGGAAACACTTCAGGGCATCTTTAAAAACTGAACGTGATTTTTTTTTATCTGTCTGTCGTACGACAGACGAAATCAGCGGGAAATATTCTCCCGCAGATTACGTCCCGAAGTTTCGGGATTCGCTCTACGAGTCGTAGACAGAATAGGTTTTTAGAGGTACCCTTCACACGCTTCAACAATAAGGAGAGTGAACAGTGGCAAACGTAAAACTTGATAACATCAAAAAAGAATATGAAGGCGGAGTCTGGGCTGTTAAAGGTGTTTCGGTTGAAATTCAGGATAAGGAATTTGTCGTTCTCGTGGGACCTTCCGGCTGCGGAAAATCTACCACATTACGAATGATTGCCGGGCTGGAGGATATTTCCAACGGTTCGTTGACCATCGACGGAAAAGTAATGAATGAAGTTCCGCCGAAAGACCGTGATATCGCAATGGTGTTTCAGAATTACGCGTTGTATCCGCATATGAGTGTTTATGACAACATGGCGTTCGGATTAAAACTGCGGAAATTTCCGAAAGCAGAGATCGATGCGCGCGTTCGCGAAGCGGCAAAAATTTTGAGCATCGAAGAATATCTCAACCGGAAACCGAAAGCGCTCTCCGGTGGACAACGCCAACGTGTTGCCGTGGGACGCGCGATTGTTCGAAAACCGAAAGTGTTTTTGTTCGACGAGCCGCTCTCTAATCTCGACGCAAAACTTCGCGTACAAATGCGGACGGAAATTTCGAAACTGCATCAACGGTTGGGCGCTACGATGATCTACGTGACACACGACCAAACTGAAGCGATGACGATGGGAGACAGGATCGTTGTGATGAAAGACGGCAACGTCATGCAGATCGATACACCGCTGAACTTATACAACAATCCGCTGAATAAATTCGTCGCAGGATTTATCGGAAGTCCGTCAATGAATTTTGTCGAAGGAAGTATCGTATCATCCGGCGGAATGAAATTTGCCGAAACCGGTTCAACGCTTCTGTTCGATATTCCGAAGGGTAAACAAAAATTGCTGGCGCCGTATGTCGGAAAGGAAATATGGCTCGGTATGCGTCCGGAACACATTACGGCTGGTTCAACGAAAGGTTGCAAGGTGAATGCAAGCGTTGAAGTGGTGGAACCAATGGGGAACGAGATCTTTGCATACATCACTACCGGTGGATCACAACTTGTTGCCCGAATGGCGCCGTTGAACATTCAGGTTGGGGAGAAAAAAGATTTCGTTTTCGATATGGCAAAGGCACATTTTTTTGACAAAACAACCGAAAACGTGATCAAATAGTCACAACCTGATGTTGAAATTTGTCGATCACGATCTCGTTCGAGATCCATTTAACAAAATCAGGTCCGTATTTATTCAAATAGTGAATCGCCGAGAACCCCCGTTCTTGAAAATTTCCGTTCGGAAAAACGTGTAACGCTGCTTTTCGGATCTGTTTCAAAGAGATTTCCTCTTTGTGCTGCTGTGCTCTTTGCGTTTTTTGTTTCAAAACCTCCAGCTGGTGCAGAAATTTATTCAACGTCCCATCCACCGTGCCGTTCAATGTCGGATCGATCTGCTGGATCCCGAAACGTGCTTCATTCACCGATTCTTTGATGGTCGTTTCAAGACTTGCAAAAAGCGAATCAACCTTCACTTCCGAAATTTGTTCCGATACTTTCGTCAACAGGGAATCAACATCTCCGAATAATTCGATCAGTTCGAGTGAAAATTTATCGAGAACTTTTTTCACTTTTTCCTCAACGACGGTAACGCTCGCCCTCGGATAAATAATCGGTATTGTAATATTAAAAAATTCGTACACGGGTTTAAGTTGAGCGAAGTATGCAATCTCAGCCGGACCGCCAACGTAAGCGATGGTTGGAAGAAGCGTATCCTGACATATGGGACGCAAAACAACATTGGGAGAAATCTGTTCCGGTGACTGTTGAATGTGCGCTAATAAATCATCTTTTGTGTAACGCTGACGGGTATTCTTTAAGAAGTAATCTCCGTTTTCCGAAGGCTCAATCAAATATCTTCCGCCTTTGTGAAACGTAAACAGATTGACCGCTTTGGCTTTGATCTGCGCGTGATAATGGTCTTCCAATTCGACACTTGTTTGAATAACAAGTTTCGAGGCTTCTGCATTCGATGTTATTTCTTTGACAAAGACAGGGATAAGAACTTTTTTAAATTCCGGATGATTTGAATTAATAAAGATCAATCCGGAATCTTCATAGATGTGATTAAAAAATCCCGTAAAGGATTTTAGAAGAGTATTTCCCTGTTTGTAATATCCGCGCAGTGCATCGATAAGGGCGGGAGTGTAGTCCGTTTTTTGCAGAGAAGCGTCAAGCGTTGAAAAGAATTGCTGAATGAATTCATCGATGACAACCGAACCGGTAGCGCCGATATTGCGTTCAAGCGGTTTTCCACCCAATAAATATTCGGCAACAGCAATTTCATTTTCTGAATTAATGAACTTAACTTTATTGATCTCTTCAAAATCATGATCTTCACCTTCAAGCCAGAACACGGGAACAAAATTATATTCCGGGAAATCTTTTGATAGTTTTTCCGCAAGTTTGACAGCCGTGATTGCTTTGTAGATAGTGTAGAGAGGTCCTGTGAAAAGCCCTATCTGTTGACCGGTGACGACGGCAAATGTGGTATCATTGCCCAACAGATCGATATTGGCTAGTGTTTTGATCCCACTGTTAAAATCACGATTTTGTTCGTTGAGGATGCGAAGCAGGAGCGTCCGGTGATACGATCTTTTGCTCAGAGTATCAATCTTATTTTGCCACGCCTGTTGATCTTTATAATTTCCTGAATAATATTTTGCAATCTTGTCAAAATTGTTATTGTAATCTGTGTAAAGATGCGTTACGACGTCTTTATCAAAAAGCTGGTGATAGTTGATCCAATCCATGATTTTCCAGTGTGATCTAAATTTTTCATCAATATACATTCAAATCTCGCTATTTGCAATCAATTGATTTTAGCAGAATGTTGTAATATATTGCTATAGGAAAATGTTGAAACTATCTGGAAAAATAGCGGTTGTTACCGGTGGAACCGGAAGTTTGGGACGCGTAGTCGTGAAAAGGTTGCTGGAGGAGGGAGTTGTAGTCATAACAACCCACACAGGGAATCAACGTTCAATTGAATTTGTAAAAGAAACACAACGACAGTTTCCATGCTTCCACGGTAAAGAACTTGATGTTACCAGTGAAGCGGATGTGAGAAAATTTTTTCAGTGGATATCAGACACGTTTAAACGAATTGATATTTTGATCCATCTCGTCGGCGGTGTAAATCCCAAAAAATTCATAGAGGATATCAGCGTCGCTGAATGGAACAAAATGTTCACACTCAATTTATTTTCTACATTTTTGTTGATCCGCAGTTCCGTTGGAATGATGAAACAACACCAATGGGGAAGGATCGTAACAATTGCGGCAATGCCGGCAATTACTCCGGAAGCCAAGCGTGGTGGATACGGTGTTGCAAAGGCGGGAGTGGTAACTTTAACAAAAACAGTCGCTGAAGAAATCAAAGAATATGGCGACATAACCGTGAATGCAATCGCGCCAAGCACGATTTTAACAGAGGACAATAAACTGTGGGGCACTCCGGATGATTCCAAAAAATTGGTAACACCGGAAGAGATCGCAGAAACAATTTTACATCTAACTTCGCCCGAAGCCCGGGCGATCAATGGACAAGTTATTCAAATGTACGGTAAAGTATAACAATGGGATTAACTGAAAAAATAAACGACGATCTTAAAACTGCAATGAAATCCGGTGACAAAACGCGCCTCGAGACATTGCGTATGCTGCGCGCTCAAATTATTGAATTTGAAAAGAGCGGATCGAATCGTGAAATGGCGAACGACGATGCAATGAAGATTCTTCTTTCCGCGGTGAAAAAGAGAAAAGAATCACTAGAGATGTACGAAAAGGCGAGCAGGCAAGATCTTGTTGAGAAGGAAAGCAAAGAAATTTCCATCATCCAAGAATATCTGCCAAAACAAATGAACAGAGAAGAAGCAGAGGTCATTATTGGAAAGATCGTCGCAGAAACCGGTGCTTCTTCGTCAAAAGATATTGGCAAAGTGATGCCGGTAGTCATGAAAGAACTTAAAGGAAAGATCGACGGCAAGGTTATTAACGAAATCGTTAAACAAAAACTAACTTAACACATGGCACTCATCGACATTGTTCTTGGATTGATCATGGCGTTGTTTCTGTACATCGGATTCAAGAATGGGTTTGTCAAAAAAATAATCGGCATCATCTGCCTGGTATTGGCTCTTATACTCGCAACAAAGTTTTCTGCCGATGTTGCAGAACTATTGTTCGAACCAATGGGTATTTCAGGACGGATCGGGTTTGCTTTGGCATTTTTAACGATCGTTATTGGAATTACGCTGACACAATCATTGCTGTATAAGTTGCTGATCAAAGATCTGGTGGAAGGGGTATGGAATCGGATCGGCGGAATATTTATCGGTTTCATTGAAGGAGCGTTGACAATAAGTATCGCTCTTATCCTCATGAGCATTTATCTTAAACTCCCGTCTGATGAAACAAAGGCAAATTCCACCCTCTACAAACCCTTGAAAAACTTTGCGCCGATGGCATTCGATCAGTTGAACACATTTTTGCCGGAGTCTGAAGATTTTTATCAACAACTATTCAATGCTGCCGCTGAAGAAATGAAGAAAGGGGAGAAGAAACAGTAGGATGAAGAGCCGCTTTGCCGCTGCCGCTGAAAAGTTAGACCTTCCAAAAATTCTCCATCACATTCAATACTATGCTTCGTCCGATCTCGGGAAAGAAGCAATAGTAAATATCGAACCATGCTCCGACATCAATACTATTTCAACCGAGCATAACCGCGTCTCCGAAATGCGGCGAATTATTGAAAGCGAGGATTCGTTTCCTATTGATGGAATCAAAGATATTCGTCTGGCAGTACATCGGTCTTCCGTAGAAAACAGCATTCTTTCCGCCCGGGATTTATTGAATATAGCATCAACACTCAGAGCGGCACGCAACATCAAAAGCTTTGTTGAAAAACGCCGGGAGTATTTATCCGAGCTAACCAATATAACCTCTTTGATTTCAATCAATAAAGAGATTGAATTCAATATATCATTGGCTATTGATGAAAACGGAGAAGTAAAAGATTCTGCAAGCCGTGAATTAAAAAATCTCCGAGATGAAATCAGTCAAAAACAGCAAATGATTCGTAAGACACTCGAGAGAATCATGCGTGCTACAGCCGAACAGGGGATGACGCAAGACGAGATTGTAACTACCCGAGACGGACGATTGGTCATACCAATTAAAGCTGAATTGAAAAATAAATTTCCCGGATTCATTCACAGCACATCGGCATCAGGTCAAACAGTGTTCATCGAACCATCCGAAACATTGACACTGAACAACGATATTTGCGAATTATTCTTCAAAGAGAAAAGAGAAGTCGAACGCATTTTGCGCGATCTGACTTCACAAATCCGGTTGGCGTCTGAGTTGATTAAATCCACAGTGGAAGCATTAACGATGATTGATCTTGCATACGCTAAAGCCCAGTATTCAATTGAAATAAAAGGAAATAAACCGCTCTTAAAAGAAAATGGATCGATTGTGATTCAACTCGGTTACCATCCGATACTGATGTTGCGTCACCAGAGAGAAACCATTGTCCCGGTAAATATCGATGTTGGTAAGACTTTCACCACATTGTTAATTACCGGACCCAACGCCGGCGGAAAAACAGTTGCATTGAAGTCGGTTGGTATCTTGGCATTGATGGTCCAATGTGGGATTCATGTTCCGGTTTCACCTGATTCGGAATTTCCAATTTTCAAAAACATTTTTGTATTGATAGGCGATAATCAGTCGATTGAAAACGATCTGAGTACTTTCAGTTCACAGGTTCTTCAACTGAAAAATATTGTCGAAGAATCCACATCAGAAAGTTTGGTCTTGATTGATGAGATCGGTTCGAACACAGATCCGACTGAAGGGGGAGCGATCGCTGCTGCTGTTCTTGACCATCTGACGCAATGCGGAGCATTAACGATTGCGACATCGCACCAAGCCGCCTTAAAGGCATTTGCGCACAATTCTGCGATGATGGAAAATGCTGCGATGGAATTCGATCAGGAATCTCTCTTGCCGACCTACCGATTGAAAATAGGTCTTCCCGGCAGCAGTTATGCATTAGAAATTGCCGAACGTTTGGGAATGAACGAAACGATCATTAAAAAATCTCGCGAGATGCTCGGAGATCAAAAAACAAAACTTGAACAGTTAATTCTTGATCTGGAAAATCGTTCACAATTACTGCAATCTAAACTTGCAACGGCTGACGAAAATTTGCTTAAATATAAAAAGTTAGCTCAGGAATATGAAAGTAAATTAAAGACGTTTGCTTCGGAAATCCGTGAAGTAAAAAAGAAGGCAATTGAAGAGGCAAAGTCGTTAATTGAAAGAGCATCATCCCAAATTGAACATACCGTTAAAGAGATTAAAAGTCAGAATGCAAGCAAAGAAGTAATTAAATCCGGACGGCAAACGATAATGGAACTCGAAAATGAATTGGCTAAACTTGATGCAGAAGTGCTCCGCTCTCACGATGATGCCGGCAGCGAGCACTTGATGAAAATCCAAATCAACGATCTCGTAACATTGAAATCCGGTGGACAAGTCGGTACTGTCCTGACCATGCCGGATAAAAATGGTAATTTGTTTGTTGCGTTTAATTCGATCAAAGCGAAAGTCAATGTGTCAAACATTTCTGCAGTCAAGATAAATTCGGTTAAGCGTGAACTTTCAACATCAAGTTTTTCAATAAATAAAGAATATACAAATGAAGTAGATGTTCGGGGATTGTACGGAGATGAAGCAGTTGCGACAGTCGATAAATTTTTGGACGATGCAATCCTTACCGGGTTAGGTCGGGTGGATATAATTCATGGCATGGGAACAGGTGTCTTACAAAAACGTATCCGGTCGTTTTTGGAAAATGATAAGCGAGTAAAATCACAACGACTTGGTGAGCGCAGCGAGGGGGGAGCAGGAGTGACTGTTATTGAACTTCTATGAAGCATAAGATCAAAAAAATATTGATCGCGAACCGAGGCGAGATTGCTGTCCGCATTCACCGATCTGCGAAAGAGATGGGGATATCTACTGTTGCACTCTTTTCTGATCCAGACAGAATATCGCCTCACGTTTTACTCTGCGATGAAGCATATGCGTTGCATGGAGTGACATCAAAAGAAACATATCTTGATGTCGAAAAAATACTTGAAATAGCAAAGCATGCTAAAGTTGATGCCATTCATCCCGGTTACGGATTTCTTTCCGAAAGGGGGCATTTTGCTAAAGCTGTTCGGGAGGCCGGTATGATCTTCATTGGTCCGAATCCGGAGACGATTGAATTACTGGGAAGCAAAACTTCTGCAAGGGAACTATTGACCGAAAAAAAACTTCCGATCGTCCCCGGCAGTACTAGGTCAATTAAGAACTTAGATGATGCAATAGAAGTTGCAACGCGTATAGGATTTCCCGTGATGATCAAAGCGGTAGGAGGAGGCGGAGGTAAAGGAATGCGCCGGGTAGATATGGTTGAAGAACTGAGTGGTGCAATCGAGCGGGCACAGACCGAAGCGGCAAAAGCATTTTCCGATGACAGGGTGTATATCGAAAAATATCTGCTCAATCCGAAACATGTCGAGATCCAGATTCTTGCCGACACACACGGTAATGTTATTCATCTTGGCGAACGGGAATGCTCCGTTCAACGGCGGCATCAAAAAGTCGTTGAAGAATGTCCCAGTACAGCATTAACTCCCGAGCTTCGTGAAAAGATGGGGCAAACGGCAGTTGAAATTGCCAAAGCAAGCGGATATGTGAATGCCGGAACCGTGGAATTCTTGCTCGATTCAGATAAAAATTTTTATTTTCTCGAGGTGAACACCCGTTTGCAGGTTGAACATCCGATAACAGAACTTGTGTACGGAATCGACATCGTGAAAGAACAGATCCGGATCGCTGAAGGAGAGAAACTATCCTTGTTCCAGTCTGACATTAAGATCAATGGCCATGCGATCGAATGCCGTATCTCTGCCGAAGAAACCGATAACAATTTCATGCCGTCGACAGGAAAAATATCTCACTACATTCCCAGCGAAGGACCCGGAGTCCGTAATGACTCAGGTGCACGTGTTGGAACGGAGATATCGATGCATTACGATCCGATGATCGCAAAGTTGATCGTTCACGGCAGAGATCGGAAAGAAGCTATTGTAAAAATGCTGCGGGCACTGAACGAATACAAGATCAATGGTGTAAAAACAACAATCCCATTTTGTCAATTCGTACTTGAACATGAAGAGTTTATCAAGGGATCGTACAATATTAATTTTGTTGAGAAAAATTTCACCACTTCTGCCTTTTCGCTGCGGCACAATACGGCAGTTGCGATTTCAGCGGCGTATTTAGCTCATACGAACGATTTTACTAAAGCCGATCAGGGGAAAAAAGGCAAAGACCGATCATCGGCTTCAAAATGGAAAATGAACGAGCGCAGTGAATAAAATTACTCTTCATATTGCCGATAAACACTATCATGTCGATCAGAGAGAAGACGGATTGCTGGTCGACGGAAAACTGCATGATATCAATATCCACAAGATCACGGAAAACGAATATAGTGTTCTGATTGACGGGCATTCATATCATATCTTTTTCAACAATTGCAGCAAATATTTCTGTGCACAAATAGACAACCATGTCTTTGAGATCAAACGGCATACACTGCGGGATGAACTCTCTGAAAAATTTCTCAAAAAAAATGATGATGCTCATTCGTCTGTAACGTTCCGTGCTCCGATGCCCGGATTAGTGACCAAAGTGCAGACGCTTGTGGATGCACGAGTGGATGCAGGTGACGGCATTGTTGTTGTTGAGGCTATGAAGATGGAAAACATGATCAAAACGACAAAATCAGGAATTGTGAAAAAAATCTTTGTTCAGGAAAAACAAGCGGTCGAAAAAGGCGACCCTCTTTTTGTCATCGAATAACTAGTCGTCCCTTAAAAAGTAAGAAACCTTGTCAAGGTTTCTTAATCAACAATGAAATAATTTTCAAATTTTACAAATCTAATTACTGATGTTACGCACGGCAGTAACACAGCCTAATAAAGTAAGGATGTCATGCCCGAATGCTTTAATCGGGCATCCATTTTATAGATTCCTGCTAAAAACATGCGGGAATGACGATTGTTTTTTCCCTTGCTGCGTAATATCTGTTACATAACCTTGACAAGGTTGTGCTAATGAAGACTTTTTAAGGATCAACTAGCAACTAACTATGAAACAATTTGAAGAACCCGAAGTAACAGAAACGCTTGCTCTTCAACATGGATTAACCAAGGAAGAATATCAAAAGATCCTAAAAATTCTCGGTCGTACACCGACGTACACGGAACTTGGTATCTATAGTGTCATGTGGAGCGAACACTGCAGCTACAAGAATTCGATCGCCGTTTTAAAGACCCTGCCGAGAAAAGGAAAGAGGCTCCTTGTCGGAGCCGGCGAAGAAAATGCCGGATTGGTCGATATCGGAGATGGGATAGCGGTCGCATTTAAAATTGAAAGCCATAATCATCCTTCGGCTGTGGAACCGTATCAAGGAGCTGCAACCGGTGTCGGCGGCATTATGCGAGACATATTTACGATGGGTGCTCGTCCTATTGCAGGTCTTAATTCGCTTCGATTTGGAGAAATAGACGATCCTCAAACAAAACATCTTCTTAAAGGTATCGTAAAGGGAATAGGCGATTACGGCAACAGCTTCGGCGTTCCAACGGTCGCCGGAGAAGTTTATTTCGATAAAAGCTATCAAACAAATCCACTCGTCAATGCAATGTCGGTCGGCATTGTTGAGCATGGGAAAGTTGCCTCGGCAATCGCTCACGGTGTCGGAAATCTTGTGATGATCGTCGGTTCTGCAACGGGACGGGACGGAATTCACGGTGCGACGTTTGCCTCGGAAGAAATTTCAGAAGAATCCGAAAGCAAGCGCCCGTCGGTTCAGGTCGGAGACCCATTCACCGAGAAATTATTGCTTGAAGCAACACTCGAAGCGATTGGTGCAGGTTTCGTTGTGGGAATCCAGGATATGGGCGCCGCCGGAATCACTTGTTCAACCACGGAAATGAGTGCCAAAGGTGAATCGGGAATGGAAATTAATCTTGATCTTGTTCCGACACGTGAAACACATATGACGGCGTACGAAATTATGCTTTCGGAATCTCAGGAACGGATGTTGTTGGTTGCAAAACCCGAGAATGAATCTGCCGTTAAAAAGATATTCGAAAAGTGGGATTTGAACTGCGTAACTATCGGTAAAGTTACGGGAGATGGAAAGGTTCGCGTTTTTTATCATGGAAAATTACACGCTGAGGTGCCGGCCGAATCGTGTGTGCTTGGCGGCGGTGCTCCCGTGTATATTCGTGAAGCAAAAGAACCGGAATATTTAAAACAAACCCGTTCGTACGATCTGAACTCACTTCCTCCGCCAAAAAATATCGACGAATCAATTTATAAAGTCTTGTCATCTCCGAACATTGCCAGCAAGCGGTGGGTCTATGAGCAATATGATTCGATGGTCCGCACGAATACGGTTGTGCTGCCCGGTTCAGATGCGGCTGTCATGAAGATCAAAAAATCTGAAAAGCTCCTCGCCATGAAAACTGATTGTAATGCACGGTACGTTTATCTCAATCCACGAAAGGGCGGAGCAATTGCGGTTGCCGAATCGGCGCGAAACGTCGTTTGTTCCGGCGGTAAGCCGATCGCAATCACCAACTGTTTGAATTTCGGAAATCCGTACAAACCGGAAGTGTATTGGCAGTTCAAAGAAGCTGTGGCGGGAATGGGAGAGGCTTGCATCGCATTGGAAACACCGGTCACCGGCGGCAACGTCAGTTTCTATAACGAAAGCCAACAGGCGTCGGTATTTCCGACACCGACAATTGGAATGCTCGGTGTGATCGACAAACCGGCACACGTGACGACTGCGGATTTCAAAAATGCCGGTGATGCCATTTATCTTCTCGGAATTAACCGTGGAGACATTTCCGGAAGTGAGTTTTTGTCCAACGAGTACGGTTTGACAGTCGGAGACGCTCCGTATTTCGATCTTCCGTTTGAAGTAAAGGTACAAGAATGTTGCCTTGAACTCATCACCGAAGGATTGGTGAAATCCGCTCACGATGTTTCGGATGGCGGCTTGATCATTTCATTGATTGAAAGTTCCATTGTCGGAAAAACAATATTCGGCTTTGACGTCGAGATTCCTGCCGATGCACAACCGTTGTATCAAATATTATTCGGGGAAGAGCAATCGAGGATCGTTCTCTCCGCTGATGTCAACAATGAAGCGAAACTCAAAGATATTTGCTCCCGGTTCGGCGTTCCGCTGACAAAATTGGGAACAGTAACATCGACCAATGCCGGTAACATTAATGGTGAAATCGGTGTTGACATGTTGAAGGCACACGATCTGTATTTTAATGCTATTCATCGAAAGGTAGATCAGAATTTTGTCGGCTGATGCAGACATAACGCTCAAAGAACAATTCTTTGCACTGCCCGCGGAAAAAGCAGTGTATCCGCATTTTCCTTTTGATGTTGTGAAGATCACCGGAAATGAATCCATCGATTTTTTCCAGCGTATTTCAACGAATGATTTTCAACGGTTCACCGAAGGAAATATTCAGAAAACACTTTTCATTACGGAAAAGGGAAGGGTCATCGATGCCGCATGGATCATCCATCGCGGAGATCATCAATTACTTTTGTGCAGCAACGGCATGGGCGCGGAGGTTATTTCCTGGCTGAACAAATTCATCATCATGGAAGATATCATTCTTGATGACGTCACATCCGGACATGCCGTTGATATCTATTTTGTCAACGACGGAACAACCGATTATTTCGGTCTGCCGGCAAATATTGTTGTGAATGAAGAAGTGCAATCAGGATATCGACTCATATCGAATAAAGAATTTGAATACTTTCGAATCTTCAACGGAATTCCCAAAACCAATCATGAACTTGTCCGGGATTTTAATCCTTTGGAGTTGAATTTATGGAGTTTTATCAGTTTTACAAAAGGGTGTTACATCGGTCAGGAGATCATTGCCAGACTCGATACATATCAAAAAATTCAACGCGTGTTATGCAGAATAAAACTTTCTTCACACATCGCAGAAAATTCATCGCTTGTCGATGATCTTGGAAACGAAATCGGTAAGATCACGAGTGTTTTTCCATCTAACGATGCAGAAACGGTCGGGTTAGCTGTGGTGAAAATCAAAAATTTGGAAGCGACAAAAATATTTACCGTCAAAGATACGTCACTGGAAGTCAATGTCGAACACGTATTTGCCAAGGATCTTTATGGAAGAAATTAAAGTTGCAGCAGAAACAAAACAAGAACAGTACGAACAACTCGTTCCGCAGATTCTTTCTCTTGTGAATGATGAACCGAATCCAATTGCAAACATGGCGAACATCGTTGCGGCATTGAAACAAACGTTCGGTCACTATTCATGGGTGGGTTTCTATTTTTTGGACAAAACAACAAATGAACTGGTGCTCGGACCGTTTCAAGGCAAAACCGCATGCACTCGGATCGCCATGGGAAAAGGAGTGTGCGGAATATCTGCGCAAAACAGGGAAACGATCATCGTTCCCGATGTCAACCAATTTCCCGGACATATCTTTTGCGATGGAGATTCGAAATCGGAGATAGTTCTTCCGGTCATTCACGACAATTCTCTGATCGGTGTGTTGGATGTCGACAGTCATTTATATGACAGCTTTGATGAGATCGACAAAAAATATCTCGAACTGTTGATCACTCAAACGACAAAACAAATTGCAAGTTACTATGGTTAAAAAAAGACTTTTAAAGGCTCCCAAAGCCTATAAAAATCCCGGTTTTCTGAGCGGCAAAGATGCCCGCCCGTTAAGAATATTGTCGGAATTTTTGGAACCGCTAAGCCGTTTCAATTATTATAATGTTAAAGACACGATCGTCTTTTTCGGGTCTGCCCGCATCAAATCGAGAAGCGAGACTATCAAAGATCTGAGGGAGTTGGTAAAGAATGGTTCCGGAAGAAAAGCCCATACGAAGAACTATGAACAGAAATTGTTGCAGGCTGAAATTGCGGTTGAAATGTCGCGGTACTATGAAGATGCAATCGAATTGTCTCGATTGATCACACTGTGGTCGAAGAAACGCAAAAGTAATAATCGACTCCTTGTGTGTTCCGGCGGTGGTCCCGGTATTATGGAAGCCGCTAACAAAGGTGCAATTCTCGCTAAAGGAGAGTCCATAGGATTAAATATCAGTTTGCCGTTTGAACAATATCCGAATCCATATATTACACCGAAATTCAATTTTGAATTTCATTATTTCTTCATGCGCAAATTGTGGTTCATGTTTCTTGGGAAAGCACTCGTTGCATTCCCTGGAGGATTCGGAACGCTGGATGAATTTTTCGAATTATTGACGTTGCTGCAAACTCAAAAGGTCGGCAAAAAGATGACGGTCATTCTCTACGGACAGAACTTCTGGAACAAGATCATTGACTTTAAAGCACTAGTTAAATACGGAATGATCAGTCCCAAAGATCTTGATCTGTTCTCATTTGCCGATACACCAAAAGAAGCTTTTGATATTCTTGCGAAATCGTTGAAGGAAAATTATCCCGAATTTCGATGAATCAGCTTTCCGAAAAAGAGATCAGTGAAATCAAATCGCTCGTCAAATTATTGGATGACGAGGATGCACAGATCTATTCCACGGCGCGGGAGCGCCTGCTGAACTACGGTGAACCTGCTCTGGCATATATATCGACGGCGAATGTTTCGTCATCTATTGAATCGTCGCGATTCAACGAATTGCGGGATCAAATCGTGCGCACTGTGTTCAAAGAAGAATTCCGCAATCTTAAACGGATCGACGGCGGCGATGTGGATCTTGAAGAAGGAATTTTTCTCATTGCCCGGCAGCGATTTCCCGAACTTGATATCAATCCGTACGTTGAACAGTTAAATAGTTTTGCATACGAGTTGAAAGAAAAATTGAGTTCGATCACGGATAATTCGGAAATACTTCGGCGAACGATAGCGTTCTTCGCTGAAGATAAGAAGTTTACAGGAGATATCCAGGATTACTATAATGAGGACAATCATTACATCAACAGGGTGATGGAATCAAAGACCGGAATCCCGATCACGCTCAGCGCCGTCTATTTGCTTGTCGGAAAACGGATCAATCTTCCGATCGACGGGATAGGATTACCCGGACATTTTACACTGCGGTTCTCATTCGGAGCGACCAATGTTTTTTTCGATCCATATAACAACGGGAAAATTCTTTCGAGGACCGATTGTGAGGAGATAGTGAAAAATTTAGGATTTGAGTTTACCGAAGAGTATCTGCAGCCCGTGACGAATCGACAGATTCTGGAACGAATGCTGCGGAATATCGTTTTATCATTAGAAAAAAAAATGAAAAGGAGAGAATCGAAACAATCCGGCAATTCATTGACACTCTCAACTCAAATTTGTAACTTAGGTATGAATTGATGGGGGTGACTTGGCTTCGACGGGGTCGAAAAAGGATAGACATAAGCATACCGTGCTCGTTATATGCACGTTAATCTCGTGACAAAACAATACATGCTGATAACTACAGCTACGCACTTGCCGCTTAATTAGCCGCAAGAGCCGCCAATATAAATCTTGCCTAACGGGTTTATAACGGCGTCGCCAATGTTAGGATAGTCGTTTGAAGATCGAGGTACAAACGGTGAAGCGTTAATCCCTTGATTGCTCTTTGCAGTTTATTGTTCAGCTTAAACGCAAAGAAAAGATCCAGGCTGAACTGAGTATGGAGAAGGTCTATTGGTTTTCACTTCGGACCGGGGTTCGAATCCCCGCACCTCCACAGTGCAAATCGATAAAGGTAATCTTGCCAAGTCTTAATAGACTTGGCAAGATTTTATATACCCGTTTATGAAAATTGCTTTCACAAAAATGAGCGGAGCCGGTAACGACTTCGTGGTCATCGATAATCGCTCAAATTGCATCGCAGAGCCTCACAAACTTGCTCGCTACGTCTGCAACCGCCGGTTCGGTATTGGTGCCGATGGTCTGCTTCTAGTGGAAAACAGCCAACAATCTCACTTTACGATGAAATATTACAATGCTGATGGCAGCGATGGTGGTATGTGCGGTAATGGTGGACGTTGTATCGCGCGATTTGCCCATCTCATTGGAATTGTGAAACCGAAAGAGTTCACGTTTGATGCATTGGGACATGTTTACGGAGCATCTATTGAAGCAGACGGAACTGTGAAGCTTCGTATGAAAGACCCAACCGGTTTCAGATTCAACCAAATCCTTGATGTGAACGGTGAGTCCATTAAAACGCATTTTGTTGATACCGGATCTCCACACTGTATCATTTTTTTGAATGAAAATCGTTCGGTAGGAGATAATCTTGACAAGGTCGATGTTTGGGGATTGGGCAACACAATACGATATATGACAGATGTTTTTCCGAAAGGAACAAACGTAAATTTTGTTTCTCTAAAGGATTCAAATACTATTGAGATTAGAACTTATGAACGTGGAGTTGAAGACGAAACTTTGGCCTGTGGAACAGGCTCACTCGGTAGTGCAATTATTAGTTCTGTAATTTATAAAATAGAATCACCTGTTAAAGTAACCGTAAGAAGTGGAGAAATTTTGGAGATCGGATTCCAAAAGAAAAGTGAGACTGAATTTTCAACCGTGACACTAAGCGGAAGTGCGAAGGTTGTATTTGAAGGACAGATTGAAGATTGATGTTTTATCTTAAATGTAGCGTATAATTTTTGAATACAGATTATAGATATAATAGATATTATGTTAAGTTGAACAACTTGCATAAGCATCCTATTACAATCTAAAATATCTCTCAATTTCTTTACGTCTCATAGCATTCAAAATATCTCTCTTTTCACACCACCCTTTCCGGGCAATATTTACTCCGAATCGAACATCTGCTAAACCATTCACCGTATGAGCATCGGGATTAATTGCGATCATTACACCTTTACTAACTGCGTATTTGACCTGTCGCCAATCCATATCTAACCGAGACGGATGCGCATTTATTTCGATAACTTTGCCAAGATCGGCTGCGGCGTTGATGATTGTCGTTTGATTTAATGGATACCCGTCTCTTTGGAGCAGCAACCGTCCGGTAAGATGCCCAAGCATTGTTACATGCTTGTTTTTAAGCGCTTTTAAAATTCTTTTGGTCATTTCAGCTTCTGTCATCTTAAATGAACTGTGGACAGATGCTACCACATAGTCAAAACCGGCAAGAACTTTATCGGAAAAATCAAGATCTCCGTTCGGCAATATATCAACTTCGGTTCCTTTGAAGATCCGGAAATCCTTAAATTTCTCATTGAGTGAATCGATTTCTTTGTGCTGCAGTCTTACTCGATCTTCGCTTAATCCGTTCGCATAAGCCGCGATCTTGCTGTGGTCAGCTATACCGAGATAGTCCCACCCAAGCTTCTGGGCTGCCTGCGACATTTCAGAAAGCGTATTTGCCCCATCACTATAGTTAGTATGACAATGAAATGTCCCGCAGATTTCGTTATAAGATATCAACTTAGGCAATTTTCTTTCCTGTGCAGTTTCGATCTCTCCAAAGTCTTCCCTGAGTTCAGGTTCCACATATTGAAGACCGAGTGCATTGTAAATATCCTCTTCAGTCTTGCAATTAACGACTTGCTTTGCTCTGCCCCGTTTCTCTTCGGAATCGATCTTCGAAAATCCATACTCATTCAAACTCAACCCGGAAGACCGAGCCAATGAGCGCATACGAACATTGTGCTCCTTACTGCCGGTAAAATAATTCAATGCAAACGGAAATTCCGCATCGCCTACAACGCGAAGATCGCAGTTCATACCGGATCTCAGAACAACACTCGACTTCGTTTCCCCTTCACCGGTGATTCGTCCAACGCTTGGATGTTGAACAAAAACTTTCATAATATCTATCACATCTTTTTTCTTTGCGCTCGCTACGATGTCAATATCGCCGATAACTTCTTTTTTGCGGCGAAGACTTCCTGCGATTTCTGCGCGAATGACGTTTTTGTGTTTTAAAATTATTTGAAAGATCTCGTCTGCGGAGTTTTGCGCTACATTGATGAGGAATTTAGAACTGTACTTTCGAGATGCTTCGATGCTGGCGAGAATATTTTCTTCCGTTTTTTTACCAAACCCTTCGAGGTTCTCCAATTTCCCTTCTTTACATGCTTTTTCCAATTCATCGAGAGAAGATATGTTGAGCTTTTCGTAAAGGAATTTTACTTTTTTGGGACCGACACCTTGCAGCTTAAGAATATCAAACAAACCCGGCGGGAATGAAGATTTGAGATCTTCATAGACCGTCGATTTGCCCGTTTTGACCAGCTCGGCAATATTTGCCGCAATACTTTCCCCTATTCCCTTGATCTTTCTGATCTCCCCTGTTTCTACCAATCTTTCGAGATCATCTGTCACGCCGGCAAGAGCACGTGATGCATTATGAAGCGCACGGCACTTGAATGGATTCTCCCCCTTCAGCTCCAGCAATGTTCCGATCTCATCAAGTATTTCTGCAACTTTGGTTTTGTCCATTAATATCGACGAGCAATAAAGTTTTCAAGCAATAGTTTTCCGTATTGCGTCGCAATTGATTCGGGATGAAACTGCACTCCAAACACAGGATATTCTTTGTGCTGAACAGCCATGATTACGTTGTCATCGGTCTTGGCAGTCACTTCCAGTTCATCGGGAACATTATCCGGATCAATAACAAGTGAATGATACCGTGTCGCTTTGAATGGGTTGGGTATCTGACGAAAAATTCCTTTTCCCGTGTGATTAATCATCGATGTTTTTCCATGAACGACGATCGGAGCTTTTACAACGTGACCGCCGAATGCTTCTCCAATGGATTGATGTCCGAGACAAACGCCGAGAATTGGTATTTCACTGTACAATGATTTAATCACATCAACCGAGATACCGGCTTCTTTCGGTGTGCAGGGTCCGGGAGAAATGACGATGGCTTCCGGATGCAATGTTCTGATCTCGTCTACCGTTATTTTATCATTACGGACGACGAGCACTTCAACCTTCAACTCGCCGAGATATTGAACGAGATTATAGGTGAATGAATCATAATTATCTATCACTAACACCATTTAGATACCTGCGGATTGTTCAACCGCTTGAAAAGCTGCGGACATTTTATCGATTGTTTCTTGGTACTCTCTTGCAGGGATTGAATCATACACAACACCCGCGCCTGCCTGAAAATAAGCAACGCCGTCCTTAACGACGATTGTTCGAATAGCGATGCACGAATCGAGATTTCCCGAGAAATCCAGATAACCGATCGCACCGCCGTAGACCCCCCGTTTCACCGGTTCAAGTTCTGCAATGATCTCCATCGCGCGTATCTTTGGTGCGCCGCTGAGGGTTCCTGCAGGAAAACATGAAAAGAGTGCATCGATCGGGGTCAGATCCTTACGAAGATTTCCTTTGACATTGGATACAATGTGCATGATATGAGAATATTTCTCGATCACCATGAACTGATCGACTTCAACCTTCCCAAACTCACTGATGCGTCCTATATCATTACGTCCAAGGTCGACAAGCATCAGGTGTTCGGCACGTTCCTTTTCATCGGCAAGAAGTTCTTTTTCAAGTTTTGCATCTTCCTCTTCTGTTTTACCGCGGCGACGCGATCCGGCGATCGGACGGGTTTCAACGATCCCGTTCTCAACACGAACCAACAGTTCGGGAGACGATCCGATAATGTTGACACCGTTCAAATTGAAGAAATACAAATATGGCGATGGATTGATGATCCGCAGCATTCGGTAGACATTAAAGGCATCACCGGAAAATGTGCGTTTGATACGCTGCGACGGAACAACCTGGAAAATATCTCCTTCCACGATATAGCGCTTTGATTTTTCCACCATCTCTTCGAACTGCATTTGGGTAATGCTGTTTTTGATATCCCCAAGCACACTTGGAATCTTTTCCGTTAAAGCAATATTCGTTTGCAACAAGGATTTGATCCGTCTGATTTCAGCAGAAGCTTTATCGTATTCTTCTTTTAGCGTGTTCTCGGATGGATTGTCGCTTATGTAGGCATTCCCAATGATGATAAGTTTTCGTTTCGCATTGTCAAAGACGATCAATGAATCGAAGAACATCAACAGGGCATCATCGAGGTGCATCTCATCAATACCGTTTGATGGAATATTTTCGACGAGTTGTACAGATTCGTATCCAAAATATCCAACGGCGCCCCCAATAAATCTCGGTAATCCGTCTATTGTCACCGCTTTGCAATGGGCAAAAATTTTCTTCAATGCTTCGAGAGGATGCATCGAAGCGTTCACTAACTTCGGAAGTGTCGTTACGTCAGGATGCCGCGTATGAATTTCGAATTGTTTTCCTCTGATGACGAAATTCATGAACGGATTGAATCCGATGAACGTGTACCGTCCGATGTGCTCGCCTCCCTCAACGCTTTCAAACAAAAACGAATAAGGACTTTCATTGCGGATTTTTAAGTAGACAGAAACGGGTGTTTCTGTATCTGCAACCAATTCTTCCGTAACGGGAATGACGTTTCCCAGTTTGGCAAATATTTTAAATTCTTCAAACGATGTCATACGTTTATAGTCGGCCAGAGAATATTGCAATTAGCCCCTTCGTATTGCTGTACCAGTTTACGGAATTCGTCCGGTACTGGCGTGGATTTATTGGTCTTCGGATCGAGCCACACAAATGTCGCAACATTTTTTGCGACCGGAATGTTCTTTCCCGCATGCTCCATGAATGCTTCGCTTACAAAACTGGAATTTTTTATTGAAACAATGCGTGAATAGATCGTTAGTTCGTCGTCGAATGTTGCCGTATTGAAGTAATCCAATTCGTTCCGCACGATGACAATTTTGACCGATCCGCTGATAGATCGTTCGTCCATATTCATCCCGATCGTTTTGAAGTAGTCAATGCGGGCAACTTCAAAATACAGTAGATAGTTGCCGTTGTGCACAATACCCTGCCAATCAACCTCATAATCACGGACTTTGAGGTGATGGCGATGTTTAAACGTTGACAGATCCATACTCATTGCATCAATTGTTGAATTTTTGCTGCCGCAAACTTTATCTGTTCCAATGAAACATCCATGTGCATCACAGCGCGAATGCTGGTATAGGTACCCTGTGATACGAGAATTCCTTGTTCTTTAAAGTAAGAAATTATCTCTGCAGGAGTTTTTCCTGTTTTCTGGATGTCAATGATGATGATATTCGTTTGCACTGCTTCCATATCGATAGAGAATTTCGGAATTGTTGAAAGCTCTTTCGCAAAATATTGCGCCTTATCGTGATCTTCCTTCAATCGTTCGATGTTGTTTTCCAACGCATACAGAGCACCTGCAGCAATAATTCCTGCCTGTCTCATTCCCCCGCCGAACAATTTTCGCCACTTCCGGACACGATCAACGAATTCTGCCGTTCCACAAATTGCAGAACCGACCGGCGCACCGAGTCCTTTTGAAAAACAGACAGAGACAGAATCACAATGCTGTGCATATTCCTTCACCGCAATCCCTGTTGCGACGGATGCATTCCACAATCGCGCACCATCCAGGTGAAAGATCAGTTTGTTCGTTTTGCAGAAAGCAGATATCTTTTTGATCTCTTCCAAAGGAAAAATCGTTCCGCCTGCCCGATTATGCGTATTCTCCACCTCGACCAATCTCGTCTTTGGCATATAATAAAAATTTGGCCTGACAAGCGGCGGCAGTTGTTCGGCGCGAAATACACCTCGGACTCCCGGAACAGTCCGCACTTGAACAGCCGACATTACCGACGGAGCAGCAGTTTCATAATTGAACATATGCGCATCCTGCTCCATAATGACCTCATCGCCGGGATTGGTATGCGCTTTCAGAGCGAGTTGATTGCTCATGCATCCGCTCGGAACATATAATGCTTTTTCTTTACCGAGCAGCGAGGCAACCTTCTCCTGCAATTTTATGACCGTCGGATCTTCACCGAACACATCGTCACCTACCTCGGCATTCGCCATTGCTTCGCGCATCGCTTTGGAAGGTTTCGTAACGGTGTCACTTCGCAAATCTATAAATGATTGGTTCATTTTTGTTTTTTAACTAATGGATATCCAATTGAAAACAGTATGATTAGTAAGGTTACGATAGCACAAATTCTTGCAATCCAATCACCGTGTCGCGTGTAGAAAGTTTTTGCTGTCAACGGTTCAATTCGGTGTTGGATGAAATCCTGAGTGTACATTGATGTCGTGCTGTACATTCTTCCTATCGGATCGATGAATGACGAAATTCCGCCATTCGCACAACGAACAACCCACCGCCGATTTTCAATCGCTCTAAGGACAGCAAATTGATTATGCTGTCTTGCTCCCGATGTATTCCCCCACCAACTGTCGTTCGTAATAAACACTAAAAACTCAGCACCTTTATCAACAAATGCAGAAACAAATTCCGGGAAAATCGATTCGTAACACACCATGCCGAGAAATTTTGTATTGAAAGTGGAACTTTCAAAAACCGTGCTGTCTTTCAACAATCCCCAATTACTGATTCCCACTCCCCATCGTAACGGCTCGATCAAAAACGGAACATGGTCTGCATAAGGAATTCGTTCCGCAAAAGGAACTAACCGCATCTTGCTATACGATTGAACACCTTTTGTTCCCGGCTCAACGTATAACACCGAATTGAACGAATCGTAACGGATATCCGTTCCCTTCACTGTGCTGCTTGACGCCGGTGCATTATCCGGTTCGTAATATTTCACTTTGATGTACCCGCTAACAACACCGACATTCAAGCTGTCAACAATCTTTTTAAATTCACTGTACTGCTCGTAAAACGCCGGTAAGTTGAGCAGTATAGCAGATTCCGGCAGCACTACAATATCTAGACTATCGTTACGTTGTTTGCCGATAAGTTGAAGATAATGTTGAACTTGATTCCATCGACCTACAAAAGTATTTGCGCCTTCCCATTTATCCCATGGATCAACATTTGGCTGAACAACACCGACGGTCAACGATCTGTGAGAATGAAATTGAGACTCATTAATCGTTGAGTTGTACAGATTAGGCAAGATATAAAGAACAACAATACCAACAGAAATATACAAATTATTTTTACTTACCGTCGGTTCAATTAATAATTTTTTAATAAGGAAATAAAATAGGACGTTCAGCAACAACACCCACAGTGATATACCGTATACTCCGGTAATCTCTGCAAATTGTATTTTTTCGAGTGAATACGTTTGGGTATTCCCTATTGTGAGCCACGGAAATGCACATTCACTCAGTGCATAAAGCCATTCAAATGTAACCCAGATGAAGGGGAAAGAAACAATTCCCCATCCTCCTGGAAATCTTTTTTGCACAACAAAGTAGATCGAAGCCGGAAGAGTAAAATACAGCGGCTGAAAGAGAAGCAGCGCTCCGCCAGCGAGCATTAAATACGGATCTTTCATGTGCGTTAATCCGGCGACCCAATACAATGTGATCACACAAAAGATGAAAAAGGTGAAATAACTATATCGAAAGAATCTCCCGAACCGCTCGATCCTTTCTGTTAAAAAGATGAACGGAACGAACCCTACACAGGCAATAACACCCACAGGAAATGGCGGGAACGATATTCCCAAAAGTACGGCAGTAAGGAATGCAAGGAATAGGTTAAATTTAGATGAAGCCTGAAGGTTAAAGTATGATTTCACAAATTATTAGTAGGATTATTCGTAATTAGTGAGCACTGAAAAACTCGTTAGATAGTCATTGCGAGGCGTTTTTTGCCGAAGCAATCTTATAAATTTGAACAAAAGATTGCTTCGCTCGTAAAAAACACTCGCTCGCAATGACTTCTTCAGTGCTCACTAATTAACGCACTGCTCCGTAGGAGCGGAATAAAAAATGCCTAACACCTACACACAAATATACATTCAATTGGTTTTTGCAGTGAAGCATCGGCAGGCGCTTATTCAACCGCAATTCAAAGACGAATTATATAAGTACATCACGGGTATTTTCAAAAATCAAAACCAAAAAATGTTAGCCGTCAACGGTATGCCCGACCATATTCATATTTTTTTCGGGATGACACCCGATATAAGTTTGAGCAATTTAGTGCGTGATGTAAAATCCGATTCATCCTTATTCGTAAATGAAAAAAAATTGAGCAGCTTCAGATTTCATTGGCAGGAAGGGTACGGTGCATTTTCATATAGCCAGTCGCAAAAGGCAGAGGTGATAAAATATATCATGAATCAGGAAGATCATCACAGGAAGAAAACATTTTGTGAAGAGTATGTTGATTTTTTGAAAAAATTTAATGTTGAATACGATGAAAAATATCTGTTTGAGTTTTTTGATTGAATCATATTCCGCTCCTACGGAGCGGTGCGTAATGGTGGAATATTCGGCTACCAATATTTTATCCCTACGGGATAAACACATATAAAAGATGAGTTCTAAAAATTAGTGTTTTTAAAAATTTAACGCTGAGAACGCAAAGAAAGCGCAGAGTTCGCAGAGAATATTTACATTTTTAGAACCGCCCAAAAATAATCGTGTCCCGTAGGGACAAAATATTGGTAGAAAAATAAAATATAATTAACGCACCGCTCCGCAGGAGCGGAATAAAAAATGCCAAACACTACACACAAATATACATTCAATTGGTTTTTGCGGTGAAGCATCGCTTGAGTTTTTGGAACAACCCATAAATCATTTTTCAAAAGATCATAATCGAGATGAGCAATGAACCATAAAAATATACAGCAGAAATTAGAATTTGTAATAAAAGATAAAATCTTTGTGAGCGTTACGAGCATCATCTTTCTGCTTGTCACCGGATACATCTTGTATCATTATGTTACGCCTGAATGGAAGATGTATCAGCAAGATTTTATATCGGTTGTGGAAGAAAAACTTGGCGAAGACCGTGCGGCAACTGTTCGCAGCGGACTTCAACAAATTTATGTAAAAGAACTTGACGTGACAGATCGCTGCATTACGTGCCACATGGGAATGGAGTGGAAGGGAATGGAGAATGTAGAGAATCCGTTCAGAACCCATCCCAAAGAAATTTTGGAAAAACATCCGATCAGTACATTTGGCTGCACTCCATGCCACGGAGGTCAAGGATATGCGACGGATATGCAGGCGGCTCACGGATTTGCCGAGCATTGGGAAGAGCCACTGCTTGGTAAAGAACTTGCGGATTTTTACGTTGTAAGCAATAAGAAAGCGATGATGCAAATGAATTGCAATGCGTGTCATCGCTACGAAAAAGAAACAAAAGGAATGGATGTCATCAATAAAGCAAAGCAACTTGTCAACGAAAAAGGTTGCCGCGCGTGTCATGTAATCAACGGTCGTGGTGGTACGGTAGGACCCGATCTTACGTTTGAAGGCGAAAAATCTGCAGAACAATTTAATTATGAACGCATCAAAGGATTTGCGTCAATGTTCACATGGCATATAGCGCATTTCAAAAATCCCAAAGACTTAGTGTCGGAAACCGTGATGCCGAATTTCGGTTTTACATCTTCGGATGCGCAAGCGCTTGCATTACTCGTCATGAGTTGGAAGAAAGCAAAACTGCCGATTGATTTTATTCCGGCACATAATTTCAAAGACGTTCCGACCAAAGAAGAAATGGAAAAAGAAGAACGAATGAAAAACGGTCCGGGCGCTTTTTTTGTCAACAAAGGATGTTTTGTTTGCCACTCCGTATCCTCACTGGAAATAGAAGCAGCAGCGCAGATTGGTCCCGACCTTGCGTTGGCAGTTGAAGATGTTCAATCCCGTTTTGGAAGAACGCTTGATGACTTTTTAATGAAGCCGACCGGAACGATGGATGTTGTTTTATCAACGATGATTCCATTGACAAAAGAAGAACGTCTCGAGGCGATTGAGAAACTGCGCTATGCATACGAGGTGAAGAAGAGAGAGAAAAAGACAGCACCGAGAAAATAATAAATATGTGAAGGAGAATCGTCGTGACAATAAAAATAACAATTCAACAAATGATGGGCATATTTGCCGCTGTGTTTCTATTCACTGTTTCAATGACCAACAGCGTAAATGCTCATTGCGACACAATGAATGGACCGGTTATTAAAGACGCAAGGTATGCGATTGAAAAGAGGGATGTCACTCCTGTATTAAAATGGGTGAAGAAAGAACACGAAGAAGAGATTAAGGCAATATTTCAAAAAACAATGAGTGTGCGAACGAAGGGTGTCGATGCTAAAGAAATTGCCGACAAATTATTCTTCGAAACTCTTGTGCGGATTCATAGAGCAGGGGAAGGCGTACCGTTTACAGGACTGAAAGAATCTGAGGTGGAACATTCGATTCAAGATGCAGATAAGTCCATTGAAAACGGGAATGCTGATGTGTTAATAAAATCATTGACAAAAGAAATTGAACATCAGGTGCGGACAAAATTTGACCACGTGATGAAGACAAGGAAAACCATGAATCAAAGCGTAGAAGCGGGGCGGGAATACGTTGAAAAATATGTGCAATACGTTCATTTCATTGAACAACTAGGAATAATTGGCGATGTGCAACATGGTGCAGAAAGTAAAGAAGGCGAAGGTCATCTTCATTAACCGATCAATCGAATAATATTTCACTAATTCACGCGGTAGTTGTACCAAATCAACAACATAAGGAGATACACAAATGAAACACACAACGTTATTTGTAATGATTGCTTTCTTAGTGACTGCAATCTTTATGGGATGCGGGGACGATAAGAAAGGCAGAAGTGGTGTTCGTTCCGATGTTCAAGAAGCCGCTCAAAAAGTGTACGTAGCACCGGGCGACCTGGACGAATACTATGTCTTTAAATCCGGCGGACATTCCGGACAAGTATATGTCTATGGTATTCCTTCTATGCGGCATATCTCAACAATTCCTGTCTTCACCCCATATTCTGCAACCGGTTATGGTTTTGATAAGGAATCGAAAGAAATGCTTGGCGGATTTACCTGGGGTGACGCACACCATCCTTCAATCAGTGAAACCGATGGAGATTACGATGGTCGCTGGCTGTTTATTTCCGATAATGCGAATAACAGAATGGCGCGTATTGATCTTCGTGATTTTAAGACCAAAGAAATTTTTGGACCTATACCCAATGTGTCGGGAAATCACTGCTCATCGTTTGTAACAGAAAATACAGAATACGTTCTCGCCGGTTCGCGTTTCTCTATTCCATTACCCAAAGGCACTTTTGAAACGATCGAAGATTATGCAACAAAATATAAAGGTGTCGTTGCCGGTATCGCTGTAGATTCTAAATCCGGAAAGATGACGCTTGGATGGGAAATTTTGATGCCGCCGTTTAATTACGATCTTGGCGATGCCGGAAAAGGTCCGAGCAAAGAGTGGGGATTTTGGACGTGTTATAATTCAGAACGCGCAACGGGGAAATTGGAAGTAACATCAACCCAAAAAGATCGCGATTATGTTGTTGCGGTGAATTGGAAAAATGCGGAAAAAGCAATTAAAGATGGAAAGTTCAAAATGATTGGTGGAGTAAAAGTCATCGATCCGAAAGATGTTAAGGGTGTTGTATTTTTGATGCCGGCAGCAAAATCGCCTCACGGTGTCGATATAAGTCCTGATGGCAAATACATTATTGCCAGTGGAAAACTTCAAAGTATTACGACAGTATTTAATTTCGAGAAAATGCTGACAGCAATTGAAAAACAAGATTTCACCGGCAATGAAGATGGAATTCCGGTTTTAAATTACGATGCGGTAAAAGATGCGGAAGTAAATGTTGGTCTTGGTCCGCTTCACACGCAATTCGATGACCAAGGATATGCTTACACATCACTCTTTGTTGAAAGCGCTGTCGCGAAATGGAAACTTGGCACATGGGAAGTTGTTGATAAAATACCTGTGTCGTACAACATCGGACATTTAACGGCGGCAGAAGGTGATACCAAAAGCCCGGATGGAAAATATCTTATTGCGTTGAACAAACTTTCGCATGGTCGTCATTTGAGCGTGGGTCCTTCACAACCGGAAGCATCACAGCTTATCGATATCAGCGGTGAAAAGATGTCGTTACTGTACGATGCATTTACAGAGCCGGAACCGCACTACGCACAAATTATTAAAGCCGATAAGTTAAACCCAATTGAAGTTTATCCGAAAGAAGAAAATAAACATCCGAAAGCAATTTGGGATTTGAAAGATTCAAAAGTTATTCGTAACGGCAAGAATGTTGAAGTGTATGCAATTGCGGTTCGCTCAAGTTTTGAGCCTACTACAATTCAAGTCAATAAAGGAGACAAGGTCACCATTTATATGACGAACATCGAACAAACGACCGATGAATTACACGGTTTCGGATTGAATGAATATAATATTAATGTCGTCATCGATCCGGGCGAAACTAAAACAATTGAATTTGTCGCGGACAAAGCCGGTGTGTTTCCATTCTATTGCACGAACTTCTGTTCGGCATTGCACCAGGAAATGCAAGGGTATCTTCTTGTGAAGCCGTAAATATAGTGTCGTTTCAAATAAATAAGATTGTATTTTCGGTAACATGTTTTTTCTTCAAACAAATGACCCCACCCTAACCTTCCCCTTACAGGGGAGGGAAATTGCCTTCTCCCCCTATAAGGGGGAGATTGAGAGGGGGTCACAAAAGCACAACATTTATTTTTTTGAAATGGCGCTAAGTCATACAATTGGAAGAGTTATGAAATTTTGAACTACAAGGATTGACAATAATGAATACATTCATAGAAAAGTCCAGATCATTTTTTGAAATTCCGCTTGATTTCCGAAGCCGTGTTTTGATTATTCTCGCAGCGGTAATGCTGATTCCTTCCTTCTTCTTTCCGTTATGGAATATGACGATGTACTCCAATCAATTTCCGGAAGGATTATCTCTGGAGATATATTCATTCAAACTCGAAGGAGCGAAGACACAATACCGGGATGATTTGAAAGAGATTAACGCGCTAAACCGTTATATTGGGATGCGTCCGCTTGTTGAAGACGATTTCACGGAGTTTCTATGGATTCCTTTTGTTATCGGCGGAACGATCCTTTTAACGCTTCGCGCTATTGTTTTGGGGAAGATGGATAAATTAGTTGATGTGTTTGTACTCTTTACGTATTTCGGAATATTTTCGCTGTGGAGTTTCTATCACAAACTGTATTTATATGGTCACGAATTAGATCCTACCGCGGCAATTAAAGTTTCGCCATTTACACCGCCGATGTTCGGTCACCAAACAATGGCGAATTTTGAAGTGTACAGTTTTCCATCCGCGGGATCATTTTTTATGGCAGCAATGCCGCTGCTGTTGTTGACGGCAATGTATTTATCCCGTAAAACGTTTATCAAGGAACACAGGGTTCATTAAATAGTCGTCCCTTAAAAAGTAAGAAACCTTGTCAAGGATTATTAATCAACAACGAAACAACGTCCAAATTTTACAAATCTAATTACATAACCTTGACAAGGTTGTGCTGATGAAG
>Ga0209516_1000043_pt1 | contig 46634 bp, 38 predicted proteins | sample Napbiome12C3dose_FD_187716 | JGI IMG/M metagenome (GOLD analysis project Ga0209516, IMG submission 187716) | Groundwater microbial communities from S. Glens Falls, New York, USA - Naphthalene biodegradation metagenome 12C3dose (SPAdes) (version 2) ... | reverse complement strand
GGATTTCTGCTCAAGTGATTCTTCTTTTCATCAATCCCGCCAAAAAACGGCGGGATTTCTGCTCAAGTGATTTCATCACTTGAGCATCAACATCTTCTTTGTCGAGATGAAATTTCCTGCGCGTAATTGATAGATATACACACCGGTGGCAACTTGTCTTCCGTAATCATTTTTACCATCCCATGTCACCATGTACGAACCGCCGTCGTACCGTTCGTTGACAAGCGTCCGAACTTCGCGTCCGAGAATATCATACACGCGGAGTTGCACATTTTCCGAATTCGGAAGATCGAACCGGATGCGTGTTGACGGATTGAACGGATTCGGGAAGTTCTGACTCAGATCGTACTGTGTCGGAACGTTTGGCAACACTTCGTATTCAACACCGGTTAATGATTCTTGCAGAATGATGGCATCGGCACGAATGACGAAACTATCCCGGCGTGCCCGGTTCACAAGTGAATCTTTGTAGTATGCACTGACCAAATTGGTGTCATTTTCAAGACGGATAAATCCGTTGATGGCTCCTCCGCCGTGTGCATCGCGCGAATTCGAGCGGAGAAATACTGCCGCTCCGAGAAATACACGGTCACCGCGGTTGTTTTGGTTCAGAACCACTTCAATGGGATTTCCACCTGCTCCGGGGAAGATGGTATATTTTGCTGTCGGAGAAGAATTAGAAGATCCGACCGGCGTACGAGCAAAAACTCTGAACGTATCAAGCTCCGGTCCTCTGCCTTCTAAAATCGGAACAGCCGGGAAATATTCAACATATCCCGATTTGTTCGGCATTACCGGGTCACCCTGCAGTTTATAAATATATCCGAGTAAACTTGAACCACCGCTGCCACTGGTAGAGATCTGCCATTTATTGATGTTCGCCAGATCCTGGAAGGGCACGGGATTTGCCGGATACACGTATGATGCAACTACATCCGTTTCTTCGATGACCAAACCTGTTCCAACACCATTTCCGGTGAGAGCGATGTTGTAAGGATTCTTCGTCGTGTCGTTAGAATAGATACGAAGAGTGGCGATGCGGGTATTCGCAATCGTATCCGGGGTAAAGAGAACAGTAAACTTTTTCGTCCCGTTCACCGCAGGAAGCAAAAATGGTGTCGCAGGCACATCTTTCAACGAATAATACCGTGGATTGGAAAGTACGATACTATCGATCCGCAAAGCAGATTCACCGCCACTGTTAATCTCAATATCTTTACGATAATTGTCGGCGATATTTCGCTCATTTTGGTATATCGAAACGTTACCAAAGTTCGCCTGAGGAGTTGCGGCAATCGTCGGACCAGTTGGGATTTTTCTTATTCTTAAGAGATCTGCTCTTAATACTGGAGCGGTTGTTACTGCTCTGGAAATTTTTACACTCGTAATATCTCCTTGATTCATTGCAATAGGTTTATTTCCTAAAACAACAAAAAAAGGTGGTATTGTTAAACCACTTTGATTGAATATGGTTTTAAGCGTATCGATAGAAAATGCCGGAATGATGGTAATTTGAGCAGCGTTCTCAGAATTACTTGTGAAAGGTATTGCGCCAAACTCCACAAAATAATTACCGGTAGAACCTGGTTTCCCATTTACACTGTCAGGTAATTGAAAACGATATTCTATTGAAGAAACCGCATCAAAACTAAAAATTCCTTGTATATTGCCACCAGCAATTGGGAATGGAAATGCTGATGGACCAGTACCAGATGATAGCCAATTCCCTTGTAATATCATTTGAGGTCTTTTAGCATTACCTAGTGCATCAAAAGGCGCATTATAATGTGGTTCGTTTGTTATACTTGCATTAAGAATAAAATTATAGTTTATACCGCTTCCATCAATAAATAATGAAGCAATTGGTTCATTAGGATCATTGCTTTCGATAATAAGGGTATCTGGAATGTATTCTTCTTGAAATGGTCTGAACCCAATTGCAATTTTTTTACTTTGTCCCGGACTAATTATAAAAGGATAATTACCACCTTCGGGTAATTTAATGTCCCACCGATTTTGAAATGTTGTTGTTTTAATGTTAGTGATAATTAGATCAGATGTTCCAAGATTATAAAGCGGATATTCTTTATAGGTTATGGAACCCAGTGACGCGTCAACCCAAGAATCACCAACCCTTGCGGTATCAAATCCCAATCCAGTTAGTCTTCTTCCAAATTCTAGATCTGGACCACCACTTATTCCTTTAAGAATCCTAATTGCATCTGCACGCATTATTGAATTTCCTGTAATAGTATCGGCACCTACCGTTACAAATGTTTTTCCTACGTTAAAATCTGCAAACATTATTGGTACCCATGCACCAGTAGTCACCTGAGGAACAACAACACTAGGGTTTGCACTATATCTGTTTGATCTCTGTTGATTATGTCTGACAGAATCGGTGTTTATAGTGCTAAATTCATTTCTAATAGTATAATACACATTTAATGCAGAATTAAAGGCATGTAAAACATAAACATAAACTAAATACTTTCCTTGTTTATCAGGCAGAACATTCAAAACCCAAGTCGCAGTCCTACCACTAATATTTACACCGCCCAATTGAGATGTTTGCCTGTAATTTCCACCAAATCCACTTGCTGACACTCCGTTAAACCAGGGACCAACTTCGAAATATTCCGGTGTATCTGCTGTTCCACCTTGTGGTAGGTTGGGTGGATTATCCACAGTGATATAATTGGCAGGGTCTAACTTCTGTTGTGCGTTGGTTGTCCCGACGACCAACAAAAAAAAGAAAGATACTATGCAAAACTTGTAGAAATGTTTCATGACGTTTCTCCTTATTTAATGAACACTTAAAAATGAGTTTTACTGTAGGTCGGATTTCCTAATCCGACAAAATTTAATTGGCGGGACGGAGTCCCGCCCTACATTCTCAGTTCGGTCTATTTATGGTTTAGAATGTTACTTTCTCACTATAATTCGCAAAATTTCAGAAGGTCTTCCAACAAATTGAATGTTATCGACGGGATACCCATTGGGAAATATCTTATAAAAAATTATCACACTGTCGCGGCCTGCCGGCTGTACTTCGGGAGATGAATCCACCCAGATGGAAAAAAATGTTTTTCCGCGGGATGTAAACTGCGCAGTGTCGTTAGCGCTTCGATATATCTCCCAGTCACGCAAATTCGCTGCGATGCGGTCGGTTCCGTATTTCAACGAATCGTATCTCCATCGTAATGTGATCACCTTTTGCCTCGATGCATTGGTATCGACCTTGTAAGTAAGATCGAGAATATCGGGAACACGGCCGTCATGGGCATTGGGGATCAAATTACGCTCCGCTTCACATCCGGCAAGCATAACGACAACAGCAATGATCAAAAAAAGAATTTTATTGTACATAGTTGAACCTTAAAAAGTATTTATCACACACAGTCTTCCGAAGTTTATCTTCAAGAAATGAAATCATTCAAAAGGTTTTCACAAGTGAGTCGAATTTAAAAAGGTCTAATTTCAATTTTTAGGTATCGAATCCAGTTTAAATTTGACAATTATTTTCTTAAAAATCCCTTTTTAGAGCCGACTCACAAGTTAATAGGAAAAACTTCGGAAGACTTCCTACTTTTTCAGTGCTCACTACATAGTCGTTCCTTAAAAAGTCTTATTTGCAAAGTTATGCCATGAGTTTGTTTATTAAGCATGTGAAAATTTGAATCATTTCTGAATCCTTTTAATACACTCATGGCATAACTCACATTTTTTAAGGGACGACTACATAGTCTTATTCTAACGGTAATGAAAGACTCACAAGCGGACGGTGAGGTGACTCAACCTGTCCGGCGAGAAGCACATCTGTTGATCGTGTGACAGAAAAAAGCGGCTGCCCTTGATCCTCGGTATTATACATCACATCAACGATATTCAGAGTCCAAACGGCGGCAGAGATCATAAGAAAAAGATTCCGCTTGTTCCGGTCGCGCTTTAACTGTGTATGCGCACTTTGCATTTCGGAATAAAGATAATTGGCGCTCACCCAATTTGTGGAATTTGCATATTGATATTCTAATGCATCAAGTCGTTCACCGCGTGCAACAAAATTATTGTGGGAAATAACTGCCGTCAATACGGAGCTAAAGGCAGTCAATGTAAAAGCGACCCCTTTATAGGTATGTCCCAACATTGTTTGTCCGGAACCGGGCATGACACATGAATAGATCAATGCGGTCGAGTAGCGGGAATCACGTTCCTGAGAATTCAACACAATACGATTGGTCGAAGACTCGACTCGTTGAGTTGATTGCACTTGATTTGTGTCTTGCTCCTGATCCCGGAATACCACGCTTGAAATTTTCGGACGATCTTCCGCGATGGCAACCGTCGCGATACCCGCCATAAGAAGAACGATCGATAGTACCGTGAAGACCGGAATTTTATTTGTTGATCTTTGCTGAAGCATATGCGTAATATAAGATATTCGTAAGAAACTCTCGCTGACGGGTAAAATCTTTTCCCGACCGTATTTCGGCAGTGTTGAATTCTCCCCACGCAATTGAATAACCTCGATTTGAAGTAACGGCAACCAAACGGTTGCCATAATAGATGCCAAGAAGAAAATCGTTCAGGTCTCTTCCTTCAACATTCTGTAATTCACCATCCACTACCGGTAATACATCAAATCGTTTCCAGATATGATAGATCGGATGATCCGACGGAACTCTCCCCGTATAAACATCTCCTCCTAGAAGTTTGGATACTTCCGTGAGAAAATTATTTATCGACAGCCAATTTTCACTTTGTAGGATTGTCGATCGTTCATCGGCAATAATGAATCCGCCTCGTTTAATGAATTCCGCAGCCAACTTCTCCTGTTCAGCGGTAAACCTTATCTGTCCTTCATCGGCAATAATCATCAGCACATTGGATGACTGCATATCCGCCGGGATAATCGATGTTTTAACGTATGAGATTTTAAAATTTGTATATTCATTAAAATAATCGTCCAACGGTTTCATCAATTGCCCGATGGAATTAACGTTGGTCGTTTTGACGGCGATCTTAATGTCGCCGCTCGGTCTGTCGGACGGATTAAGAGGTTTAACAGCAAACCGGTTTCGTGCTGTATCCCTGCCAACCACTTCCTCCTGGGTTATTTTCGGCGGCTCGTATTGCGTTCTCCGAAAATAAAAATTCAATGTGGTGAATTCGGATGCCTGATTGTTTTCATCGTAGCCAAGGATAAAATCCTTCATCGTAATCTTTACATGTTCAACTTCGTCTGCCAGCGGATCAAATACGATCAAACCGTCCCGCACATCACCGCGAAAGACCGGTTTTCCCAAATAATGAACGGTGCGTCGTATGATACCCATTCTACTTTCAAAAACATCGTCATCTATACCTGAAGTTCCTTTGCGTCTTTTAAAATACGCCTCAAGACTTTGATATCGACTGTTCTTCTCCTCCCGTCCGTAACTAAACAGTTCATCGCCCCTGTCTGTCCGCAGGTACGTATATTCAGGATCGTAATTGATCTTCCCCCCTGCATAATTGTAGATGCTTACCTTAAATACGGAGAACCGATGGGGAGTATATCCGAGATCGGGATCGACCCAGTTGCCGTACGTGAACGGATTTGTTGAAAACTGTGCCGATTGAGATTGATCGGGAAATTCAAACGTATTCAACTGATAGTCGGTCATGTATTTGATTTCGATCTTATAATCTTTTGCATCGTAGATTATTGACTGTTTATCGGCGCTCAATTTATAATTCGGATCTGACTGCAGCGACAATAATTGTTCATCTGGTACGAGCGTATAGTCTATCCTCTGCGGCGGGAATACCACATAATGATACACGGTGTCACAGCCGCTCACTGCCATCAGCATAACCACCAGCCACAAGTTCGATATCCGCAAGAACATGTTCAACGCTCAAAATCCTGCAAAAATGGTAAAATAGATCAACGAAAATTGCGTATTGTTTTTTTGTTCTTCGAATCGTAAAAATTCAAATTTGGTTTCTTTGTAGCCGAAATCCACCACAATGTTATAGCCGCTGTATTGTGTTCTGTTCGTGATTGAAATAGCCCACGTGGAAGAATTAAAATCTCCAATTCCATCCCTCAAGAATCTGTTTTTCACAACGAAAGCATCTGAAAGACCGAACAATTTTGTTCCCTGAACTCCAAAATGCAGTTCCGTATTGTCGGTCAATTTGTAATCTGTACGGAATATCGGCAGCAGAGTTTGCGTGTGTGTAACGATGCTGGTTAACGTCGATCCATCGTCGAATGTATTTTTAGTGACAATTTTCAACGTTCGAGCCTTAAATTGGGGTCGTAATTTTACTCTGTTGTTGAACAACGAATACGTATAATCTATTTTGTTGACCAATCCGAGAGATGTTCTCAATCCTTCGAACTGTTCATCGACTAATTGACCGAACAGCACTTCTTCCAATGTGGGGGTGCCGACGACGAACCGGCTGTTCAATTCATACCGAACATTATTTTCGATGTTCAAGTTTGGTATTTGTGTGTACTTCGTCCCGACATACAGTATATGAGCAAGACTGTTCCGGTACAATAACCGATCTCGAACATACGCCGGCGTGGGATCTGCCTGAATGACACCGGAGAATTGGAACCCGTCATTCGGAAGATTGTCATACACGCGTTTTACGGTGTAATATATATCAAGAGCGCCAAACCGAGGTGTTGATATTCCATAGGTTGCCTTAAAATAATTCACATTGTTCCTCCCGCCTTTCACAATTCCGTCTTCACGGATGAGACCGACGCCGAGATTTAAATTCTTCAATGCTTCAAAAGAGGCAAAATAATGATATCCGTCAATATCCGGATTATATGGATAGTCGGGATAAATATCATTTTCCTGTACATCGATGACACCGTTGTTATTCCAGTCATCTCCTGCTTCAAATGCCGGTGGATCGCTATAATAGGTCAGAAAATCTTCTGCATAATCCGGAAGACCGTTGGAATTGCGATCATCGTCGGGAATTCCATCTCTGTCTTTATCTTTGCCCGGAAAAATTCCCGTATCCGGCTTACGGATGATATCGCTGAGACCGGTCAACTCATTCACATTTTGGCGATAACCGAGATTGTACGGATTAACATCTGTCCGATTAGGATTCAGCACATCGGTATTGCGGGGAAAACCGGTGTTAGCTTTTGCATTGTAGAAGTAAAAACCATCTTCCCACCGGTCGTTGTCATCATTGTCATCTACAAGAGCAAAATAGGCGCCTCCCGGTAATAATCCTTCCGTTCTTGTTTTATTCACATCATCAAGAGTATATCCGTATTGATCCGGCGGGTTGTACGTGATCGTTCCTTGATCTCCGGGAGAGCTGTAATAACTGTTTTCAATCATATAAAGGTTTAAGGCGGTACCATACCACGGTTCAATGCGGTAGCGCTCACCTCCCAAGGTCAATCGCCCAATCTGTTTTGTTCCACGCAGAAAAAAGGCGTTGCCGCGCAGTTCTGTATGCGGAGCCACGAGCGTAGGTATTCCTATGTTCGTGGTTCTGTAAAGTAAGGGATACTTTCTGAAGGAGGAGCTTGTGTTGAATTCCCCTTCAATATCAAAACCTTTCCAGTTAAACTTAAAATTCATTCCATACAACTTCATCCCGGTGTTTAATCCGTACGTATAACTCACCCATCGTTTGTTGGAAGCGTCTTGAACATTGCTCACGGCTCTTTCAACGGTAAAGAATGGCGTCGGTCTGCCGAGCGAAGTAGGATCATAGTGATTTTGATAGAGGTTAAGTCTTTCGGTCGGATATTCATCGCGCTGCAACACCCAATCCTGAGCGGCATCGATGGCATAGTCATTGGAAAGAAGAAATTGAAATGTCACACCTTCAGTATAAAAAGGAATGATAAAAGCGTACACAATCGTATTGCCTCCCTTCATTTCCAGAGGGTAGGTCGGCGGCGCTACATTACCCCAATTGGAGAGATACGCATTGTAGGATGTTCTGTTGAACGGAACCGGACCGAAGATCGGATCATCGTAAAATGTTGCGCCTTCGGTGTACAGCCGTTCACTAATTGAGAATATATCCGTCGTTTCGGTTTTACGGAAAACGTAATACTGAATTGCATTGTTTAAATTCGTATTAAACTGGCTCGGCAGCCCCGTGTTAATATTGACAGCCGGGAACTCCTTGGTCACTTCTCTGTCAATAGTCTTATCATAACTTGTAATGATAACTTTGGGCGGTGCGTAAATGATCGGACCAGAGAGATCGGTGGGGGAATCATCCCGTACACGCACAAAGATCACACGGGGAATTGCATTCGTGACATCGCCTTTCATCGAACTTGCACTGCTGTTGATACTGCTATGGCGCTGATGTTGATTGACGTATGTAGCGCCGATAGTCAGAATATCGCCGATATCCGTTTCAACGTGTCCGCCGAACATATAGACGGACCAATCCCGCGGGCGGGCAATAGAATTGGGAAGCGACGAAGCATCGAAGCGAATTCGAACGGGATCGGAAACACGGGATGCCAAAACCGATCCGCGGTATTTATTTGTTGCCGCATCCCATCGGATACCGTTAAAGCGAGCTTTGTCAAGCGTCAGTGATGTGAATTTTGTTCGGATCGCCTCACCCAGCATGATGCGGGATGCAAACCCGCCGTATTGATCATTACCGATCAACAGATTGTTGAACCACAAATTGTAATACTTTGATTTCTGAACATTGCTCCCGCCGAGAACGGGATCGATAAATTGACTTTGCGATTCGCCTAATTCATAAACCGAGAGACCATCGACAAGAAAATTTCCGAAGTTGTCGTAAATTTTTCGTTTGTTGAACTGTACACTGTAATTTTCGTAATTGCGTCCGGAATAATTTGAATATCCTTCATTACCTTTGATCTGATCACGATTAATAAACTGTGCACTCATTTCGACCGAGAGACCAATGATCGCGAAGGAAAAAATTATGCTGTATAATGCTTTTCTCATTTTAAAACTCGTATCCCAGAGAAATTGATGATATGCCTCCTACGTTGCGAATAAACACCTGATATGAGTAAGAATAATCTATCATAAACCGATCAACTCTTAAACCAAAACCGCCGTTATACTCTCCCTGCGAATCTTTCACCGCAACTCTTCCACCGCCAACACGAACAACGAATTCGCTCTCAACTCCGGCAATGGATGTTTTGAGTGCATTGATTTCAGCGCCAAACGTAAATCTCAACTCGCCGTCGCGGAATGATATACCGCTCGCGATTGCGTAATTGTATTTGTGAGAAAGATATGCCGCACCGACATTGAACTCCATCGGTAACACCGCATCCTTTGACCCGTTTTTCGCTACCGACGGTTGTGTAGCATTGAGGAGAGAAGCGCCTAGTTGAAGATCGTTCTCTTCCATGATCTCCCGTACCACATACGTCACACCTGCATCGAATGTAAATCCGGAATACGACAATGCAGGTTCCGGAACAGCATTCTCACCCTGTGGTGCGCCGGCGCTCCATCGCAGTATCTTGACGTTTGCGCCAAGCGAAAGATCTTCATTAAATATTCTCGTCGCGAATGAACCGACAAAAATTTGTTCATTCCATGCCCCCGGCGAAAATTGCGAAACGGCAAGTCCGATAACACCGACCTGCCCCAGTGAATATGCTGCCCCTGCATTAATAACATTCATATTCACATCACTAATGTCGGGATACAGATCGGTATAACCGGTAAAAATATTTCCGGACGTGGCAAAACCAATTGCGGCCGGATTATAAAACATGAGAGAGGCATCGCTTGTCAACGCAGTCACAGATCGTCCGAGAGCGGTCAATTTAGGATGGTACCCTTTATCGACAAATGCCTGAGACATCGCCATTGACGAAAGGAGAATAATGAAAAATATTGCTTTAAGTATTTTCACGATAGTAAATCGTCCCTTAAAAAGTAGGAAACCTTCCGAAGGTTTTCCTATTAGCATGTGAAAACCTTTCGAATAATATTATTTCTTGAAGAGAACCTTCGGAAGGTTGCATATCATTAAGACTTTTTAAAGATCAACTAGTTAATATGCTACTACAACTGATTTGGTGACGAATTGTCCCCCATTATCAACGTCCAATGTCACTTGTAAAATATACATGCCCGGACGGACTAATTTTCCGTTATCATCTTTACCGTCCCACAAAAATCCTTTCCCGCCTGTTCTCGGATCACCAAAAAATGGATTTATTCCGGATACCAAATCGGCAACGGTCCGAATTTTTCTTCCGGAAAGATCGTACACTTTTATCCGCAGCGGTTTTGGTCTATCGATATTTGCTACGGAAAAATCGATCACCGTTGCATCATTTTTCCCGTCGCCGTTTGGTGTAAACGGATTCGGATCGATGCGGAGATCAACCAGTGGAGTCTCCGGAATGCCGGTAGTCTGTACGCTCAAGGCATTCCCGGATGTTGTTTTGCTCGCGTCAACACTCTGCGGATTCCATGGTGTTCCTTTACTGATCAATTCAGAAGGAAAACTTCCCCCTTCGATGAGTTTGGTTGAAAACACTACATCGATAACGGATGAAGTGACAAGCGTTGAAGGAAAACCGATGATGATTTTATTGGGTGACGGATAAAAATTGTAAGAAACGGAACCGCCGTTCACCCGTACACCGCGGACAATTGCCGGACTTGGCGTGGTGATTTTAAGAGTATCAATTCCTAACGACGCTGCAGACAGTGACGCTTGCAAAGTATATGTCAATGTTACTGAACTTAACACGGGAACATTTTTTGGTGAAATTTCAGCCGATGTGGAATCGGCAATCAAACTGTTCTGATAAACGATTTTTATTCCCCGCACCTTCGGCGTGCTAAGATTAGAAGTAAACAACGTCAGACGATATTGGAAGTATTTCCTCGGTTCTGCAACAACAAGTGGAGCGCCGGCGGCTGCTTCCTCTGGAGAATGGAACGTCACAGGCTTCGACCAGTCGGACCAATTTGTACTGTCAATCGTTTTTTTACTGCCTGTACGGAATTCAACGGCAACAGACGTACCGGTGGGAATTTCTGCGTCAACATACACGTTGGCAAAGTTAGTCGGCAAGGTGCCGGTAGAATCTATTTTGGAAACGTATATCCCTTCAGTAACAAATCCCTCGCCGAAAATCCGGAATTCAGAAATAACCGTTGACTGCGTTGGGTGTTGTTTGTCTATGACAAAGTAAATATACCGGATAGGCTGAGGATCAGAGATGAAAGCGGTATGTCGAGCCGAGTCTAAATTGTTGAACTCCTGGAAGATGCGGGATAATCTGTTTGAATCCAATCCCGCGTAGTACGAAAATGCCTGCGGGCGAAGATTATACGAGAACGATGCATTCCCTAAACCGACAACAACAATGCGATTGACCTTTCGCACTGCACGCAGATCAATTTTTATTCCCGAACCGACATTTGTCGGGGTTGTAAATTCGACGTACGTGAAGAAATTTTTGTCATGGAGTTTATCCCCATTCATCTTCGCAGTATCGGGTTTATTCTGATTGTCCAACGGAAACGAACCGAAATACACCGCCCTCATCTTTGAACCGATCGCCAGATTTTTGGCATCACCGGGAGCCAGTAGAATTTTACCGGGTTCGGTCTTCAGATCGATATCTGCGGATAGCTCCGTATCGTATTTCGTCGTATCGGAAAAGTTAAAGTTATAGATAAGAGAATCAGCCGAACCAAAGGTCAACGATGGAACGAAACCCATGAGAAGAACAAACAGTACACAATGGTATGTGGTCATGAAGCGTATAACACAGCGTAAAGAAGTATACGAAGTATGCTTCGCATGGTGTGTAGTATCAATTGCTCGCAAAAAATATACAAGCAAAACGTTCGATATGCAATTGTTAATTTTCATGAGCGTTACTTTTTTTTCCTTCAATCACGAGTACGAATTCCCCTTTTACATTTCGTGAAGAAAAATCGATCAACAAACTGGAAAGAGTTCCACGTTTGATCTCTTCAAATTTTTTTGTGAGTTCTCTGCCGATCACTGCCTTGCGGTCGCCAAAATGCCGCTGAAGATCTTCCAGTGTTTTCAAAATTCTGTGAGGCGATTCATACAGAACAATTGTTCGTTCTTCAACTGATAAGCGTTCAAGTCTTGTCTTTCTCCCTTTTTTGTGAGGAAGGAATCCTTCGAAGACGAAGGAATGTGTCGGTAACCCGCTTGCAATGAGCGCCGGAATAAAGGCGGTCGCACCCGGCAACGGCACGATGGGAATCTCATTTTCGATTGCCGCAGTGATGATCGAGTATGCCGGATCGGATATTCCCGGAGTACCGGCATCGGACACCAAGGCGATCGATTCACCGCTTTTCAATCGGCCGATGATGTGAGGAACACGCATCTGCTCATTGTGCGAAAAAAAACTGATCAATGGTTTTTGAATATTGTAATGATCAAGCAAAAATTTTGTCGTCCGTGTATCTTCGGCGGCAATCGCATCGACTCCAGCCAGCACTTTTAATGCCCGCAGGGTAATATCTTCCAGATTCCCGATGGGAGTCGGAACGATGTATAATACGCCAGATTGAATTTCTTCAGCCACTTATCAAATTTTGGATTTTAGATTTCGGATTAAAAGAAATACTCGTTTCACTTCTCACACTTTAGGGTTGTTCCAAAAACTATGTTTTTATCAAGATGTCTGACATCTTATTAATCGAGACAACAAATTTCGTCAATGTTTACAGGTTCTATAAGCAAGATGTCTGACATCTCCATAATTTTAGAGAAGATATTTTTGAGTTTTTGGTCTACGACTCGTAGAGAACAACCCTTTAAATACCCCAGTCACGCACGTACCGAAAATCAACATTCACAGTGCGATGTGAAACCTTTGCAATGATCGGCGGACGGCGCTTAAACTGATTGGCTTGAACTTTTTTGCGGACTATTGAAATGAACGAAGACGAAAAACCCAATGCAACTAGTTCATCGTCATTCCTTCGTTCATCGATCATGTAATACAAAAGTTTATCGACCTCTCGGTATTCGAATCCGAGTTCCCCTTCATCGGTTTGTCCTTGCCAGAGATCCGCCGTCGGTATTTTCTCGATGATCTTTTTCGGAACGCCGAGTTCTTCCGCAAGTTGCCAGATATGAGTTTTATAGAGATCTCCCAGCGGATTGATCGCACATGCCATATCGCCGAACAATGTTCCGTACCCGAGCATCAATTCGGTCTTGTTCGACGTGCCGATCACCAGCGCCTTTTCTTTTTGAGAGAAATCATACAAAACGATCATTCTCTCCCGCGCCATAATATTGCCGCGCCGCAGATTATCGGTGATCTTCTGTGATTCGAACAACGGGTCGACCAGAGGCGTAATGTCGACAACTTCGGATCGGATCCCCAACTCTGAGACGATCCGATCGGCATCCGTTCTGCTGTCAGGACTGCTTGTTGTGTACGGCATCATCACCGCAAGAACGTTCTTTTTGCCGAGCGCTTCAACGGCAAGATATGCGGAAACCGCGGAATCGATTCCGCCGGAAAGTCCGACAACTCCCTTCGTAAATCCGGCATTGTGGATCTCGTCACGGATAAAATTCACCAGCATCGAGCGGACGATGCCCATATTCAATTCCAGCGGATGTTGTTGTGGTGTAGTGGCTTCCATAAAAATCCTTAGACCTGTCAGGTCTGCTTGTTATAAGTGATGGTAACTACTCTGAGCGTGCATTTAAGTCATGCCATGAGTTACTTTTTGACATCATAAAACATCAAGATTCGCAAAAACCTTAGACAAACTCATGGCATGACTTAGCAGATACAAGTGATGTTATAATTCTCCCTCACTCAATTCTTTCAACGCTTTTCGGATGATCCCTAATCCTTCTTTCAACTCATCCTGATTGATCGTCAGCGGTGTTCTGAACCGTATCGAACGGTCTCCGCATCCGATCAGGATTAATCCTTCTTCGTAGGCTTTTGTGATCAGTTGATTTCTGTTCTGCGCAGAATCAAGATCCACCGCGCACATCAGACCTCGTCCGCGCGGATTGGCAAGCATGCGGGGAAATTCCTGCACTATTGCATTCAACTCGTTCAACAGGAATTCACCCTGCACACGTGCGTTCTCCACAAGATCGTCTTCGTGAATGATCTCGAATATCCGTTTCGAACGAACCATATCGACAAGATTCCCTCCAAAGGTTGAATTGATGCGGCTCGGCTTTTTGAAAACATTGTCAAGGATATCGTCGATCCGTCTACTTGCTATGAATCCGCAAATGTGAGTTTTTTTCCCGAAGGTCATCATATCCGGTCTCACGAGATACTCATGCGCCCACATTTTCCCTGTTAAGCCGACTCCGGTCTGCACTTCGTCGAATATTAAAAGAATTTCACTTTCGTCACAGATCGTTCGGAGTTCCTGCATGAATTCTTTCCGGAAATGATTGTCCCCTCCTTCAGCCTGGATCGGTTCGATGATCATCGCGGCAATATCGTCAGGATTATTGATGATCGCTTCCTTGATCTGATTCAATGCCAGTTTCTCTTCCTCTTTGACCGCTTTGAGATTTTCCTCATTCAAAGGGAATTTGATCGCCGGATTGTGAATGCGGGGCCACTTGAATTTCGGAAAGTAATTGGTCTTTACCGGATCAGTATTGGTCAACGACATCGTATATCCGCTGCGTCCGTGAAACGAATGACGGAAATGAATCACCTGATGTCCGCGTTCGCTCGTATATCCTTTCGCAAAATTTTTGCGGACTTTCCAATCGAATGCCGTTTTCATAGCATTCTCATTTGCGAGTGCGCCTCCATCAATAAAAAATGCGTACGGTAAATAGTCCGGCTGAGCAAGTTGCCCGAATGTGTCAACAAATTCCGCCATCTCAACAGAGTACACATCGGAATTTGACGGTTTGTTTACGGCAACGTACGCAAGCTTTTCCATGAATTCCGGCGTCGCAAGTTTGGCGTGATTCATTCCCAATGCAGATGAAGCAAAGAACGAAAAGAAATCGAGGAATTTTTTACCGTAACGGGAATCGTAGATATACGCCCCCTTACTCTTCTTCAGATCGATCACCATATCAAATCCGTCGGCAATCATATGCTTCGACAATGTCTGGTGAACATCCGCCGGATTGATGGTAACGGGTGTGTATGTTTTTTTTCCGTTGGTTGCCTTGACGGCGGTTTTTGTTTCAGTAAGTGTTGAACTCATCGGTTCCTCCCTATCTTTGTAGATTCAAATTACATTCTGTGAAAGAAAAAAGAATAAGGAGTGTCAGAAGAACTCCTGATGTTCGAAGAGGGATGTTATGTAGGGACGACCGGTCATAATTAATGTACAAACTTTCCAAGTCTTAAAGATTTGGAAAGTTTTAATCTTCAAAATTAGTAGTTATCAATTTGTGCTCGTTGTAAACTGCCGCTGTAATCGATATAAACGGCTTTCCACTCGGTATAGAAATCATACACTGTCCAACCGCCTTCACGATGTCCATTGCCGGTTTGTTTCACACCGCCAAACGGCAGGTGCGCTTCCGCGCCAATCGTCGGTGCGTTAATGTACGTGATGCCCGTTTGTATGTCACGAATCGCCTGGAATGCTTTGTTGATATCACGCGTATACACGGAAGACGACAAACCGTAGATCGTATTATTCAGGATACGGATGCTTTCCGAAATATCTTTCGTTCGTATCACGGACAGGACGGGACCGAAAATTTCTTCTTTTGCGATACGCATCTCAGGGGTCACCTCCGTAAAAATTGTCGGCTGATGGAACCACCCTTTCGCCAGTGCACCGTCGGTTGCAATTTTTCCGCCAGCAACAAGTTTCGCTCCTTCATTTTTTCCGATCTCAACATATTCCTGAACGGTTTTTCGCTGCCCTTCGTTGACGCAGGGACCGACTTGAGAATCGGCAAGAAGTCCGTCTCCGAGTTTCAGTTTTGCCGTCCGGTCAACCAGCATCGACATGAATATATCGTACACTTTTTCATGCAGAATGAGACGGCTTGTTGCCGTGCAGCGCTGTCCTGTCGTTCCGAATGCACCCCACAATACACCGTCAAGCGCCAGATCCAAATCGGCATCATCCATCACGATCTGAGCATTCTTTCCGCCGAGTTCGAGCGAGACGCGTTTGAGAGTATCAGCAGCATCCTTTGACAATTGTATTCCGACACCCGTAGAACCGGTGAACGAGATCAGATCAACGTCGTGATGCGTAACGATAGCGTTACCGACCTCTTTACCGCCGCCATGAACGATGTTCACAACTCCTTCCGGCAATCCGGCTTCCATCATAATTTCAACAAGCATCGTTGCGGTCCTTGGAGTATCGGATGCCGGTTTGAACACGCAGGTGTTGCCAGAAAGAATTGCCGGAAACATTTTCCATGTGGGAATTGCCATCGGAAAATTCCACGGCGTGATAATACCTGCAACGCCGATCGGAACACGGATTGCCATCGCGAATTTATTCGGGAGTTCGGACGGCACTGTATTGCCGAATAACCGTCGTCCTTCCGTTGACGCATAATATGCCGTATCAATTCCTTCTTGAACATCGCCGCGCGTTTCGGCGAGAACTTTTCCCATCTCACGCGTCATCTCACGTGCAATCTCCTCCTTACGCGCAACGAGCAGATCGCCGATCTTCCGCATGATGTCCCCCCGTTTTGGCGCGGGGACAAGACGCCATTTCTCAAATGCCGCACGTGCTGCCGTTACCGCTTCATCAACATCCTCTTTCCCGGATTTCGGAAACGTTCCGATCACTTCATCCCAATTGGCAGGATTCCGGTTCTCGAATGTCTTCCCTGATTTTGCGTCGATCCATTTTCCGTTGATGAGATTTTTAAATTGCTGCGGCATAGTAACTCCAATCGTGTCTATTTTATCTTATAGATTGAACTACGGTGACCTATAAGTTCAATTGTTAAAATTCTTGATGTGCTTTTTAGCGAATAGATAACGCGATAATCTCCAACTCTCATCCAATGCTTGATGAGGAATTTGATACGAAGTATGCATACGCATCACAGTGTTCGGACAGCCATTCTATCTTGTTTTTTATTCGCGAGAGTTCTTTCCCACCAATGTCTTGGACGTCTTTCGATACCCTTTCATCATATTGAATATCCCATTTCATTTTGAGATCTGATTCCAAAAATCAGTATGAGATATTTTTTTTGTGCGTTTTTCCACCGCCAATCGTGAAACCACAGCGTCAGATAGTGTCAAGCCAGCATCGACGTCGTAATATTTTTCGAGCAGTTTCACTTTTTCATTGAATAAATCATTAACATAATTTTGAATAAGTTTACGCTGTGTTGAGCTGAGTTGAGTGATAGTGTCCATACGATAATCTCCTATTCAAATTATTGTTTAGATTCGAGTTGTTAACAAATTAATTTACACAAACTATCCGGAATTTCTGAATGTCTCGGCACGGGTGCGTTCTTTTTAGAATTTGGATTATGATAAATGTCGTGATTCGCGCCGTGACGTTTTAAGAAACATCCGTTTTGCTCAAGTTGCCGAACAAACACTTTCCGTTTCACACCGCAATTCCTAATTCTTTTGTGCGAACATTTTTTTGGGAAGACGAAACTCATTTTCTTCCATCATCAGTTGATGCGTTTCTTGGATATTCGATTCAAGTTCTGTCAGCGTTTTCCCTTGACTGAATACACCCGGAACTTCTTTTAGTTTGCCAACATACCATGATTTATCTTTCCAATATTCCAAAGTAAAATTACGAATCATACTTGCCTCCTTAGATTATTCTAATCCAACGCTCTTAAAAATATAATCTACATTCGTTAAACTTTTTTTCAAATTTGCAGGATTTCTGTTTTCAAATGTTCTTCCTGATTTTGCGTCAACCCATTTTCCATTGATAAGATTTTGAAATTTTTGTGGCACTTTAAATCTCCTATCGATAATTGAATCAATTATACTCTTTGTAAAAAATTTTCCAATACAAAAATTTTTCTTAATCGAAATTGTAAGGGACTTTCAACTAATGTAATGGCTTTTAAATTTTCTATTCCTGATACAAACCAAGGATCTTTCACAGCAGGAATATCAATAATCCATTGAGGAGTTGTCAAATGAAGTTCCTTACAAAGATAATCGGCGGTTGAAGCTAATAACGCATCAATCTTCTCATCGGAACGATCAAAAGGTTCTGCGATTTCATTGTGGTCCTTGTAATAACGAAAATCGTCAACAAAGTCCATGAGATGAACTTGCCAATTCTTTTTATCGGCAGTAATATTTTCTTTGGTTTTTTTTAGAGTTAGCATTGTTGAAAAATCTCTTCGATAAAAAACTTCGTTGCCGGTTTAATTTGTTGATGCGGGTAATACTTTTCAAGTATTCCAAATACTTGCTCTGCAGAATTAATTTTCAGCAGTTGTACTAAAAATTCAACGTCCTGTTTATCCGTTGCATCAACTCTCGCAGCAAGAGTCTTCATTGCCAGCAAATAATCTGTTTCCGGAATATATATTTTCACATTGGATAAATCGAGCAGCACCTTTTGTGAGTGCGCAACTAAAAAATCTTTCACTCCATCGTTCAACCAATCTTCACGCAATCCATAATCACGCCCAATTTGTGCCGCTGCTTCACGAATTTCTTTGGTCGGCTTGAACACTGCGTCCACATCTTGGGTATTAGGCCGAGCATCAAAAGCTAAACACATAACTGCACCGCCAAAGAGACACAACTCACCCTTTATTCCTTTTCGCTGCAGTTCTTCATTAAGGATGTGAAGAAATTTCAGAATTTCTTCTTTCTCCATTTATTCCAATCCTACTCTTTTAAAAATATAATCCACATTCGTTAAACTTTTTTTTGGGTCAAACGCCTCATCCAGATCAGCATCCGAAAGAACCGCCGCTACTTCCTTATCGGATTTCAACATCTGTTTAAAATCTTTTTTCGATTGCCACACTTCCATCGCATTACGCTGAACGATACGGTATGCATCTTCCCGCTTCATCCCTTTTTTCGTCAGCGCCAACAACACCGGCTGTGAGTATAAAAGACCGTGCGTAATATCCATATTCTTTTTCATGGTATCGGGATACACGATCAGTGTGTCGATTACGGATGTCATCTTTGTCAGGATATGATCGAGAACAATACAACTGTCCGGAACAATGATCCTTTCCACCGACGAATGCGAGATATCCCGCTCATGCCACAACGCTACATTTTCCATCGCAGCGTGCGCATTGCCGCGAAGCACTCTCGCAAGACCGGAGATCTGTTCGCAGGTGATCGGATTACGTTTATGCGGCATAGCAGAAGAACCTTTTTGTCCTTTGGAAAAATATTCTTCTGCTTCCAACACCTCCGTGCGCTGCAGATGGCGAATTTCCGTCGCAAACTTATCGAGTGAACTTCCGATCACCGCCAGCGTGGTTAAAAATTCTGCATGGCGGTCACGTTGAATCACCTGTGTGGATACCGGCGCCGGCTTCAGTCCGAATTTACCGCACACATATTCTTCCACTTTCGGGCTTACATGGGCAAATGTTCCAACCGCACCGGAAATTTGTCCGACAGAAACCGTTTCTATCGCAGAGTGAAGTCGCTTGATATTGCGGCGAGTTTCGTCGAACCAGAGTGCAAGCTTTAATCCGAATGTTGTCGGTTCTGCATGGACGCCGTGCGAACGACCGATCATCACCGTCATCTTAAATTCCTTTGCACGGCGGGCAAGCACATCGCGCAACTCAACGAGGTCGTTCATCAACACATCGCCCGCTTGTTTCATCTGCACGGAAAGCGCCGTATCTACAACATCCGACGATGTCATGCCTATATGAATAAATCGTGATTCCGGTCCGACAAACTCCCCTACACTCGTCAGGAACGCGATCACATCGTGCTTCACCTCTGCTTCAATTTCATTGATACGATTGACATCGAACTTTGCTTTTTCACGAATGATCTTCACTGCCTCTTTCGGAATTGCACCGAGTTCGGCTTGTGCTTCGCAGGCAAGAAGTTCGATCTCGAGCCAGATCGAAAACCGGTTCTCGTCAGTGAATATGTTGCCCATGTGCGGGCGAGTGTAGCGCGGAATCATTATAAGATTCGTTTTCCTGTTTTAAGTACTTCTTCTGCCAACGGATCAGATTCATTAAAATTTTCGCTCTTGAAAGGGTGGACTTCAATATCAATGAAATCTAGCTTCGGATATGTTTTGGATATTATTATATCATTCAATTTTTTACGATCAAAAAAACGCTGTCCCCGAAATTCGTCTGAAATGACAGCAATATCAATATCACTGTTACTATGTAACTTGCCCGTTATATACGAGCCAAACAGATACATTTCTTTAACAGAAATATTTTTCTGTAACATCGTTGAAAATTGCATCAACAAATCATCTAATTGTTTTTGAGAGTAGAGCATACATCCTTCTGATTTTTTCAAGATTTTCTAATGTGAATTCTTTCGTGCATAGTTTATAAAAATCAAATTTAACATCGGGATAACGCGCTTCAATATTGAAATCATTCACAGTTCCAAGAAATTTCAAATCTTCTTCTTCTAACTGTAGTTTTGTTCTCTTAACTATTTTCACAAGATCGTGAATCTTTGGCGGTACATTACTGTCGTTATCACGTACCCAATACGCTTTCAGAAGTTTTTCTAACGCAAGATGAGCAACGTATAACGACCAATCGTACCGTCCACTGTTAAAAATACTTTCAGCAGATTCAATATCGTGCTGAGCAGTTGTACGCCAATATTGCATGTGCTCATCTTTCGTCATCAGCTTTGTTTCTCTAATTTTAATTCAACATCAACAATTTTTTTATCACGGTAAATTTTCATCCTCCACACATCACCCGCACGACTGTCTTGCATGATGCTCACCAATCGATCTTCATTCACGATTCTTTCACCATTGATCTCAACAATAATATCGGCTACCTGAACACCGGCTCTGTCGGCAGGAGAATTCTTTTTGATCTCGCTGACGATAACTCCCTGTGCCTGCTTCAATCCGAAATAACGAGCGATCTGCACATCAACGGGACGAATCTCCATTCCCGTCCAGAAATTCCGCTCGACTCTTCCTTTGCGCTGTAATTCTTCGATGATGGATTTCACTTTGTTGACCGGAAGTGCAAATCCGTATCCGATGTATGCCTGACTGACGCCGCCGGTATAAATGAGCGTGTTAATTCCGATAACTTCACCAAGTGAATTGACCAACGGTCCCCCGCTATTACCGGAGTTGATAACGGCATCGGTTTGAATGAGTCCACGATAAGAACGATTGTTATCGACGGAAAGATTCATTCCCTTCGAACTGATAACGCCCACCGTAACGATCGGTTTATCGATATTATCGAACAGTCCGAACGGATTCCCGAGAGCGATCACCCATTCGCCGATCATCACTTCATCGGAATTTCCTAATGTAACGAATGGAAAGATTTCATTTTTTTCGGTTTTCAATTTCAACAAACAGACATCCGATACAAGATCGGTGCCGATTATTTCCGCTTGGTACTTTTTTCCATTTGTCATCGTTACGGTAATTTCTTTCGCATTACCGGCAACGTGGTCATTCGTCAGCACGTATCCATCGGGAGAAATGATAAACCCGGAGCCGAGTCCTTTTACTTCCTGCCGGTAATTTCTATTGCCAAAAAATTGACGGAAGAAGGGATCGTTGCCAAAAAAATTCGCCATGGGATCACGGTATTCACGAATTTCAATAACATTGATACCCACAACAGCCTCACTCACTTTTTCCACAGCCCGCGTAATTGCGGTTTGACGGGATTTTGAGATATCATCGCCCTGCGCTATGGCGGCAGAGTAAAGGCAAAGAACAAAAAGAATATACAATCGACTACTTTTCATTATCTGTTTTTTGTTTTCCAAACTCTTTCATTGGTTCGATGTGTCGTGAAAGGCACACTGCCATGGCCAGTATTCCCGCTGCAAAAAATTGTTCCACTGTAAACTCAGAAGGAATCAGTGAAACTATCAGTGAATTCGGCAACAACCATACTGCCAGCGGACTCCCGACCAATGCAATGACACTCGCGGCATGGACATTTTTGAAAACCTTTTCAAAAACAAAATAGATTATCAACCACACAGCCACCCACGCCCAACTTGTCATCAAAAAGACACCCGCTGCCGTTGCCAATCCTCTGCCGCCCTGAAATCTCAACCAGATAGGGTAACAATGCCCAAATACCACACCGCTCATCGCAACGGAAATACTCGTCACATCACCGGGAAAAATCTCTCCGGCTGCCCCAACCGCAAGCACACCTTTTAACAGATCAACGATGACAACAACAATTCCCACCCACTTATTTCCCGTAACTTCCAATGCATTACGTCCACCTACATTACCGCTTCCGACAGTTCGAATATCCAATTTTGCCGTCGATTTGACAACAAGATACGCGGTGGGGACTGAACCGATGAGATAACTTATGAAAAACGCGACGAGGTTATTTAGCAATGGTGTATTATATTCTTTTCTAAAATCTACAAAAAAACGTGTGCAGAGTCAACGAACAAACTTCGCCTAACGTCCACCAAAACAACGCAGCACTTTTGCGAGCCAAAAACGACTCATTTTCTCGCGAGCAAAAGTGTTGAGCGACTACAATAATCATTTATCAAAAGAAGGAGCGTCGTTGTTTTGGTTGTTATACGGCGTTGCCCTTATCGGCCTTTATGCCCAAAACGATGTTACTTAAAGTCTTTGACTTATAGTCATCAGAGTATCATCTTATCCATATGAAAGTAGAAATGAAAATCGGCCTGAGAATAAAACAGTTAAGAGAAAAAGCTAAAATGTCTCAGAAGGATTTGTCATTTGCTTCAAACTTAGATCGAAGCTACATAGCCAGCGTAGAGAGTGGAAAGAGAAATATTTCCATCGTCAACATTGAAAAGATAGCAAAGGCTTTGAATGTCAGTTTACGAAAGCTATTCCAAGATACCCAATTTGATAAGCATTGAACAAGCGGTCAAAAAGTTTAGGTCGCTGATCGAGGGATCGATAACCACTGCTGGGGAGAGTGGCAAGGCGGCAATGATCAGGTCTTCTCGACCAATACAGAATATTCACGAAGCTGTCAAGGCGGACTTGATAAGACTTGGTGTTGATCCATCCAGAATATTTCCGCCCCTTGGAGAAACCAAGCCTGAACTGGAGATTGCAGGTTTCATCAAGAAGAAAGCACAAGATATCTGTGTAACGCCGAAGGGAAGAAATCCCAAAGAAGAAAAGCTGAAGGAAGGCCTTCTGCGGGAGGCGAGTGATTACTATGGCAGAGATTATACGGAGCGTATTATCTCGATTAACGTGCGCAGTCAAATCAGCAGTCTGGCGAAGAACTTCGACACATTGTATGAGAGAACAATTGCTGAAGCACAAAATCTGCACGTTCGATGTCCCCGTATGTGCCTTGGTGAAGTCTATATGATTGCCGTTCCTGAATACGATTCCGATGCAATCAAAGACAAGAAAGTTAGATTTGTTGAAAAGAGTGGAACAGTTGAGAAATACATAAAGTCTTTTCAGGCTATCAATGGACGAGTGGACACAATAAGAGAAGAGTACAAATATGAAAGAGCGTGCTTACTGATTGTCGATTTCAGTGTGAAAGAACCCAAGATCTATTTGACCGATGACGAGTTGAGGAAAGGGGGCTTATTGTCGGATGAAACCGATGCGAGTATTTCGGAATTGGCGTGGACAGGTTTCGTGAGTTCATTGCTTGCCACGTACGCTTCGAGATTCAACGATGGAAGTTGAACCCCATACTTGCGGATAAGGAATTCATCGATTTCATTCTTGTCATCAAGTTGGCGAAGTGTGAGCAGCTCTTCGGATGAGAAAATGGGTATATTGAACTTCTCAATGAAATTCTTCTGATAGCAAGGATAGCCCCCCTCGATTGACACGCTCGTCTTAGTAACATAATAGTGCATTATAACTGAATTCAAAATTTTCTGAACTAGTCGAATGCTACCGACATCTGTCAGTGAAGGGGCGGCGAGTTCGGAAAAGATCGATTCTTGTCCAGTTGGTTTGAAGTAGATTCCATATCCATTTGTGAAGAAGGCGTTCTCGTCCTGCACAATGAGGAATCTCGGCAACCGACTAAATGTCGGAGTCAAAATCTTCTTTCCGGAACGGGTAAGGCCCTGACTTCGACCCCAAGCGTAGAACGGTTGATACGTCGTCTTTCCTTTGTCCCTAGCTAGCAACTCGGTTTTCACGAACTTAAAGTAAGCGTAGCAGAAAGGGAAGTTTTTCTTGATCTCTGATTCCGGAATAGGAAGAGCCACACCGTTTCTAACAATATACGGAACGATGATTCTTCGTGAGTTAGTAGAGATGTCTGATTGCGTCCCGAAATCCGAGATCTTGTAAACACTTCGGGTGATCGACTTCTCTATGGGGAAAGTTTTGCCCTCTACCGTCTTAAGATAGAACTCGCCTTGCGAGCGTCGAGAGTCGACAAAATAGAGCTCATCTTTCAGCGTTGCAACACCAACAACGATATCGAACATTCGGCCAATTGGGATACCGATTGTCTCAATAGTGCGGATGTTTTCCTGCTCTTCAGTCTTCAGTAGTCGCCATTTCCTGGTATCGAGTCTCTCGACTGCATTTGGTGAAGTGTTTATTTGCTGCAAGAAGAGAGTCGGTTCCTCGTTGTCGTCTATTCGGTCATAATGGATAGTGCTATTCCGTTGTTTACTGAGGAAAGTGATTGCAGTGTAAGTCTGGGCATCGAAGACTTTCTTATGACTAAAATCGACAACGCGGGTTACACACTGATTCAGTGCAAAGAACTTGCGTAATGGTTCACCTGCAAGTGATGTGAAGTAATTATTGGGTGTGATAAAACCTAGCTTACCGCCCTCTTTGAGAAGGTTGTAACCGAGTTCGAAGAATGCAAAATACAGATTGAAGGTGCCGTTTTGGATTGTTGTCCAGTTCTTATAAAGAAACTTCCGGTCTCGTTCAGAGAGGTCTTGAAATTTGACGTAAGGCGGATTCCCAAGGAGGTTGTCGAAGGAACGGTTCCATGAATTGCGTAGGCTGTCTTGGGCCCACAAATTGAAATCTTCTTCGAGCAATGTCTCGCCGTCGAGAAGAGCGAGAATGCTTAAAAGGAGCTTTGTGCGTCGAATATTGTAGTCTAGGATATCCGCCCCAAAAATGTTCTGCTTGACAATATTCCTCGTGTTTTTTCCGTAAGTCCTCTTGTAATATTCAATGAGACCGATGAGGAACGCGCCAGAGCCACAACTTGGATCAAGATTAGCGTCGTTTTCTTTGGGGCCTATTGATTCAACTATGTATTCAACAACATAATCAGGGGTAAAATACGCACCGTTGATTTGTCGGTCCCTTTGAGGAATGAGGAGCTCAAAGTGATTTTCCAAATCCTTAAGTGAACTGATTGGAAGACGTTGTGTTTCGTCCATTAGGCGTTGGTCTGGTTGAAATCCATTGAGATAGTCTGATAGGATAGGACTGCTTGAGTAATCAAGCGCTAGCTGGCTGAGGAATGAAAAGAGAAGGTGGCGCTCCAGCTTAGGGACTCCATAACGCGTTGCTAACTGATTAAGCTCTGCTTTTCGTATCATCGGATCGCGATTCTTTCTTTAGTATAATTTACCTCGTTAAGAATGCAGAGTCAACTTTTTGTCTTTTGGCAGAAATTGGGTAAGGGCAATGCCGTATAACTTATTGAATTTTGAAGAACTTGCCAGTATCATTTCTTGATTCTCCTTATCAAAAAGAGTATATTTCAAAAAAAAGAGAAGTAATGTTGAAGGATCTTTCCAAAATTAAATTTTATAATAGTATCCTCGAAACGATAGGGAATACTCCGCTCATCAAGTTGAATAAGATCAATAGAGGATTAAAGCCCCATATTTTTTTGAAAGCGGAATTTTTGAATCCCGGCGGTTCGGTGAAGGATAGAATTGGTATTGAGATCATCGAGGATGCGGAAAAAACCGGAAAACTCAAACCGGGGGGAACGATCGTTGAATCAACATCGGGGAACACGGGAATGGGTCTGGCAATTGCTGCCGCAGTGAAAGGGTACAAAACGGTCTTTACGATGCCGGACAAGATGAGTCAGGAAAAGATCAGCAACTTGCGCGCATTCGGTGCAGAAGTGATCGTTACGCCGACGGCGGTTCCGCACGATTCTCCAGAAAGTTACACAGAAGTTGCAAAAAAACGTGTGCGCGAAACTCCCAACTCCATTTTAGCCGACCAGTACGAAAATCCGAAAAATCCCGAAGCGCATTACAAAACCACCGGACCCGAAATTTGGGAACAGACCGGCGGTCAGATCGATTATTTTATTTGCACCATCGGAACAGGCGGAACAATCACCGGTGTGGCAAAATATCTCAAAGAAAAAAATCCCAACGTCAAAATTATCGGCGTCGATATCAAAGGATCGATTCTCCAGGAATATTTCTACACAAAACAATATTCCCCACTCTTCAGAACATACAAGGTCGAAGGCATCGGCCAGGATTACATTCCTAAAACTCTCGATTTTTCTTATGTCGACGAAGTTTTGATCGCCGATGATCAAGAGTCGTTCCTCGCCGCCCGTAAAATGACACGCGAGGAAGGAATTTTCGTCGGTGGATCCTGCGGAACTGCACTTGCGGCCGGATTGGAATTTTGCAAACAACTGAAAGAAGATGATGTTGTCGTTATCCTTCTTCCGGACAGCGGAACACGATACGTCAGTAAAATGTATAACGACGTTTGGATGCGTGAAAACGGATTCTTAAAACCGGAACGCGTCACGCTGCGCTATATTCTCGAAGCGAAATCTTCCACCCTGCCGAAACTTGTCAGTGTCGATCGTACAACAACGGTGCGTCAGGCACTAGAACTGATCAAGAACCATAATATTTCTCAACTGCCGGTAATCGAAAACGGTACCTGCATCGGAACAGTCACAGAATCGAATCTCCTCCTTTCGGTTCTCGATGATGCGAAAATTTTTGACACGACGGTCGACAAAGCGATGGAAGCACCGCTGCCCGAAGTGCATATGAATGAAGAAATGCAATCGGCGGTAAAATTCTTTACCCAGAAGATACCGGCGGTCATTGTACGGGATGATTCCAAGCTGATCGGCATCGTGACACGATTCGATGTTCTTGAATATATGTCTCATTAGGGCATCTCTAAAAACTGAACGTGACTTTTTTTATCTGCGGTAATCAGCGAAATCAGCGGGAAATATTCTCCCGCAGATTACGTCCCGAAGTTTCGGGATTCGCAGAATAGGTTTTTAGAGATACCCATTAATCTTTTTCCTGAAAAGCTCAACCTATGCAGTGGGAAAAAAAAGCATCGGACAAATTAGACGAGTTGGTTCAAGTTGTCCGTGATCCGTTCCGTTCGGTCATTAAAAACAATTCACAATCACACGCCGAAAAATATGCATTGTTCCGAAAAAATCCTCACGTGACCGACAAAGAAGCTGTGCTCGGTTTTCTCCGCGCACGCTCACATAAGCTCACCACCGAAGGAAAAATGATCCTCGAAGAAAATCAATTGACCGAAGAAGATTTTAACAATTATCCTACCACAGGAAATCAACAATGAAGTTTTCAACCAAAGCAGTGCACGCCGGACAAGTTCCGGATCCATCGACAGGCGCCGTTATAACGCCTGTTTTTTTAACCTCAACATATGTTCAGGAAGAACTCGGCAAACATAAGGGATACGAATATTCACGCGTTTCGAATCCTACCCGGACGGCGCTTGAAAAAAATATCGCCGCTTTGGAAAATGCAGATGAAGGAATGGCATTCGCATCGGGCATGGCGGCGATCGATGCGATCTTCCGCTTGCTCAATCCCGGCGATCATGTTATTGTCACGAACGACGTGTACGGCGGAACATACCGTATTGCAAAGATGGTGCTGGAAAATTACGGATTACAATTCGATTTTGTCGATACAACGGCGCTCGATATCATCATCAATGCGCGTAAGCCGAACACAAAAATGATCTTCATCGAATCACCGACCAATCCGACGATGTCGATCACAGACCTCAAAGCGGTCGCCCGGTTTGCACGATCGTATAAACTCATTTCGGTTGTCGATAACACATTTGCCACACCCTATTTACAACAGCCGATCGATTTCGGTATCGATGTCGTCATGCACAGCGTCACCAAATACCTTAACGGACACAGCGATATGCTTGGCGGATTTGTCGCAACGAACGACAAAGCCATCGCCGACAGACTTCGTTTCTTTCAAAAAGCAGTCGGTGGAATCATGTCGCCGTTTGACGCGTGGCTGTGCCTGCGGGGAACAAAAACGCTTGCCGTGCGAATGCGGCAGCATTGCGAAAGCGCCATAGTCATTGCCGGATGGCTGACGAAACAGAAAAAAGTATTACAAGTGAATTTCCCCGGACTGAAAACACACCCGCAGCATACTCTTGCAAAAAGACAAATGAAAGACTTCGGCGGAATGATCTCGTTTGATCTCGGCGGTCTGCCAAACGCAAAGAAGTTCTTAAAAAATGTAAAGCTCTGTGCACTCGCTGAAAGTCTTGGCGGAGTGGAAACACTCATTTCTCATCCGGCAACAATGACGCACGCTTCCGTTCCGAAGGCAGAGAGGATAAAAAATGGGGTTACCGACGGTTTAGTTCGGATTTCTGTGGGAATTGAAGATGTCGAGGACATCATTGCGGACTTAGAGCAGGCGCTAAAGAAAATTTAAATCCGACCTTAACCTTCAGAATGTTCAGAGCCTACCGAAGGATAAAAACATTATGGCGAAAAAGAAATCACAGAAAAACAAATCTTTGTTAGAGAGTGGAAATGGTATCGATTGGAACGAAGCGTTAAAACCGCTTTTTGCCAAATATAAACGCAGGAAACATCCGTTGGAATATGGAAATCTTTATCAACTTCTGGTCATGGTTGTTTTATCTGCACGGAATTCTGACAGCAATATCAATTCCCTCGCCCCCGCCCTTTTTGAAAAGTTTCCGTCAATGAAACATCTCTCGAAAGCAACTCCGGAAGATCTCTATCCATACATCGGTAAAGTGTCAAACTTCGGGAATAAAGCATCGTGGCTTATTAACACTGCTCAGACAATAAAGGATGACAAGAACATTCCACTCACGATGGAAAAGCTAACCGAACTGTCCGGCATCGGCAGAAAATCTGCCAATGTTATCATGAGTCAAATGGGAGCGGCGGCGGAAGGAGTTATCGTTGATTTGCACACGCTGCGCGTTGCGCCGCGGCTTGGGATCGCGAAAGGAACAAATCCCGACAAGATCGAAAAACAGTTGATGGAAACGGTCGATAAGAAAAATTGGCATCTGCTTGGGATGTCACTTACCTATCTCGGACGAGAAACGTGCAGACCGACGAATCCGAAGTGTCCGGAGTGTGTGGTGAGTGTGGTGTGTGGGTTTTATAGTGAGCTAAAGAAGTGAATCACAAATGATACTACCTATTAACCTACTTCAATTTGTTTCAATATATCCCACGAATGATTACTCATTATCCAACTCCATTTCCCGAATCCGCCGTGTTGATTCACACAGTTTACCCACTCATCTAAGTACCTCGACTTCACTTTATCTTGTTCTGTTACTTCACCTTTTACTTCGATGATGAGATGTTTGTTTTCTGCTAACTTCACAATGTAATCCGGACGATATTTGTGAATGTTACCTTCGAACATATACAGAATTTCAAAACCAAGGTGATCATTCTTTGCCCAAGCAATTACTTTAGGACTATTATCTAACGCTTTCGCAATAGATGATTCCAATGCACTATCATATACGCAGAGATTGATATGTGATTTTATTGTCGGATCACACGGTCTTGTTGTATACCATGCATTCATATCACCGGTTGAACGGATGGGACGTTCCGTCGAAAATACCGGCACCGCTTCTTCTGTGTTATTGAATTTAATCGCATCGCTCAAATGTTGCACAAGAGGTGACATATTTAATGCGAGAAGAAGCCGTCGTCGTAGTTCGTCTTGATTAAAAAGAGGCGGAATAACATCAATTTTATCTGAATGAATAAACTCTTCAACAATTTTCACGACTTGCCCAAGAAGATATTCCTTGTTCCCTTTCCATTCATCCTGCATTTGATCGTACATATCCCTTGCCGCCTCAAAAATTATCTTTTGCAGTCTGAACTTTTTCGCCAAATTGTCCAAAACAATTTGATCGATCTTTGAAAAATCTGGTTTACCTTCAACAACAGGAGCAAGATCGGCAATCGTTCTTATTTCGTCCGCATTTATTGTCAGAGGTTGAACTTTGTTGATATCGAGTTCTAATGTTGGACGGAAAACATGGTCTATCCGAACGATATTGGGCCACTTGATCTCATATTTTCTACGGGAGTTCTCTGCTTGTATTCTCCAATACTGTTTTGTTGTTGGTGCCGGACCATCTTTTGCTTCATGTGGCAAGAATGAGAACGGAACACCAAAGATATTTACGTATTCTGGAACAAACATTCTCGTTTCTGGATCAACATCGTACGTTGTTCGGCGTAAACCACGACCTACAACCTGTTCACACAGCAATTGACTTGAAAAAGCACGAAGCCCCATAATGTGTGTAACAGTTTTTGCATCCCATCCTTCGGAAAGCATACCGACAGATATAACGTTTTGGATGTTTGCTCCCGTCTTATCCGGTTTACCAACTGTATCAACTGTTTTGCGTAAATTTTCTGCTTGTTGCTTCTTGGTATATTTTCGTTCTTGCTCATTCTCTTCTACTCGAACGTCGGTTTCAGTTGCATCATCCGCATCTTCAATTTGTGCTTCAGCAAACTCCAACACTTTTGAATCGATGTGAAGAATTTTGCTTTCTTCGCATAACTCTTCTATAAGAATTTTCTTTTTCACAAAAGCGTTTTTTAATCGCGCTGCTGTTTCCGTTCTATTTGCTACGGTAATCATCACCGGTGGAGTTGGTGAATTGTTTTTCTCCCACGCATTTTTCAATTCCAACCAATCTTTACCAAGCAACAGATACGCATTCAACACTAACTTGGGAAGAGGATCGGTAGGTTTTGCCTGACGGTTCAAATCATCACTGACGTGCTGATAGATGTGATAGAGTTTGTCTTTATATGTTGTGGAATCGGGAACCGCATCGGTGCGAATAACAACACGCGGTGTTTTTACCAAACCGGATTCAATCGCATCGTTCAATCCAAAGTCGCTGACGATCCACGAGAACAGTGCTTCTTCTGATGTGCGTTTTCCTGTCGGCGCAAATGGAGTTGCAGAGAAATCATAACAGTTCAAGATGCCGCGAACACGATGAATTCGGTCTAATCCACCGATCCATTTTGTTGCTTCTTCGATCTCTTCTTTCTTTACACCTTTGATTTTTGATTCGGCAGGAACACGCCACGCGTGATGTGCTTCGTCGTTAATGACAATCATATTTTTCGTCGAAGCCATATCTCCGAGAACTTCTCTTGTGTATGCTTCATCCGATTTTGCGCCCCGCTTATCCACAGACCGACGCTTTTTTAACTGTTCTTCTGTTTCCCAATTCAACACATGCCAGTTGTGAATAAGAATTTTTCCCTGCCGCAGTTTATCCATCATTCCGGCAGGAATCATATTGAACTCTTCGTAAATGTTTGCCGGATTTGATGGAACCAAAACTTCAAGCCGCTTCTTTACGGTTAAACCAGGCGCAACAACAAAGATATTTTTAGAATACTGAAATCGTTTTTCATTCGAGACCGCATTAAGCACTTGCCATGCAATGAGCATTCCCATCACGAGCGTCTTGCCACTGCCGGTTGCCATCTTAGAGCAAAGACGTGAAAACGAACCGCCATCTCCTTCTATTTCAATTCCTGTTTTAAATGCTTCGGGTGCTTCGGAAAGAAAGATGAGTGTTTCAATCGCTTCTAACTGACAAAAGAAAAATGCTCGATGCGGTCGCTGCTCTTTATCATACCAATGTTCGAGAAGCCGTTGTGTAATTCCCGTCGTTCCGGGATATCCTTCTTCTCTCCACTGTTTTACGCGAGGACGAATTTGATTCGGAAGTTTGATGGGAATAAATATTCCCGGATCATCGTGTGTTTGTGCGTTTGGTGTTGCAACAATATATCCCGCAGGTCTTCGCTGACCTTCGACAAGTTCAAATCGTTTTTCTTCCCGCACATAACTCCAATAACGAAGTGGTTCTTCGTAGGGTGTGTTAATGATAAGTTTATCTATCGAAGACATGTTCTTTTTAATTGTCAAAATTGCTTTCCGTTATACTGCTAACTTTCTACTCGGACTACTCGGACACTACTAGGACATTACTGCGACATAACTGCGACGCTACTGCGGCATTACTAGAACCTAACTAGAACTCAACTAGAACCTAACTAGAACCTGTTTAGAGTTTAATTAAAGTTTATCCTAATCTTTCTTATTTTTTAAGGAGTACTCACCAAGAGGATCATTCTTTGAACGTCCAGACCAAATAAGCAGAGAAGACATTGCCTTGATATTTCGTCGAACCACTTGCACGGCAATGTTGAGATGTTTTTGTATCTCGCTTGTTTTTGCTGATCCATGCTTTTCCAAATATTTAATAATCTTCTTCTGTGTTTCATTCAGCCGTAATGGAAGTTCGATTTTTTCTTTTTCAACTTTTTTCTTTTCTCGTACGAAGGTTACGACAAAACTTCCCGCTTTTTCCGTGAACACAGGTTCGGGAATGCTTGCCTCTTTGCAAAGGCGAATCATTCTATTTGTTCCAGTGCCCCATTGTTCAAGATATTTTATCAGGTAAAAATTTTCGGCAACAAGAATGTTGCGCGGCTGGGAGCGGTGTTCGCTTTTCAAATCTGCTATGGTCAACCCTTTGGGAAGCGTTCCCGGATTCCAAATCTCGATCCTGTCATCAAGTATTCTTACCTGAACGTTTCCGGTATCTTCATAATCGCGGTGACAAATCGCATTCACAACCGCTTCACGCAACGCTTCTTTCGGGACATCCCATACTTCTTCGCGGGCTGGACTTCCGGTTATTCTTGCCGAGACATTGATATGCTTCCGTATAAACTGCAATACTTCATTCACCTGCTGAATGAGCGTTCCACGAATGACGAACATATCGTCAAAATCTATTGCCTCTGTTCCTCTGAAGCGGGCACAACGCACTTCGGATTGCGGAAACCATCGTTGCGGATTTTTCCCGAACAACAGAATAGCCGCCGCAGTCGGTTTATTCTTTTCCTGAAGCCGCAATTTTGATAATGCCGCTGTCACTGATCGTGAACTGTCGAATTCAGTATTTCGTTCTTCTTCTGCTTTCTGTAAGAACTCCCTTACCCGCCGATGTTCTATTTCAGACAATGATGCCTTGCGGACAATCTGCTGATCCCACTGAAACGGCTGGCTCTCTTTCACCAACTGCCGTATTCGCTCTGCCGGAACTCGCTGGTTTGTTTTCCCCACCCGCTCAAATACTTTGTCGTGAACCCACACCGGCTTTATCGGACTTTCAATAACTGAAACGTGTATCACTTTCTTTCCGGTCTAAGACTCGACTCGTCGAGAGAAATCAACGGTTTCAATTGATGGAAAGACTTTCGGGTCTGTTGCCATTTTAATGTCGTTTGCAAGCGTCTCAATTGTTTTCTTCCCGATTTGAACTCCTGTTACAGTACCTGCATCGTCAATACCGATATAGATGGAACCACCGTGCGAATTGGAAAACGCAGAAATTGTTTCAAGTATCTGCTCGTTTTCTGAAAGTGACTTTTTAAATTCAACTTTTTCACCTTCGCCGGAACGTAATATGTTTTTGTTTACTTTATTCATTCAAAACCGTTTTTCTTCCCGAATATATTTCCAATATCGGAGTGGTTCTTCGTAAGGAGAGTTGATGATTAATTTATCTATTGATGACATTACCTAATTCCTTACCTAATTAAGATGATATTACCTAATTGATTTTTTTGTTCTTCTCCACACAGCATTCTTTCCCCGCTTCAGACATTTCACTTTCCCTTCACCTTGAAGCCGCTTCAGCACTGTTCGCAGCATATCTACGCTTACGCCGGGAGTCTTATGTCTTAGTTCATCAATCGTAAACGGCATATCGATATGCTGAAGAACACTGATGATACGTTCCGTTTTTGATCCTTTCTGTTCATGAAGACGACCGATGCGCTCTTCGAATTCTTTATACGCCTGTTTAAGGATGTACAAGATAAAATTGATATAGTGCCACGGATTGTGTTTTCCTTCATGCCAACCCTGTGAGCTTAATTCCAGAGTTTCATAATACCGCTCTTTGTTTTGTTCTATGATTCGCTCAAGACTAATGTAACGCCCGACTTCATAATCGAAATGGTACGCTGCAAGCAGAAGCAGCAATCGGGAAACACGGCCGTTGCCGTCGCGGAAAGGATGGATGCAGAGAAAATCCAAATTCACTGCGGCTAAAAGTATAAGAGGATGCACTCGGTGTTCTTTCAATCCTTCATTCCACAGTATAATCAAATCCCTCATTGCTTTCGGCGTTTCTGTTACAGAAACGGTTCGGAATTGTACACGTTCTTTTCCACCAGGCGTTCGTTCGATAATGTCGCTCTCTTTTTCTTTATATTTCCCTGCATCCCATATCTCGCCGCGGATAGCGTTGTGGAGATAGCGAATTGTTTTTTCTGTAACAGGCAGAGAAGCACCGTGGGAATGGACGTATTCCAATGCACGGCGGTACCCGCGCACCTCTTCTTCATCTCTGTCCTTAAGGAGTTTTTTCCCGAAGAGCACCGTTCCCACCCGCTTGTGCTCTATTTCCACTCCTTCTATTCTGTTGGAAGAAACGGCGCTTTCAATAAGCGCATGCTCGCGCAATGCTTTTAATTTCTGTGGAGATTGATGCCGGTATAATTCCTGTTTTCCTTTTGCTTCCCCCAAATCGGCAAGATACCACGACGTTACTGCGGGAATTTGTTCTATGTCTTTAGAAAATAATTGTAATGTTTTCATTTACTTTTTTTTATACGAGCCGTTTTTTCTTCACGAATATAACTCCACTATCGGAGCGGTTCTTCGTAGGGAGAGTTGATGATGAGTTTGTCGATCTGCTTCATGGTAAATCAAAGTGGTCTATCGGAACTGCTAAAAGGTAATTGAAGTCCCAGCGTTCAAAACTTTGCTGGATTCTCTCAACCCACGCACAGACCTGGAGAATTGCTCAAGACACACTTCATGCACTTGACGAACTCCCCTGCTCATACCAGTAACGTAGTAACTGTCTGGAGTCGGATATTCCACATGAACATCTGGATGAGCCATCTTCTGGACAAACAGACCCACTGTTTGCATCTTACTGCCAGTGGCAGCAAGAATGATGCGCTCATAAAGACCGTGTTTCTTGTAGATTTCTCCGAGAATGCCAACAGATTCTAAGTAATCTAGAGTGCTTGCTGTTCTGATCAAGCTCCCATGTTCATCCAACGGATTATCTGCTGAATAGTCATCAATAATCTTGGCGTGAATTTCTTGAGTTGCCTTCTCGCGCCAAGCGAAGTCTTGCCGTGGAGGGTGACCGTTTATGAAAATAAGCCTATGAGGTGTAATTGTTCCCAACATGTGTCTAACTAGTTGTTCGTTAAATGATGTGAATGCTACCATGGTCACAGGTTGCCCCTGCATCCTGATGCTGCTCAGACATCTCGCCCTCAAGATCGTTTCCGATCCACGGCTCGGGAATCTTGCTATCAGGCCCATCTCCGATTTTGATTTGACATACTCTTCTTCTGAGGGGGCGTAATCTTCTGCTTCAGAGTAAACAATTCGTAACTTGCCCTCAAAAGGTGTGAGCTTGCTCAAGAGAACTAGTATCAAGAACTTTGTCATCGCGCTGATGTCAACTACAATTTCTTCGACATCATGAAAAACCTTTGATAGCTTTTTCTCAATTGTATCTTCAATATCTAAAGGATAAGCGACATCATACCTGATTTCACGGATTTCTGAACATCCAAGATTCTTGAGAGTTTTTTGAAGTTCTTCAATTCGGTTGTTGCCTTTTCGGTGCGCATATCGGAAAACAATTGCACTGTTGAGGGGTGCTACGCCTGTGCTTACAAGTCGTACCCACCCCAGAGACCTCTCCTCGAACCCGTATGCTCCGATAAAGAGTCTGTTCTTCCTCTCAAATGAAGCCGTGGCTCTCGTCACCGGCGGTAGGTTCATCTTCTCTTTTTTCCTCTTGATTGGGATAACCCTCTAAGTTCTAGTTGGGAAGAATTTTTCGTTCTAGGCTTCTTCGATTTCGTTTTTCGCAATTTTTTTTTCCGCTTCTTATTCTTTTTCCATTCATCAAAGAACTCTTTAGGACTAGAAAGTAGGTAAGCGAATTGTTCGTTAGTCATGTGTATGTTGTCATGGCTGGAGAAAGTTAACTTTGAGTAGGGTATGAGGACTCGATTCAGATATAGTCGAGGTGTAATCATTCCTCTCACACTTTTCCCGCGCCAGTCCTGTAAAAAAATGTGCCAACGGACAAGCCCATGGTAATACTTTCCCACATTCAAGGGTAAATCAAACTTATCAATAATTTCCAACCTGAAAGCTTGCTTAGGATTTAATCGACCCTGATTAGAGACTAGAGGACCTCTCGTCATTTCATGCCTTGAAACGTTAACAAAAGCCTCAACAATGTTTTTCAGTTGCACACCGAATGGTTCACCAATCCGAGTAGAATACGATCCTCTTTCCCATATTGTGGGATCCTTGACAGACTCGGATAACGTGAGAAGCTCACCACCGCCTGCTCGAAAAACCCTATCTTGAATCTCTTCGCTTACCTTTGTTCGCCCTTCCTTCAAGTCCCCGTTAGCCTCCCGAAATATGTCGACAAGCATCTGAATCATTATTCTAATGTCACTTGACCACATTCCAACAAAAGCTTCGAACCCATGATAGTGAATCGTTTTCTTCTTTCCTTTCTGAACCGCATTTCTCATTAGGAAGGCTAGCTGGTTATTTGAGAATGGCATCTTTCCAAGAGCATCTTTCAATCCTAAGTTTTTACCCTTTAGGGCAGGGTGTCTATCAATCCTCGGCCTAAATATTTTATCAAGGAATCTACCTTTTGCCTTCAGTTCTTGATGTATTGTTTCAGTCGCAAGATCGATCAATTCGAAATCTTGGTGCAATTCAAGGGGTTTTCCCTGCAAACCTTCTCTGGAGAAACTATTAGAAGATTCTGTGGACACTTTAAAGAATAGCTTACTTCTGCGTTTGAAAATTACTGGATTCAATACTCTTTGAACGTCCCTGACAACGGTGGGAATCGTGTAGTCGTCGAGAAATAAGTAGATCGGTTTATCGCCAACCCAGTAAACGTTCTTTTCCAGCGCATCTTGCAGTAAGTCAAGAAAATCCAACCTGGCAAGGGGCCAATTGAGAATACCTTGATACCTTCCGAACTTCGTTATTCTACATCTTTCCTTTTCACTCTCAATAAAAGCCCTTACATGATTTAGGACATCAGCGCCTTCAGGTAACGAGGTGTACCTATCTCTGAAGATCATTGTCATGAAGGAACTAAGCCACTCACCCTTTTTACCACGTTCCACTTCAAATTGGGCCAAGGTTTTAGAAACCTCAGATAACCATGCTAAATGGAAATAGTGGATTAGCTGTTGTTCAATTCCCTGAGTAATTTTTTTGGGGAGCCAAGGAAATGCTTCAACCAGTTCGCGGCAATTCAAATAAAAACCAAGAAACTGGTCTGAACCCTCAACTCTAGAAGGCTCTCCAATGACCTTGTCCATGAAGACAGTTAGTCTTCTAAACGACATTGTCTTTCCGCATCCGCGGGCACCCGTCAGGACTACGTTGTTTCTGCTCAAGAGATCCTCCGCAGCCAAAAACTCCGGTACAAATAATTCTCTCCATTCCTCAACCCTATATCCTAATGCTTCAGCAAACAGGTAGTCTCCCGTCGATCTGATGTCCTCCTTCTTAGACGCGGCAGCGGATTCTCGTTCGGAATCTACACTAAGGGCGTCAAATTCATTAAGCAGACGTTCCGCGTTGTTTACAAAAGAACCTTGTGTCGCATCGGATTCTAGCAACTGCTTGTTAATGAAGGCGTCTGTCTTGTCGTGCATTATCTTATCTCTCGCGTTCAAGTCTGACTGATCGAGTTTTCCTAACAGATTTGCAATTATTGAGAATAGTTGTCTAAAATCCTCTTTTGGCATAACGTTATTGTGAGAACCCCCATAACCGAAGTCCGAAATCCAAATTGTTCTTGGACTTCGAGGCAAGCGAGGATCTGGTTCCCGAATGAGTATGTTCCCCTCATGAAGGTCTCCGTGAGGTATTTTCACTGCTTGACATGCATGCAGTACTTTTAAGATCGTTCTCAAAATGTCTTCAACAAATGCCATGTCAAGCGGCCACGTTGGTGCATCAAGATATTGCTTCAAATTAAAGCCTGGGATATAATCCCAAAGTATCCAATAATACGGTCTGCTGTTCTTGTCGAATGCTGAGCCGTGGCGGTGATATGGTACTACGTTGGGAACTCCCCTTAGTAAGATGACTTTTTCCAGTTCTCTTTGCCAGCCATGTTTTAGATTCCCTTCGGGAATCACCTTGCACGCGAGCTTATCTTCCGGACTAATTCCCTGGGCCAAATAAACGCTTCCAATTCTGCCTTCACCTATCTTTTCGCTGAGGGTGTAGTTATCATCCAGCCTAACTCCAAGATAGCTATCCTCTTTGGGTATCTCGTGCGTCATGCGTTATTTCTTTCTCAGGACAATTATTGTTTCACTCTTGTTGCCAGAATGGTTTCTTCTGACCCTTCTATTGTCCGGAATTTCGTCTGTCTGTTGATGAACCAAATCGTAACCCGAAACCTCATTCAGAGCAATTCTCGTAACGAGATCAGGTAAGTATTCACCATAGCTTCGACAGTACGAATCACCTAGGACCAGGATGCAATAACCTTTTGGGGAGAGTATTTCAGCCCATGAAGCTAGACAATCCTTCATCAGTGGAATAAACTTACTCTCACGTGGAGAAATCACATCATCCAATTGCCTCCAGTCAGAAGATCCAAGCAACCACAATCTCAGTCTGTTATCTCTTCCGTAATCAAGTTGCCGCATATAAGGGGGGCTTGTAATGATTGCATTGATTTTTGTTTTCGGTAAAAAACTTCTAGCATCTCTCATCTCACATTGTCTATTAATGTTGAAATCTAACTCTGGGACACGCCTCATCGCACGCTTCACTTTATTCTTTAGGCGATTTAGCACTTGACGATGTTCATAGAGCTCAGGGAACTCTGATCGCGGGAACTTCTTACGTCGAAGATATGGAACAGTGTGGCTACTGGGAAAAGAAAGAAAACCAGGCCTTTGATGATGAAGAATACCTAAGAGGCAAGCCACAAGAAAGTAATTTCTTCCTAATGCTTTTTTCCACGCAATAATTTCTTTTAGCGTTTCAGGATGGAAGAAGGACCTAACCCATATCGGAACGCAACGAAGGTCCGCAATGCGCTTAAATGATTCAACTCTTCTTTCACTGCGGTCAAGACTTGCATAGGCTTCGTCTAATGTCCTAAAGGGGAAAAGTTTTCCTTTGGAGAGTGTAACAGCATAGGGATTTAGGTCTATCCCGGTAACAACTCTTCCTTTCGCCCAACCTTCCAGAAGAACTGTGCCAGACCCACAAAATGGATCGAACAGATATTGACCCTCCTTTGTGAATTCTTCAATGAGTGCTCCAGCCATCGACGATTTCATTTTCCCAATGTAGGGTGACAGCTGATGCAGAGAGGACTCAATCGCCAAGGAACTTCCGCTCCAATTCCCCAAATGCAAATATTTAGATTGAGTTTTTATCATTCACCCCACCTCCATTACTTTCAAACTTTCAATTCCTCTATCATCTACAATCTTTACTGCAATTTGTTTGTTACTGCCGATTTCAAACGGAACAGAAACGTTCCCCCGATATGCTTCTATCAATTCTTCATCAATTTCTGCTTTCAGATTCTTTGCAAGGCGTGTCCATCCTTCACTTTCTCCGCTCATCGGGAAAAATACCTGACGCGGGAAAAGAGATCTTCCATCATAATCTGTATCCAGCATCCATACGGCGATTCTGTCTGCGCCACCGGATTCAATCTGTCCGGTTTTGGTGTTGTAGTAATCGAATCCTTCAACAGAGACTTGCCACTTACTGGCGTTATCTCCTTTTTTGATTTGCTCTACAAAAATGTCCGGCTGACCGATGAGCCAAAAACTTTCATTGGTCGAACGGGCTTTCTTCAGATCTTCGGTAAGCAAGTCTGTATTCATTTGTGCTTTGAGCAATGAAACACCTCCCCACTTTGTTTCATCAATATCTTTTGCTGCTTCCGGATCAAACTGAAATGCTGCAAAAACTACTATCATAGGATTTGGCTTCAACGATTGCGCCTCTTGTAATGCCAATTCAACTTGCCGTTGTTCAAGCGGTGCGTGATCGGGACCGAACGATACAACAACACGCTGCGCTTCGTCATCTTTTGTTTCGCCGATTGCGTGTAAGTAGCGCGTGCCGGGTAACGGTTCAAGTCGTGAAAATGTAATGAACTGTTTGCTCTTACCTCGTATGCCTGTCCTAAACAATTCATCACGCCAGTCGGATTGTCGAAGTGTTTCTCCGCTACGGGCAATTTCATTGCCGACCCCCTCTATGTCTCCCCCTTGCAGGGGGAGATGTCCCGCAGGGACAGAGGGGGTCAATGGCTTCACCACCGGCGCAGGAACTGCTTCAACAGTGAACGGTCCGGTTACTCTTACTCTCGATGTATCGACAGATGGTTTATCATACAATGTTTCTTGTCCCGCCGGTTCGTTGTTGGCGATTGATTTAAGTGTAACGTGCGGAACTGTTTTGTACCGAAATCCGCTTCCGATTCCTTCGTCGGGATGCGCAAGTTCAAAATAATCAAATGTTGCTGTCATCAGTCTTTGTTTTGCCAATGTAACTGCAACGCGGGATGTATCGCACGTTATCCAACGTCTTCCCCAATTCTCTGCTACGAATGCTGTTGTTCCACTGCCACAAGTTGGATCGAAAACAAGATCACCCGGATCGGTTGTCATTAATAATGCTTTTTGGATTGTTTTTATCGAAGTTTGTACAACATATTCTTTCTCTTGACTTCCTATGACTGTATCAATCCAATTATTTGTTAACGGCGTAACAGGAAAATCTTCACTAAATCTTAAATACCTCAATGAGTTGTCGGACAATAAAATTCTTCCGTTGCGATACAAATTCTTTATCCCATCAACTGTGGTTTTCCAATGTTGACCAATGGGAGGTTTATATTTTTTCCCTTCAAGAACAATTTCAGAATCAGATTGCGTTTCTCCTTGAGAAGTTAAAGATTGAGAGGTTGCTAATTTTGAACCAGCGGGAAGTAAAGAATAATTTTCAAACTCTTCTTTTGTAATTCTTCTGATACTTCCATCTTTTAATTTTACCAAATTGTAATGCGATAAATCTTCATCACTTTTTTGATAATACATTTGTCGATATTTAACTTTATCCTTTTCTTTTGCATACCAAATCAAATAATCACCGGAACGGGATATGGTATTCGATGGAATTCCACTTGTTGTAGTAAAAGATATAATGCTGACAAAATTTTTTGTTCCAAACACCTCATCCAAAATTTCTCTTACGTGATGCACATTCTCATCACTAATCTGCACAAATACACTCCCGCTTTCGTGGAGCAATTCTTTTGCAAGCAACAGTCTATCACGTAGATAAGAAAGGTAAGAGTGAATTCCCAACTCCCATGTATCACGAAATGCTTTAATCATTTCAGGTTCTTGCGTCAGGTCTTCATCTCTGCCGTCTTTTACATCACGCTTATTTACAAAGGGCTGGAAGTTTGAACCGTATTTAATGCCGTACGGCGGGTCAAAGTAAATCGTCTGCACCTGCCCGCCGAGTCCTTCTTTTTCTATCAGCGAATTCATCACAAGAAGGGAATCGCCGGCAATCAGTCTGTTGCTCCAGTTATGCGGGTGTTTATAGAAATCTACAGCATCACGTACAGGCGGGTTTTCATCCTTACTGGAAAAAAGAGAAAGTTGCTCGTAGTTGCTGCCGTTCTTCTTTCGCACCGCTTCTATTATCGAACGTGGGTCAATCCGTTCGTGCACATGCAGAGAAACTGTCGGCACTTCAAATGAAGTGCGTTCTGCCTTTCCCGCCCATTGCAATTGCGGGTTAAGATGCGGGTCGTAGGCATATTTTTTCTTCTCCGCATCTTTATCCGTGTCCGGTGTAACTAATCCAACTGGGGGATTGTTGATGCGGGTTTTGTCTTTGTGCTCGTATTGCTCAATAGGGCGTTTTTTGCTCGCCGTTGATTGAGATGATTTCTTTTTGGGAGAGAGTTTTTTTGGCATAGTTATAAAAATTTTAACAGATTGCCTATGAGAATATCCTGAATACCATTAATAAGTCTTTGGGTGGCAGCATCTTTACTAATTTCGGCTTCCAACAACTTTGCCTTTACTTGTCGTTGAAAACTTCGCATATAGAATAGCAAATCTTTGGGCGTAATTTCACCAAGTGAAAGTTGAAGCATATACTTTTCAAGTTCAACCTTTTGTTCTTTCGCAAGTAGATCTGTTTCATCAATTGCCCATCCTAAAAATTCTCCAATTTCTTTCTTCAAAAGATTTCCGCTATCATCCTTCACATTGGAAATGTATTCTGTTATTCTTTTATCCATATTTTACTCTTTTTCATTTTTCTTCATTTCGGATGAAATTGCAGTATCAAAAAGTTTATTGATATTGTTGAAGGCATTATCTCGTTGAGTTTGATTCCATTTTCCTTGTTCGATTCTATTTGCTACTGCATCTTCAAATTCTTCGATAATCAATTTAATTTGATCGGCTGTTTTCTTGTTTGGTTCACCTTTTCCTTTTTCATATTCAAGTGTTTGAGCCAATCTAATTTTGACGTACCTAACATCTCTCTGGTCAACTGAATTCTCCATAAACGAGTCATAGAGAAACATCGTATATACTTTCAATTCGGTAAGATTCCTGTATGTGGTAGGATCGTAATACGAAACAGGTGAAAAGAGTCCACACCCCTGTAATGTCCAGAGAAAAATTAAAACTGGAAGAAATTTCAGTTTATTTAGTTTTTTCATTGCATATCTCCATTGCCTACAAAAAATCCGCCGAAAGTCTCTTTATGTCCTTCCCTGCGGATTCAATCGTTACGCAAATGTAGTCTTTTAATCTGATGCATTCAACGCTATTTTATTTCTTACTTCAACTGCGTCAGCACAACTCCCGCAATGGTAATCGCACCGCCGACAATAAATGTTCTCGTTACCAGCTGTTGTCGGTGAATTTTAGTGTTTGATTTTTTTTGTTGAATATGGTACGGTCGGTTCGGCAACTCATTTCATGGAAGTTTTCCGTTGCAACTCGCTTTGTTTAAAATCCGCTATAATTTTTTCCAAATCGTAGTGAAATTTTTTTGCGTGTCGCTCACGGTATTTTCGCACTTCTTCAACAATAGGGTCTTTTTTCATAACGCACCACAAGATAATTGAAACAATACTTTTATTTTTCACGCTCCTCGAATTCCGATTCTGTGCAGAACGGAGAATAATTTATCCAATTCCTCCTCACTTGGCTTTTCTCCGCGCGCCGTTCGGAAAAACACAGGTAATGCCGCAACAACATCCTCGTCTTTATAAACATCATCCGGTATTCGTTGCTGCGAAATAGCAGCAAGATCGAAGAATGTTCCCCAATCAGCGGATGCTTTCTTCAATCGTAAAAGTTTTGCGATATTTTCTAAAGAATCTCGCGTTCCCAGCGCAGGTAGCACATCTCGCTCCACCTTGCTCCAATTGCTTGGGTCAAGTTCCGCTTGTCTGCAAAATTCACGCAGACTTAAGTCCGATCGAATCCTTTTCTCTCGTACAAATTCTCCAAATGTCATATATCCTCCAAAGTGTGGTATATATAATACCACACTTGCGCGATAATGTCAAACAAAAAAAAATACCCGTCTTTCACTTCACCTGCGTCAACAACACTCCCGCAATCGTGATCACCCCGCCAAGAACAAAATGTGGTGTGATCGGCTGGTGCAAAAAGATCACCGCCATGATCGCCGTAAGAATCGGCTGTGCGTTGGAAAAGACGGCAACCTTCGTTGTGTCGAATTTCCCGATCGCATAATACCAAAGCACATAGCCGATCACCGATGTTCCGAGTGCAAGATAGAGAATTCCGAACCAGTTCGGAGTTGAAATTGACGCAATATCAAACCAGAAAAAACTTGCTGTGCCCGGGGGGACAAAGAGCAGTGCACCTCCGATGATCGTCAATGCACTGACGTGAAACGAACCGTACCGGTTGATCAATTTTTTTCCTTGAATTGCATATAATGCCCACGCGATTACACCGATAAGGATCATCACATTCCCGAAAAAATAATCGGACGAAAAGTCAATACCGCGCTCAAAGATCACGATGCTGACGCCGGCAAACGCAATAGTGACACCGAGAACTTTTGTGACCGTTAACGCCTCTCCGAGCATCATCCGGGAAAAGACGAGAACAAACGCGGGCGTCGTCGCATACAACAACGCCCCGTTTGCCGCAAGAGTGAATTTCATTCCGTACAGATAAAAAAATTGATTGACGGGAATGGCGAGCAGGGAAAGCCAAATCATCAGCCGGATGTCTTTCTTTTCGATCCGGATCCGTTTTTCACGTATAACGAAGAGAATACTGAGCGCACCTGCGGAGATGATACCGCGAATAAATGTCAGTGTCATCGCATCAACATCGCGTGTGACGGTTTTTGCGACGAGATGCGTTCCGCTGGCGATCAATTGCTGTATCAGCATGACTACATAAATATTCATAAAATTTTACCGGCAGGTCGGGGTTAACCTGCCTGCGTGAAGCCGATGCTTCACTTCGGCGAAGGCAGGCGCCGACCTGCCAACAGTCCAGTTTTTTTTGCAACTCCATTTCAGTTTGGGTATATTGACCGACAAATATACTTCAAATTAATCTGACTATGAAACGACGAGAGAAAATTTTTTTAATTGATTCGATGGGCATTGCCTATCGTTCCTATTTTGCCTTCATCAGCAATCCGCTCATCAACTCCAAAGGAGAAAATACCGGCGCGATCTACGGATTCGTCAACTATCTCAACAAGATTTTAGATGAACAACAGCCCGATTACATCGCCGCGGTGTTCGATACCGACGCTCCGACCTTCCGTCACAAGGCATACAAGGAATACAAGGCGACGCGCAACAAGATGCCGGAAGATCTTGCGTCATCGCTTGACCTGTTGAAAGATGTCGTGCGTGCCTATAACGTTCCCGTTGTGGAGCTTGACGGTTACGAGGCGGACGATGTTATCGGCACGCTTGCCAAACGGGCGGAAAAAGAAGGCATGGATGCATTTCTTGTCACGTCGGACAAAGATTTTATGCAGCTTGTTTCTTCACGAGTAAAAATTTACCGCCCCGGCAAAGGGGGCGACAACGATGAGATCGTTGATGAAAGCGGCGTGATGGAAAAGTTCGGCGTCCCGCCGGAAAAAGTGATCGACGTATTGGGATTGATCGGCGATTCATCGGATAATATTCCGGGTGTGCCCGGCGTGGGACCGAAAACCGCCGGACCGCTTATCGCAAAGTACGGAACGATCGAAAATATCCTGAACCACGTTGATGAAATTCCTCAAAAAGGATTGCGCGAAAAACTCGGCTCAAACAAGGAACTCGCCCTCCTATCTAAACATCTTGTAACGATCGATGTCAATGTTCCCATAGAAATTGACTTTCACCAGTTGAAGGTACAGGGAAAGAATCACGCAAAACTGTTCGAACTTTTTGAACGCTTGGAATTTCGTTCACACGCACGGAGATTGAAAGAGAAGAGCGAATTCTCCGAACCGATAAAAGATGAAGATCGCGAAGCAACTTCCTCGGTTGAACTTGCTTCCATCAAAACAGCGCCGCACGAGTATATAACTATTGAAAGCGATGCGGACTATCTGCGCCTGCTCGCCGAACTGCGGAAAGCGAAAGCATTTGTTTTCGATACCGAAACAACATCGACCGATGCGCTTCGTGCCAATCTGGTAGGCATTTCCTTCTGTTTTGAACCGCGCAAAGCATATTACCTTCCTGTCGTCGACACCAGTGTTGCTGAAGGGGATGAAAATCTCTTCGGAGAGAAGGAACAGCGTTTTCAGCAGAATGGCTTCCCTCTCGAACGAGTGATGAGCGATATCAGACCGGTATTTGAAAATCCGAAAGTGAAAAAGTACGGGCAGAATGTGAAATACGATATGCTTGTCCTTGCATCGAAGGGAATACTCACCGCAGGTGTCGGATTTGATACGATGATCGCCGGGTATGTGCCTCGTTCCGACCGCCAGCATTCGCTCGATTCCCTCG